>Ga0315289_10006729_pt1 | contig 16860 bp, 12 predicted proteins | sample YL17G11_40_MG_FD_203452 | JGI IMG/M metagenome (GOLD analysis project Ga0315289, IMG submission 203452) | Sediment microbial communities from Yellowstone Lake, YNP, Wyoming, USA - YL17G11_40 | ecosystem: Environmental > Aquatic > Freshwater > Lake > Sediment | place: USA: Wyoming | collected... | reverse complement strand
GCGTACGCCGCGTGGCAGACATAAATAACCTGATCGCGGCAAGCCTGCCAGCCACCTGCTTCCCGACCGCATCCTGCATGGCCTCCACTTGGGATGTGGATTTGATCTACGCCATGGGGCAGGCACTGGCGGAGGAGTGCATCGCCCTGAATGTTGACGTGGTCCTCGGCCCCGGGGCGAACATGAAGCGCACTCCCCTGGGCGGGCGCAATTTCGAGTATTACTCCGAAGACCCCTTCCTAGCCGGGCAGATGGCCGCCAGCTTCATCGACGGTGTGCAAAGCAAGGGCGTGGGCACTTCCCTCAAACATTTCGCCGCCAATAACCAGGAGTTCCAGCGCCTCAGCATCAGCTCCGAAATGGACGAACGTACCCTGCGGGAGATATACCTGCCAGCCTTCGAGACCGCCGTCAAAAAAGCCAAGCCCTGGACGGTGATGTGCGCCTACAATAAGCTCAACGGCACATACTGCTCCGAGAATCACAGGCTGCTGGTGGATATCCTCAAGGACGAATGGGGTTTCGAGGGCTTCGTAGTCTCCGATTGGGGCGCCGTACACGACCGGGTGGCCTCCTTGAAAGGCGGTCTGGACCTGGAAATGCCCGGCCCGAAGGAACGGCGGGTAAAGGCGGTCATGGAAGCCGTCCGCTCCGGTGCGCTGGACGAATCGGTGCTGGACGAATCGGTGCGCCGGATCCTGGGCATCGTCTTCAAGGCTGCTGAGACTTCCAAAGGCGGTTCGTTTGACACCGCCGCACACCACGCCTTGGCGCGCTGCATTGCTGCAGAAGGCATGGTCTTGCTCAAGAACAATGGGATCCTACCTTTGAAGGAGCAGCAGCACATCGCCGTCATCGGTCGCGCTGCCAAAGAGGCCCACTTCCAGGGCGGAGGCAGCTCGCACATCAATCCCACCCAGGTGGATAACCCGTTTATAGAACTGCAAAAATTGGCCGGGGATGCCGAGCTGTCCTATGCCGAGGGATATCCGGCAGGCACTGCTTTCGACCAGTCGTTCATCGAGGCGGCCGTTAATAACGCCCGCTCCGCCGATGTGGCCTTGCTTTATCTTGCCCTGCCGGATTCCAAGGAGTCAGAAGGCTACGACCGGGCCGACCTCGACCTGACCCCGCAACAAGTTGCTTTGATCAAGGCCGTGACCGCCGTCCAACCAAAAACGATTGTCATCCTGAATAATGGCGCTCCGGTGGTGATGAGCGAATGGATAGACGGCACGGCTGCCGTCCTCGAGGCCTGGATGATGGGACAGGCTGGAGGTGGGGCAATTGCCGATGTGCTTTATGGAAAGGTCAATCCCTCGGGCAGGCTGGCAGAGACCTTCCCGCTTAAGTTGGTAGATACACCCGCCCACATCAACTTCCCCGGCGGTAATGGCGAAGTGCGTTACGGCGAGGGCATTTTCATTGGATATCGTTATTATGATGCCAAAGAGGTACCGGTGCAGTTCCCCTTTGGTTACGGGATGAGCTACACCACCTTCACTTACAAGAACCCCAAAGTGTCGGCAGCGTCCTTCAAGGATGTGGATGGCCTGACTGTTTCTATGGACGTAACCAACGCCGGGAAGGTGACCGGCAAGGAAGTGGTACAGGTGTACGTACATGATCACAAATCCGGGTTGGTCCGCCCACCCAAGGAGCTCAAGGGCTTCACCAAGGTTGAACTCCAACCCGGCGAGACCAAGACGGTAACCCTGGCACTCGATTTCCGTGCCTTTGCCTATTACCACCCGGCTTACAAGCAGTGGATTACCGAGGACGGGGAGTTCGATATCCTGATCGGGGCTTCGGTGAAGGACATTCGCTGTGCCCAGACCGTTACACTGCAATCTACCCAGGAGCTGCCCAGCCTCCTGAACCGCGAATCTACCCTCCGTGATTGGATGGAGAACCCCCGAGGCAGGCGTGTGTTCGAACCGCTTTTCCAGCAAATGGTGGCGCAGATGCAGACCGCCTTTGGCGGGGGTAAAGGTGAGGGTACCGGGATGGACGTCATGGGCTTTTTGATGGAAATGCCTTTGCTGGACATTCTCCACTTCCAGGAGGGTGCTTTGCCGATGCCGCCTGAAGATTTGGTGGATGGCTTGCTCACGCAAGTAAATCAAAATAAATAGTCGGTTCTGGTTTCAGGAACTTTTAACCCGCACGGTCAGCACAAATTATTCTCGGCTTACGTCTCTGGCTGAAGCCAAGTCGCACCCGCTGATTCCTTTTCGTTAGACCTTCACTATCGCCGAGAGGATAACATGCAGTTTGGATATTTTGACGACAAGCGCCGTGAATACGTCATTACACGGCCTGATACTCCCCTGCCCTGGATCAATTACCTGGGCTGCGAAGATTATTTTGGCATTATCTCCAACACCGCGGGTGGCTATTCCTTTTACAAAGACGCCCGCCTCCGACGGCTGACCCGCTACCGTTATAACAACTCCCCCCTGGACACGGGCGGACGATATATTTATCTGCGCGACGACTCACGAACGCATTCTTCTGGACCCTTATTCTGGTCGCCGACCTGGCAGCCGACTCGCCACCCCTTGGATTTCTACGAATGTCGTCACGGCTTGGGATATACCACCATTCGTTCCAGCTTGGCCGGGATTGAAGCCAACATTCGCTATTTCGTTCCCTTGGGAGAAAGCCTCGAAACCTGGGAGCTGACTCTCATCAACTACCGCGATCAGACTGCCAATCTATCTATCTTCTCGGCAATCGAATTTTGTTTGTGGGATGCCCTGGACGACGCCACCAACTTTCAACGCAACTATTCCATCGGACAGGTCGAAGTCCCAACGGTGCTTTCTTCATCTCTTTCTCCTTCCCCTTCCCCCCTCTCCCATTTTGGGAGAGGGGATAGGGGGGAGAATGGAGTCATCTACCACAAGACCGAATACCGCGAGCGTCGCGACCACTTCGCGTACTTCGCCTGCTCCGAGCCGCTGGCTGGATTCGACACCCAGCGCGAGGCGTTCCTGGGACCCTACCGGGGCTGGGATTCGCCCCTGGCTGTGGAGGCAGGCCAAACGTCCAGCTCGATCGCCTGCGGCTGGCAGCCAATTGGGGTTCATCATGTCAGAGTCACCTTGGGGGTTGGTGAACAAGAAAGGATTATTTTCCTCCTGGGTTATCACGAAAACCCAACAGATGACAAGTTCGACCCACCCGAATCGCAAACCATCAACAAGCGCACTGTTACGCCGATCATCGCTCGCTACCTGAAAACCGATGAAGTAGAAAATGCTTTTCAGGCATTAAGGGCGCACTGGGACGGCCTGCTAAACAAAATGCAGGTGACCACGCCTGACGAGCATACCAACCGGATGGTGAACATCTGGAACGCTTACCAGTGCATGACCACATTCAATCTTTCACGCTCAGCATCCTACTTTGAATCTGGCATCGGACGTGGCATGGGTTTCCGTGACTCAAACCAGGATTTACTTGGCTTTGTGCATCTGATACCTGGTCGAGCACACGACCGCATTCTGGACCTGGCCGCGACGCAGCTTCAGACCGGCGGTACCTACCACCAATATCAGCCAATCACCAAACGCGGCAACAATGACATTGGTTCTGGCTTCAACGATGACCCGCTCTGGCTGGCCTTATCTGTGGTCGCTTATATCAAAGAGACTGGCGACTGGAGCATCCTCGACGAGCCGGTGCCATACGACAACCAACCCGGCACCGAAGAACCGCTTTACGGACACTTGCAGCGCTTGATCCAATACACGCTTGATCGTCTTGGCCCGCATGGGCTGCCATTGATCGGACGTGCCGACTGGAACGACTGCCTGAACTTGAACTGTTTCTCCGAGACACCCGGCCAATCCTTCCAAACTACGACTAACAAAGAGGGCAAGATCGCTGAAAGTATCTTCATTGCTGGCTTATTTGTGTTCGTTGCGCGAGAAATGGTGGGATTGAATGAGAAGTTGGAAATTGCAAAGAAAGAAGGAAAAATAGCCAGCAACTTCACTTTCCTTCCTTCTAACTTATTACTTCAAAAAATTAAGGAGATGGAAGAAGCCATCTGGGCTTCAGGCTGGGACGGCGAGTGGTTCCGCCGTGCCTACGACGACGCGGGTAGGCCAGTCGGCTCGAAGGAATGCGAGGAAGGACAGATATTTATTGAGCCACAGGGAATGTGCGCGATGGCTGGCCTGGGCGTGGACGACGGGCGTGCCGAGCAAGCCCTTGATTCGGTCGCAGCCCGGTTGGCGACACCGCACGGTATTGTCCTGCATCAACCAGCATATAGTCGCTATTATCTGCACCTGGGTGAAATCTCCTCTTATCCGCCCGGCTACAAAGAGAACGCGGGCATTTTCTGCCACACCAACCCGTGGATCATGATCGCCGAGGCAAAGATCGGGCGCGGGGACAAGGCCCATGATTACTACCTGCGCATCAACCCCTCAGCGCGTGAAAAGATCAGCGAAGTACACCGCTGCGAGCCGTATGTTTACGCCCAGATGATCGCAGGCCGCGATTCCCCAACCCCCGGCGAGGCAAAGAACTCCTGGCTGACAGGTACCGCGGCCTGGAACTACGTAGCCATCACACAGTGGATACTCGGTATCCGTCCGACGTTCGATGGGTTGGAGGTGACTCCCGTCATTCCGTCGGTGTGGAGCGGCTTCGAAGCGGTTCGCAGTTATCGGGGCGTTTGCTACGTGATCCATGTTGAGCGAATAGGCCCGGGGAACAACATCCGGTTGGAAGTGGACGGGAAAGCCGTCGAGGGGACCATCGTCCCAATACCGCCACCCGGGACCAGTGAAGTGCGGGTAATGGTGAGAATATATTGAAATACGGTTATTTTGACGACGATGCAAAAGAGTACGTGATCACCCGGCCAGATACGCCCCAATCGTGGAGCAATTTTCTGGGTTCAACTGAGTATGGGGCTATCATTACAAACAATGCCGGTGGGTATGGTTTTTACCAATCGGGGGCGCGCGGGCGTTTCCTACGCCTGCGATTCAACAGCGTCCCTATGGATCAACCAGGACGTTATTTCTATCTTCGTGACCGCCAGAGCGGCGATTATTGGTCGGCCTCCTGGCAACCAGTAGGAAAACCGCTTGACCAGTTTCATTCCACTTGCCGTCACGGTACGGCATATACCATTATCGAGTCATACTATTCAGAGATCACCACTGAGACAACTTATTTCGTTCCTCTTGGGCAAACCTTTGAATACTGGTTCTTGAAGGTTACAAACGAAGGCGTCCGGCCGCGCCAGATTTCGGTCTTTACCTTTTGCGAATTCACCAACCAGTGGGATACCTTCCAGGATCAGGTCAACTTGCAGTATTCACTTTTCATTATCCGTGGCGAATTGACGGATGACGGTCTGCTGCGTATCGCCATCCAGGATAACCTGACCCCGGAGACGGAAGGGTTCTTCCTCCATGATAACGCCCGTCATTGCTGGATGGCGATGGTAGGCGCCCCGCTGGGGGGTTATGATACCAGCCGCGAGGCTTTCCTGGGGCCATACCGTGCTTATTCCAATCCGCGGGTGGTGGAGCAGGGACAATGTACCAACAGCAATGTTTATGGCGATAACGCATGTGGCAGCCTGCAAACGGACCTGACCATCCAAGCCGGTGAAAGCCGCGAACTCTTGGTGATGTTGGGCATCGGCGACGCCCGTTCAACGGGCAAACGCACGGTGGCTGAGTTCGGCTCTCTGGCACGCGCTGAAACCGAATTGCAGAAATTGAGAGAAACCTGGCACGCCAAATTAGACAACCTGGTGGTGGAGACGCCGGACGAAGAGCTTAATCACACGATCAACGTGTGGGGGCTCTATAATTGTTTAATTTCTTTTGCCTGGTCACGCTCTGCCAGCTTGGTTTATAACGGGGAACGCGATGGGCTGGGGTTCCGTGACTCGGTGCAGGATGTTCTCGGGGTGGTGGCTGCCATCCCAGAAGAGGCCAGGAAACGGCTGGAACTGATGCTCACCGCCCAGTTGTCCAATGGAGGAGCAATACCGATCGTAAAGCCATTTGAGCATCGGCCCGGTCACGAAAAAGTACCGGCCTCAAAAGAATATCGCTCCGACGACTGCCTTTGGTTCTTCAACCTGCTCCCGGCCTACGTAGGTGAAACCGGCGACCTGGATTTCTACAATAGGGTCCTGCCGTATGCTGATCAAGGTGAGGCGACCGTTTTCGGCCATCTGCGGCGCGCCCTGGAATTCAACCTGGAACGCACCGGCAAACACGGCCTGCCCTGTGGCCTGGCTGCGGACTGGAATGATTGCCTGCGTCTGGGTTTTTTCGGTGAAAGCTTGTTTGTAGCCTTTCAGGTGCGTTTGGGCCTGACAGTCTATGCAGAAGTAGCTGAACGGATGGGGAAGCCGGACGAAGTGAAATGGGCGCACACTCAACGTAATACACTGGATGCCAGCATACAGGCCTGTGCTTGGGACGGTGAATGGTTCATCTGGGCCATCGGTGAGGACGGCACGGTGTATGGCACTAAAAAGTGCAACGAAGGTCAGATATATCTCAACACACAGGTCTGGTCAGTAATCAGTGGGGCAGCCACACCCGAACAGGCTGCCCGCTGTATGCAGACTGTCCTGGAACGCCTGGCCACACCATACGGATTAATGCTTTCTGCACCGCCTTTCATCAAGACGCCGATTGATGTGATGCGCGCTGTGGTCTTCAATCCCGGCATTAAAGAGAATGCTGGCATTTTCAATCACACCCAGGGATGGGGGGTAATGGCCGAATGTTTGTTGGGCCATGGCGACCGGGCTTATGAGTATTACCGCGCCTCCATGCCGGCAGCTTACAATACCCGTGCTGAAATCCGACAGAGCGAGCCATACGTGCAGGGACAAACGACCTACTCGACCTATTCTCCTCGTCCTGGCAACACACGCACATCCTGGCTGACCGGCGCGGCGGCTTGGGGTTACTTCAGCGCCACGCAGTACATTCTTGGGCTGCGACCGGAGGTGGACGGTCTGCGCGTGGATCCGTGCATCCCATCAGCCTGGAAGGGCTTCAAAATGGTACGCAGGTTCAGGTCCCGAACGTACCGGATCTATGTCCACAACCCGCAGTGTGTCTGCAAGGGCGTCGTCCAGATGACCATAGACGGGAGGGATATCCCTGGTGATCTTATTCCGCTGGACATACCCGGCTATGAACATGAGGTGGAAGTCTGGCTCGGCAAATAACACGGAGGCTGCATGGACGAAAATTTGCTTCAAATTAAAGATTTTGATGGCGAAGGTTTCAAGCCGCTTGTTGCCTTTAGCAATTGGCGCGTTGGTATCTTGCGTTATATGGAAGATATTCACCCCAACAATAACAGTACGATGGAGCGCCATACCGAGACGGATGAGGTTTTTGTGCTTATGCAAGGGAGAGGGGTACTGATTATCGGCGGTAATGGCCTACAGGTGGATAGAATCTCTCTGCGGACAATGGAGCCGGGCAAGGTTTACAATATCAGGCGTAACGCCTGGCATACTATTTTGCTCAGCCGGGATGCTTCTGTACTGATCGTTGAAAACTACGATACAGGCGAACAAAATTCCGAATTCACATCTCTCTCCAATGATGTTCATCGCCAGATTGTAGAGACAGCGGCGCGCGAGCAAATAGATTAAGATAGCCGGTACAAATCATGGGGTAAGCTCAAGGTGATGAGGTCGGGGGTTCGGGGGGGCTGCGCATAACATCCCTGCAGGGGATAGAGGGTCATATTTCCGCCCTACTCATAATTCATTGCCCTTATGTTCGCCGGTTCGCCCTTCCATCCCCAATCCGGCTAGTAATAAGCCAAACCAGACCAATAAATGTACGTGGAATGAGGCCAATCCTCGGGGCGGTGGACATAAACGTGCTTGACCGGGTTCCAATGGATATAGTCAAATGCCTCTCAAGGTCCTTTTCGTCATGGATTATGTGATCCCAGAAGCGGGATTGCCATAGTTTCAAGAATGTTGGGATGTTGTAAGCATCTTTATAGTTGAGCGTGAAATTCCGTTTGATGCTTTGCAGTACATGGGAGAAATTATCGCTTTCATTTTAGACGCGCATCAGCCAATGAAAATGATCCGGCAAAATCACATAAGCCAGAAGACAGAAGGGATGGATTTGCTGAACATTTTGCAGGGTTTCAAAAAACAACATACACGCGTGAACTAACCGTATGGTACGGCGATGCTATACACACCCTGGAATAGTAACCTATGCTTCCATGTTCTTAGCTTTGCTTTTCAAGTTGTCTTCTCAGCTTTTCCTAGCAAAGCCATTCCCGTTTTCATGAACGAAATGTTCTTAAATTTTCGGGTGTGTGAGGTGACACAAATATTATCCCTGTATACAGATTCTTAGGGCTCATCCTATATATTTATCAATTTAATTACCTCCATCTTTGAGATCCTCTCATATTCCGTATACCTGTGGGGATTAATCTCAAGGGGACCATTGAAATCCCCTTATGCCAGGTTTGCAGGATGAATTAATCGAAGAGCGGTCAAGCGATCGCTATTGGCTGTCTTCTAGTCCCCCATCCGGCAACGGAATGAAGACTAGCGAGATAATGCCTCGTGAGTTGTGCAGGGTAAGGTCCTTTTTAATGCCTATCTGCTCCGTAGAGTATCGAGTTTCAAATTATTCTCGCTGTTATTGTCAGGATCATAGAATATCCGGGTTAGAAAAACATCAAAAAAAGTGGACAAAAAATGACAAAAAGGGACATTTCTGCCTCTAAATAATATGGTTAAAAACACGAGGAAAAGTGAGGAAAAGTGAGTTTTTCCTCCAGGTTGGAGAACATCAATAAAATGCTTGAAAAGTGAGGAAAGCCCTCCTTCGAGTCCCAATGTGATGACTGAATTTTCTGCCTTGGAGAGTTGAAAGGCATCTTTGCCGTGACATAACCAATAAGCTCTAGCTTGACTTCAGCGGCAGAACTAACGGCCTCGAGGTGACCCGCCCGCCGTTTGCGCGTTACTACTTAATACGGCTGGGTACTGGCGACGAGTTGAAGCGTGTGGCCTTGAATCCGCAATTCCCGTATCAGCTGGTTTCTGTGGAGGAAGTCCTGGCGCTCAGGCTGGAACTCCGATCACTTGAATAGCGAATGCACCTTTTCCCTTTGAGTGAACGAAGAACTCTGCCACGAAATTCGCTGGCGGGGGCGGCGAAGCATTGCCTGACAGTGAAAAAACCCTCCCTGGAAAAAATTGCCGCGATAGGGGACACTCTCACAACTGTTTTCCTGCTGATCTTCAGTTTTCAATCAATTTCCCCTTCATCCCTTGACACTTCAGTTAATCGGTAGCCGGCCGTGATTCTTGCAAGACCCTTTTAGTTCGTAAACTTGAATGTCTCTAGAACTTGTTCAAATATAGCAATATCATTTTCATTAGAGTAGCGGCCCAGTCGCCTGCACCCATGATGGCGAGCGATCATTTTATCCGGGAGGATGAAGATCTATGTCCTGAGAACCCGCTGGTTGGGCCGTGTGAGAACTACTGATCAGTCATTTTCCAGGAGTTCGATTACCGTCCCGAATTTTTTCTGCCCATCCACATACGCATAGCGTCCACCGTTATAGTCACCCCGTTGAATCAGTCGCAATCCATGTTTCGCCAGCCTGCCGATATGCTTTTCCATTCCTTTGATTTCAAAGGCAATATGGTGCAGACTTGGACCATGCACTACCAGTTGATCATTCCAAGTGCTGGGCTCATCTACGGGCTGGATCAATTCTAGAGTGACTTGCCCTAGATCAAAAAACGCCAGTCTTGCCTGCGCCGGCGTGGGCCTTTCTTGATACTGGGTGTGAGCAATATCGACGTTGTCGGTGATTATGATGGAGGGCGGATCAATTCCTAATACGAGCGACCAGGCTTGAACGGCATCGTCGATATTCTCGACTACTAAGCCAATCTGCATGACCTTGTTATCACCTAACGAACTTGAAGTCATCGGGATGTGCTCCTTCTTGATGGTCAGGATGGAATATAGTGTGTGTTTTCACGGCCCAACGGTTGGTGTGAGCCATCCCCCCCCACCCTGCTAGATTCTTCGATCAACGATATAGCGCGCCAGGCCTTCTAAGGCTTGGCGTTCTGTTCCGGCTGGCATATCAGTCAGGGCGCGTAGGGCCTCCGCGACATACTTCTCAGCTTCGTTCATAGAGCGTGAAATTGCTTCGCTCTTGCGGATGGACTGCACAAGCCGGAGCCTCATATCCCGGTTGGAATCGGTATTTCCTTCGAGGAGGGCCTGAATATCCGGGTCGTCTGAGTGGTCTTCGATGTAGTGAAGGGTGGGGAGGGTGATAAGGCCCTGTAGCAGATCGCTGCCGACCGGCTTGCCGACCTCAGTCTGCTCACCGTTGAAATCTAAAATGTCGTCCACGATCTGGAATGCCATCCCAAGTTGATAACCATAATCTTGCATAGCCTCGACAGTGGCTTCGTCCACCGGGCTGATCATGGCTGCCGCCCGCGCTGACATTTCGAAAAGCGAGGCGGTCTTGGCAAAAATACGCTGATCGTAGTTCTCGCGGTTGGCAATGCCGTGACTGGTGAAGAGTTGCGTTAATTCACCGTTCACGATGATCGCCAATGTCTCGGCGAACAGGTGCATCAGGGGCAGGCAGTTGGTCTCGGCGGCCAGTTTGGCGGCGCGAGCGAAGATGAAATCACCGGTCAATACCGTCGTGGCTGGCGACCAGCGTGCGTTCAAGGTTGGGTTGCCGCGCCGCAGGAACGCACCGTCAATTAGATCGTCATGCACCAACGTGGCAGTGTGAAGCAACTCTACCGCCGCCGCCAGTGTGATCAATTTGCGGGAGTCGGCACCCAGCATGTTGCCGACCAGCAGCCCCAGGGTCGGTCGGATGCGTTTTCCACCCGCGCCAAGCAGTTGATGCAGCGCGGTGCGCAGTTCGGGATGATGCTCATTCGCCTGGGCGCGCATCAATTCTTCTACTTGCCGCATTTCCTCTTGAACAGGCATAAAAAAGGTAACGGTGCTCAATCTTTTCCTTCCCAGGAGAAGAGTCGGGCTGCATTGGCACTGGTAATGGCAGCGACTTCTTCCAGGCTGAGGGAATTTAGCTGTGCAATTTTATCAGCAATTTCATAGACGAACGCAGGTTCGTTGCGCAGACCGCGATGGGAATACGGCGTAAGGTACGGCGCGTCGGTTTCGATGAGTAAACGTTCGAGGGGCAAAGCCGCGACAATTTCCTGCCGTTTTACTGCGTTATTGAATGTGACTGGCCCTGTCACGCCGATGTAAAAACCAAGCTGAATAGCCCGCTGCGCTGTTTCGAGCGAACCGCTGAAGGAGTGCAGCACCCCTACGCGTTCTGCCAGCAGACTCCTTTCCACCCGTAGCTTGTTGACCCCTTCTTCCATAATTCTTATTAAATCCTCGGCGCACGCGCCGTGAGGGGCGTCGCTTTTTTCGCGGCAGTGCAGGATGACAGGCAGATGGAGTTCGGCGGCCAGGGCAAGTTGTTCTTGCGCCACCTTCTGCTGGTGGTCGTGTGGCGCTTTGTTCCGGTAGTAGTCCAGACCGATCTCGCCGATGGCGACGACCTTGTTCCCCTCACCCCTTGTCCCTCTCCCTGCCCCTTTCGTGGGTGCTTCACGAGGAGAGGGGGAGGGGTGAGGGATTGCCAGCAGGCGTAACTCATTTCTCGTTTCTTCTGTCCAGGTCAATGAATCATTCGGGTGGATGCCGACCGCGGCGAAAAGCCAGGGATGGCTCTCAGACAATTCGACTGCAGCCCGGCTGGATTCCAGCGTGATGCCGGGGATCAGGATGTGGGTCAGACCGGCCGTCCGGGCGCGCGCAAGCACCTCATCACGGTCCGCGTCGAATTTCTCAAAATCCAGATGACAATGGGTATCGGTGAGTCTCATGTGTAACGTATTAGGTTCCAGGTATTCCAACGGCAACATGCCAACTTACACTGGAAAACCTGACTCAATTATTCGATGCCCGCTACTTTCAGTCCATCTTTCAGGATCGCCTGCACCTTATTGGCGTGGGTCGTCTCACAGTAGACACGCATGATCGGCTCGGTGCCGGAAAAGCGGATGAGCATCCAGCCGCCGTCCTCCAGCCGGAAGAGGTAACCATCCAGCGTGACCAGTTCAGCGACCTTCAGCCCGCCGATGGTCTTCGGGTTGGCTTTCGAGATGAGGGCTTCACGGTCTTTGCGGTCTCCCGTGAAGGGTGTATCTACGCGGTCGTAATAGTGTGCGCCGACTTTGGCAAAGAGCAGATCGAGCAGTTGGGAGGGCTTCTTGCCGGTCTTGACCATGAAATCTAGCAAGTACAGGCCTGCCAGGATGCCATCCCGCTCCGGGACATTGCCGCGGAAGGCGTAGCCGCCGCTTTCCTCGCCTCCAATCAGGGCGTCGGTTTCGAGCATCTTTGGGGCCACGTACTTGAATCCGACGCCGGTCTCGTAGACCGGGACGCCGTAGAGCTTGCCGAGCTTGTTGAGCATAGAGGTGGTGGAGATGGTCTTGACGATGGGACCGCGCTGGCCGCGCACCTCCAGCAGGTAATAGGCCAGGAGGCCATAGACGCGCAACTGGTTGACGAACTCGCCATTCTCGTCGCCCAGGCCCAAGCGGTCGGCGTCGCCATCGGTGATGATCAACACGTCAGCTTTGTGTTCCAGGGTGGCTTGCAGGCCAATGTTGATGTTGGGTGGGATGGGTTCGGGGCGACTCATTTCAGGGAAGATCGGGTTGCGGGAGTTGTGAATCTCGATGACGCGCGTCTTGCCTCCCTCCAGCAATTTACTGAACCAACCCGCGCCGTTGCCCCACATAGCGTCCACGAGGATCGTCAGACTGGCTTCTTTGATGGGTTGGAGGTCAATCAGACTTTTCAGGTGTTCGATATAAGCAGGTGCTGGGTCGAACTTGATAATCAGTCCCACCTTTTCCGCTTCAACATACGCGGTACGTTTTACGTTTTCCGTTCTATCGGGTATGCGCGCCTCAATCTGCTTCAGTCCTTCTGGATCAATCGCCCCGCCGTGCTCGTCGCGCACTTTGAAGCCATTGTCTGTAGCGGGATTGTGGGATGCGGTGATGTTGACCGCGCCGCAGGCTTTATTGTTGACCACCGAGAAAGCGATGACAGGCGTGGGTGTGGCGCCGTCGGTCAGGTAGACGCGCAGCCCATTGCCTGCCAGTACCTCGGCCGCGGCCGCGGCGAAGTGCTCGGAAGAAAACCGCGTGTCATATCCGACAACGACCCACTCACCTTTCCTGCCTTTTTCGAGCAAATAAGAGGCAAATCCCTGCGCGCAACGACGGACGCTGTCGAAGGTGTAATCTTCGGCAATGAATCCCCGCCAGCCGTCGGTGCCGAAATGAATTTCAGTTGCCATGAGGACTCCTAAATACGATAATGACGGGGGTATTATATCAGCAACCGGTAATGGGGTGAAAGTTAAGAAACCTACGCCGACTCCGCGCAGGTTATAGAACGAAGTTGGATTATGAATGAGATGCTACGAACATCACTCATATTTTTTGGTTGTGTAGGTGGACTTCTCATCCTGTATGGAGAAATGCGCTGACAGAGTCCTCGTATATTCTGCGTCTATGCGCTCGCGCAGAAATATATTGATAAGTGGCTGGTACGGCACATCGCGTTGGTTGGCAAGTTGGCGCAGTTCAGCCAGCATCGATTCAGGAAGCCGTAGAGAAATGGCGCGCGTGGAAGGTTTCAGGTTTTGGAAAACAGCTCGTTTGGCCTTGTTCCAGTCCACGTATTCGCTGGAGTCGTGAGTCGCCCAAAACTCACGCTCTTCATCTTCGTTTTTGAATTCATGAATAAGCTTGCTCATAGATTACTCTGTCTCTTCAATCCACTTGATCCAATCAAATTTGCCTCTGACTGTGTTGAGTAAATTCTCGTCCGCTGTCCAGAGTGGACAGGCAAAATGGTCAGCAACGGCGAGATAGTGAGCATCGTAGGTGTTGGGACGGTTGAACCGCTTTGCCAGCTCGCTGGCTTTGATGTGAAGTTCTGGCAAGTGGATATATTCAATATCCATCGCGATGAATTGTTGTAATGCGGCCCGGCTGTCTTCTGGTTTGATTGCTTCTTGGACCACCTTACGATACAGGGCTGAAGTTACTTCATAGGCCAGCAAGGCAGGGGCAAGGATACGCTGGTCGCCTTCGATCCAGGCTTTCCACCGGGCAGTTGCAAGGGTTGTGTATCGCTCTGGAGTGAGCATGGCTACGATAAAACTGGCATCAACGCACACCGCTCTGTTCATCGTTGCGCTCCTGCCTCATTTGTTCTATATCGGCAGCACTTGCAGGCAATTGCCCATATTTATCGAACATTTTTTTCTGGTGTTGCCGCAGGTTCTCGAATTGTTCCAGGCGTTTGCGACGGCGCAATTCATTTTCCAATGCCTGGGCAACCAAACCCGAGCGCTTTCCGGCAGGAACAGTATTCTTGATGCTTTCCCAAAGATCGCGAGGCAGGGCAATGGTTACTCGTGTAGATTGCTGCATGGTCATCTCCTTCCTTGCATAACACTATTGCATAACATTATACAGTATTTTTCTTTGTCTCTTTTGTAGTCCGTTCTTTGCTATAATCACCGTACTATGATTTATTTCGACTACGCCGCCACCACCCAAGTTGCCCCACGCGTCCTCGACGCAATGCTGCCCTATTTCCGTGAGGATTTCGGCAACCCTTCATCTGTCCACCGCTATGGACAGAAAGCCGAGGCTGTGGTTGATTCCGCACGCGAGACCGTCGCATCGTCGTTGAACTGTCTCCCTGACGAGGTCATCTTCACCTCCTGCGGCTCGGAATCCGATAATCTTGCCTTGCGCGGCGCGGCGCTTGCCATGCGAGAAAAAACGGGCGTTAACTGGATACTCACCTCCCGCGCAGAGCATCACGCCGTAAGTAAGACTGCTGAACAACTCGAAAAGCGCTATGGCTTCCAGGTCGAGTGGCTGAACGAGGACGAGTCCGGCATGGTACATCCTGAAACTGTTGAAAAAGCCATATGCCATGAGACCGCCATTGTCTCTGTGATGTACGCCAATAACGAAATTGGCACGATCAACCCGATCCGTGAAATTGCCGAAGTTTGCCACAAGAACGGCGTGCTCTTCCACACCGATGCGGTACAGGCCGCAGCCTATTTACCTGTAGATGTGAAATCTCTCGGCGTGGACATGCTCTCGCTCGGCGCGCACAAGTTCTATGGGCCGAAAGGAGTCGGCGCGCTCTATGTCCGCAAGGGAACGCCGCTCGTCCCATCCCAAACTGGCGGCGGGCAGGAGTTCGGTCTGCGGGCAGGAACTCAGAATGTGCCGTACATCGTCGGCTTTGCCGAGGCTTTCCGCCTGACGAACGAGGAGCGCGAGGAACGGACAGCTTATGTCAGGCCGCTACGCGACCGTATCGTTGGGATCGTGCTTGAAGAAATTCCCAACACTTGTCTGACCGGACATTCGATCGACCGGTTGCCTAACCACTGCTCTTTCGCCTTCGAGGGCGTGGATGGCAACCTGCTCTTGACCCTGCTGGATGCGGCCGGTTTTGCCTGTTCATCCGGCTCGGCCTGCAAAACCGGCAGCCCGGAACCTTCGGATGTGCTGACTAGCCTCGGTCTACCGCGCGAGTGGGCGCTGGGGTCACTGCGGGTCACGTTGGGCGTTGGCACAACACTTGCTGGTGTGGATGCCTTCTTAAAAACTTTGCCGCCTATGGTGGAACAGTCGAGAAGATTAGCCATAGATAAACACAGATGAACACGGATAGGGAGGATGAACAAAATGGAAGTCAATGAGATCACAGAGAAGATAATAGGCTGTGTTTACAAAGTGAGCAATACACTTGGCGGTGGTTTTGCGGAGAAGGTGTATGAAAACGCTACAGCGATTGAAGTTGGAAAATCGGGCTTAAGAGCAAGGCAACAATATCCAATCAAGGTTGCATATGATGGGATTGTAGTTGGTGAATTCTTCGTTGATTTATTGGTCGAAGAACTTATCCTGGTTGAATTCAAAGCCGTAAAGTTGCTGGAAGAATTCCATGTGGCTCAATGCTTGAATTACCTTCGCGCAACGGGCTTGCCTGTTTGTTTGCTAATCAACTTCTACAGGCCAAAAGTCGAAATCCGCCGCATTATTCCGCACGACTCTTGGAAATCTCTGAAAGCCTAAACCGCGTTTATCAGACTATCTGTGTTTATCTGTGTTCATCTGTGGTAAAAGATATGTCCAAAGTTATCGTTGCCATGTCAGGAGGTGTAGATAGTTCCGTTGCCGCGGCCTTGCTCAAGCAGCAAGGCTACGATGTCATCGGCATGATGCTGCGGTTGTGGTCGGAGCCGGGCAGAGAGGGATCCAACCGCTGCTGCACGCCCGATTCCATGGCTAAGGCGCGGCATGTGGCAGCCAAGCTCGACATCCCCTTTTACGTTGTGGATGCGAAAGAAATCTTCCGTTCCACTGTCGTGCAATATTTCCTGGATGGTTACACCCAGGGGGTGACGCCGAATCCGTGCCTGATCTGCAACCGCAAAATCCGCTGGGATTTCATGCTCGATCACGCCCTCGCTCTCGGCGCGGACTACCTGGCGACGGGGCATTATGTAAGAAAGTGGGAGGCAGAAGGCGGAAAGCAGCAGTTGTTGAAAGCTGTTGATCGCTCAAAAGAACAATCCTATGTGTTGTATGGGCTGACGCAGGAGAAGCTGGCGAAAGCGCTCTTCCCGATTGGCGATTACCCCAAATCCGAGATTCGCAAACTCGCTGGATCGTTT
>Ga0315289_10006728_pt1 | contig 16863 bp, 13 predicted proteins | sample YL17G11_40_MG_FD_203452 | JGI IMG/M metagenome (GOLD analysis project Ga0315289, IMG submission 203452) | Sediment microbial communities from Yellowstone Lake, YNP, Wyoming, USA - YL17G11_40 | ecosystem: Environmental > Aquatic > Freshwater > Lake > Sediment | place: USA: Wyoming | collected... | reverse complement strand
GAAAGGTTGAGAATGGCAAAGCTGAGCATTAAGCTGTTCGGAAAAGTTCCCCCCTGCCCTCGGTGCCGTCTTGCGGAGCGAATGATAAGCAAAGCTATACCCCAGCTCGGGATGGAGACAGATTTCACGAGATATGATATTCTCGGGGATGAGGCGGGGAAATACCTGGTCAGGATGTCGCCGGCGATTGTCGTCAACGACACGAAACTTTGGGAGGGAGGTTTCCCGACGACAAAGGAGTTCGTCAAAGCCGTAAGGGAGTTGACCTGCGATTCGGGAGATAGCTGACGGAAAAAGCCGCAAATGTTCAAGCACGATTTGGCTTGACGGGAGGCGGTTGGAATGGTATTTATTAAGTGATGCTCGGAGGAAGGCAAAAATTAAACTTTTCAAGTTTGGTGGAGGCTTATGACAATGAGACGGCATGGTAAAAAGGGATTCACTCTCATCGAACTGCTCGTCGTTATCGCCATCGTTGCCATCTTAGCTGCCCTTTTGTTGCCGGCGCTCCAGAGGGCAAAGGAAGCGGCAAGGCGAACGCTGTGCATGGGGCATCTCAACCAGCTCGGACGGGCCCTCGCCCAGTACATCAACGAGTTTGGGGGCTACATTCCCCCGTTCGGCGGCGTCATCCAGTTCGGCTGGGGCAAAGGCGCGGGCTGGATGGACAAGCTGTTCGCGTACGCGGATGTTAATCCGACCGGAGTGGGGCCGAACTACGGAGGGGGCACCAAGCAGCGGCCGGGTCCCGAGGATTCGGAGCGCACGGAGGTGTTCCGTTGCCCGAGCGCAAAAACCTATGTCATGGATGGAAGAAAGTTCCTGACGAGCTACATCTTCAACTCCCGCCTTTACGTTGATGGGTTGGGCGGCAGGTTCGACATAGGGAGATTGAGGAATCCCGGGATAGTAGTTATCCTGTACGACCGAAACGTCAAGACGTGCGAGCCGACGGACGCCGACATGACCGACGAGTGGCACAACGACGGCACCGGAGACGGATTCGGTGCGGGTGGACTGTGGGAGTCGTGCTGCAATAGCCCGCCTTTCCCCGGACCTCATGCGGGCGGATACAACATTCTTTTTGCGGACTATCACGTGCGGTGGTTCGGAGTCTGGATCACAGGGAAAATGACCCGGCGCGCCGAGCAGTAAGCGCGGTTGATTTAGGAACCCTTTGCGGCGGGATGATGCGGCCGTAAAGGCATCCGAAGTAGGACAAAAGGCTTTCAGTCGAAGAGGTTTCGCCGCGGGCAGGTTGCTTTGCCTGCGGCTTTTTTTGCTCTGAGGCCGGGGAGGGGATTCAAGGAGAGGTTTGCCAAATTCTGCCATCCTGGCGGAGAAGTTCTTCTGCTTCGGGGGGCCCCCAGGCGCCGGGCTCGTAGGTGGTGGGGGCGATGCCGCGAGCCGCGGACTCAAGCAGCGGTTCGACAACCCGCCAGGCTGCTTCGACACCATCCGCCCTCCAGAATAACGATGGGTCTCCCTTCAGCCCGTCGAGGATTATTCGCTCGTAAGCGTCCGGGAGACGGACTCCGAAGGCGGCATAGCGAAAATCCATGTTCGCAAGAGCTGTTCTGGTTTGCCAACCGGGGACCTTCGCGGAAAAGGAAAGCCGTATTCTCTCGTCTGGCTGGATGCGAATGACGAGGGTGTTGGGTTGAGGAAGCTCGCACGCCCCTTCCTCGCTCAAGACACAAAGCGGCACTTCTTTGAACTGAACTGTGACTTCGGTCAGCTTCGTTGCCAGCCGCTTTCCGGAGCGGACGTAAAAAGGAACGCCCTGCCAGCGCCAGTTGTTGATGAACAGTCGCAATGCAACAAAGGTCGGAGTGGTCGAACCGGGACTCACGTTTGGCTCATCGCGGTAGCTGCGATATTGCCCGAAGGCAAAGTCTGCTTCCCGAATGCTCTGAAGGGACTTGAGGACTTCGACTTTTTTGTCGCGCACGGACTCCGGGTCACCGGCGAGTGGCGGTTCCATGCCGACGAGGGACAGGACCTGGAGGACATGGTTCTGGACCATGTCGCGAACGACGCCCGCCTCTTCGTAATAAGCGCCTCGTCCTTCCAGGCCGATTTCCTCTGCGGCGGTAATCTGGACGTTGTCTATGTATTTGCGATTCCACAGCGGCTCAAAGATGGCGTTGGCGAATCGGAATATGAGGATGTTTTGGATGGTGTCCTTGGCGAGATAATGGTCAATTCGGTACACCTGAGGTTCGCCGAAAAGGTCCGCCAGAAGTCTATTCAGGTGATGAGCGCTCACGTAATCGCGCCCGAAGGGCTTCTCAATCATGACCCGGGGGCTGGTGTTGCCTCCTTCGGGCACAACGAGGAGGGCTTTTTTCATGCACTGCAACACTATCTCGGTTACGCTCGGAGGAAGGGCGATGTAATAGAGGTATCTCTGTGCCTCACAACGACGACCGAGGTCGTCGAGGAACCGTTTCAGCTTCGCGTACGAACCCGGCTCGTCATATTGACCGACAAAGTAATGAAGACGCGAGGAGAATCGCCGCCATACCTTGTCGGAGAACCTCCCTGGGTCGGAGAAACTCTCGACAGCCTCTCGCATCTCTCTTCGGAACTGCTCGTGGGTTTTGTCGGTGCGGGCGAATCCCACCACTGAGAACCTCTCGCACAGAAGCCCTTCGCGATCGAGGTTGAATAGCGCGAGAATCAGCTTCCTCCGGGCGAGGTCGCCCGAAGCCCCGAAGATAACCATGATGCACGGAGGGGGCGCTTCGTAGGGAGCGGGCGACTGTGGAGAGCTCGTCCACGCACGAACCGTCACCTTGTCGGTTTCGCGAGCGCGGTCTGGCGGTGTTTGGGGTTCGATCCGGTCTTGAATCGTCATGTGGCGTCTCTCCTTCTTCTCTCGTCGCGCTATACATTCCGCAGGAGGTGCGCAGTAATCGTTGCCGTCCCTTGATACCGCCACCGATGGCGGCCTTCCCAACTGACCTTTTCGCTGTTTCCCTCAAATTCTGTCGCCCTGCACAGATTCTACCGCCTCCGAAGGCCATTATCAAATGCTCCTTCGGGCACAGGTGTGGCTGTGCGTTAGTGGTGTGTTATCTGGCTGAAGCCACATTGCAAGAAGCCCCGCTGAAGCGGGCTTTACTCAGGAAAAAGGCCGGCCTCCGCACCCCACGCTGAAGCGGGGGGCTACGGATGGCGGTCCTCCCCGACCGCTCAATTGGACCGCACCGGTTGGCCGCAAGGAGGCGCCCCCGCGGTTGGCTCTACCGGCGGAATCCGGCCGCATCTGAACCACAAGAGCACAAAGACACCAACAGCGATCGGCCCTGTCCGTATTTCGTGCCTTTGTGTCTTCGTGGTGAGGCCGCTGTGGCTTCCGACTCATGGGGCTCCCCCCTTCCCCGGTGATTTGAATCCATGCCTGTGACTCTCGGACGAACGGGAACTATGCCGCTCTTCGGGTCGGAAAATTGGCGGCACAAGAGGGGTCTCGAGAAGTCGTGTCCAAATACTCCGCCTTCTGTTTCCGAGAAGGGGCCGGCGCCCACACCGCCGAGAAGAATGATTGAACCTTTGGCTCCCTTCGGAGTCTAATCTTATAAGGTGGAAAATATCGTCGAGATGTCAAAGAGCCGAAGGTAGTCGCGAGAACGTAAGGTGTCATCCGCTACGAGACAGCTACAACGAAAAATGGCTTGACCAGAAGCTCAATATGAGGTAGAAGATAGGGAGCCGGCGCGTCTGAAGCCCCAACGGAGGAGGAAAGTGGTTCGGAGCAAAGTTCTTGTCGTGTGCCTGTCTGGTATCCTGAACCTCGCCCTGTGTGTTGCGCTGGTCCTTTCACTTGGTTCCGGGGTTTCTGCCGAGGGGGTTCGCCTCACTTCCGCTTCGCCGCGTTATGCGAGGGTGGTTGTGTCGCAAGACGGCTCGAGGGTTCTTCGGGTGGTTTTCGACGAATCAAAGGGCACGGGGAGAGGCTACGACGTGATTTACTGCGATGTCGAGTCGGGCGGAAGAGCCGGCAGTCCGCAGAAAGTCGTGGGTAAAGCTCAAAGCCAGGGGACGCTTTTCTCCTGCGAATTCCCGGCAATCAATGTGAACGTGCCGCTCGACGAGAAAGGGCAAGGCGTCCGGGCGCCCTGCCTGATTCGTTTCAGCTACCGGAGGTTTGCCTACGAGGTCCCGAGGCGGACTGCTGCCGGGAGCATGATACAGCGCCGGGCTTCCCCGGTCAGAATCGTTGACGTGAGGTTTACTCACAGCTTCAACGTCGCTGCAACTGTGGCGATGCGCCAAGGTAGGGACCTGTGGGAGTACTCGTACCGAAGCGCCATTCGCCCATCGGAGACCCTCGCGGGGGCGCCGGTATGGAAGTTCAACAACCCCCCGAAGCTCGCTATTGCGACAAGGCCGGATATGAACAAGAAAGGATGCCTCGGAATCGCCCTTGACCTGGCTGGCGGGGGGTCTGCGATCGAAATCAAAAAAGGGGGCGCCTCCCCCAACGCTCTCGTGGAGGTGAAAAGGCCCGATGGGAGAGTCATACACCGGCAAGAGGTGCCCCTCGACAAGCTCGTTTTTGGGTGAGGCGGAAAATGCGGGTATTCCGTGCGAATACCAAAGGGAAGATACACGGTTGAGGGGACTGTTGACACAGGCACCCTCGCAGGCGTTCTCAAAAGCTCAACGGAGGTGAAATTCCAATGAGAAGACTGTCGAGTCCGTTTGTGATTTTTGGCTGTTTGGCCCTGGGACTTGCGTGCGCGGCTGAATCGCTGAAAGAGCCTGCCTATGGCTCTCAGAAGCCGGTTTACGCAAAAGTCGCTTTGACGGAGGATGGGTCGAGGGTTCTATCCGTAGTCTTCGACGAGTCGAAAGGAACCGGCAATGGCTACGACGTGCTCTACGCCGACGTGGACTCGAATGGAGCGTTCGATGAACCTGAGAAGGTGACGGCGAAGTCGTGGAAATGCTCCCCGACAGGGCTCCACTGCGATTTTCCGGCCGTGAGGCTGAGCGTCGCGCCGAAAAGCGAGGGTTTGGGAAAAACGTGTGACTGCGCAATAACCTTCAATTATGCCAAGCACACGTACACGACGCAGCTCACGACTGCTCGGGCGCCAAGGGGGCTTTCACTCGTGAGCCGGGTCCTGACTGCTTCGACGCAAAAGGCGGCTCCAGCCGTAACAACGACGACGAACGAAAGCTTCTCCGCCTCGGGCAACATCAAGGTGGGCGAAGGTTCAACGCAATGGGAATACTCTTTTGGAAACGCGATCAAGCCCGCGGAGAAGGCGGCGGAGGCCCCGGTATGGAATTTCCTCGAGGCTCCGAAGCTCGCGCTCACTTGCAAGCCGGATGACCGGGTCAAGGGAAATCTCGGGATAGGATTCGAGCTGATGGCAGGGGAAACGACGATTGTGGGCAAGAAGGGAGCGACCGCGATAAATGCCCGCGTGGAGGTCAAGAAGCCCAACGGAAAGGTCGTCCACAAAGATGAAGGTCCGACAGATAAATATGGTTTTGGGTGAGGCGGGTCGTTCCGGTATTCCGTGCGAATACCAAAAGGAAATTACACGGTCGAGGCGACTGTTGAAACAGGTCCTCTCGCTGGCACAGTGAAGGCGTCACAGGAGGTAAGCTTCAAGTGAGAAATGCAGCCAAGTGGATTGCCGCCCTTGCGTTTTCCGGCGCGTTGTTTTCCTGTCTTGCCGAGGAGACCAAGGAACCGGCCTATGCGTCCAAAAAGCCCCTTTATGCGAAAGTGGCTTTGAATGAAGATGGGTCGAAGGTCCTCACCGTAGTTTTCGACGAATCGAAAGGGACAGGAAAGGGGTACGACGTTTTGTACGCGGACGTTGAGCTCGCTGGAAGACTCGACAAGGCCGCACGGGTTGAAGCGCCGTCGTACATATGTCCCTCGGGCGCTCACTTCTACTTCCCTCCGATAGAGCTGAGCGTGCCGTACAACGACAAAGGGGCTGGAGTCTCCACACCCTGCCTGGTTAGCCTGTCGTACGAGAGGCACACCCCAGAGACGGGAGCTGCCGGTCGCCTGCTGATGTCGTCGGCCGCCTCAACAACGCAAGACTTCTTTGTAGCAACCACCGTCAGGCTGCGAGACGGTTCTGCGGAGCGCGAATATTCGTTCAAGAGGAGCATAACAGTCTCGCCGACCTTGAGCGATGCTCGTGTGTGGGGTTTCCCGCGCAGGCCGGGAGTGGCGATTACAACGAAGCCGGACCCCCAGAAGAAAGGAAATGTGGGGATTGGGCTGGACATGGCGGAGACCGAAAGTCAAGAGCAAAAGAGCGCAGGTCCACTCCTCCAGAGCAGCAGATGCGGATGTGCGGCCACGGAGGCGAGCTTCCAGTGCAAGCCTCCCATAAACGCGCACGTCGAGGTCAAGACCCCCGAGGGCAAGGTCGTAGTACATCGCGGCGACGCGGCACTTGACAAATTCACCTTCGGGTGAGGAGATACGTGCAGGTATTCCGTGGGAATACCGAAAGGAACTTACACTATCGAGGCGAGCTTTGACACAGGCCCCCTGGGAGGCCTCGTCAAGGGCTCAAAGGAGGTCACGTTCAAATGAGAAGGTCAATTAGCGTGATGGGCGTCCTGACACTTCTGTTGTTGCCGCTGTGCTGCCTGGGTGAGCCAGCGAAGGAGGCGCCGTTCTCGTCGAAGAAGCCGCTTTATGCGAAGGTCGCTGTGACCGAGGATGCGTCGAAGGTTCTGTGCGTGGCTTTTGACGAATCGAAGGGCGCTGGCGAGGGGTACGACGCACTCTATGCGGATGCCAATTTCAATGGACGATTCGAGGAGTCCGAGAAGCTGACAGCCAGCATCCACAGGTGTTCCCCAACGGGAATCCACTGCAACTACGCGGCCGTCAAGCTGAACGTTCCGTACAACAATAAGGGTGCGGGAATCTCGGACCCTTGCGAGGTCACCTTCAACTACGCGAGGCATTCGCTCACAACTGCTGTGGAATCAGTGGGCGCCGCGGTGCGTGTGCTGGGAGTGGAAGCCGAGAAGAGCCTGAAGCCGTCTCTGTCGAAAACTACGGTAAATGAAGACTTCTACGTTTCAGCGGGAATCAAGCTGCAAGGCTCCGCACAGTGGCAATACACCTTCTCGAGTAGTATAAAGCCGTCAGAAAGCCTCCAGAGTGCTCCTCTGTGGAGCTTCAACCAGGCCCCGCAGCTCAAAGTTACAGCGAAACCCGACCCGAACAAGGAAGGACAGTTGGGGATCGCGCTTGAATCGTCGGCCGGAGAAGTCAACCTGGGGTGCAATAAAGACGGTGCTCCGACGAAAGCTCGCGTGGAGGTGAAGGCGGCCGATGGCAAGGTGGTCCATCAGGACGAAGGAGAGCTGAGCAAGTACGGTTTTGGGTGAGGCGGGTCGTTTCGGTATTCCGTGCGAATACCAAAGGGGAATTACACGGTCGAGGCGACAGTGGAGACAGGTCCTCTCGCAGGCACACTGAAGGCTTCTCAGGAGGTCAAGTTCGAGTGAGAAAGCTAACGCGTAGCATTGGCGCAGCCGTGGTTCTTGGCGCTGCGATTTCGTGCGCAGCGGCAGTGAAAGAGCCGGGGTATTCTTCCTCGAAACCCCTTTACGCTAAGTTCGTCCTGACAAAGGACGGAAGCAAGGTCCTGACGGTTGTTTTCGACGAATCGCAAGGCACGGCGAAAGGTTACGACACCATCTACGCGGACCTGAATTTCAACGACGACCTCACCGACGATAAACCGATAAAAGGGAAGAAAGGGAACGTTGAAAGGCAGGGACCCGGAAACATGTATTGTTCGTTCCCCATGATAGGCGTTAACGTGCCTTACAACGAAAAGGCAAAAGGAGTGGAGAGGCCGTGGCAGCTCCGTTTCTACTTCAATCAGTGCCAGCGGTCGAGGTTTTTTGGGCTTATTCCTGCGGAGACACGTCGAGGGTTCTCCGTGAACGCGGTGTTGAGATTGAGGGACGAGAGTGGGGAGTGGCAGTATTTTCTGGGGGACGTGCTGAACCCGGCTGAGAACCTCCCGGCAGCGAGCCCCGTGACGTTTTCAAGAAGGGTCTCCCTCCAGGTCAAGGCGAAGCCCGATCCGAGGAAGAGAGGAAATACTGGAATCGCTGTCTATACGATGGCGGGAACTGACAGGTTCGTTTGCTTCAAGGGCAACAAGCCGGCGACGGGCCGCGTCCAGATAACTAATCAAGAAGGAAAGACGGTTCATTCGAAGGATGTCAGCTTAGATAAGCTGGTTTTTGGGTGAGGCGGACGATGCGGGTATTCCGTGCGAATACCAAAGGGAAGATACAAGCTGGAGGTTACGGTAGATACCGGGCCTTTTGGGGGCCTGTTGAGGAGTTCGGAGGAGGTGAACGTCCGGTGAGAAAGCTGATGAGCGTCGCAGTTGCCTTTATGTCTCTGATTGCGACGATGTGTGCCGTCGAGGGTGCGAGCAAAGAGCCGTCCTATCGTTCTCAGAAGCCGCTCTACGCTTTTGTGGTCCTGGATGAGGGATACACTAAGGTTCTGGAACTCGTTCTGGACGAGTCGGAGGGCACCGGAAAAGGCTACGATACGCTCTACGCTGATCTCAACCTCAACGGCGACCTGACGGATGACGAAGCACTGAAAGGGACGATGCGTAAGTCGGAAAGCATCCTGAGTTGTCGCTTCCCGGCGATAGAACCAGGCGTTCCGTATAATGAGAAGGGGAAAGGAGTTGAGAAACCCTGGGAGATCACGATCAGCTACGTGCAATATGGCATGGGACAGGGGGAACAAACGGACCGGAGGTTCTCTTATGACGCCAAGGTGCGGCTGAGGGACGGGTCGGCGGTCTGGGAGTATTCTTTCGGGGAGATTCTGTATCCGGTGGGAAAGCCAGAGGGAGTGCCAGCCGCTGACTTCGGCGGAAAACCGGCCTCGATGCTCCTCACTGAGCCGGACCAGGAAAAGGAAGGCCATACAGGGATAGCCGCTTATTTGCGTGTCGGGGTGACATCTTTCACGTGCAGCAGGGGCGAGCAGCCCGCAATAGCCCACGTCCTGATCAGAAATGAGGATGGAAAGACCGTTCATTCCGAGGATGTCAGCTCAGAGAAACTGAAGTTTGGGTGAGGCGGAAGATGCGGGTATTCCGTGCGAATACCGCCGGGGAGATACACGCTGGAGGTAACTGTGGACACGGGGCCGCTGGGGGGCATCGTCAAAGCCGAGAAAAAGTTGCTAATTCAGTGAACCAATAGCACCTATCCGGAGTCTAATTCACCGACGCTGAAGTGTGGCTCAGTACATAAACTCGTAAATGCAGTAGGGTATCGAACTGTATTGGACACTGCTTTTGACAGGATGACAGGATATTCAGGATGCTGCAAAGCAGCATCAGACAGATCTGGACAATGCTATAATCCTGTACGCCACCGAACCTATGAATCAGAGCGCTTAGCCCCGCCGCGCGGCGGTCATTGGCTCGGATGACAGAATGCGGGTATTCCGTGCGAGAACCGAAAAGAAATGATATAGTAATAGCAACGGTTGACACCGTGCTGGGTGCGTTTCTTCAAGATTCAGAGGAGGTGCCCTTCCAATGAGAACACTTTTCGGAGCGGTTATTGTCTGCGCTCTGCTGGTCGCGGCGTTGTCGTGCCCCGCAGAGCCGGCAAAAGGAGTGACCTTTTCCTCCGAAAAACCCCGCTACGCCAAGGTAGCTTTGACGGAGGATGGGTCGAAGGTTCTGTGTGTCGTCTTCGATGAGTCGAAAGGGACGGGCAAAGGGTGCGACGTTCTCTACGCCGACACCAATTTCAACGGCGTCTTTGAGGGGGGCGAAAAGCTGACGCCCACGGTTGAGAAATGCTCGTCCGGGTTTCACTGCAATTACCCCATCACCAAGCTGGACATCGCTTATAATGAGAAAGCGAAGGGCATCGCGAATCCCTGCGAGGTGAGCTTCATTTACGCGTGGCATTCCAGCCCCATCCAGCCCACGACCCGAATCCTCGGGGTAACGTTGCCTGGCCCTGCTCCAAAAACGGTGACAGAGAATTTCTACGGCAGCGTCACAGTCAGGCTACCCGGCGAGGCGCAGCAGCAGTGGGAATATTCTTCCAACTCCTCGGACCTCAAGCCAGCCGAAAGCATTGAGACAGCACCTCTTATGGGCCTGGCTGGCACGCCCAAGCTGATGATTGCGACCCAGCCCGATGGCAGGAACGAGGGCAATTTCGGCGTCGCCCTGACCGTGGTTTCCGTAAGACGCGTCCCCACTGAGTCCGCTGGCCAGTCTGCGGCCAAAGAACCGGCTTCCTGCGTGGACCTGGGGTTGACAGAGGCGGAAGTCCCGATGCAGGTCAAAATGGGAGCTTCGGCACCGAAGGCTCACGTCGAGATAAAGACACCGGACGGGAAGGTGGTTCATAAGGGCGACGAGACCCTCGACAAATTCGTCTTTGGGTGAGGCGGGTATTGCGGGTATTCCGTGCGAATACCGAAGGGAAAATACACGGTTGAGGCAAGTGTTGACGTGGGACCGCTTGGCGGGGCACTGAGAAGTTCCGCGGAGGCGACATTCCAATGAGAAAAGAAATGGGCTACATTGCGACTGTCGTGCTTCTAAGCGCGCCTTTCGCGTGTCCTGCTGAGGGAATGAAGGAGCCAGCGTATCGGTCCACGAAACCGCTCTATGCCGCGGTTGTTCTGGACGAGGCAGGAACCAAGGTCCTGACATTGGCGTTCGATGAATCGGCAGGAACGGGTAAGGGCTATGACACAATGTATGCTGATCTGAATGTCAACGGTGACCTGACCGACGAGAAGGCAATTGGAGGAAACCGGTCGAGCTTACGAGGATCGTCCTATACGTGTTCGTTCAATCCGTTCACCGTAGATGTTCCTTACAACGAGAAATCGAAGGGAGTGGAGAAGCCGTGGGAGCTCACTTTCAACTACTACCAGTTTACCCGAACGAAGCTTTTTGGACTGGTGCGTGGGGAGACGTACCGGCAATCCTCCTTTGAGGGGCAAGTGAGGCTGAAAGACGAAAGCTGGGTTTGGCAATATTCTTTCTCGAGCTCAGTCGAGCTTGCTAAGAGCCTGGCGGAGGCAAGTCCAATCGCCTTTCGAGGGAAACCGATGCTGCAAGTCGAGACCAAACGCGATCCGCAAAAGAAAGGGAACACTGGAATCGCCGCTCATTTGAGGATGGATACGAACCTATTCAGGTGCTTCAAGGGCGATCAGCCGATAACCGGGCACGTCGAGATAAAAGATGAGGAACAAAAGACCGTTCATTCCGAGGATGTCAGCTCGGACAGATTGGTGTTTGGGTGAGGAGGAACATGCGGGTATTCCGTGAGAATACCGAAAGGAAAGCAGACGGTAGAGGTTACCGTAGATATTGGTCCCTTGGGCGGAGTGCTCAAGGAAACGCACGAGTTTGTCGTAAACTGACCGAAAAACAGAACAGAGTTTCTTCGACAGGGATTGGCCCCGCCCCGGGCGGGGCCAATCCTTTTTTGTGCCTCTGAGCAGGAGAATTTACCACGAAGTGCACGAAGCCCGCGAAGGAGCATACGTGCCGGCGTGCTTTGTGCCCTTCGTGTCCTTCGTGGTTCTACCCGCTTGTTCAGTTGCAAAAAATTATCAGCAGGAAGGGAGAGCGATTTGGAAAAGGATTTGCTTCGCGGTCTGCCGTCGGTGGACGAGATGCTGAACAACACGGAAGTTGAGCCTCTGACCAAAGCATACGGGCGGGACGCCGTCGTGAACGCCGTCCGGGAAGTGCTCGGCGAACTGAGGTTGGAGCTGGTCAAGGAGGATAGCCCGCTGACCTCGGAGGACATCTCCGTCCAGAAGATAGTCCAGCGGGTCACGTCGCATCTCCTCCGGAAATCCACGCCCTCTCTTCGTTACGCGGTCAATGCCAGCGGAGTCATTCTCCACACGGGACTGGGTCGGGCGATGCTGTCGCCGAAAGCTGTGGCTGCTGTCAACGATGTGATAAGGGGCTACTGCACCCTCGCGGTGGATTTGGAGACGGGGGAACGCGGTCACCGGGATTCTCACCTGAACGGACTTCTGTGCGAATTGACCGGGGCGGAAGCCGCCACCGTCGTGAACAACAATGCCGCCGCCACGATGCTGATTCTCAATACCCTGGCAAAGGGCAAAGAGGTCATCGTCTCTCGCGGGCAGCTCGTCGAGATTGGCGGAGCGTTCCGCATGCCGGAAGTTATGGAGACGAGCGGAGCGATTCTGCGAGAGGTCGGTACGACGAATAAGACGCACCTGCGAGATTACGTCCGGGCGATTAACGAGAACACCGGAGCAATCCTGCGCGTCCATCAGAGCAATTACCGGATCGTCGGATTCACGGAAGAGCCGCCGATTGAGGAACTCGTCAAAATCGGAAGTGAGCATAACCTTCCGGTCGTTGACGACCTGGGGAGCGGTGCGCTGATTGACCTGAACGAGTTCGGGCTGCAAACCGAGCCGATGGTCCAGGACAGTATTAAAGCAGGTGTGGATGCTGCCTGCTTCAGCGGCGATAAACTCATCGGCGGACCACAGTCCGGCGTCATCGTCGGAAAGGCAAAGACGATCGAGAAAATCAGGAAGAACCCGCTTGCCCGCGCCTTCCGCGTCGGGAAGATGACTATGGCGGGAATGGAAGCAACGCTGCGGCTTTTCATGAACAAAGAGAGGCTGCGCGAGGAGCATCCCACGTACAGGATGCTGTCCATTCCCATTGACGAACTGGAAAGACGGGCAGGGGCGGTCGCAAACGAATTGGCTCGTGTTTGCACTGACGTGGGCGAGGTTCGCGTTGTTGACGGCGCATCACAGGTGGGAAGCGGTTCTGTGCCGACGGAGACAGTGCCGACGAAGCTTTTGAGCGTCCGTCTGGCGTCGCTTTCTCCAACGAACCTCGCAAAGGAGTTGCGATACAACGAGCCGCCGATTTTCGCCCGTGTGCACAAGGAAGCCGTCCTGTTTGACTTCCGAACCATCCAGCCCGACGAGGATGCCATCGTTCAAGGAGCCCTCCAGAAGCTCCTGACAAAAGCGGAGAAGGAGAAATGATTGACCTGGAAAAAAGAAAACGGATTATGCAGCGCTCGATGACGCTGGGGCACTGCATCTGCAATCCGAAGCAAGCCTGCCCGTGCGACTTATTCCAGCAAAAGAACGTCTGCCTGTGCGCGGGCGAGAGGCTGGAGGATGCTGCCGAGGAGGTGCAACTGACAAAATACGTCGAGAACGCGGGGTGTGCGTCGAAAATCAACCAGAGCGACCTGAAGAAGGTTCTCGCGGGTCTTCCGGAGATTTCGGACCCAAGGGTGCTTGTCAGCGCGAGCACTTGCGACGACGCGGGGGTTTATAAGCTCGACGAGGATTCAGCGCTGGTTCAAACGGTGGACGTTTTCACGCCAAACGTTGACGACCCCTATACGTTCGGGCAGATTGCCGCAGCTAACTCGCTCAGCGACGTATATGCCATGGGCGGAAAGCCACTGACTGCTCTCTCGATAATCGGTTTCCCGATCGAGAGACTGAGCCATAAGGTGATGAGCCAGATTATCCGCGGCGGCGTTGATAAGATGAGCGAGGCGGGGGTCGTCGTCATCGGGGGACACAGCATCAACGACCAGGACATAAAGTTCGGCTTTGCCGTAACGGGAGTCATTAGCCCGTCGAGAATCGTCACGAACAACAGGGCGAGACCGGGGGACGTCCTGGTGCTCACCAAGCCAATCGGAGTCGGCATCGTAAGTTTTGCGAATCAGATGGGGAGAGCCTCGCCCCAAGCTATGTCCGCCATCAGCCGCTCAATGGCCGAGTTGAACAGAATCTCCGCAGAGATGATGGTGGAAATCGGCGCCTCCGCCGCGACGGACGTGACGGGCTTCGGGCTGCTCGGGCATTTGAGCGAGATGGTTTATCAGAGCGGGGTCACCGTCGAGCTATACGTTGACGAAACGCCGGTGTTCGAGGAGGCACTGGCTTTAGTCCGCCAGGGCGTGATTTCCGGGGCGATCGAGCGAAACAAGGAATATGCATCTCGGTACGTTTCGGTCGAAGACGACGTTGGCGAGGACATCGAATACGTCCTGTATGACCCGCAAACTTCCGGCGGGCTTTTGATAGCAATCGCCGAGGAGAAATCGCAGACGCTCATCGCCCGCTTGAAAGAAAAAGGGATTAGAGACGCATCCGTCATCGGAAAAGTCGTATCCAAATCAGGAGGGAGAATCTTGCTGACGAAGAACCAGTACTCTGCACCGAAGTCAACACCGATACAGGAGGAGGTCGCGGGAGGGGCGCAAGCAGGCGCCTCTCCATGCTCTCAGCCAGCGTCTCAACCGGAATGCTGTGCTCCGTCCGGGCAAACTTCCGTCGTTGGTGCATCAGAAATGAGGCAGAGATTCTCGGACTTCATGGGAGCGATAATCTCCGAGGGCGCCATCAGTCTCCGGAGCAAGGAACTGATAGCTATCGCTCTTTCGGTGCTGTCTAAATGCGAGCCTTGCGTGAAGATTCACGTGGACAAGGCGAAGTCGCTCGGCATAAGCGACGCCGAGATAAACGAAGCGGTCTGGATGGGGATTGCGTTCGGCGGGGCGCCAGTCCTCATGTTCTACAACACAATAATGGGGAAGAAATGACGAGCACCATCGCAGAAACCAGACAGGTGATTATTGGAACTGCCGGGCACATTGACCACGGCAAGACGGCTCTCGTCAGAGCTTTGACCGGGATAGACGCCGATACGCTTCCCGAGGAGAAAAGCCGTGGAATCACCATCGAACTGGGGTTCGTCTTTATGGAGACGACCGGGTTCAACAGACAAATCGTCTTCATAGACGTCCCCGGGCACGAGAAGTTGGTCAGGACGATGGTCGCTGGAGCAAGCAACATTGACGCGGCCGTGCTGGTGATTGCAGTGGACGACGGGATAAGCGCTCAGACGGTCGAGCATTTTGACATTCTGCGGCTTCTTGGGATTGAGACCGGCATCATTGCGCTGACTAAGATGGACCTGGTTGATGAGGCACGCATCCGGCAGGTGTCCGACGAGATAAGAAGTTTTGTCGCCGGTTCATTCCTCAGCGAAGCCCCGATAATCCCGGTCTCTTCGCTTACCGGGGCAGGAGTGGAGCAACTCAAGTCCGCGCTCCTGGCCGTTGCCGAAAAAGTCAAGCAGCGACAGGACAGCGGGGTATTTCGCATGCCGGTTGACAGGGTTTTCGTCATGCCCGGGTTTGGAGTCGTCATCGCCGGTACTGTACTGTCCGGTCGGGTAAAGGTAGGCGACAGAATAGAGGTTTTCCCCGACGGGCTTCTCGCCAAGGTGCGCGGGATACAGATTCATAACCTGAGCACGCCGGAGTCCTTCTTCGGCAGGCGAACAGCCCTGAACTTGCAGGACGTCAAGAAGGAGCAATTGCGGCGAGGTCAGTGTGCGGGGGCGCCGGGGTCTCTCTCGCCGACCGCCCGCCTGGATGCCCGTCTCTATCTCCTGAAAAGCACCAACAGGGAATTGAACAATCGAGCACGCCTTCGCATCCACATCGAAACCGACGAGATAATCTGCCGGCTGGCTCTCCTCGATCGCGATAGGCTTCTTCCCGGCGAGACAGCCCTGGTGCAGTTCGTACTCGAATCGCCGACCGTCGCTCTTCCGAAAGACCGCTTTATCGTTCGGACCTTTTCGCCGCTGCGGACAGTCGGCGGGGGACAGATTCTTGACGCCTTACCTCTCAAGCACAGGCGGCTTGACCCGCTGGTGCTCGATGGCCTGAAGAGGCTCGAAGGCGGTCTGAACGAGGCCGTCGAGCAGGCCTTTCTGAAGGCGGGAGCCGCGCCGCAGTCTCCGGGAGAAATCGCACTTGGGCTCGGCGCAAGGGAAGACGAAGTCAGAATTGTCGTCGAGGCGCAGCGAGATTTGGGAAGGCTCGTCCGGATAGGGGCGGGCAGCCCGTCGGGAGAGCGATACCTTCACGGAAAGGTTTACGATGAGCTGACCGAGAAGCTAATTGATTCTGTGAAGAGCTATCTCGCAAAACATCCATACCGGCTATTAGTGCCGCTTGCAGACGTGCAATCGCAATTCCTCAGGACCGCGGACAAGCAGACGTTCGAGACGATAATTGACGACCTCTGCCGAAAAGGGAGGCTGTACAAGAAGGATTCCAAGGTGGGGCTTGTCGGGTACGAGATAAGTCTGAAACCGCCGGAGCGAGGAGCTGCGGGTCGAATAGAAGAAATCTTCCGAAAGGCGGGATTTGCGCCGCCTCTCGAGGAAGACGTCCAGAAAGAAATTGGGATTGCTTCAAATGCGTTCGAGAACCTGATGACGTACCTCATCGAACTGGAGAAGCTGGTTCGGCTGAGCGAGAAAGTGACGTACCATAGAGAGCATCTTCAGGCGGTGCGGGAACTCGTCGCCAGACTGGTCAAGGCGAAAAGGAGCATCACGGTTGGTGAGCTTCGAGACGAGCTGTCGGTCTCCCGGAAATATGCCTTGTCCTTGCTGGAATATTTCGATAACATTGGTTTTACGAAACGAGAAGGGGATAAGCATGTCATGCGATGAAAACGTGGCGGCCTTCGGGCGACGTCGCGGGTTCGGGTCGCGGATTCATCGTCGTGGCAAACGCGCCGCCATCGCACGCCAGCAACGGCGGGAGGGTATAGGTCCCGGTGGGCCTTCTGGACTTCAAACCCAGTATGGGGCTTGGATAAAGTCCCGGGTGGGTTCGACTCCCACACCTTCCCGCCATTCTTGTTTCTTCCCCGCTGCAAAAGCCAATCGGTCATATCTCAAGCAAACGGAATCTTATCTCTTAAGGGATTTAGCG
>Ga0315289_10006727_pt1 | contig 16863 bp, 18 predicted proteins | sample YL17G11_40_MG_FD_203452 | JGI IMG/M metagenome (GOLD analysis project Ga0315289, IMG submission 203452) | Sediment microbial communities from Yellowstone Lake, YNP, Wyoming, USA - YL17G11_40 | ecosystem: Environmental > Aquatic > Freshwater > Lake > Sediment | place: USA: Wyoming | collected... | reverse complement strand
TCACTATCGCTATTCCCCTTAAGAAATCAACTTCCCAAAACCTTTTATACCCGGCATCCATAACCATAATATTAGGGGCTCAGTTAAAATTTATAAATTTTGACAGTTTCCAGAATATAAAAGGAATAATATGAAATCATTGATATCTCAGATAAATAAATTAAAAAAATCAAAGATTAAAAAAATAATAGGTTCAAGGATAAAAGAATTCAAAGAATTGAAAAATAAATCAAACAAAGAATGGTTTTCTGAATTATGCTTCTGCATTATGACAGCAAATTTCAAGGCAAAGGAGTGCATAAGCATGCAGAAAGAGCTGGAAAAACAGGGATTCCATAATTGGGATGAAAAGAAATTAGCGAAATTCTTGAAACAAAAAGGCCATAGGTTCTGGCCTCAGAGAGCAGAAAGGATTGTGCTTGCAAGGAAACACTGCAATACAAAAGATATACTGTCAAAACAAAAAAACCCCAGGGAATGGCTTGTTGAAAACATCAAAGGATTGGGATATAAAGAAGCTTCACATCTTTTAAGAAACATAGGATATGATAATTATGCTATCTTAGACAGGCATATCCTGTCAATATTAACTAAAGAAGGAATAATAAAAGAGATTCCTAAGACATTGACAAAGAAAATGTATCTAGAGATTGAAAAGAAATTAATTGAATTAGGAAATAAAGTTGACTTGACACAAGCAGAGCTTGATTTGTATATATGGTATATAAAGACCGGAAAAGTGTTGAAATAAAGCAGGGTTAATTTACTTTTTTCTTAACTCTCCGTGGGAGAGATACTTAAAACTAAAGTGGGTGAGGGAGGATCTTTCCTAAACTTTTTAAATCATTCTCCTTTACTGCAGCCTAGGGGGCATTGATATGAACAATAAGAGATACTGGACTCAGGATAGGATAGTTGCTGAGCTGATTGAGGCCTATGATGTAGGCATACCCATAACCCAAAACTATATTTCATCCTATAACGGCGGGCTGGACAGCGCAACAAAACGCTATTTTCTTTCAATAAAACATGCAAGGGAGGCAGTTGCAAAAAAGCTGGAAAGCCAGGGAAGGAATGAAGACGCAAGAAAAGTGAGGGGATACAGGAATGCTTTCTTCAGGTGGTCCAAAGAGAAAATAATTGATGAATTAATCAAGATGTACAGGATGGGAATCCCTCTGAGAGCTCAATACATCCAGAGACATGATAGCGGATTCACCAATCAGCTCTATTACAAAAATAATCAGGGAAAACCAGCATATTTCCCCTCAATTTCTGCTGCAAGAGAGGCAGCTGCCAGGAAACTTGAGAGCCAGGGAGACCATGCTGCTGCAGCAAAGGTAAGGTCCTATAACCTGCCGATAGAATCTCCGAATAAGCTGAAAGGAGATAAGCTTGAGAAAAGGAAAAAGGAGCTCATCAGGTTACTGAATGAGAAGATAAGAAGAAAAGAGGATGTCAGCCATGGGAGCCAGCAGGAGCAGGACAGGTGGTTTGTTGACCAGTGCTGCAAAAGGTTTGGGGAGTATAGAGGTGTTTTTGAGGCAGCAGGAGTTGATTATTTTAGATATGCAAAACATGAGAAAAGGAGCAGGCAAGAATATCTCGAGATGCTTATCCAGCATGTCTGTTCTGGCTCTCCTCTGGACAGAGTCTCCATGGAGTCAATAGACAGGCGGCTGACGCAGAGGCTGAATGAAACATTCAGCGGATATTATAATGCGCTTGCAAGGGCCAAAGAGGAACTGGAAAGAAGAGGCATGCAGAACGAAGCGAAAAGGATAGACATTGATTCGCTTTTTGCCAAGTCAAATAAAGAGAGATGGAGGACATCTGCAGAAAAGAAGCAGAAAGCTTTGGAGCAACTGGTTGTCATCAGCAGCAAATCAGTGTATTCCCCAGGAGACATCCCTTTTTTCAGGTTTGAAGGAGAGCTTACAGGAAAGGAGCTTTTCACGCTGCTGTCAGAGTCTCCTGACTGGATGACCACAGCAGAGTTCGGAAAGAGGACAGGCTGCATTGCAGAGAACCTTGTCCATATGATTTATAGGTTTGCAGGTAAGGCAGTCAGATATCAGGAGGGCAGAAGACGCAAATATTTATTTCATATTTCTGCAGCAAAAGAGTACAGGAGGAAAAACAACGGAAGGGAAGCTCAGAAAGGCTCGCTCAGGCAGGTGTCCAGGGAGATGGGTATAGGCTACAGCAAGGTAAGGAATATATTCCTGCATCTTGGGCTGGACCTCAGGCTTGCAAAAAAAGGGAATAAGGTGATTTCTGACAAGGAGCTCAGGATGCTGAAAGAGGTCCTTGAGAGGGAGAAGGCAATAATGGAAAAAGCAACCAAGGCCATAATCCCTGAAAAGGAATATTCCTTTCCAGAGCTCGAGCTGATGGAAGTCCCTGTTTCCGCTCTTCGCAGAAAGGCAAGAGAGGGAAATGTCCCGTATGTGCTGGACGGAAGGACAACATATCTGAAAGGAAGCGTCATACTGGATTATCTGGCAAATGAATACGCTCCGCAGAAATATCTATCGCAGAGTTCAAGGCTCCTTACTTATTTTCACCCCCATCTCCACACAATCACTGATTTTGTCATCAGCCTGCAGATGAGGAGGAGCATTGTGAGGAAAAGGCTTCTTGAGCTTTTGAAAGAAAACCCGAATGCATGCTTCAGGATAAGGAAGACAGGGCAGAGGAGAAGGATAATCGCAAGCGATGAGGTTATCCCTTTCCTGACAAACTGGGCAGACAAATCAGAACTGCAGCTGCTGGATGTCCTCAGAAAGCCTGCAGGCAATCCCGGCAAAGGAAAGGTGCAGAGGACAATTGACAAGCTGGAAACAATAGTCAGGTCTGAAGATGCAAGATTGAGCAGGGAAAGCAGCATCCCTGTTTTTGAATGCCTTAAGATTCTAAGGGATTACCATGAGGAGACTGTGCATCTCAATGGAGCTGATGTCTCCAACAGTGACCTTGCTTTGATACACAATTATATGATGACCCATGATTACAGGTGGCTTGAGCTTGCAAAAAGCTATTCCTTGTCAGATGTGAAGGAGATGCTTGACGACCCTCTGCTGACTGACAAAATTGCTTCTTTGAGGTCAATGGCTGAACTGGCATTGTTCAGGCTGCACAAAGGGTTGATATTTCATACTGCAAGACGCATAGGTCTGGAGCCTGTCAGATTCAACACAGAAAATCCTTTTTACGAGTCAGGAGAGGATGCCTTGCGCAAGGCAATAAGGTTATATGACCCTTCCAAAGGCGCCAAGTTCTCCACTTTTGCAATAAACGCAATAGAATGGGCTATTCGTAATGCAATGAAACAATCCAAAAGGATTGGTGGAATATCTTTGGACATGCCTGTCGGAGATGATTCCAAGCTTGTTGACCTGATTGGCGATGAGTCTGCTCCGATGCCAGATGCGAATATGCAGGAAAGCCAGCTGAAAAAAGGCGTTGAGGACATGCTTTCAAAGCTTACAGTGCTGGAGAGGGAAGTCATCAGAAGGAGGTTCGCATTGATAGACGGCAGGAGGGAGACTCTTGAGGAGATAGGATTCTCTCTTAGATTTTCAAAGGAGCGTGTGCGCCAGATTGAGGCAGCAGCGCTTGAGAAATTGAAATCCAATCCGTCTGCAAAGAGGCTGAAAGAAACTTATCTGTGAATCCATGGCTTGATTTGTATATCTGGTATATAAAGACAGGAAAAGTGTTGAAATAATTCTACAAAGATGCTATCCAATTCACAATATGCCCAACATAATGCGTTGCTATGATGACGATTATTGCAATAAGTATATGGCTTCCTATAACTTCTAAAGGATTCTTCTTTTCCTCTTTTGATAAAAAGTAATTGAATACAGCAAGCACCGCTAATCCTATGGCTACAGAAGCATACACAGCATTAGTTAAATCAAGCAATAAGAACGGAACAATAAATAGCGAAGCAAATATTATCTTTGCAAAAAAAGTGAATAATGTGGCAGTCCATATCTCTTTTCTTGTATGCTTTAATTCAGATTCCTCAGAGATATGCATTCCCAAAGCATCAGAGAACGCATCAGCAATTCCTACAGAAACAATTCCAGCTATTACTGCAAACCTTGAGTGAGTTGCTGAATCTAATCCGACAATCATTCCTAAAGTTGTGATAATTCCAGTAGTCAGTCCAAAGCTGAATCCTTTGACTATCTCCAGATTCATAAAAAGAGGGTTTCTAGGATTCTTCTTCAATTTCCTCTTCCTCAGGCTCTTTTTCTGGCTTGTCAGCTCTAGGCATTATTGTCTTGATCACTTTCTTAAGCTTCTCAGGCTTGAACTTAAAGAATAGGCTTTTATTGCTCTCTCTGTCGACAGCAGTTATCACATCGCTGTCTGTTCCAGCAGATTTTACCTCTTCTCCTCCCATATCATCAAAGAACTCCCTAACTTCATCTAAAGTGTTTGCAACATTCTTCTCCCTTCTGCTGAATCTAAGGGTGACTGTCTTGACCTCTTTTGCATCCATAAAAAAACCTTATAAATTCTTATATTTAAATATTCCGAATTTTATGAATCAATATACCTTTTCCTTTCTTTTATCAGCTTTCCAAGCTCTTCGAAGCTTGAGTAATAGAAAATATTGCTTATCTGCTCTTCAAATCCAGGAGCAAGTCTTTGTTTTATGCATCTTTCATCAATAAGCCAGTGTATATGCTTTAGTCTAGGCTCTTTTACTCCTCCATATTTCTGGTGGTATTTGATAAATCCTCCTTCAATCAGGACTCCAGGAGAAAATCCTAGGCTAATAACAACCAAAGCCTGTTTTGTAAGCTCTGCATCTAATTTATACCAGTCTCCGTCTATCTTCCTTAATTCATAGTTTGGAAAATTCTTCTCAATATGCTTTATTCCATAGAAAACATCCTTGTCAGGATAATATGCTATTGGTTTTTTCTTTTTTATCTTCCCGAACTCTAAAGCTATGTCAGTATACACTCCGTCATCTGGAGTTACAATGATATTGTCAAAATTTTTAGCCAAGAATTGAGCATATTCTTTTACAAACTTCCCATAATCCTTTTCTTTCAGTTTTCCATGCCTCCATAAGCATGACCTGTCTGATACTCCGATTAGCACTGCATCCATAATCAGATGTTAGATTTCAGAATTTAATAAACTTACTACTTTATCCTTATAGCTTCAAGAACTCTCGGAGCAGCTGTCTCAATCCTGTTCTGCTTGTGGATAGAGCTTGCTAAATCAAGGCATCTCGAGTTCTCTCCGTGCATCACAATCACTTTCTTAGGCTTTGGAGTGCATTTATAGATATAGTTCATCAATTGCTTCCTGTCAGAATGCCCAGTAATCTCAAGTTTGAAGATTTCCATCTTTATATTCAAAATCTCCTCTTTCTGTCCTTCCCTGAATACTATCTGCCTTTCTCCTTCCTGTATCCTTTTTCCTAAAGAGCCTTCTCCTTGATAGCATGAGAACACTAATGAATTTTTTGGATTATCTCCTAATAATTTCAGGTATTCAACAGACGGCCCTCCAACAAACATTCCAGACGTAGCCATTATCACGCAAGGCCCTGTGTCCTCAACAATCTGCATCCTCTCTTTTTTAGACCCGACTCTTTTGAAAATCTCATTCAGGAAAGGATTCTCGTCTTTGTGGAATATCTGTTTTCTGACATTTGAATTCAGGAACTCAGGATAAGCAGTGTGTATAGCAGTAATATCCCATACCATTCCATCTATATATACTGGCGTAGGCTCAATCTCTTTATTCCTGACCATGCTTTCTATCATGACCATCACTTCCTGCGCCCTTCCTGACCCTAATGTCGGAATAAGGACTTTTCCTCCTCTTTTTAATGTCTCAACAATTATTTTCTTCAGCTCATCATCAGCTTCTTTCTGCGGAGGAAGTATATTTTCTTTTCCCCCATAAGTTGACTCTATTATCAAAGTCTCAACTCTTGTGAACTGAGTGTTTGCCGCCTCCAATAACTCTGTCCTTCCGTATTTCATATCTCCAAGATATACAAGATTATGCAAGCCGTTTCCTATATTTATATGGACTTCTGAACTTCCTAATATATGGCCTGAGTTATGGAAAGTCAATCTTAAGTCAGGAGTTATATCAGAGACTTCATCATAATCTAGGCATATAGTATGCTTTACCATCTCTTTGACATCTTCTGTCTCATATATAGGGTCTTTTCCCTCTCCGACAGCTATCTTTATGAAATCTAATAACAGCAATGAGCCAACATCTCTTGTTGGAGCAGTCATATATACAGGCCCTTTGAATCCGTATTTGAAAAGATAAGGCACAAATCCTATATGGTCTAAGTGTGAATGTGAAATGATTACAGCATCTAATTGCTTGATGTCAAACTCTGGCGCTTCCAACATTGGATAAGCGTTTGTATCAGAAGCTACGTTTATTCCGCAGTCTATCAATACTCTTGATTCAGGAGTCTGCAAAAACAAGCATGACCTTCCTACTTCTCTTGCTCCTCCTAAAAAGCTTATCCTTACCCATTCCTGTTTTTTCTCCCTTATCCATCCGTCATAAATCCTATGTCCGACTTTATCCAGGAATTTTCTTCTGTACTCAGATTCCTGATATAAGACTGCTCTTATTCCTTCGATTATCTTTGACCTTAATGCAGGAGTTCTTCTTATCAGAGGAACCCATAATGTGTTTGCCCTTATATCTCTGAGGATCTCTCCCTGTTTTCCTATAGCTAATCCTGGCTTGTCTGTCTCTATAATTACTCTTGACCTTTTTATGTCAAATATAACATTAGATACTCCAGCTTCTTCTGGAATGACTTTTCTTATGTATTTCTCAGCTTTCTCTGTCTCCATGCAACTTGTAGGATCAGGCCTTAACTCTATCCTTTTCTTGAATTTGTCAACAGCTTCCTTGATTATTCCTTTATTATCTAGGAAAAAGTCAACATCTTTGGTATAGAGGACAATGTTCGCTCCCTCGAATACAGAATCAGATATTTTATCTGATGGTATTTCTTTTAAAATTTCTTTTAATATATCTGGCATTTTAAGAAAATTAAATCAACTCTTGAAAAAACTCATCCAAGCTTTGTATCCAGCCACTGGTGGAATACAAATTCTATCCCTTTTTCTGTTATTACTGCAACATCTATTCCGTTTCCTGATGCAATATCTCTTTTTGTTGCAGCAAATACCGCTCTTTTTGCAAGATCTACTCCTTCTTTAATAGATATGTTCTTCTTGTATTCATCTTCAAGAATACCATATACAAATGTTGAGCCTGAGCCTGAGCTTACGAAATCATCGACTTCCAATATAGAGCCGTCAGGGCTTAGGTCATACATATGTATTCCTTTATTATCCCTTCCTGCTACAATGAAATGCGTTATTCCCGGAATCATGCTGAAACTCCTTATGTTCTGGTAGACTATTCCAGCCAATAAGTTAGCTGCTTCTTTTATAGTGACCCTTTTTCCAGTCTTTATCCCTTTGAGCTTTAACTCAGCCCTTATTATCTTTGAGATAAGCTGTATATCTGATACAGTTCCAGCTATTGTGACTGCTATATCATCATTAATCTTTATTATCTTGTCTACTCCTCTTGCTGCTATCATATAGCCGCTTGTTACTCTTTTGTCTGCAGCTATCACTAATCCGTCTTTGCACACTATTCCAAGAGTAGTAGTGCCTGTTTTTAATTCATTTTGTTGATTTTCCATCTTAACTATCACTTAAGAATTCCCTTATAATAAATAAGGTTATACTGGAATATTAAAGGTTTAATATATAAATGTTTCGATTTTTGGGTTTAAAGGAAAAATTGTCCGCTATAAGGAAACCTGGCAGGTACTGTTTTAATGCAGAAATCTTTGGTTAATTCCTCTTTGATAGCCTTGTATGCTCCCTCATTTGTATCATAATCGATGACTGCTCCGATATGGGAAAAAACAAGGTGTCTTCTTTTAATGCATTCTCTTATCCAATCAAGGTCTTCCTCTCCTTCAAGAAGTATGAGTTTTCTTAAGCCTTCAGCATCAGTGAAATTTGCTGAAACTCCTGCTGCACCGATAGAACCTGAATGGCTTTTGTCGCCTCTTTCACGTATATGCTGGACACCCGGCTCAGCAAGCTCTATGCATGGAAACAGCTCGAATCCTTTTTCAGCAAGCTCCTGCTCCAATATTCTTCCGCATCTGCCATAAGCGCATTCAGAAGGATCGTCAAAATGTTCGAATAGTATGTCATTAGTAGGCATTATGCCTCCTCTCATCCTTTTTTCCAGCTCCAGTACTTCCCTTGGGCTGTTCGTAAGATATTTAGGAATATTATAATTAGTCTCTACCCATACGATTTGCGGCAGATTTAAGCATACCATTTTGTTTTTTACCTCAATCCTGAATTTTTCAGTGTCATATTAATCTTTTCATAGTCAGGATTAGCTTGGCTGAATGATTCTGTTACAGATTTATCTACATTCAAAACAATTTTTCCATCTCTTAATTGAATAGCACCCTTTCTTGCACGATACATTATAATGTATTCATCTTTCGCTTTTGCAGGAACTAAGAATTGAAGCAATCCTAATGATGTTTTTCCATGATATGCACCAAGATGCTCTTCTTCATCGTGTTTCCACATAGGTTCATTCTGATAAACTATCTGGACAGCATCTCCCTGCATAAGCAGGTCTAAATCATCCAAATTTTCTAAAGCAGTTATTGTTGGTTGTTTTTCCATTTTTACCTCCTCAGCATCTATTCCTGAAGTATTTATATCCTATAATTAATGCTAAGATTATCATTTCTAACCACCTCTTATAGTAATATATAATGTAATACAACTATATAAACCTTTCGTTTTTGTAGTCCCTTATTGGTAGTAACAAAATAGAAAGATTTAAATATCTGCTAGTCTATAATATAAGTATGGCACATGAAAAAGAAGTTTCTGCTGGAAAAGCGTATGGTTTCTTTTATTATGCAGATAGAGCAAGCCGTATTTTAGATGCATTGCCTAATATCAGGAAATGCACAGAAACACCTTCAGAGCTGACTCTTGATTTAGTGGAAGGGGTAGACAACCTTGATACTGAAAATGATTCTGCGTTAGTTGAGATTGTCCAGTAGGCAAAACGGCAGAATATGAGCCACGTGCTTAAAGCTACTTTGCCTGGAAGTGGAAATAAAAAAGCTGCAAATTATCTGGGAAATATCCTGAATGGTGTCTATACAGATTTGTATGATAGATCAGAGCCATTTTGCGCAGGGATTGTGTACAAAAAAGGAGAACAATATGTCTTTAGAGGAGATTAAGCCTTTTGTGCATAGAAAGAGCCAGTTTGATTTGCGCCCTACTTGTATACGTTCTTCCGATGTCCAACTTCTAGGACATATATAATCAATTTATCTTCAATGATATCTAGAATTATCCTGTAATCCCCTGCTCTTAATCTGAAATAAGGGCAGCCTACAAGTTTTTTCACATGGGGATAGGGTCTGATTTTGGCTCTGTCAATGACTGAAATTATCCTCTCCTGTGATTCCCTGGATAATTTCTTTAGCTGCTTTAAGGCAGTGTCTGTAAAGATTACAGAGTACACGAAAAAATCACCTTGGTTTTTTGTGTCCCAAAAATCTCAAAGATTCTTAAGGGCATTATAAGCCTAGCTCCTTCTTGACTTGTTCAAGGGTATGGACTTTTCCTGCTTTGATGTCTTTTCTGGACTGTTCTATATGTTTTTTAGTTTCTTCAGACAATTCCATGCTGTCTTCCACCATATCCCAGATGACTTCCTCATAGCTTTCTTTATCATACATCTTTCTGAGTTGCAGGGCTTCCATCAATTTATCGCTGACCTGTATTGTAGTGTTCATAGTGACTATATAACTCACTATAGTATATAAACTTTTTGATTTTTTAATTATTCTGCAAGAATTATCCACAACAAATCAATCAAGAATCAGCTTTCCGTCTTCCATTATCTTCTTATCATCTATATATATAGTGGGCTTTGTCATGATTCCGTCAAGATGCACAGGAACATCATTGTTTCCTTTATAGGACAAATCATTCCCTAATGCAAAATGCGCAGTTCCAAGAACTTTCTCATCTTCAAGAATCCTTCCTGTTATAGTAGCTTTTGGATTTGTTCCTATTCCGAACTCAGCTATCTTATATGCCTTTTTTCCAATATTATCCAATATCCTCTTAAGTCTCTCAGATTCTTTCCCTTCTATAGAAACAGCATATCCATTGCGAACATTTATCTTTAAAGGAGAATCCAATCCTCCAATTCCTGATATAGATGCATCAAAAACAATCACTCCATTAGTTGAATCTTCTTTGACTCCAGAATCAACCTCTCCTGCAGGAAGATTTCCAAAGCTTCCTTTTTCATGCAATAATCCAGTGTCATCGCATTTAACCACGCTCAAGCTTGTAGAGACATCTGTTCCAAAAGCAGTTGTTACCCTTATCTTCTCAGCTTTCTCTAAAATCGATTTCAGTTTTTCATTCAATATTTTTATAGAATCATAATCAACATCTATGCATCTGTTAATCATAGATTCATTGATTCCAGGCATAGAAGCTATCCTTACTCCATTAGAAGAAGCATCTCTCCTGGCTTTTGTATGGCTTATTGATTTTGTCGTTGCAATAAGTACAACATCAAAATCAAGCATCTCTTCAGCAACCTCATCATCAGGCTCTTCTCCATGCACTTTACCAACAGGAATCTCTGTATACTTCACTCTTGAAGTAACTTTCTCAGCAGCTTTCAATAAAGCATCTCCAATATTCCTTGTGTTAGAATCAGCGATTATCAAGACGCCTTCATCATGCTGTATGTTCATGCATCTCCTGATAATCACAGAGACATTGTCCTCAAACTGCATTTCTGCCATTTACAGATTATACTTAGTCTTTGATGTTTATAATTTTTTCTTTTTAATTTTAAAATAATAAGATTTATAAACCTCCTATTAAACAAAAACAGCTATGGCGCAGGAATCATTAAGCGATGTCAGCAGGAAAGCAGTATCAAGGAAATGCCCTGAATGCGGCTCTACAAAGATATCCTTGAACGAAGAGGACGAGTATTACTGCGAAAAATGCGGGCTTGTCATAGAAGAATAGATATTTCTTGATTCTTGATAGGGGATTCTATTTACCGGCTCTGTCCCGATTCTCTAAAGATTTAAATACCTCAGATAGCCGTTAGGCTATCGTGAGGGTGGATGTTGTAGATCCACAATGGAAAAGGAAAACAAACTGGTTAAAAAAGTTAAGCGTTTGCTAAGGAGATTAGGTTGTCCAAGATGGTTGCACCATTTTGGACCAAAGACCTATGAATTCTATGAGAATTTTGTTGCTTTGCTGATAAGATTCTTCTGTAGGCTTTCATACAGAAGAGTAAAACATCTTTTAGATATGCTAGGGATAATATGTCCTAGCAAATCTGCATTGCATCGCACTTCCAAAAAGCTTGACTCAGCATTTTGGTCTAGAGTTCTAAAGATAACCTGCGGAAATTCTTATCTTATAGCAATAGATAGCACAGGATTATCAAGAACAAATCCAAGCTACCATTATCTTAGAAGAATTGACGGTAAAATGCCTAAAGTCCCAGTTAAGGTCAGCATAGCTTTTGACACAAGAAAAAAGAAATTTAGTGCTGCAAAGATTAGAGTTACACCTGCGCATGACATTAAAGATGCTCGCTTCTTAATCAGAAAGAGCATGCCTAACATCATTGTTGCGGATAAAGGGTATGATGCAAATTCATTGCATGAATATTGCAGAGAAAATGGAATTAGGGCACATATACCAATGCGCAATAAGGGGCATCCAGTTCATTCATCTTGGAATGCTAGGAGACTAGCAGCTAAACAATTCAAACTTAGGACTTATCATAGGAGAGAATTGTGTGAATCAGGTAATAGCAGTCTAAAAAGAAAATATGGCAGTAGCGTAAGCTCTAAAAAAGCCAGAACAATACGAACTGAAGTTTATGGCAGACTAGCCTGCCATAATATTTTTTATTGGCTTTTTAGAGATTCGGGACTAAGCCCTATTTACCACAACATTTATATAAAACAATTTTTAAGGATTATCTATGATAAAGCTGACTCTGCCTGATAAGTCAAGGCTTGAGGTAAAAAAAGGTGCTACTGCTCACGAGGTTGCTAAACAGATAGGCCTAGGCCTGTCAAGAGCAGCGATTGCAGCAAAAGTGGACAATGAATTAGTTGATCTTTCTCATGAAATCAAGGAAGATTCAGAATTCTCAATTATTACTTTCAAGGACAAGGAAGGAAAAGAGATATTCAGGCACAGCTCTTCTCATATAATGGCATTGGCTGTAAAGAGATTATTTCCTGATATTAAATTCGGCATAGGCCCTGCTATTGAAGACGGATTCTATTATGATTTTGACAGGAAAGAATCTTTCACTCCAGAAGACTTGGTAAAAATAGAGGCAGAGATGGAAAAGATAGTGAACGAAGACCTGAAATTCGAGAGAAAAGATATCACAAAATCAGAGGCAAAGAAATTATTCAAAGCACAGACATATAAATTAGAGTTATTGGAAGAGATGGAAAATCCTTCAATATACACTTTAGGAGATTTTACAGATTTATGCAAAGGCCCTCATATACCTTCTTCAGGAAAAGTAGAGGCATTCAAGCTGACAAAGATAGCAGGAGCTTACTGGAAAGGAGATTCAAAGAACAAGCAATTGCAGAGGATATATGGAATTTCTTTCACAGACAAGAGAGAGCTTAAAGCTTACTTGACTTTATTAGAGGAGGCTGAAAAAAGGGATCACAGGAAGATTGGAAAAGAGATGGATTTATTCTCATTTCATGAAGAAGCTCCGGGAATGCCTTTTATACATCCAAAAGGTATGGTCATCTGGAACGAACTTCTTAATTTTTGGAGAGAGGAGCATAGAAAAGCAGGTTATGTCGAGATAAAGACTCCGATAATATTGAACAAGAGCCTTTGGCTGCAGTCAGGGCATTGGGATCATTACAAGGAGAACATGTATTTCACAAAGATAGACAGCGCTGATTTTGCAGTAAAGCCAATGAACTGCCCTGGAGGGATGCTTGTTTATAAGACAAATACGCACAGCTATAAAGCATTGCCTTTGAGAGTTGCAGAAGTTGGGCTTGTGCACAGGCATGAGCTTTCTGGAGTTTTATCCGGATTGTTCAGGGTTAGATGTTTCCATCAGGATGATGCCCATCTGTTTGTTACACCAGAGCAGCTTGAAGAGGAAATCAAAGGAGTTGTCAGATTGGTTGATCATTTTTATAGGGGAGTGTTTGGATTCAGTTATCATGTTGAGCTGTCTACAAGGCCAGAGAAAGCTATGGGCGATCCAAACCTGTGGAAGTTGGCTGAGAATACATTGGAAAAAGTTTTGAAAGAGCTGAAGATGGATTTTAAGATAAATCCTGGCGAGGGAGCATTTTATGGCCCAAAGATTGATTTCCATATCAAGGATGCGATTGGAAGGACATGGCAGTGCGCAACATGCCAGCTGGATTTCCAGATGCCTGAGAAATTTGATCTTGCTTATGAAGGAGCTGACGGAAAAAAACACAGGCCTGTGATGTTGCACAGGGTTGTGTATGGAAGCTTGGAGAGGTTTATAGGAGTATTGATTGAGCATTACGCAGGAAAATTCCCAGCATGGCTCAATCCTGTGCAGGCAAAGATATTGACAGTCTCAGAAAGGTTTGACAGATATGCAGAAAAAGTGAAGAAACAGCTCGAGGAGAATAATATAAGGGTTGAACTGGATGACAGGGCAGAGTCTATCCCTAAAAAAGTAAGAGACGCTCAATTGCAGCAGGTCAATTATATTTTAGTCATAGGAGAAAAGGAAGAATCGACAAACACAGTGAATGTAAGGACTCGAGATAATAAAGTCCATGGAGAAGTTGATGTAGAGAAGTTCATAAAAGACCTGAAACAAGAGATTGAGAAGAAAAGATAAATCGTATTTCTGAAATATTTTTAAAAAATTGAATGAGCCTGCCGTGACTTTCATAGCCTTTTTACAGCTTTTTTGAACACGGGACCTCTGCCTTATCAGACTCGCCTTTGTTTTTTAGACAAATGCAGCGCTCTAGCCAGGCTGAGCTACAGGCTCATAAAGGATGGTTGAACAATATTTCTTTTAAAAAGGTTTCTATTGGGGTAGAAACATAAGGAACAAAGTGACTGTGGGTTTCTATTGAAACTATTTAACGACTGGCAGAAGTTTGTCTAATCTGGTTCTACCCACATATCCTATATAAAACCCTGAATATTGGATGTTATATCTTTCTTCAACTTCCGATACAAAATATTTTCTAGAAATTCCAAGAACCCCGCGCTTCCATAAATTTTCAATCTTACGAATCTTATCAGGCATTATTCTGAAATCAGTTTTTCTTGGAAGGGGCGTTTCCCTGTTTTCCTGCAATACAAAAAAAGGAAAATATCCTTTCTCCTGGGCTCTGAGTATCTTTTTAGGTGATGCTATAATCATGATTGGATTTGCTCTATAGAAGAGGGAATTAGGCTTTCGTCTGGATGCATTAAGGCTCTGCAAGTCAATAGCGAAAGGAACAAGTGATTTTGTAGGCTCGACGCGGACAAGGATAGCATCAATTTTGCTATAATTATATGTGCATGGTTCTACGCTTAATTCCTCTTCTGCATCTTTTTTCATCCTATAATCTCCGCTTTGAGGATATTCTATGCCTTCTGAGGGGTTGGTTAGTCCAGTCAATAACCTAAAGAATATATTCCTCCTCCTTCTAGTTCTTTTTGAGGGAAGTAAAGGATATCCATCACAGGTGTTAATATGGTCTGGGTAGCCAAAGATGCCTATTTCAGGATAATAACTAATAAAAAATCCTGCTTCTTTTCCTGTGTCTGATGCGAACTTTATTGCCGCCTCTATGCCGGAGACAAATGCTTCGCTGTTCAATTCTTCCTCTAGTCTTCTTGTGCAGAGGTTAACCATTCTTCGGCCCATTATAAGAGTGTGTCTTTTTTATTTAAAAACCTTTCTATTATGTCACTACTTAAAAAAGACAATAAAATCAAAAGATTTAAATATCAGTGTTTGCTGCTATATATAATATGAAACATTCATATCAGTTAGACGCTGAAACATTAAGGCTGTTAAGAGCAGCAGGCATAGATACGACAGGATTGACAGGCCATGCTAATGCAGCTGAAAGAGATTCTAAAATCGTTCCTTCACTAAAAATCGATTATCTTAATCTAAATAAAATCAGGCCTACCAATATTATTCCTGAATTGTCAGAATCACATCTCGAGCCAAGAAAACAGGAATTTGAAAGCCCTTTTTTTGAAAGACTGGAAAGGCAGAAAGATGATTTGCTTGCTGATTTGAAATCAAGATTAAGAGGATTAGATGAGGAGCGTCAAAGGCTTGCAGACAGAAGGGCTGCAGCATTGAAAAGATTGAATGTCGATTCTTCAGACGCAGGATTGTCAAGCAAACATGATGAATATTTGATTGCTAAGCTTGTTGATAAGCCTAAAAGAAGCCAGCCTGACTGGATACTGCAGCTAGACACTGATTTAAAGGCTCCTATCGCAGAGCAGGATTTTAAGAATCCGATGATGAAGAAAAAGATTATGCATTCTGACAGTAATCTGTATGAGTTTATACCTAAAAGAGAAGAATATCCTAGTTATCCAGCGCCTGCTCCAAGCACTTTAAGGGGAGTTGATATGCCTCTTGGTTTAAACTTATTAAAACATACTCTTAGTGAGCCGATTGGTTATTCACAAAGGTTGTCTAAACCAAGTCATGAATCTGTTGACGATGTTCTTGCAGGATTAAGGCTTGAGCTGCGTCCTTTCTTATACAACTTAGTACAAGACAGCAGAGTTGTTGATATTGCTATGAAAATAGTCCAGAATCCAAGATTTGTTGACATTGAAGCAAGAAAGATTGCGCCAATAACTATATCCAACCCAGAATCTATTGCAGCCAATAGATATGAGCATGTTGTTGCAGGAGCTTTGGCTGATGCTATGTCTGATTCTGCATTTTGTTTAGGTTTAAGTTTTATCTCTGCCAGATCTCCTAAGTCTAGGACAATAGATAGCATCGAAGCTGTACGTGAGCAGATAAACAAGGTTGATTTCTGCCCTGCCCAGATAAGGGGAATAATAGCGCATGGCAGAGTAAGGGACGCTTATATAGCATCTGTCGCAGAAAGGGCAGAGCAGCTCGGAAGAGAGCAATACAGATTTTAGCCTTGTCTTGGAAATTCTTTAAGATTTTTTCTTTAAGAAAAAAATACACATCCTCATGCAGTATTCATATTCGGGTCTTCAAATGGTCCTTTGACTGTTGATAAGCCTGCACTGTCCAGATGCGAGACATCATTCCTTTTTGTGCATATCGGCTTTCCATCTTCATAACTTATCACTGTGATGCTTGCGTTAGAGACTGGAATCTTGTACGCTGTCTTCCTGTCCAGGTCAAATAAATCTGCAAGAAGGTATTTTATTGAAAGAGCATGCGTGACTGCAGCAACCCTGCCTGGGGCATACTTTTCTACAGTCTGTTCAAGCCATCCTCTCATCCTTTGCGCTACAGCTGCATGGCTTTCTCCTTTGACAACATCTCCAGGGACATAATTCCAGGAGTCTCTGTCCAGCCCTTCTCTTACATCTTGCCTTGAATATATGCCCTTTCTTTGCTTGCCTTCCCAATCTCCTTGGCTCAGCTCGATGATAGACTGCTCCAATTCTACGCCCCATATCGATTGGCCCATGGCTTCAAGGAAATAACGCGCTGTCT
>Ga0315289_10006726_pt1 | contig 16864 bp, 13 predicted proteins | sample YL17G11_40_MG_FD_203452 | JGI IMG/M metagenome (GOLD analysis project Ga0315289, IMG submission 203452) | Sediment microbial communities from Yellowstone Lake, YNP, Wyoming, USA - YL17G11_40 | ecosystem: Environmental > Aquatic > Freshwater > Lake > Sediment | place: USA: Wyoming | collected... | reverse complement strand
TGTGCTGACGGAGATTGAGGAGCTGGTGGGGTTGGTGTAACCGCATTTCTATTATCGACCGGAGGAAGAATAATGATGTATCACCCTAATACCATGATAAGAGGCACGGGAACAGTTCGCCTCTTCTGTGTATTTCGTAATCTTTAACTAAAAGTTTAGAAAGTATTCTTTATTGAGAATAGAGGAGAGGACACATGGCCAAAGATCATATCCAAGAAGATCTAGATGCTTTAATAAAGAAAGCCCAATCCCAACCGGGTGTTACAGAGCTGATGCATGCATACGGGAGGTACAACGAGGTGATGGAACAGAGCAAATCCTACATCGAAGGGCGAAAGGCTCTCACACCGAGTTCCGTTAGTACCCAGTCGCATTGACTCAACAGATATGCCCACGTGGAGTGAAATATTACAGGAATTAAATCAGGTTTTTCAGCAATCGAACCAGCCGCCATTTGATATTGTCCGTAGAAAATATCTTGTCCAGCTCTCGGCCTCCACACAGAGAAACTGCATTCTCTATGCCACCAACTGGACCGCGCCGGGCAAAGATCCCAGCAGCATTGCTATCAGCGAGGAGGATATCCAGGGTTTGATGGAAGTCATCTACGGTCTCCGCGGGAATACACTCGATCTTATCCTCCACAGCCCCGGTGGTTCTCCAGAGGCTGCTGCCGCGATTGTCTCTTATCTGCGATCCAAATTCTCCGATATCCGGGTGATCATCCCCCATGCTGCGATGTCTGCTGCCACGATGGTTGCCTGTGCGTCCAACCGGATTGTGATGGGACGGCATTCATTCATCGGGCCTATCGATCCGCAGTTCATTCTGCAGACCCCTCTTGGAGTGATGGCGGTTCCGGCCCAGGCAATTCTCGACCAGTTCGAGATGGCCAGGAATGAGTGCAGCGACCCGAAGAAACTCGGTGCATGGCTTCCGATCCTGAGCCAGTACGGTCCGGCCCTCCTTGTCCAGTGCCAGAATGCCATCGCCCTCTCCAGAAAATACGTCTCCGAATGGCTTGCACGATACATGCTGGCCGGGCGCGACCAGGCGGACCGGCGAGCGCTTGAGATCGCGGATCGTCTCTCGGACCATGCGACCTTCAAGAGCCATGGCCACCATATCAATCGCGATGAAGCCCGAGCCATCGGCCTCACCATCGATGACCTCGAAGGCGACCAGGTCTTCCAGGACCTCGTCCTCTCGGTCTACCACGCAACCACGCATACCTTCAACGGGACGGCAGCAGTCAAGATCATCGAGAACCAGAATGGCAGGGCCTACATCAAGCTCCAGGGGGTTCCTGTACAGCCGCCTCCGCACGCTCCAGTCCCGCCACCCACACCGTAAAGCAGTTCAAGAGATATCTCAAACTTCCCCACCATTCCCGACCCCGGGTTTCCCCTCTTCCGGCGATCTCTTCTCCCGCTGCTGCACCCATCTACGAGACCGAGAAGGTCCGGGTCCTGGAACCCTACCCCCTTATCCCCGAGACCCTCGGGGAACTCAGGCGGCGGGGCTTTCCCATGGCTGTCCTCACCGATGCGCACAACGGGAACGCCCTCGCCCGGCTCAGGAAGGTGGACCTCGCCCGCTTCTTCGACCACATTATCTCCTTCGACATGACGGGCTGCAAGAAGCCGGCACCGGATGCGTTTCTGCTGGCGCTGAAGAAATTGCAGACCTTGCCTTCGGAGACCCTCCTCGTCGGCGACAGTCTCCGCCGCGACATCGCACCCGCACAGGCCCTGGGGATGATTACGGCGTACGCGAAGTACGGGGACCGGAATGTCCGAACCGGCGATCCCCCAACCTGCCGGCCGGATTATGTGCTGACGGAGATTGAGGAACTGGTGGGGTTGGTATTAAAGTGATGTACGCGAGAAAATACACTCCAAATTATAAAAAATAAACTTCCAAAAATTTATATCAAACTTCCACATATGCTAATTTATGACGTCTTCTTTCCTTAAGGAAATCAGTACCATAGATTCATATAATTATAATTTTCCTGCAATCCGTGGTATCCAAGCTGGGAGAGAATATTACCTCTCAATGTGCCCGTTAAAGCTTATCCCCAAAATCTTTCTGTACGATGAATCTTCGCTCCCGGCCCAGTTGAGAGCACAACGTACCTTAAATCATGCAAGGATACCAGAAATTGCTAATTATATTGTAAATAATCCAAAGGACTATGTTTTTTCCGCAATCTCTGCCTCAATCAGTGGCGCACCAGTCAAATTTATTCCAGCGGGGGACAATGGTATGGAAACCAAAATCGGAGCGATCGTTATACCGATGGATGCCCAATTTATCATCAATGATGGGCAGCATCGGCGAGCTGCGATTGAGGCTGCCCTCAAAGAGCGACCCGAACTAGGTAATGAAGCCATTGCAGTGGTATTTTTTATCGATGCTGGTTTAAAACGAAGCCAGCAGATCTTTTCCGATCTCAACCGCCACGCAATCCGGCCAACCAAATCAATTAGTATTCTTTATGATTATCGAGATCCCTTTGCACGGTTTGTGTTGGATCTTGCAGATACACTTCCTATTTTCAAAGGCATTACTGAACTCGAAAAGACCAGCATATCTAATCGTTCAACCAAAATGTTCACATTATCCAGCATTTATCAGGCAACAGCTGAACTTCTGGGGAAGAAGAGGAAAATAAAAAAAGTTACTCCCGATGAGAGCACCATCGCGCAGGAATTTTGGATAGAGGTAACTACAAACATTCCAGAATGGGAACAATTGATAAAACAAACTGTATTGAGCAGTGAACTCAGAACTGAATTTGTCCACGCACATGGCCTCGCTCTCCATGCACTTGGGATTGCGGGACATGCGCTTATCAAGGCATACCCTCATGATTGGAAAGAGCAGTTAAAAATGCTGCAATTGATCAACTGGTCCCGCTCAAATGAGCAGATATGGGAAGGACGTGCGATGAATACCGGGAGAATTTCCAAAGCGCAAATGAACCTTACTCTTACAACGAACTATCTCAAACAGATAATGAAAATACCACTCACTGCTGAGGAAACACGTGTTGAGAAAAGATACCTGAAACAAAATCCCGAGCATGCATTATGATCCAGCAGACACTCAATGGCAAACCAATGTCTGTCTTTGATGGGGACGGGCTGGATAACCTTCATCGCGAGATTCAAGAAGTCTATCTGAGTGACAACCGTCCCTGGGTCATTGGGTATAGCGGGGGAAAAGATTCGACGACTGCACTTCAGCTTGTTTGGTGTGCATTATCCGAACTTCCCGAAGAAAAACGAACTAAACCGGTCTTTGTCATATCTTCAGATACACTCGTTGAAACTCCAGTAATTGTGGATTATATCACGACGACGCTTGAAAGAATCAATAAAAAAGCCTCCGAAACCAAGATGCCTTTTAAAGCAGTAAAATTGTATCCACGGATTTCTGATTCTTTCTGGGTGAATTTAATCGGAAAGGGATATCCAGCACCAAGTACTCAGTTCCGTTGGTGTACCGAGCGGTTAAAAATTAAAACTGCCGATCGGTTTATTCTTGAAAGTGTTACCAAATTCGGAGAAGTTGTCCTTATTTTGGGTGTGCGAAAGGGAGAGAGTGCAACCCGCGATCAGGTTATGAATCTGTATAAAATTCAAGGTTCTAAGCTTTCCCATCATTCACGGTTCCCTCAATCATATGTTTATACTCCCATCGAAGATTTCACGGTTGATGATGTTTGGACATATCTTTTACAAAAACCCTCTCCTTGGGGCAACAATAACCGAGATCTCATCGCCCTCTATAAGAGCGCCCAAGATGGGGAATGCCCTCTTGTTGTAGATAAGACAACCGCACCGTGCGGTAACAGCAGGTTTGGATGCTGGGTATGTACGGTTGTCCAGAAGGATCGGAGTATGGAGGCACTTATTGAGAGTGGAGAAGAATGGCTCGAGCCGCTCCTCGAATTTCGTAATGAGCTTGCAGAGACTCAGATCCCAGAGAAAAAACATTTGTACCGTGATTATCGACGAATGGACGGCAGAATAAAAATCATGCAAAAGGTAGATGGCCCGGATATAATTCGCGGTCCGTATACCCTTGATGTATCGAAGAAAATGTTGAAAACCTTACTGGAAGCCCAAATTAGTGTCAGGAAGAACGGGCCAAATCCAAATTTAACCTTGATTTTACCAGAAGAATTGTTCGAGATCCGGCGTATCTGGCAGACTCAACGGAGTGATTGGGAAGATTCGGTTGTTCATATCTACAAAGAAGTGACGGGTGAAAACCTCGAATGGGCGAAGGATGATCTGGGAACCTTTTCCCAGACGGAAAAAGAATTATTAAAAGAGATATGCGAAGAACGTAACATACCCCTTAGACTCGTAACGAAGTTACTCGATGTCGAACAACAATTACAGGGGATGAACCGGCGTTCATCAATCTATATCAGAATTAATGAGGTACTCGGAGAAGATTGGATGAGTGAGGAAGATGCAAGAAAAGTAATGGTTAACCCGGGTGCCATTGATTCCCGCCGTCATATCAAGCACATCTGAGGGTATATGCTTCTAAAATCAATCAGCATTGAGAATATTAGGATTTTCAAAGGATCACATACAATCGATCTTGAACCCTTACATCAAGCTAACACCCATAAACCAATCATCCTGATCGGCGGTATGAACGGGGCCGGAAAGACCACGCTTTTTGAATCTGTCTTTCTCTGTCTCTATGGGCAATATTCTCCTGGTGCAAGGATCAGCAAAACAAAATATGAGAATTATATCGAACAGATGGTTGCTTGGAATAAATATTCAGAAATTCCTTTAAATCCTGCAATCGAGGTTATTTTCGAGTTTTCACATGCTGGGAACACTCATACCTATACAGTCAGGAGAGAGTGGACAGTAAAACCCAAATTTATAGAAAAACTGACGGTAAGAAGAGACGGGGAGATTCTTTCAGATCTTGAAAACGATCAATGGCAGGATCTTTTAAATGAATTGATTCCGCCTCGGTTTGCCCGTCTCTTTTTATTTGATGGAGAAAAAATTCAGAACCTTGTTGAAGATAATGCCGATAATTACTTCCTTCAAGATTCGTTTAAATCTATGCTTGGTCTCGATTTAGTCGAGAGGTTGAAAGCAGATCTAGGGATCTATCTTAGCCGTTACATTAAAAGTAAAGAACTCAATGATTTTACGGAGAAAAAAGAGAATATTGAATCGCAGATTCGAGAAATTGAGGGAAAAATAGATCTTTGCCAGCAAGAAAAGGCACATATCCAGAGCCGGTATGATCAGATTCAAGGTGAGATCGAACGTCAAGAACAAGAGCTTGCAAGTGAGGGGGGCAGTTTTGCTCGAAAACGCGAAGAACTCAAGACGCAAAAAAACCAATTAGATCAAGAGATAACCTGGATTGAAAACGAGATCCGCAATCTCTGCTCTGGTTTATTCCCCTTTTCCATTACTTCAAAATATTGTACACTCCTGAAAAAGCACCTTATCGAGGAGGATCGAGTACAAACTCGCCAAAGATCTCAAGAGGTTATCCAATCATATCTGGAAGAATTGAGAAAATCTATAGAGACTCCCGCATTTTGGTCGGATCTCTCAATCGCCCCGGCGCAAAAAGCGAAAGTTCATGATAAATTGTCAGCCCTTATCGGTCAACATTTAGCCGTCGGTGATTATTCCGAAAATATTTCCTTGATTCATCATCTTTCCCAATATGAATATCATAATTTATTGGATTGGATCGAAGAAGCGACAACAAATGTCCCCAAACAATTGAATGATCTTTCCATGAAACTTGAAAATCAAACATTAAAACGCACGAAAGTGACTGAGAAGATTAACAAAGCTCCATCTGATGATATTATCGGTCCTTTTATTCAAAAATTGAATGAATTGCACAAAGATTTAGGACAGCTTACTGAAAAACTGAGAAAAATCGAAGAGACAATTAAAGATCTTGATCTCCAAAAAATAGAATTTGATAAACTGAAGGAAAAGCAGATCGAAGAAATTCAGGGCATTAAAAGCAGCTCTGTTAAAATGCGCCTTGCCCAGCAAGTAACCCTTATCCTGAATGACTACATGAAAGAACTTCAACGGCAGAAAATTTCCCAATTAAGTGATAATATTCTGGCATGTTTCACACGGCTGATCAGAAAAGACGATTACATAAAAGACATTGTGATCGACGACAATTATCGAATTACTCTTTATGAACCAGATGGACATGCAATTCCAAAAGAGCTGCTTTCCGCTGGGGAGAAAGAAATATTCGCAGTCTCATTACTCTGGGGCTTGACACTTACCTCGGGGCGACAGTTGCCTTTTATTATTGACACTCCTCTAGGGAGACTTGATAGTGAACATCGTGGCAACCTTGTTATGGATTTCTTCCAGCATGCAGGAGACCAAATAATCATCTTCTCCACGGACACCGAGGTAGATAAAGAATATTTCAGGATTCTTCAACCATTCATCGCTCGGGCATACCACTTGGATTATTCAAAAAAGGATCGTCAAACAAAAATTTCACCCGGATATTTCTGGAAGAGTGAACCCTTGGAGGTACCAAGGTGACTTTCAACAGGGTTCGCATAAGTACGAGTGCAACAATCCGATTAAAGCAGTTACAAATTCGTACTCGACTCACACCTAACATTCTCTCTAGAATAGCAATCTGTTATTCGCTTAACGATCCTTCAATCCCCAATCCAAAAGACTATGATGAAAGAGGGATGGAGATGAATCGATTTACACTCACGGGAGATTGGGATTCCTTATTCATAGCGTTAGTCACGGAACGTTGCATCCAAGATGGATTAGATCCCGAAAAAGATCTCCCTGATCAGTTACGTGCCCATCTCAACCGAGGTGTGTATGGGATATACTCACGAATCAAAGGACTCGGGGATATCCAATCGTTACTCACTCATGAGGCACCAGGAATCAAAACAAGTTAGTGAGTTGATCTATGGAAATTAAACGCCCGGTATACATGGATTATCATGCGACAACCCCCGTTGACCCTCGAGTACTCGAAACGATGCTCCCTTATTTTTCTGAAACGTTTGGGAATGCGGGAAGTATCGACCATGTATTTGGGGCGACTGCAGCCGATGCAGTGAAAAACGCCCGTGATCAGTCCGCTCACATTCTAAATGCTAATCCTGATGATCTAATCTTCACAAGTGGCGCAACGGAATCGAATAACATTGCCATCCTTGGCGTTTCGAAACAATACGCTGAAAAGGGGGATCATATCATAACCTGTGCAACAGAGCATAAGGCAGTTCTCGATACCTGTAAATATCTCCAGAAAATCGGAAATTCCGTCACTTTTCTTCCCGTTGATCAGGATGGATTGGTTAATGTTGCAGAGCTCGAATCTGCCATTACCGATAAAACCATTCTCATTACGATTATGGCGGCAAACAATGAGATCGGGACCATCGCCCCATTGAAAGAAATTGGGAAGATTGCTCACAATCGGGGGGTTATTTTTCATACAGATGCAGCCCAGGCTGTCGGCCACATCCCGATTGATGTTGATACAATGAATATCGATCTCCTTTCTTTTTCTGGTCATAAAATTTACGGGCCGAAAGGGATTGGTGGCTTATATATTCGACGCAGAAATCCGAAAGTAAAACTCACCCCCATTATCTTCGGGGGCGGGCAAGAGAAAGGCCTTCGATCTGGGACATTAAATGTGCCTGGTATCGTGGGGCTAGGGAAAGCGCTCGCAATTGCAGAGAAAGAAATGAAATTCGAGGATGAACGATTCCGGAAATGGACTACGGAGATGTTTGATGCATTCAAAGAATTATTTCCTTCCCTGCTTTTAAATGGGCATCCCGCTAAACGGCTTTCTCACAATTTGAATGTGTGTTTTCCTGGCATTGAAAGCAAAGCATTGATCCATCTATTGAAAGACGATCTTGCAATTTCGTCTGGTTCTGCGTGTACGACCACGAGCGTCGAACCGTCGCATGTTTTACTTGCAATTGGGCGGACGATAGATCTTTCACATTCTGCAGTCAGATTTGGAGTGGGGCGGTTCAACATTAAAGATGAAGTTGAATGGGGAATAGATAAAACTAAATCGGCAATTCAGCGACTAATCAAATTATCGAGATAAGTTTTCCTGTTTATACAAGTAAAAATTGCTTTTGAGATAAATTTATCCTAAATTGGAGTAGATATCCAATATCTGATAAAATATGTCTGAAAAACAGTATAAAATTACTATCCCCACAATGCCGTTATATTCTCATGTAGAGTCTATCGTAAAAATTTGGAGTAATATTAGAAAAGAAACAATCAACAATACCATTAAAGCTCTTTTTGATCAAGTTGGAACCAATGAAAATCCAATAGATTGGTCCAATCCGGATAAATGGATAAATGAAAAGCTATCCGGGGAAGAAGCAAGGATTGCATTTAAAGTTTGGAACGAAAGTAATAAAACAATCAATCCTAGGTATATGTGGCGATTGTACCATTTTATCAATACACACTTATTATTAACGCCAGATAATCAGGGGATATATCGTATTAGTAAAAAAGGAAATTCCTTTTTGCTAAAAGAATCTCATATCATTCAGGAAATTGACAATAAGGAAGGTATACTCGATTTATTAAGTATATTATCAGTAAAAAAATATGCAAAAATTCGCGATCTCTTGCCAGAATGGGATGAATTTCTCCGAGAATTTTTTAAATACGGTAAAGCTCAAACAAGCCAAGAAATGCTTAGAACTAGGTTATATAATTTATTGGAACGTGGATATGTGAATAAAGAACGGGGCATTTATTCGATTACCCCATCTGGTTTGGATTATCGGAAAAATATTCCTCTAAAACCAGGATTAAAAAGCGATGAACTAAGACAATCACTTCGGCTTTCAATAGAAGAATATAATCAAAAACAAAAAAGGATTCTCAAAGAGAAATTAAGCAAAATTGATCCATATCAATTTGAACACCTCGTTAAAAATCTCCTTGAACAAATGGGTTATGAGAATGTCATTGTGACTAAACAAAGTGGAGATCAAGGAGTAGATGTTGTCGGGACCGTTCAAATAGGCATCTCCACAATTACTGAAGTCGTCCAAGTTAAAAGACATAAAACGAATATAATTCGTCCAATCATTGATCAATTAAGAGGTGCCCTTCCATATCACAAAGCAATTCGTGGCACAATTATTACGACGGGAAATTTTAGTAGAGGGTGTGATGAAGCTGCATTTTACCCAGGAGCAGCCCCGATTACGCTTATTGATGGAGATAGATTGTTAGATCTGCTTATAAATCACCAAATCGGAATTTTGCGCAGACCTTCAGACATTTTAGAAATTGATGAGAATTATTTCCACATAAAAGAAGGGGAAAATTTTGAATAAATCAATAATTTTAAAATATGTTATTTATCTCCAGTTATGGGAGATTTCATTTGTCGAAGCTCGAGCCTCAATGCCTAATCTTTCTTGAATGATATAAGCAAGTTCCACCGCCCGTTGCCCCCGATAATTATCAGTGATGACATAACTTGCCCCGGTTTCTTGTATGTACGCAAGCGTTTCTTCGAGATTCGAATGCCCGCTCAATCCGACTGCATAGGTGTTAGATTCTGTTTTTCGAACTGGATTTTTTTTATCCGCATGCCTTCGAAGAACAATATGGGTACATTTTGGACTTGTTATTGTAGGATTATGACCATAAGTGCTTCGAATCAGGATAAATTTTCCAGAACGAAGTATTTTTTCACATTTTTTATTTCCATGACAAATTATTTCCGGAACACTGTAACCATATTCGCTGTAAATCTTTGATTCTTGTATGAGGTACTCATTTGCCACAATTGGGATATCCAATTCCATATCAAGAATATCCAACGCTTTGTGAAGAATTCCTCTGTGCGCAGTTATTTGAATAGGCCCTTTTCTTATAGATTTTACAATTAATTCTAAAAATTTTTCCATTACTTCTTTTTCTGAATAGGACTCAACTTCTTCAATGCTCCCGCAACTCGAATCTACAATTAAAGTATCTACATTAATCACTTGTTCAATAGGATACTTAAAGTCCCCAGAATAGCCTGCTGTTGTGCCGTCCGGGAGAATCACTTCTACCTGGACAGCACCAATCATATGCCCACTTGGCAATAGTTTTAATGTGGAATCTCCAATAGAAATTTGTTTTCCATAATCAAGAGGACGAATATTGGATCTTATGGGAATATCGGCATTTTTTTCGAAGATTAACAAGGAATATGTTTCGTGGGAAAGAAATATCTTTTGAAGCCCTTTGCTTCTGTCAAAATCTTCCATATGGTCTTGGTGTATATGAGTTTGAACACGAGCTTTGGGTCCAAAAAAAAAGCCATCACAAACAATATCAGGACCTAATAATATGGCGCCCTCATTCGTGACATCCACAATAAAGTCACTCATGAGTGCCACCGTATTCCTTCATCAATAACTGATTAATGGCATCCTCAAAATTGCCCAAGTTTTGAAGTTTCTGGGAGAATTGTTCATCCCCCACTAAAGTGAAGCGATCTTTTCCCAAGCGTCCCTCCCAATGAATATTTTGCTGAAATTGGTTATTTAATGAATTTAAAAGCAGATTATTTCTCTCATTTTGTGTTAATTTATCAAGAATGGAGCGCAAGTGTTCATTTACTATTGCGCCGATAAAAACAAATTTTCTTTCGATTTCAGGCCTTAATTTTATAATTTCATCTATACATTTTAAAATTGGTTTACTTGATCTTCTTTTTATTTGGATAATTTGAATAACTTCCTGTTTGGATAATTTATTTTTTAAAATAGCTTCAGAAAGGAGTTCTTGATCTTTTTCTTTATCTAAACGAGCTAATTCAGCAGCTGAACTAAATGAGATTGTGGAACTACTTGATCCCCAATCGATTAAATGTTGAATTTTTGGAGAGAGAAGTAATAATCGCTCAAATTTTGAAATCATTGAAATATCCTTAAAAAGAACTATATCGCTAATTTCTCTTGAGGACATCCCACTGTCCTTTAATTTTTTAAACCCTTCACTTACCTCGACAGGAGAGAGAACTCTATTACTACGGTGGGTGCCAGTTGATAAAATCAAATTTTGTTTTACTATGTTTAATTCAGAATCCATATAATCACGAAAATTACGACGAATTAGTCTCTAAATATCCTTTATCCGTCAATCCCTCTTCAACGAGCGTTGAAACAGCAGAATCTTGAGAGAATCCTTCATCTTTCGCGTAATTCTTTAATCCCTGTAAGACATTGTTTGAAATTGATGAAACAATTTGTGTTATTTTTGACTTCTGGGCTTTTTCAATTGCAGTATCAATGGATTGATTTGGGTCTTCTCTAATAATTTTTTCAAGATTATTCCTTTGAGCTCCAGACATCGGTCTCATTTCAATAGCAAGTGATACTGCCTTTTTCTTATCTAATTTCCCGGTTACTGACGCAGCTTTTTGGGCTCTCAATGCTTCATCGATTTTCACTTCGCCTCCATCAACCATTTTTTGTAATTCTGGTACCAGAGTGTGGAACTTAAGATATTTTTTAACTTTTGAAGCCGGTAAACCGGTCTCTTGAATAATCAAGTCGATATCGTTATAACGGTGGAACAATATCAAACAGGCATCTTTCTCATCTTTAGCAGAAAGATCCAGTCTGCTCATATTTTCTGACAGAGATAAGATTTTTAATTCCAGTTCGTCCAATGGACGAGTTGCAATTTGGGCGCGAATTGTTTTTGCTTTTAATAGGCGATGGGCGAGATATCGCCTTTGTCCAGCTACAATTTCATATTTTCCTTTTTGTTTAAGAGGACGAACGATGATCGGTTGAATCAACCCTATCTTTTTAATATTGTCCGCAAGTTCTTGAATGTCCTTTCCGGGATCGATATTCCGAATTTGGCTTTCAGAAATATCAAGATCTTCTATGGGGATGTCGATTATCTTGGATTCATATTCAACCTTTCTCATAGTTTATCAAAAGGTAATATTACTATTGACAAATTATATTTTTCTGCATTATTCTAAACTTGGATTTAAAATTTCAATTAGTTCTTCTTTTGAAAATGTTCCAATATCCGCAACATCAGCATTTTCAATATAGCCAATAAATAATTCTAGCTTTCTTTGGATAATACTTTGAATTCTTTCCTCAATGCTATTTTTGATTAAAAACTTAATGACATGAAGTGGCATTAATCTTCCAAATCGGTGACCCCTCTGAATTGCTTGATTTTCAACGGCAGGATTCCACCAGCGATCGAATAAAATAACCAGCGAAGCTGTCGATAAATTGAGACCTACACCTCCAGCCTTTAACGAGATAAGGAGGATTTTAGGCCCAATGTTCTTTTCAAAATCCTCAATAATACGAGACCTTGTTCCCATATCAAGTTGACCATAATAGAATAATACAGGTATATTTTTAATACGTATTTCAATTTTTTTGAGAGTTTCAACGTATTGAGAGAAAACAACCAGTTTATCGTCTGGACCTTGAAGATTTTCAATAATTGTATTTAAAGCCTCCATCTTACAAGATTCTCCAGAATTTCTCTCAAAATTACAGATTTGTTTCAATTTCGTAATTTGAGCTAATATATAAGCAGATGAAGGTTTTGGAATTTCATCATAAATAGAATTGTAGGAGTTATACAGTTCTAAATCATATTCTTGTTTTTGGAGACCATCCATTTCTAATAGCAAATCTTGAATAATTATCGGTGGCATCTCGTTTAAAACATCAATCTTTTTTCTTCTTAGGAAAAAATCTTTGATTCGGCTATGGATTTCATGTAGTGGCAATGCTGCATGTAACAAGCCTGGTTTGATGAACTGGTATATAGAAATTAAATCATCTGCTTGATTTTCCAACGGAGTACCCGTAAGCGCCCAAGATTTTTCCCTATTCAGAAGGCGACAAGATAATGCAAGAGATGAATTGATATTTTTTATTCGTTGGGCTTCATCCAAGACTACGAGATTAAAAAATATTTCTTTCTCTAAAAAATCAATGTCAGATCTAATCGTTTCATATGAAGCAATATAGACCTGAAAAGGTAGCCAATAAATGGCTTTCCGATCGTTTAAGCTGCCCCGTACAATTTTGATTTTCAGATTTGATGTCCATTTTCTCAATTCGCTTTCCCAATTATTACATAGAGATGCAGGACAAATAATGAGTATTTTCTTGCATTTTTTTTGAAGAAAAAGCATATGTAAAGCTACAGCGGTCTGTACGGTTTTTCCCAGGCCCATTTCGTCCGCTAGTAAAGCGTTATCTCTATCAAACAGGAATTTTACCCCATCGCATTGATAAGGTCTTAAATTTTTTAAATTTGCAGCATCTTGGATCATTCTTTCACATATAACTGTTTTATAAATTTATTAAGTGTTTTTCAATTATTTTCCAAATCCTTTTAATTTTTTCTTCTCTAATCGATTTGGATTGATAATTATTAATTGTTTGATGACTTGTACTGATACTTATATTCTCGGTGGACAGAGAAAAAGTGTCTATTTTTGAATCATTAACTAGATCGGGCAAACTCTCTTCAGTAATTGTAGACTCGATAATACCCTTGATATCAACAGCATCCCCAAAACAACTGGATCGCGGGGCTGTTCCATCATCTCCATATCGAAACTGAACAATAGTTCCATTTGCCGTTCTAACCGAACCATCAGAATGAACTGTTAAATTTTCTAATCCCCGTTTAAGCCGGCGAGTCATTATATGGTTTTGAATTGAGAAATGATGCCTTAAAACTTCATGTTTTCTAGCATTACGAGCATCTAAAAAAAATTCGGATGGCGATAAGCCAATAGTATAATCTGCACTATGGGCTTTTTTTACAGATTTACTTATAGAAGTAATATTTTCTTCGATAATAGAGCTCATGCCTTCATGCATAGTCATTCGAATCGCTAAATTAAATAAATCCTCAACAAATTTTGCACCACGTCTCATACCATATTGCCGAATAATCCGATTTATCAATATTCCATTAAAAACTCCGATGGCATTTTCATCAATAGTCCCAGATTGAAGTTTACCATCAATAATTTGAACGAAGGCATCATGGTCGCATTGTCCTTTTTTACACACCTCACATTTTCGACAAAATTTGGCATGAAGAGTCACGTTCAATTTATTGGGAAGGATGTGCGAAAAAATTTGTTTGTTGCTCCAATTTTTCACATTATTTTCATCTTTTGTATTTTTAGGAAGTCTTTCAATATCACACAATTTCAGTAATTCAAGAGTTTTACTTTTAGAAAACCACTTTTCTCTATAAGTAAGGCTAAAGATACCAGATAGAATCTCATCATACGCTCCAATGAGGGGTCCTCCAAACCTGGATGAGAGAAGGTTATTCTCAATATTTAATAGAATAATTCCTTCTGCTTTTGATTCTTCACCCCGTGGTACATATATTGTTAAAGAATCCCCTTCGAATTGAACTTGGAGTAACCTGCTTGCAGCAGGATTCAAAGAAAAGGTTCTAAAATTTGTTAATTTTGCTTTTTGGGCGATTATTGCAGTTCCATGATTGGTGGGTTTGTGGTTAACAAAAATAATATCCCCATCTTTTAATTGACGTTCAACGGTCCAGCCAGGTTCTATTAACTCGGCAACTGATTTTAGATTACTCCTCATTAAAATTATTCGCTTATTATTTGGACGTATTACGTAAATTGCACCGCATTGCGAAGTTATATTTAATCGATCAGGCCCTTTGAGGATATACTTTTTCATCATTCCAATATTTTGATGGGTAACTTTCTCGGGAATAGTTAATTTATTCGCAATTTCAAGAGGAACACCAATACTACTGATTTTAATTTTTGGATCTGGAGTTACAATACTGCAAGCTGAAAAATTCTGGATTTTACCTGATATAATCTTATTAATTGTGCTTTGAGGTCCAACAATTCTTTCAAAAATTGTGATTAATGGCCTTCCGCTTCTATGCATAGCGGGTGGACAACCCACAGCATTATTGTCGAAATATGTTGTAACATGGTATTGTAAAAGTTCCCAGAGATCCTCGAATACGTGAAGGGAAGCCCCAGCATCTTGGTCCTCCCTGAATCGCTGGTTAATGAGGATGATATCCACGAGTTTATGGGTAAGATCATCTTCGGAGCGCTGACCAGTCTCTAAGATGATAGAAGGCCGCATTGTAACAGGGGGAACGGGGAGAACGGTGAAGATGGTCCACTCGGGGCGGATTTGATCAGGATTGATCCCAAGTAGCCGGAGATCTTCGTCCGGGATCTTCTCGAGCCTAGCCCTCACGTCGCCAGGGGTAAGCTTATGCTCCATTCTCTTGCCGTTCTCGGTCCATATTTCTGAAAAGGTGGTTGGCTCCTCGAAGTTGATCTTTAATTGTTGTTCTCCGCAATGAGGGCAATTTTTTTCGGTGTCAAGAAGGAGAATCTTACGTTTTTCTCGGGACTCGGGAATCTGATTTAATGCAAACAAAATATCGTCATATTTTATTTTAAGCTGATTTAAATCATCCAACGTAATTTTAATACAGAGATTATTAAGTTCATCAAGAGAAAACCGATGTTCTTGGTTATTTACAGTATCTGTTTCAATAAATGTCGATAGATCAATACATTCTCTTTTATATTGTAATTCTCCGCAAAATCGACATTTTGCGCCATATAATAAGTTGTATCGTTTGAATATATCATATGTTGATTTTGTAGCAGTTCGGGAATAAACCGCATCTAATGCATCAGATAATTCATCTAATTCATCAAGAGTATTATTTAAAAGTAATCTACCACACTTTCTGCATGTCCAATAAAATAAATCACGTATTAAACGAGTTGAATGTCCAGAATTATCCTTTTCATATTGATTGATTTGCGAAGATACAATTTCATCGTTAAATTTTTCGATTTCTCCCGGAAAAGATAGTAATCGGCCACAACTTCTGCAAGTTTTTATTAAAAGGCCTTCGATGAAATGCGCAAATCCAACATGAATAACTGGTTTAAAGAGTTCAATATGTCCAAAGTGTCCTGGACATTCGCCTACCTTTTGATCGCAAGTTTTACATCGGAGCCCGGGATCAATCGCACCTAAGTGTAAATCCATCAGACCTTGTTCAATAGGGTATCCATTGTCATCATATGTATCCGCCCAAATAATCCTTCGGGCACTCATCTGACGGATTTCTTTGGGTGATAATAAACCATATTCAATTTTGCATATTCTCTTTGGAGCCGTCATATTAACCGTTTTTTAATAATCTAATCTGAATGCAGTTTCAGAGATCCATATATTTCTGATTAAAAAAAGGTGATTGCTATAATAGTTCTCCAATCTCTATCCCTAGCCCAGACAGGCTAGGCCACTGCAGCCCGAATAAATAATGTATATAGAAGACAATGAAATTATCATCGAAGGATTACCCCCCATGCGCTCCCTCCTCATCCTCAGCGGTGGTGTCGACAGCACAACTCTATTGTATGATCTCAGAAACCAGGGCTACGAAGTGGAGGCAATCACCTTCGACTACGGCCAGAAACACAAGAAAGAGATCGAGTTCGCGAGAAAAACCTGCAAGAAACTGAACGTACCCAATACCGTCCTGGATCTCAAAATTTTAAACGAGGTCGCCCCGTCCAGCCTGACAAGGGACTCCTGGGAGGTCCCCGAAGGGCACTACACCGAGGAGTCGATGAAGCAGACCGTGGTCCCGAACAGGAACATGATCTTCCTCTCCGTGGCAGCGGCCCGGGCCATCGCGGGCGGCATCCCGCACCTCTTCTACGCGGCCCACTCGGGGGACCA
>Ga0315289_10006725_pt1 | contig 16864 bp, 15 predicted proteins | sample YL17G11_40_MG_FD_203452 | JGI IMG/M metagenome (GOLD analysis project Ga0315289, IMG submission 203452) | Sediment microbial communities from Yellowstone Lake, YNP, Wyoming, USA - YL17G11_40 | ecosystem: Environmental > Aquatic > Freshwater > Lake > Sediment | place: USA: Wyoming | collected... | reverse complement strand
CGCGGCAGGCCTGTCCCTGCTGAGTTCACGCGGGCGAAGATGATGCGAAGTGTCCATGTTGCCACGTAGGCCAGGAAGGCCAAGTCAACGGGTTGCAAACGTAACCGTCAGCCTACCCCTGACGATCTTGGACAAGCTGGACGATCTGATTGACAAAGGCCAAGTCCGCTCGCGCTCGCAGGCCGTCCGCGAAGCCTTGGAACGGTTCCTAAAGTCCGCGGAATAAGGAAAATCATGATCGTGAAATTGGAAGAAAAGGGTGATTGAGAAGTGAACGGTACGAGAGGAGTCCTAGCCGGAGCGGTAATGATATGTGCCATCCTGATGGCGTTCGCAACATCATACTCCGTTGTCAACCCGGGCCAGTGGTATGATTTCAATCAAGTGATCACACCGTTGCGTTCTGTTTTCATGCTTTCACCCAATACTGGTTGGGCAGTCGGTGATAGTGGAACCATTCTATACTGGAATGGTAACGATTGGTCACGCGTACAGTCCCCGACCACTTTGAACCTGTACTCGGTGTTCTTCCCTGATGTGTCAAATCCGAGTGATGGTTGGATCGTCGGACAGACAGATGCCAGTTTCCCTGCGATACTCCACTGGGATGGCGTCGCTTGGGTCAAGCTCGACACGACAAGTGGCATATCGTGGACGGCGACGCAAGTGGGGACCCTCTACGGTCTCTTCTTCCTGACACCAAGCGATGGATGGGCGGTTGGAGCTCCAGGTACCGCGGGTTCCAAGACGAACATAGTTCACTGGAGTGGCAGGTGGGGAGCCGGTGGTTCTTGGACGTTCAAGACCACGCCGGACGATACCGCGACGTTGTATTCCGTGCAGGTTCTTTCGAATACGGCAACACCTTTGGGAGGATACGCCGTGGGAGGAAAAGCCGGTCCCCTTGGAGCTGTTTTCTCTTGGGACGGGGCAACTTGGAGCTCGTACCTCGGAGCTCTCCCTGCTGCCAATCTGCGTTCCATTTCGATGATCAGTCCCACCGATGCTTGGGCTGTTGGAGAAGCACCTGCCGCGACCCCTACGAATCCTGTGGCCATCCGTCTATCGGGAACCACGTGGGGCGGTCCAATGTCTCTTTCGGCGCTCGGTATCCGCAGCCTCCAGTCGGTGATCGCGATTGATGCCAGCAACGCATTCGCCGTCGGCTCTCTTGGCAGCGCTGGGGCATCGGACATAATCAAGTTCACGGCTCCGTCTTGGGCGGCTGTCTCAAGTCCAGCCACAGTAGACCTGTTGTCGGTATGCAGAGTGCCTGGGTCATCGGACATCTGGTCGGTCGGCAATTGGGGAACTATACTTAGGAACACTGCAGGAACCTGGAGAGTTCTCACAAGTCCCGTCGGCGCAGGTGACTTGACGGTTCCTCCCCCAACGGCGAATCCGCCTCACCTAAACTCTGTGCACTTCAGTTACCCAAGTGTTGGCTGGGCGGTAGGAAACAATGGAACGATCATTGTGTACGACGGAATTGGATGGTCAACTTATCCGTCATCTCCCTTGGTTTCGAACAACCTTACCTCGGTATACACGATCTCACCAAGTGACGGCTATGCGGTTGGTCAGCATGGCACGATTCTGAGTCTCACTTCGGGCGGTTGGGGTGTTGTAGCTCAATGTCCCGGTCCAGCCTGCCTCCAGGACGTAACCTTACGCTCAGTATTCGAGCTTCCAACAGGGGAGGCCTGGGCTGTGGGTAATGCAACCTCCTCAGGTGCTACAGCTACGATTCTTCACTGGCTGCCGCCTGGACCTTGGAGTCAGGTCCCAAGCAATACGCCGAACGGCGCGAACCTCACTTCTGTCTTCTTCCTAGCGGACGGAAGTGAAGGATGGGCAGTAGGTACCAGTGGAACGACAACGATCATAGATCACTGGAAGAATGGTGTCTGGACGGTCGTGACCTACACGCCTCCAATAACGGGGAACCTCGCGCTGGACTCGGTTGTCATAGTGAACAACAATCCGTCGAACGTTTGGGCAACAGGAACCAGTTCGAGCGGAGGTGCAATAGCCCTTCACTACGACGGAACCATCTGGTCTCCAAGCCCGATCAATCAGCCACTAACAGGTTGGGCCACAATCAGTTTCGTTCCGGGCTCAACAAATGATGCTTGGATTGTCGGCGGCAATTTGGCGGGCACCGGGGGACAGACTCTGCATTGGGATGGAGTGACTTGGGCAGATGTTCCGCTTGTGCCCCGGCCCTTCACGTTTCCCAGGTTCACATCGATCCAGATGCTGAGTGCTACGGATGGGTGGGCCGTCGGTTACGCAGGGCATATCATTAGGCTCGGGCCTCAATCGTTTGTGACAACGACTGTCACCTCAACTTCAATATCCACAACCACAGTCGTAACCTCAACTACCCTCACGTCCAGCACCGCCACCAGTTCCACCAATTCAAGTTCCACCAATTCAACGACGACAACCACATCGATACCGCCATCACCAATTCCGGGATTCCCAACAGAATCCATCCTTGTGGGACTGGCGGGAGGCCTAATCGCACTGACGGTGATCCGACGCAGACGGAGACTCTAATTCCCGTCCGCTCCCGACGGTTCCGGCTGTTAGCGGTCTCCACCCTACAGGATACATTGCATCAGCTCCCGGGCTCGCTCGGATCGACCCAGTTCTCCTTCCATCAGACAGCGTGCCTCGCGTTCGTTCACCAAGACAGTCTGTAGGCGCGATCCGATCGGGAGCGCCCTACAACTGATCTCACCTTCAAGCCTCGTCGGCGCATAGGAACAATCGATCTTCTGTTGATGATCTTTGTGCAGCATAAGAGACTCGCAGAACTTGAAAAACAATTCAATGAGACCTAAGTTATGGGCGGGTTACCACTAGTTTCGTCCGGGTCTCTCTTTGTGGTGTGGAGTTTCCCCCAGCGCATATGAATGATGCGAATGAGATGCGCGGGCTAACCCTCAGCAGTACCAAGGGTAAGTGAGCTTGACAAGGAATGAGTCATTCATGCCTAGGTAGCATCATCTGGTTTCCGTAGCCCCAAGTCGAAAAACATAAGGGATGTCTCATCTTTTGGAGAAGGAGGAACCAGCTCGAAACCGTATTTGTCGCGGTAAAGCTTCTCTTTTTCCTTTTCCGCGTCAACGATTACGAATCTGCAACCAACCTTTTTGCCAAGCTCGTGCGCCTTCTCTAGCACATAGTCCATCATGATGTCGCCAACACCTTGCCCTTTGTACTTGGAGTCTCGAGCCATATGTCCCAAGAGCAAACTGGGAACCGCCTCATACGGCTTCTCACTCTTCCTGGTTCTGTTGCGTGGTTGCGGCATCGGGGAGGGCTGTTGCACAAGCGCGGCATGGATTGGTTACACCCATCAATAATACCCACATTTCCGAGGATTTGTACCAGAAACTTAAGCTGGAAACTGTCAAGCAGTGCGGGGGCAAAAAGGGAGACCTAAGAATGGCAATCGAGGAAGTGATTAGGCTGTGGCTCAAATCGCCAAGCTGGAATTATTATGCCATATCGAGATTTCCCGCCCATATTCGGTCCATTCGACCACGAGTCGCTCATGGGTGATAGCGAACTGAGGAAATTGCTTAGCTTGGGTCTTGAGGATACTGTCGCAGATTGGTACGGCCACTACCGAAACTGCGTCTACGCGGTTGTCGAGGGAAAGGGAAGACATCTTAGAGATGCAATTGGGCAAGTAAGCACAACAGTTGTCAGGCTCAGGAGGATCAACAAACCGGTCAGTAGGGCAATAGTTGTAGCAGATACCTTCGGGAACGCAATCGGCATCTACCGAAAGGGAAAGGAGCTATGGCGGAAGGTCGGGAAGGAAGGTCAACCTATCTATGCAGATAGTATAAGAAAGGATATTGTCATAGAAGGATGGCAGCCCAACGAATGGGGCCGGTGGTAGAATGACAATCAGCATAATGTTAGGTAGGAAGCCCTACACATCACCGGCTAAGCGCTTTGTAGACAAATGCGAGCTGACCAATGCCGTACACGAATGGCTCGGCGTATACTTCGAAGCTAGAAGAATAGAAGAGTGGCAGAACGCGACTGATGAGAGCCTAGGTGGCAAGCTCCTAAATCAGTACCCTGTAGAAACGCCCGTGAATGTTGCGCCTATTCTGCGTCAAATTGCCCGTCGATATGAAGGTCATGTAGGGCTTGAGTTGCCTATCATCGTAACAATCAGAGGAGTATGGGTAGTTGACGAGCCGATTGGTGGCTATGTCACAATGAGCAATCACGAAGACTGGCGAGATGCCTATGGCGACATAGAGATTGGGGTATTGGCTTCTAGCGCGGTCACTGATGTCGTAGAACTCATCTGGAAGAGTGAGGTGACTAGAGAGAGCCTTGTAACAAACTTCTTGCGGGAGTTTTCAGGATTCGAGGATGATTTCTTCGATGTGGAGTCGATTGTTTTTGCGCTTGGCGTTCCGTCTACTGTAAGCGTGTCTCAGTGGCTCGCTTCCCATTTCAAGAGTCCAAGTTACTACTTCATGAGAATACTCACTAGCATGGAAAAAGAGAGCCCAGAGATTCATACATACATTCGATTAATCAATCGCCTCGCTTTGACAAGTGACCTCTACAAGATACAGAATTTCCGAGACTACATCAAGCAAGTAGGCAAGAAAACTGATGTTGCAGTCGATTATCGCTCAAGCATACAATTGATTGGAAGAAACCTCGAATCATACAAGCGCATGTATCAAGAACTATCCAACTCGCTTACCCAAGTATTGAAGAACAGCCTTCCAGAGGACAAAGAGATCGATGGTAAACTGCAAAAGGAATCTGCCAAGTTAGCCGGTCTCTCAACCTTGGATTAGTCTGTTCCATGAATAAGTCGCTTAAGATCGCAGGAAAGCTAGCAGAGTAGGGTTGTTGAATCCGCTTAGGATCTCACGCAACTCCTCATCTGTCATCCCGTTTTTCTTGAGGTATTCGATTTGTTTCAGCACCCATTTTGCGTTGACTCCGTTTCCTTCTCCGTCTAGGTATCTCTTGATTGTGCCTTCAATGAGCCGTCTTCTCCATGTCTGGACAGATGTCTCCTTTCGTTCTTTGGCTTCGACGCTATGCTGGATCATTGTCTTCCATCTGTTGCCGTCTCCGAGTGTTGGCAAGCCAGCAGCTTCAGCAGGTGTCTTCCCATCGAGCGCTGAGTGAGGGCGCATGAAATTGTACGCGAGCCTAACTCCGTCTACCATTTTGCTTGCTGACTCAGACTCATCAAGTCCTCTCATAGTCTTGGTGCGCTCCTTGATTGTTCCATGCAAGCGCTCAATCATGTTGTTGTTCGCTTTGTCAATGAAACGTGGCTTACGAATGTGGAGTGTCTGTCTCTTGGCAAAGGTTTGGCTGAAAGCCGATGCGTAACTTCCTAATCCGTCAGTGACAAGAACATTTGGCACAATTCCGCTTATTCGCTGACCTTCAAGGAAGAGGTTCGTTGCCTCATGTTCACGACGAGTCCGTGTGAGTCTGCTTGCGATCAGGAATCGTGTTTCTCGATCCATGAGGTTCCACATCCATTGATACTGACCGTTCACATTGAGCACGGTCTCGTCGGCGTGCCATATGTCTGCCACATCAGGCATGAGTTTGTCTGCGTATTCTTTCATCAATGCTACATAGCGTTGAATCCATCTGAGAACGGTCGAGCAGTTCACCGTTACAGTGTAGAATTGTTTCAAGTGGTCGGTTATCTTGCGTAGTGAGATTCCTTTGAAATACAGATCAAGCGATGCTGTGATGACTTGCGGACTGCATTTCATCCTAGAGAAGCCCAGATCGACAACAAAACGCCGACCACACGCCTTACACCAGTAGGTCTGTGCGAGTCCACGCTTGTTGTGTCTCTTGCCCCGTTTCACGATTCTTGAGGAATGGCAGTATTCGCATTCGTCTGGTTCTGGCTCATTACTGAGAGCGACCACGCCTGATGAGGTAACAATCGAGTCTCGAAGCGTCAGACTGAACAGTACAGAATGAATGTGCTTGCATACTACTCCACGAAAGCGACAATCGGGACACTCGCAACGCCATTCTCCCTCAGTCTTAACGACAAGGTACGCACCGTTGCCCGACTGCGATTTAACCTTGTACGTGAACTCGTCCAGACGCTTGATTTGGCTTCCCTTCGCATAGATCGCAAGCGCCCGTTCAGGTCGCTGGTCAACCATCATCAGCCATCTACCTATCATACCTATACACCTAACAGGTAGATAAGGTTATAGGTAAGGTAGGTAGATGTATCACATGGTCAAATTGGGCCAAAAATCCACGGTAGCTAGGGCAAGCAGCAATTCGCCCTCTGTCCGTGCCACCATTCCTGAAGAAATAGCCAAAGCAATGCAACTCTCCATAGGAGATGTACTTGACTGGGAAATCGAAGAGAGAAAGAACCGTAAAGTCATGATCGTGAAAAGACTCGAATAGTGAAAGCCCTATACTTGATTTCAAGATGCTGGACGGTTACTTGAAACGCCTTGGCATGAAGAAAGGGGTCTATCTTGCCTGACGAACAAAAGGTACGAGAGGAGACTGTTAGCGTAACCCTGTCTGGACTATTGGAAGGACTAGGAATCCCAAATAGGTCTCTCTTGAATATCGGAGGCATTCCAGACATCTACGTTCTTTTCAGCGGAATACGCGTTATTGTTGAAACGAAGGAACACGGGCATCGTGCTGAACTGATCCACCAATTGAAGGAAAGACTTCAGCAGAACATGTGCGATTTGGCAGTCGGTCTCGAATATCCAAGTGACCTAGTCAGCGGCGCTCCTACTACAGACATGGTGCGAACTCGACTACTATCGACTAGTCTAGTGGCAATTTGCTACGCTCACGGCTCAACGGAAGCACGAACAGTATTCGACCAAACGAGGACTTCGGTTCAATTGCTCCCCGAATTGCTGACACGAGCCAGTTCAGAAGTGCTTCCAAATAAGGAGCTGGATGTGGCGATACACAAGATCAGAGAAACCATAGAGAAATTCGCATCGGACACGAAATCAATCGAGGGATCGAAAAGTGTCGCGAACAAGATTCGAGAGGTACTAGAATTTGGCGAACAATGATTCTGATTTCATGATGTTTGCTTCGGCAGGACTGATCCTGTTCAACGCAACTGCATCATACGAACTAATCGCTCCTCTTGTGGCTCCCCACGGCCTTGGCACAATCAAGACCAGATATGCCCTCTCTGGAACATGGAAGACCGCCCTCAAGGACGCATTCGAAGACGCGTTCAAAATTGATTATGAGGCGGTTTTTCTCTACGCAGCACGAGTTCTAGACGCATTGCAGGCGAGTCCGACGACTGAATCTGCGTTGCAAGCTATCGTTCAAACTGCTGAATACGTAATATCTCATGCCGGACTGCTGAACCTCGACCTTAGCGGCCGCATTTACCATTCTACTCTCGGTCGATCTCTGGCGAAGTCATTCGCAACGTACTACACATCCGTTTCTGCTGGAGAGTTGCTTGCATGGCTGAGCGTTGAGAAATGGAACGAGAAAGTCTGTGATTTTGCTTGCGGGTCGGGTACGCTTCTAATGTCAGCGTACCACAAGAAGATAGGGCTCTCTTTTCTTCAAGGTTGGAAGGGCACGATTGGTGAACTGCACAAACAATTTGTTGAGCATGAGATTTGGGGATTCGATGCGATGCCGTTCGCCGCTCATCTGACGTTAGTCAATTTGCTGTTGCAGCAACCCAAGATGATTTTTGAAGATAGTCAGATTTACAGGGTTCCAGTCGGAACAGGGAAAAGACTTGGATCACTTGACCTCATTCAAAGTGACAAGATAACAGTCCAGAAAAGAATCAGTGGGAAAGACATTGCAGCTACACGTCAAGTCGTCAGTATGGCGTTTGAGCAAAAAGAGATTCAAGTGCCACGAAGTTACTTTGATGTTGTCATCATGAATCCTCCATTCACTAAGAAACAAAGGGTCACAAAAGTTCTTGACAGGAAAACATTGAAGAGTGTACTAGCCAAATTGCACAGCGGTCTTACTGCTGCTGGCGGTCTTCCAATCCCCTTCGTAGCTCTGGGCGACCTCCATGTCAAAGACGGAGGACGACTCGCGTTGGTTCTGCCATCCGCAGCTCTAGGCAGGGACACTTGGCAGGGCATACGAGACATACTGCTTGAGCGTTACGACATTGAACACTTAATGATAAATTGGGTTGCAGGCAAACCCGCATTTTCCGAGTCAACCGCACTTCGAGAAGTGTTGATTGTTGCTCGGAAGAAGGTATCTCCACTTCTCTCCGGAAACCCAGTAGAGAAGGATGATGGGAAAACACTGATCTCACATTTCGACTTGGACATGAATTTCACAGAAGCTAGACAAGTGGCTGAGCAGTTGACTCTACTTCGGCGCAACGGCTCCAAAGTCAGGATACCTGTACAGCAGACGCTTCATGTGGGGGGCAAAGTGATTGGAGAAAGCGTGGCATTTCCGAAACCGCTCATCCGGCGAAGCGTAGCCAACTGGTATCGTTTGCTTGCATTCAGACAATTCTCTCTTGTGAAACAAGCACTATTGCAGTCGGGTTTGATGTCTAACATCAAACCAGATTTTGATTTTGACTTCTCTCACCTACTGACTCCATTGGATAATGTGGCTCAGGTGGGGCTGTTCGTCAAGAGCAAGAAACGAGCAGGTCTGGCGGTTGTGGACACAGAACCCACTTCAGGAGCCACGCCTATCTTGGACACATCCAAATTCGCCAAGATCCACATGCCCAAGACCGAAGCAAAATGGTTGATTCGCGACCTCACGATCACACCCATAGAGACATTCACCCCCGGACGGGGCATACTGCTTATTCCTAGAAAGGCGAATCTGTTCGCCACAATGTGTGTGTCCGCAGTAGTCTGCGATTCACCAACTAGCGGGGCTATGTGGATGCCTGTTGCACCGAGAACTAACAAGACTGCGGACGGTCATGCACTGAAATCGAGCGATGTTGCCAAACTGCTTGCCCTTTGGTCACAAAGCAGTTTCGGTTTTCTTACTCTTATGTTCGACAGACAGGAAGTTGAAGGTGCTTGGTCAGAATGGCTGACTGAGGCAGTTAGAACACGACACATATTGAATCCACGTAAGTTGAAGAGAAAGCAAGTAACCAACCTATTGGCCGAGTATTCAAAACTGGAAGACGCAAATTGGGACACAGTTATCGGTCAATTTTCCGACTCAGCAGCCTCAGCGGAGTTAAGGAAAGAACTGGACAGCACTATTGTCGAGAACCTACTCAGACGCAAACCAGCTAAGCTAGACGATTTCCGAAAAGAACTCGGACATGAGATTCAACTACTTGGTGAAGTAATGGGCTCCAAGAAGAAAGAGACTGTAATGGTCCAACAGAAACTCCAATAGCTCAAGAAGTGGACCAACTCGATTTCTAGCCGTTAAGCGAGTTCATGCCGCGCTGATGCAACAACCCTTTCCCATGCCGCAACCACGCAACAGAACCCATTGAGATTCTCGGAAAACTGCTTTTCTGCTTCTTCCGGATTTTGGAGAAACTCGCGGTAACCATTCTTCTCGCATTGAAAATAACCGAATTCCTCGTTGCGACGAAATTGTGATACGGTGACATCGTTAGCAGTGAGCATAAGAAGAGTAGACTACTCTTCCCTTATCTTCTTTGCATTCTCTATTGCTCGTTGCAGGCGCTTCTGCATATTCTCGGGAGCGGGCTTGTCAAGACGCTGCGCTATGAATTCCCACTGTTTCTCGGTTAGAACCGGAACCGGCTTAGGCAGCATCTCTTGCATCCCTCACTATCATCATCATGATGACGATATGTACGTGCCTCTATTTGTACCTCCGTCTGTACCTGAGAGGCTTTTCCTATGTTGTAATGTTGCGGCGTTTTCTTGCCTAGCTTCCGTTCTCTCTCGGTCCGTCGTTGCACCCATCTGACGGCCAGAGACCACCGTTGGGAGGCGTAATTTCACTGAAGATGATTCGACGAAGACTCCAACTCCCGTCCACTCTCGACATTCCGGCCCTCAGCAGTCCGTAACTTGCGCAAAAACTGTTCGCCTTTGCCAGCCCCCGGGAGAATTCCCACAAGAAATCACCACTGTCACGGTGTGTTGTTCATACACTTTTTGACGTTGACGGAGGATATCGCGTGAGTCAGCCGATTATTGTTGGCCCCTTGACGGCGAGAGATGACCGTGAACTCCGAGAGTGGATTCTCGACCTCATCTAAAAAGGGGAAGCGGGGCGGAGACTTCGGTCTCACCCCCAGTGCAACTTGCTGTAGCAGACGCACTATTCTGGAAGCTGTGCCAAGAAAAAAGCCCCAAATAGTAATACTGGGCATACCTGGCGCTAGCATCCTAAGCTAGTATAATGTTGTGACTGAAGATTTGCCCTGTTCAGTGTGCGGGTCATTAAGAGTCTTCTTGGATTCGATCCAATGCCCTAGATGCTCTCGGTTGACCATTACCGACCCAAGACCAATTCTGAAGGCTCTTGCCTTGCGCAAAGATCGTCAAGAAGAAGAGCTACGCAAGACCATGAAAGGAGTCGGAGCAAACTTCGTGGAGTCATTGCTAGCAACCCGCGAGAAGAAGGCCCTCGCCGTACTTTCAGAGCCATTTATCTGCAAAGAGGAGGATTTGGTAGAATGGATTGCTACTAGCCATGCGCTGGCTAGTCGCTCTGTCCTAGCTGAAGAGGAAAGAGAAATACCTGATGGATTAGCGGGTAGGGTCAACGCACTCAGCCGAGATGTTCTTGGAACAACATCAACCATTCTATCGCTCAATCAAAAACTAAAGCTCGCAGTTGTCATTGACGGTACCGAACGGATTGTTTCGACGGAGAAGCACCTGTTAGACTACATGCCGCAGAAAGTCTCGGAGGAATTGTTGCACGAGACCAAGTTGGAGCCAGCTTCTGACATACTAGAATTTGGAGAAGGCAAGAAGGGCATTAACTCGGAGATGATGATGGATCGCGGGTTAGGGATGGCTCCCGCAGCAACCATCATAAAATCTGAGGTGGTTTCCCGACTGCTAAAGAACATCTTGCCTATGCGGCTACTTCCTTTCATCAAGGACAAGAGTCAGTGCAAGACCTTCCTCGGTGTTGCGAACGCTCTTTTCGAATTCGCCTCCAAGCAAAAAGCCGCAGTCACAGCGCACAAGACTGACAGATTAGATGAAGTGCTTCGCAGACCAGAGAACCGAGAAATGTATTGGTTCTTTCGGAATATTCTGTCGATGTCAAAAGATGACCATTTCCCTCTGAGCATCATTGTGCGTGACACCCATCGTGGGATGACATTCGTTCCAACCGTATCTCTGATGTGCTTGAGCTTATCGTTATACAAGAGGTCTGGTGTCAGCGAGATTGGAACAGCGCTAAACCTTGTCGGCCGAACTGTAGAAGAGTTACTCTACCACTTCCTTGGAGGATACGAGCTTCAATTGCGTCATCCCGTTTCAAACGCTCGACTCATCAATGTGAAATATCCACATAGAAGCGACGAGCTAGCAGATGTCATGGCATTCAACAAGAACTACCTATTCGTATTCGAATCAAAGTTTTGGGATTGTCCCCTTCTTCCGGATCTTGAATTCGAGCTAGACAAGTTCTCTAAGAGATACGTGTTCATAAAAGACCACTTAAAGGAGCTCGGATTCGTCAACTCATTGAAGGTTGAGCCTATTTTCTACACTCCTTTTCCACCATACGCTAAATGGACAGATATCAAGCTCTTTCCTTCGTTCCTGTTTATCGGGCAACACTTAGCGAACTTGGTTGGACTTAGAATACCACGGTGCCTCCCAGAGATACCGAAACTGAAGCAATCGATGGACAAGATACCCACAAGTCGGAGCGTCTTGGATGGCGTCGACGCTAGCGAGATTGATTCATCACTACAAGCGGACATGTTCAATATCCATGACGCCTCAGTGGTTTCATTCGACGAGGACGAGATTACTGTGAGGATTCACAATCCTCTAGGCGGATACCCGCCGTATATCATATTAGATATCGATGCGAGAGTGTTTACAGAACTCAAAGCCAAAGGTGTACAGAACGGCGACGCCATCAGAATGGCAGTCGTCAATCTTTCTGGAACTTGGTCTAGCATGCAGATGATGTATTTCTCTCTGCTCGGTAGAACGCAGGTTGAGGACAATCTTTCAAACAGACTTCTGGGCAAAACTCTTCGCGACATCAAAGCATCAAGTATGCCGGGTGAATCAGGATTGAAGACTACAAGTAGGGCAAGACATCCAGAGACAAAGCACCTGCGTGAAGACGCCGATGCCTCCAAGAGAACACATGAAGGCATCTGACGTCTTCCAAGGGACGCATTTTCTGTTTGGAAAGAAGGTGTCACTCGGAGAGTCTTTTCCAGAAATCAAGAACAGGGACTCTGAAACCTCACAGAGCCCATCGCAGCCTTGACGCCTCGGGGAAAGGTTTGTTAGCCTACTCGTTTCCTAGGACCCTATGCTTAGTCAGCGCGAATTCTTCACAAGATTCAAGGTCGACGAAAGGGGCGAGTTGGTAGACATCTCAAGCTTGGACCGCCAGAAACTAGATGCATTGGTCGAGTTTTACCGACTTAAATCCCGAAGGGCGCATTCGGCGTCAATGAAAGAACTCTACGCAGGAATAGCCGAAGACACTCGTATCTTTCGGAACTCCCGGAAGCTTCCCGAACGGATCGACGCTCTAACGTTCTCCAAGTTCATGCGTATTCAGGACGTAAGAGATTTCGTTCGCCGCTATTGGAACGGAAACGTGTTCTCGGATGAGGATGAGACTATCGGGCTCTATCGTGAATGGAAGACTCGTCATACCCCGTATCAGAGGCCCTCGGTGCCTCCTGACAGAATCATTACCGAGCTTCTCAGACAGAGCCGGCGCAGGAGGTTCTCAAGTATTCTTAGCAAATTGGCGCAGTACTATCACGTGACAAACCCATCTCTAGCTATGCGAAAAGATCGTCAGATGGATTACTATCTCGTGTATTATTCGCCTGCCGCACTACTGTTCATCAATGATGCGAAGTTACCTAAATCTGAAAACGTGTTCATTGCCGTACTACAGGGGTTCTTTCGACACCTAGCCAAGAAGAAGACTTGGCAGTTCTCAACGAATATGACGAAGAGCTACACCATTGAGAAGAAAGAAGCCGAACTATTCGCTAAAAGGATCTGCGAGAGATTGGTCGCCCTAGGGTTGATGAAGAGAAGACGATAGACGCGTTTGGGCTTCCACCAATAGGATTGCCAGCAAATAGTTATGTTTCTAACGCTTGTTGCACTCAGCTGCATCCTTCACGAATTATCATTCTCTGCCTGTCCCATACCACATGTGCAGGTAGGTATGGGACAAATGGATCTTGAAGGCGGCTGCTTGAATCAACGATTGTGCATGACATACTAGCTCTGCAATTCGGCTGTCTCGTTGACTCCGCGAGTTCAACCTCTTTCTTTGCGGCACTTTCCTAGCGGGCAATCGGCCCTCTTTGCCAGTTTGCATACCTACTCTGTAGTGTGGCAAGCCCGTGAAAAGGCAGCTTCACTGTCGACATAGCTACTCTGTAAGACGATCAAATGACCCCGGTGGGAATCCCACCGAGTCCGCCACAAACTTTGACCGAGTCCTTCCTCGGCCAAGACAACAGGTTGACGGAGATTTCGCGGCGTCGAATTTGGATGCCGGTAGCCCCTAATTTTCGGATCCCGGAGGACATTGCCTCGATCGATGCTTAGCGCCTCGCTCCCGGTCAGCGTATCGAACTCGCCGATGCTGTCGATGTTGTCATGGAATGCTTCCTGGAAGAGTCGCTTTCGCTCGTCTCGAGTGTCCTGCCGGGCTTTGTCTTTCTCACGTTTGCTCCTAGACCGCCGCCGGGTGGGTCCTTATGGGGCCTCGGTGGATCCAGCGATCTTCACTTTCGACGAAACAGAGAAGACGCTCGTGAGAACCGGCACCTGGTCAACGCTTGCGCTGTCAGTTTTTGTTTCGAGAAGCTTCTTTCTGTGATCCCATAGGGAGACCAGAGTGACTCACCCCGACCCGCGGGAGCGCAACGCGAAAAGAGAATTGCGTCTGTGTGATCGGCCAGAGGGGAAAAGTGTTTGTGCGAAACGTTGGGAATGGTCAAGAAGCCCAGCACCGTACTTGTGAGCGACTAACAATGGCTGATAACGTGGTCTGCCAAGGCTTCTCAGGTCACCTCAAGCTTGACGCGGGAGCGGCTGGCAACATCAGACGCTTACTTCTCGGCGTGGCCCTCTTTTTACGATGCCCTGACCCTACCAGAAATCCGAAAACTGGCATTTGTTAGATCGATTTCTCATCGGCTTCGTTCTAGGCACCGCCCTAGAAAGACCATCTATGTTATCTCAAAGAAGCGCTGTTAGATCGAGATTAAAGGCTCGCGCCACGCAACAAGCAAAGCAGACGGGAGACCAGCAAGATGCATATCGCTTTGGTAGAACCTAGCTACTATACGCGATATCCCCCGCTGGGCCTACTGAAGCTCTCCGCGTATCACAAATTGCGAGGGCACACAGTTGAACTCATAAAGGGAGGAAGAAAACCCGCCGAGCAACCAGACCAAGTCTACGTGACAAGCCTATTCACGTATGCTTGGAAGCCAGTCCACGAATCCGTGAAGTTCTTCAAGTCACTCTTTCCCTCAGCTCCTCTCACACTTGGCGGAATCTATGCCTCTCTCCTCCCAGACCATGCCAGATTGTCGGGGGCGGACAAGGTTCATGTCGGACTCTTCAAGGATGCAGAAGAGTTGCTTCCAGACTATTCACTCGTTCCGCGCTGGAAACGCAGTATTCTCTTCAGTTCCAGAGGATGTGTGAGGAAGTGCGGTTTCTGCGCTGTCCCCGAACTCGAAGGCGGAATCAATTCGATCAAGTCAACAATCAAGAATCTCATTTACCCAGGACACACTGGTGTGGTTCTCTGGGACAATAACATCTTGGGAGCACCGAACTGGCAACAAGTGTTCAGAGAGCTGCATGAACTAGGATTGAACGTGGATTTCAACCAAGGCCTTGATGCGCGACTGATCACGAAAGAAGTGGCGAAACAGATACGGACCCTCCGCGTTAGAGTTGTAAGGTTGGCTTACGATTACATCGAGAATGAGCTGTTCCTGGAGAAGGCTATTCGTCTGCTTAACGAGGCGGGGATACGGGGGCGGGACATACTCGTCTACACCCTCTACAACTACAAGGATTCGCCCGAGGACTTCTTCCAACGCGTGAAGTCTCTCCTAGACTGGGGCGTCGTCTCCTATCCTATGCGGTATGAACCGCCGACCTCGCTGGAGAAAAACCACCATGTTGGATCATGTTGGTCTCGCGAGGAGCTCGAGATGGTTTCTGACGCACAGCGCGTGTTAGGGAACATGGGAGCATTTCCACCCTACGAAGGCCTGAGGAGGAAGTTCTGTGAGGCAGTATCATTTCATGAAGCATTCGAGCTGCGGCCTCGAAAGAAGCGGGAGCCACGCTGCGAGGGTGATTCTCTGAACCCTGTGCGACAAGAAGAACCAGTCATAGTTGGAGCGGCAACGCCATCGCTACTCTAGACTACGCGGCACGATCTTCTCCGTGTGGAAAGACCTAAAGTCTCATGGCGAGCATGAGTATCAAACGATTCTTCTTGGCACCCTCGGAGGATCTGGTGCAGTTATCTAGTCAATTTCGACTCGTTAAGGAGACTCTCAGGAGAAATGGCTCGTATCTGCCGGCAACGCCGGACGAGCCTCCTGAGGAAACTCAACCATATGATGCTGATCGCACAGATGATGACTCCAACTTCGACCGCAAGAACCTCTGCGACCCCATTGAAGAATTCGAAGAGGGCAAAGAGCCATATGTCAACCAAGGCTCCGCCCTTCTTAGGACAGAGTGCAACTTCTTCAAGTTCTTCTTGGACGGCTCCATCAGGACCTACTACCTTGGCGAACAAATCGAAGACAACAGATCTTACCCTCTAATTGCGACCGAGGTTGCGTCAGCGGCAATCAAACGCGCGGATGATGGAAGAGCATCTGTGTCAAAGCTGATGAGGAAGGTCGCGCTGCTAGTTCCGCCTTCTCCCCCTGTGCGGCCGCAGACCGTGCGAGACCTGATAGAGCTTAGGGCGAACTTCAGCGCCGTACGCTCTCCTATCAAGCTCGATATTGAACAGCTCGAACGTGACATTCACCAACCCGGCGTGGATCTACGAACCTCGCTATTGGGCAAGGCTAGAGCCGTCATGCATGAGATCGAACATACTCTGGCGAGGAGTCTGAAGAGAGAAAAGGGGGAGTGGCTCATCTTGGACGGAGCTATTCGAAGACCAGAATTTCTCGGACTCGATGAAACAATAGGTCTCGCCAAATCCTTCAGTCGAAATCCCGTTTTCCACATTTCGGGTCGCTTCAAGGATGTTGTCGCAATGCTGTCTGGTCTAAAGGAGGGAGCACGGACGGTAGTCTTCAGGCATTCCGGAGAAGGAGGCGACCCCGTGAGAAAGAGAGTCGCATTTTGGTACCTCCGATTGCGTTCTGGCAGAGGATTGCAGGGGCCTCTTCAGGGTATTGTCAAGATCGACTATCGGTCTAGGGGTGATCTCCTGGAGGCGGATGACATAGAGCTCGTCAACACAATTTCACGCGCCCTGCTCGCCGAAAAGTACGTGTCTCCGTACCCTACGCCGCGCTGGCACGCACACATATATCCAATCTATGTCGCAGAGAACTACATCAAATCAAGCCTGTTCTCTCCGCTGGCGTTCCGCGGACATTTCGGAGGGATATAGAAGTTGGCCT
>Ga0315289_10006724_pt1 | contig 16865 bp, 14 predicted proteins | sample YL17G11_40_MG_FD_203452 | JGI IMG/M metagenome (GOLD analysis project Ga0315289, IMG submission 203452) | Sediment microbial communities from Yellowstone Lake, YNP, Wyoming, USA - YL17G11_40 | ecosystem: Environmental > Aquatic > Freshwater > Lake > Sediment | place: USA: Wyoming | collected... | reverse complement strand
GCGTGGACCTGTGCGGCCGCGGTGCGGAAATGCGAAGAAAAATCCGAGGCCGGTTCATTGAACAGGCCCCAGGAGATGATTGACGGATGATTATATCCCTGCAGCACCATTTCGGGCACGCAGATATTCTCCAGCCGGTTCCAGAATGCGGTGCTGTACGAACCGGTACCATACCCCCAGGTCGACGCCTCGACGATCGCCATCATGCCGAGTCTCTCGGAGAGATTGTCATGTCCGGCTCCCTTCCCGCCTTGCAGGAGCAGGCGCAGGCCGCTGCAGACGCATTTTGCCGGCGGTACGTTCAGCCACGTTCGAGAAAAGGACGGCAGCACGCCGGGCAATACCGTTCTCGCGACGCATCGTCTCATGACCCACCTGCGAAGACCTGTCCTGAGCGGCGTCGAAGGATCGGCAAATTCTACCGCCGGCGAGATCATGAAGCCTCGCCGTTTTTCAAGGTCGTGCGTGACTATTTCGATGAGTTCGAGCGGGTCTATCCGGAGCGCTACCAGAAGGTTTATGGCTACTGGCGTCCGGTGGTGCGGTCGTCAATTGTCACTTCGTTCTGCTTCGCAAGGTATATGGGCTTTCAGCCAAATTTTATTAACTTTTTGCGAGGTGACAAGTTCCTGAAGCCTGCGGTGAGTTTGTCGAACCGTGCGGCGATCTCAAAGAGGGCTTTGCCCGAGTACGTTGCCTTGACTGTAAAGCTGAATTTTTTGTTGCATTCTCATGCCGGCAACGAGGGGTCTGCCCGAGTTGCGGATCGAAGCGCGCCCTCGTGCTTGCCCATCGGCTCAAAGAAGAAGTGCTTGCCGATGTGCCGCATCGTCACTCGTAGGCCAAGGATGGCCGGAGAGCACTGCGAAGCAGCCGGAAGGGTGCATGCCTGGATGGCATGCATGAATGGGTATTCTGCATACCGCGACGATTGAGAGTGTATTTTCGCTATGACCGGTCGCTTCTGGGAAAGCTCTGCAGGGAGGCTTACGAGACCGTCCGCGATGTATACAAGCGAGAAGTTGATGGGGATTGCGGCTGGCCGGCAATGATAGGGGCCGTGCAAACTTTTGGATCGCTTCCCCATTGGAACAGTCATGTGCATGCCCTTTGTCCAGAGGGAGTTTTCACAGAGTCCGGTCACACTTCGGCTGGCTCAGTGCATCGCTTCGTGTCAATACCCGATATTGATAAGCAGCACGCTGAAGAATGCTGGAGAGAACGAGTATTCAACCTGCTTCTTGACACCTTCAAGATCAACGACGAGATTGTGGGAAATATGCGTGGGTGGAAACACTCGGGCTTTAGCGTTGACATCTCCGTACGGATCGATAAAGGTGACCATGCCGGCATGTGATGCTTCGGAATCCCTGAAGAGGGACAACGGCTCATCGAATACGTCTCCCGCTGCCCATTTTCACTTGCACAAATTGTTTCCCGCGCCAACGACGGCAAGATTATCTACCGTACGACTCACCCAAACTGTCTGCCTTTTCCGCTTTCCGGCGATGCACCGTTGATGAAGGGAATCCCTCGCAATTTTGAGGCGTTGCACTGAGCCTTGCCGAAGTGTATATGAGCCTTTGGATTTTCTGGCCGAAGTCACTCAGCACGTCCCCAATAAGGGAGAACATACCATACGCTATTACGGCCCCTATTCAAACAAGAAGCGCGGTATGCAGGAGAAGAAAAAGGCGAAGGCTGAGCACAGCGCCGGCATTAACCAACTGGATACGCCATACCGCCGCACATCAAGGCTGAAATGGGCGGCATTGATAAAATTGGTATTGGAGTACTGGACAAACTGCACCCGATACCCAGGATGCGGCAACAACGTTTGCTATTACCCACCCCTTCCACCCATTTTTAAAAAAACGTTTTGCAGTCGAAACAAATCATTGGGTAATGGGAACGGAGTGGATTCAATTCCGGCTTCCCAATGGCCACCTGAGCTCAATACGGGCAGATTGGACCGATCTGTGCGCCGTAGATACGTTCGTTACCCTGTCAAAAGGCCGAGCGCATTTCAAGCCGAAAGATCTTTTCCTGCTGGTTGAGCTAATCAATAGCCTGAAAAAAAGTCTGAAAAAAGCGAGGCGGAGGCATAATGCCGAGTAAATGCAATTATGTCATGGTATGTAAATGCGATTATAGCATGCCTTGCTATTTTGCTCAGCGTGGCATCGTAGTAAGTTTATATTTTTTATATATATATTGCCACTTTGCCGACAAGAGGCTTGACAACAGAATCAGCATGTGCTATATTTGTATTTACATACTGTTCTTGAAAAGGAGGCACATGCAAGATCAAAAAAACAAAGAGCTGCGCACATGCAGATGCTTGAACCCTCACCCGGAAAAAGTCACCTGCGATTTATTCAAGAAAGCAGGATTTTTCGACCCCAGGGATTTATTGCAGGTAAAGTACGAAATGGTTCGACAGATTGAAGTAGAGAATAAGCCTATCCGCCATGCTGCGCGGCAGTTCGGCTTTTCACGTCCTTCTGCATACAAAGCCTTAGACTCGTTCCAGAAGACTGGAGTAACCGGGCTTTTGCGAACAAAGCCGGGACCGCATCAGGCTCATAAGCTCAACGACACGGTCATAAAGTTCATCGAGGCACAAAGGAGCACATGCCCATCGCTGACTTTATCCGAGCTGGTCGTTCGAATAAAAAATGAACTCGGCGTGGTGGTGCACCGCCGCAGTATACAGAGGGTTATGAATCGCGAAAAAAAAAGGAACTAAAAATACCATGAGTGACAGCCACGGGCACTATCCATGCAACGCACAGCGTCTTCGTGAACTGTATGAGCAGTTGCGAGAGCAGGCGCTTGACGCATTGGATAAACCTGCGTCGGCGTATGGACTGGGAGTTATCGTGCTCAAAGGTATGCCGGCGTGGGTAAATGCTGCTTCACAATATGCGGCTTTGGAAAGCCAACCGGACAATAACGGACAGGAAAGAACCATCCGGTTGGAAACGGTTGAAAAAACACAATTGCAGCGCATTCTGGCCGACGTGCTGGTTCAACATTGCCACAGGGAGGTATCGGTATGACCGATGCAAAAAACAAGGTGACGGCTGAACACCTAAAAAGGAAAGCGTATCTGTATATACGCCAATCAACGCTTCGGCAGGTCATTGAGAATACGGAAAGCACACGGCGGCAGTATGATCTGCGCCAGCGTGCCGTCGTGCTGGGTTGGCCCACGGAACGCATTGAAGTAATCGATACCGATTTGGCCCGTTCGGGTACTTCCATAGTGGACCGCGAAGGATTTCAAAAGCTGGTGGCGGAAGTCGGTTTGGGACGAGCAGGCATTGTCATGGGATTGGAGGTTTCACGGCTGGCGCGCAATTGCGCCGATTGGCACCGGCTGCTTGAAATTTGCGCTATGTCCGGCACGCTGATTCTTGATGAGGACGGGATTTACGACCCGACGGAATTCAACGACAGAATGCTTTTGGGGTTGAAAGGCACGATGTCGGAGGCTGAAACGTATCTGATACGTGCGCGGCTTCGCGGCGGCATTTTGAATAAAGCGCGGCGCGCGGAACTTCGCACCTGTGTTCCAATCGGGCTTGCCTACGATGAGGACGGGCACACAATACTTGACCCTGATAAACAAATACAGCAAAGCATACGGTTGGTATTCGAAACATTTTTGCGACTTGGAACAGCGCATCGAGTAGCAAAGTATTTCCGTGATAATGGGCTTTTATTCCCCCGTAAACCATCGGGTTCGCCCAAGGTTATCTGGGGGCCGCTGGCGGTGCATCAGGTATTGATGGTTTTGCACAATCCCCGTTATGCCGGCGCCTATATTTACGGTCGCGGCCATACGAAGCGCAAAGCGGACGGAAGCAAGCAGTGGGAACGTTTGCCACAAGAGCAGTGGAAGGTATTTGTTCCGGATGCCTATCAGGGCTATATCAGTTGGCAGCAGCACGAACAGATAGACAGGATGATTCGCAACAACGCCCTCGCCTATGGAATCGAGAATCACCTTGGTCCGCCTCGTGAAGGCCCCGCGTTGCTGCAGGGCCGCGTTGTCTGCGGCATCTGCGGAAATCGCATGAGCGTGCGTTATAACCGGCGCGCGGAAAACAATTCTCCAATCTATCAGTGTCATCGTAATTACATGGAACATGGAGAACCGGTGTGTCAAGATGTTCCCGGTGCGGGCGTTGATAATGCCGTCGGGAAAGTACTCTTGGAAGCGATGACGCCGATGGCGATAGAAGTGTCGCTGGCTGTGGAGCAGGAAGTGAAGGGGAAATTTGAGCAAGCCGATCGGCTACGGCTTCAACAAGTTGAGCGCGCTCGCTATGAAATGCAAAGTGCTCAAAGACGATATATGCTGGTTGATCCCGCCAACAGGCTGGTGGCTGATTCTCTGGAGACGGAATACAATGCAAAACTGCATGCCCTGGCCCAGGCGGAGGACAATTACAAGCAGCAACGCGAGCGGGAAGAGAAAACGCTTGATACGGCACAAAAGAAGCAGCTATTTTCACTGATTAAGAATTTCCCGGTAATCTGGAACGATCCGCAAACGGCTATGCGGGAACGGAAACGAATGGCGGCACTGTTGATTGAGGATGTCACCCTGGTCAAGGGGGAAAACATCTCAATCAACGTGCGTTTCAAGGGCGGTTCGACAAAATCGCTGTGCATTCCTCTTCCCTTGAATGCATGGCAAGGCCGTACGACGCCGGCGCAAACCGTTACACTGATTGACGAGTTGTTGCAACACAATACCGAGGCGCAGGTTGCCGGACAACTTAATGATCGCGGATGCACAACCGGCGCTGGAGCAGCATTCAGCAAAGAGAGCGTACGCTGGGTTTGCGAAGCAAATGACTTGAAAAGTTATAAGCAGCGTCTGAGGGAACAAGGTATGCTGACAAGTACAGAAATGGCGAAACGCTATGGTACTGATCTGACAACCATATCATGCTGGCGCCGCAAGGGGTTTTTGTCGGCAAAAAAATGCAACGATAAAGGTGAACAACTCTATTTCTCCGTTCAAAATCATGAAGGAAAATCGAGAAGAAGTAGCTGCTGCATTATATCAAGAAATGAAAAATAAACCACCATGGGAGGTACAAATGAGAGTAAAGTGTAACAAAAAGGGTATTGAGTGCAGTATGCAACATACTCCTACGAAGTGGATCCCTTGAAATGCCCAAAGCCTGTGGTGAGTTTGTCGAACCATGCGGGGGCACTATGTGGATCATAAGCTTTATCAATCAAGACGAGGTTATCCGCAAAATTCTCAAGCACTGCAACCTCTGGAAAGAGCATTCCGCTCGCGCCCCTCCGCTACCCGCGCCAGTCGCCAATAGCCCAGCCGAACGCACATACGACACGGAGTTCTTCAAAAGCCTGGTCGGCTGAATTCCGTCAATACTTTTCTTTGAGCAAATACAGCGACCTGCGTAAAACGCCCCGAACCTGGTATATCTTTTTTTGATTTTTGCCCATTCAGCGATTATTTTGGTGATAGAGGAAGGTCCTTACGGCTGACTTTCGACTGCGGAAGATTACAAAAATAGTGCGGATGTAAAGAGAACTGATGAATGGCTTGAAGATCCTTCCCCAAAATGAAAATCCCTATCAGTCGGCGCGGTATCTGCTGGCAAAAGGGCATACCCGGATCGCCTATATCTCTCCCGTGCATGCGGACGCCTGGTCGAAAAGCCGTTGCGCGGGCATGCGCAGTGTTATCGCCCAGGCGGGAGGCGGGTACTCATTATCGGAATGTACGCTGGAAAGGTCCGGCAAAGAAGGCCGGACCTATTCGACTATGGGCAGGGAACATACCCGCGCCGCGATTTTCGAAAAGCAATTCGCACAATGGCAAGCGCGGGCCCCGGCCGTCTGTCGCGTTGACATCGAAGCACTGAGGACCGCCGGGCTCCCCTGGCTTTTCACCACGATCGGGTACCGGATCGCGCTCTATTCCCTGCTTGACAAGGCAGCCGCCGACAGGAGCATCACGGCATGGGCAATGGCGTTTGACCTGCCGGCGCACATGGCCTGCCAGTATTGCCGCGAGAGAAAAATCGATGTCCCCGAATCGCTGGCAATCGTCAGTTTTGATGATACAGAAATCGCGCGGCTGATGCGCATTACCAGCTATAATTACAATTTCGCGGGGGTGGCATCCACGATCCTGCATTATCTGCTGCAATCTACCAGCGGCTTCTGGTCGCAGCGGCGGGTTGTTGAGATTGCAGGGAAGGTCGTGGAGCGGGTCACGGGATAGAATTCGTCCGTTTCTTTGCGGGGCGACTGCATGGCGCAGCCGTCAAGCACGCCGGCCCGCGCGTCGCGCAACGTGCGCATCCGGTGATGCAACGGGTGCCGAAACCGATCCATGGTCAACGACAGTGCAGATGCCGGGAATGTTGCCTTCGCTATCAACACTTGGCAGCCGCGCGCCACAGAGGATGCGGGCCGCGAGATACCCCAGCCGCGAGAACCCGAAATCCACGGTTGAAATGGGGAAGGTATTGGTGACCGGATCGTTATCGAATGAGATCAGGGAAAGGTCCCCGGGGACATTGATCTCGGCGGTAAAGCACCAGATGTAAAACTGCGTGGCAAGCCAGTCGTTAAGCGCGAGAATGGCCGTTGCGCCGCGCGACACCAGCGTCCGCATCGATGGCGTATATCGCAGAATGTCCTCGCGCGACGGGGCCGCGCGGACGGCTCCATGCCCCGGCATGCGGGACCGCACGTGCTGAAGGAGCTTCCGGCTGAAAACCTTAAGCGGGCCGGGGTTTTCGGTGTTCCCCGCGTATTCCCAGAACGGCTCGCGCTGGGACACGCTGATGATTTCGGGACGCGGGTCCATTGTGCGTGAGAGATTCTTGACAAGAGCTATTCTCTGCCGCACCCACTCCCGGGAATCGCCCCGGATCAAGGGAAGCGCGATCCGGCGATGGCCCGCGTTCATCAGATGTTCGAGCGCCAGGGCGACTGCCGCGGGCTCGTTAAAATGCATCCGGTAATAGAAGTCGCGCGCGGCGAGATTCGTGCGCGTAAACGATCGCTTATCATTACTCCCGTCAAAATAGACCACCGGCCTGCTCCCGGAGCACGAGAGCATGCGGACCCACTCGATCATTTCGCCGGACCCGCAATCCGGATCGAACATCACCGCCCCCCGGTAAAAATCCCCCCAGCTCCGGATGCGATCTCGCAGTTCGTCAATTCCCTGATTGGGGATCGGCGACCTTCCCGGCTCCCTCTTCAATCGATACCCGGTGCGAAGCCGCAAGCCGTTTTCGGCGAGTTCGGTCTTGAAGGCCTCAAGGAAAGGCATTAAATAGGTATTGCGGAAAAGGTTCTGATAAATGTCTGTTCCCATGAGCAGGGCCGTGGCCGACATTTCCTCCGGCGCAGAGGCAATGTCGGGCGCAGGCCTGGCAGGCCGCGGTCCGATAAACCACCGCCGTCCCTGCTTGTGGATCATCTGATCATCCGACAAAAGGCGAATCACCCGGCTAACCGTGGTGCGCGACAGGTGATGCGCGGCCACGAAATTCCCGAACTTCGGCAATAACTCGCCTTGGCGATAGCTCCCGTTCCGGATGTTGTTCTTAAGCACCTGGAGCAGCGTGTCAGCCGATCGCTGGTTCGATGAGCCGGCGCGGAGGATTTTCGATCCTTCGTCGCAGACGATCAGGCCTTTTTCAACCAGCAGGCGAACGGCCTTCCACATGGTGGTCTTGCACACCTTGAACTGCCGCGCTAATGCAGCGATCGAAGGTATTTCATAGGCGGGATTGTCGTGCAGCGTGCGATCGAGCCGGGCTGAAATGGTTCGGAATTGTTCGCGTCTCATGGGATTAATAATTGCAATGGCCTAAAGCGAACGGCCAGTACCATAGTACTCGAAATATACCATTCAGCGCGCCGGCCCTGCTACATTAGTCGCAAGCCATTTATCACATACAAGGGGGGATTTATGCGCTTGATTCTTGCGGTATCATTAGTTTTAGCCATTGGAGCCCCGATTCTTGCCGCAAACGGCCGCTCAATAACCGTCTGCTGGCGTCACTCCAATAACACTCCGGCATTACCGGAAGGGTCCCTGCCCGATGCAAACGCCAACGATATGATGCCGGCCGGAGCGCTCGTGCGCTTTGATATCAGCAATAACAGCGTGACCAAAGTCGATACGATCGTCAAGATGACGACTGCGTTTTGCCAATATCCCGCCTGGAGCCTTGACGGCTCCCGCATCGCTTTTTTCCGCTGGCCGTATCGCATTTCAGGCAGCACGCTTCAGAAGATTACCGGCGACAATCCTTCCCTTTGCATCGTCGATATGAACGGCAAGAACCTGAAAAATCTCACGACCCTTCCATCTACTCCGGGGATTGAGAGTTCCCTTGATTGGCCGGCAGATGGGTGGATCTATTATGCGAAGCCCCGTTCGGACGTTACGGAATCCTATGGAAAAACGGGAACGGATATATGGAAAGTCAACCCTTATGCGGCTAATCCGGCTTCAACGGACCAGAAAGTCGTCACTCTTGAGCCCAATTGCGGATATATTCGACGCTTCAGCCTGAGCCTCGATGCCACGCGCGCCGCTTTTCAAGCCTATGCCATCTACCCCCAGACATGCGCGACTCCGAACCATGAAATAACGTTCCCCGGGCTTGCTGATCTGGGCGGCTCGGGGTCATGCAACGACAAGATCTCCGCCAGCGGCAATTATGCCGGCGGCTTTATGGGTGGGGCCCACGCAGAGGTTTGTCTGAGGCACTGGAATGGATCGCAGTTCATTGCGTACGACTTCACCAACTTTGACATTCCGCACACCAGCATTTTTCAAGCATTCACGTGGGCAGGTTTCAATATGGGCAGCGACGCCGGGGTGCAGCAGATCTGCTTTTCGAGCAATTCCGATAAATGGTATTGTGAAAACGTGGCCTGGCATTATGGCGGTTTCCGGCGCGGCGTGAACCAACTCATACTGAATTGGGTTGATAAACAGGCAATAATTCCGACAAAAAATCCCGATACGCAATCCAGTAATGGGATCGATCCGAACCCGGGCCTTATTGCCTATTGCAGTTTCAGCGGCGACTTCTGGGTGAAACCGTCGTCCTCGCAAAACGATTATGCCTACGAGGATACCGCAGGCGCGTGGCACCAGATGAGCAAGCCCTCGGGATGGTCTCTTGGTGACACCTCTCTGGTCCCCACATCGATCGGCTATCGCAGCGGAAGAAATGCCGCCGCCACCTTGACCGCCGCAATTACCTCCGCCGGAATTCTTTCGGTCAGTCTTCCCGATGGGCGCGCCTATGCCGTTTCGATCACCGATATGAGCGGAAAGGTGCTTGCCGTTCGATATGTCCGGGGCGTCGAACGCGCGACGTTCTCCGGCGTGCCGCGGGGCGCGTGCGTTGTCCGCGCCGCATCGGATTCGGAATCACCGGGCGGCCGTATGCTGATAGCTCGTTGACATCCGTGAATCCCGGAGCAGCCGGGCCATTCGCGGACTAAGCAAGGAAGCGCCCCTCCCTATCCCTCCCCTTGTGAGGGCGCTTCCTTTTCATTTCACCCGGCGCATGTCGCCGAGAAGGAGGCTGGTATGGTGCGGTCAATGCAGGCAATCCTTTTGTTAAGCGCTTCATTTGCTTTCGCGCAGGTAACGGCGCCCGTAACCCAATGGATTCAGGCTGAAAATTTCAGCGCGAAGCAGGGCGGGACCTTCAGTACGACCACTGACAAGGACCCGGCGATCAGCGTCCGGGACCTGCACAGCGGCATGTGGCTCCGTTTCGATAATGTCAATTTTCTTGAAGGTCAGTACGACACGGTCACGCTTTTCCAATGGTGCTGGATACAATCGGCTTCTGCAAATAACGTGGTGCGGCTCCGCCTTGATTCGCAGACCGCCGCGCCCGTGGCGTCAATTTCCGGTTTTCGCACCACCGGCGGCATCGGCTATGGGCCGGCGGAAACCATTAAAGCCGTTCTTCAGCGCGTCACCGGAGTGCATACGGTGTTTGTAACTATTGAAGGTTTCGATTTAGCGGCGAACAATACTCTGCATCTTGATAAGATCTGCCTTTCCGGGATGATAAGCGTCGCGGCAACGGACGCAAAAACATACTATGTGGCCACTAATGGTGATGACGGCAACGACGGTTTGTCTCTCGACAGACCATTCCGGACCATTCAGAAAGCGGCCTCGGTGATGAAACCCGGGAGCACCTGCAAAATCCGCCAGGGAATTTATCGGGAGACTGTCACTCCCACGTATACCGGGCTTGCCGGCGCACCCTTGACTTTTGAAGCATACAACAGCGAATATGCCGTCATCAGCGGCGCCGATCCGATTATCGGATGGACGGTCCATTCAGGGAGTATCTATAAAGCGCCAATGCGATGGACGCGCGGCAAGTACCTTGACCAGGTTTTCGTCGACGGCAAAATGGCATGGGTCGCGCGTGCGCCCAATGTTACCGAAGCGTATGACCCTCATCCATTTTACGGTGCCTGGCAGAGCGTCTTCAATTGGGGACTGCATCAGACCCTGACCGATCCTATTTCCGTGCCTACGCGGATATATCTTGACAACAATGGAACGCAATGGGGTTGTTGTCCGTATCCTTCGAATCAGCCTTTTCAATATGCATTTATCGACCAATGGCCTTCAACAAATCCCATACCGCGCAGCCTGCTCAGCCGACCCGCTGATTTCTTCAAAGGTGGGCTGATTACCGTTCACGTGAATTACTTATCAACCGGAATAATTACCGGTTCGCATACCGCAAGCCCCACGAAAACCGTTGTTGACGGCATAAAAACCAGCAGTATGATAGTCAATGGAAGCGGGCCGGGATGGATTTCGCATATCTTCGAACTGCTCGATTCGCCGAATGAGTGGTTCCGCAAAGACAGCACGCTCTATCTCTGGACGCCCGACGGCGGCGATCCCTTGCATCATCTCGTTGAAGCCAAACGCCGACTCCTGGGATTTGACCTGCGCGGCGGCAAGCAGTATGTCAATCTTACCAACCTCCGGTTCATCGGCACGTCGCTGAGCCTGGAGGATGCATCAAATTGCGTTGTTGATAAATGTGATTTTAAATACGTCAGCCATTACGATACCCTGGCATGGTGGGACATGGGTGTCGGCTATTGGAAATCGGGCTGGAATCCGGCCGATGGTCATTCCGGCATTTATGTCTCGGGCTCAGGCAACGTTTTTAAAAACAGCGCGATTGCCGGCGCATCCGGAGCTGGGATCGTCGTGGCAGGCAAGAACAACACCGTGACCAATTGCCATGTTAACAACTGCGATTATTCGGAGACTTCGCAAGGGGCAATCACCGTCTGGCGGCGCAACATAGATGACCCGAATGACGGCTGTGGAATCAAAGTCAACCATAACAGCATGAAATTCAACATGCGCGCCAATGTTCAAGTGGGTGCCCATGCCACTCCCCGGAACGATCAGGAGCGGTGCAAAATCCAATATAACGATTTTGGCGCGTCAGTGTATGCGTGCAACGAGCAAGGGTCGCTCTCAGGACAGTGCTCGGAATTTGTGGAAGCCGATCATAACTGGTTTCATGGAACGGCCGGAGCGGAATCCGGCGATATTATCATGGAGTTTGATTTCGGCGCCCGACACTGGATCGTGCACCATAACGTGTTCTGGCAAGGAAGCTATGCCAAAGGCGAAATCCCCTTCGGACCGCCCTTTGTGCGAGGGCAGTCATGGACATGGGACTGGGCGGATACTACTTCGTCAACGCAACAAGGTGCAATGTGTTTCAATAATACCGTTGTTGATTCAAATTGGGTCCTTCACCGTGACAGGGATATATGGGTCACGAATGAAGGCGTGCAAGCCCCCATGATGCGTGATCGTTATTATAAGAACAATCTTTGGGCAAAGAGCGACACCGCGCCGTGGAAGTTTACCGATCCTGTACATCGGGATTTCACCCTGCGCGCCGGCTCTCCTGCAATTGACAAAGGGGTCGTCATGCCGGGATTGGTCACGACCTTTCAAGGGAGCGCTCCCGACCTTGGCGCCTACGAATACGGCGAACCCCGGTGGATTGCCGGCGCGGACTGGCAGCCTGTGGCCTGGACCTGGTATCCGCCCGCGGACGTGGCCGCAGTCCGCGGCATAATGACCGGCTCCATGGGCCACGCCTTCCTCCCGATGCTGACCATGCTGCCCCGCGGCATGAAAATCGATGCGGTAAAAGGCATCCCGTATCATATCCGGGTTTTCAACATGCAGGGCGCCGTTCTGATTGCGCGTGATGTTCCGCGCGGGGGAAGCATCATGATCGCTCAGGGCAGGATGTCGGCGGGCATCTATGTGGTACGAATCATAACCCGGGACTTCCGGGCTTCCTGGAAAGTTTTATTCCGATAATGAAGGAGGCAGCAATGGTCGACAAAAGCCGCATACTTTTCGTATCGCTATGCCTGGGCATAGGCGTCTTCGCATTCCATGCATCGGCGCTGGAATATGTTTTTCCCCCGGGCGCCAAAGTCATCGATGTGACGCAGGCGCCGTATAATGCCGACAAAACCGGGCAAACCGACGTGTCGGCTATTTTGTCAAAGGCGGTTAATGACGACATTAACGTTTCCAACTGGTGTCCGCGTTTCGCATATCTGCCCGCGGGCACCTATCTTGTCAAGAACACCTTCGCCTGGAAATGCGCGAGTTCAGGCAATGGCAATGGTCCTGTCCTGGTCGGACAAAGCCGGAGCGGAACGATCATCAAATTGGCCAAAGGGACCTGGCCTTTGGGAACCGAACTCAAGGGAGTCATGCAAACCGGCGCCGGAGTTGAACAGAATTTCAACAAATCGATACGCAATCTCATGGTGCTTATCCTCGCCGGGCGCTGATACCCCGAAGCACCTGTTCAGCGGGCATCACCTACATTGAACTTCGCGCAGAGGGAAGGTCCGCGCGCAGTGCGGTTATGCCATTCTGATCTTAAGACGATCGATCCTGCCGGATTCGCCGGCACATTATCCCGTGATCACGGCCGGCCTGCGCCTGCGGTCTGCTTCTCCAACGCCAAGCGAACCACACGCTCCAGCGCATTCACCATATACAACGGCACATTCAGGATCCCGCCGTCGCATTTCAGATTCAAGAGCGTGCTGCGCAGCAGGATCGAAGGGGCATACTGCTCGCGGAATGATTGCAGGCTTTTGCTTTTGGGGTTAATGCCGGCCTTCACCTCAAGAGGGAGCACCGCGCCGTCGATCTGGCATAGAAAATCAATCTCCGCTTTTTTTCCATCGCTTTTCCAGTATGCCAACGGGGTTTTGCCTGCGCCGGCCCGGAGTTGCTGCGCCACATAATTTTCGACAAAGGCACCGTGGTACGTTTGGAACAGCTCATTGCCCCTGGCCAGGGTCGATGCATCGATTCCCGCCATTGCGGCCAGCAGTCCCGTGTCAAGCGCATACACCTTGAAGACGTCGCGGTTGGTAAAGCTGTCAAGCGGCATTTCAACATGCGATACCGCATACGCCTGGTGCACCAGACCGGCGTCGCTTAACCACTGCAGCGCCGAGGAATAATCGCGCGCGCGCGCACTCTCGCGTATGGCGGAAAAGATGAACTTTTTATTCTCATGCGATAGATGAACCGGCACCGATCGCCAGACCCGCGATAGCTTGGGAATGTCGTCAACCGGAGCATGTTTTGAAAAATCCAGTTCATACGTGTTCAGGATTTCTTCCTGCACGGAACGGACATGTTGAGGATCGTGCGTATCGACATGGGCCTGGACCGCTTCCGGCATGCCGCCGACGAAGTAGTATGTTTTCAGCAGCCGGATAAGTTCTTCATGGAATGGCCCTTCCACCGGCCCCACGGATTTCTTTGAATCAAGAAGCTCCCGCAAACCGTGTTCGCCAACCGCTTCCAGAAACTCGAAGAAGGTCATCGGATGCAATTCAAGAAGGCTGACTTTACCGACAGGGAACGAGCCCGGGACCGACAGCTTGATCCCCAGCAAGGACCCGGCGGCGGCCACATGATATTCGGGATGCTCCTCCTGAAAATATTTCAGCGATGTCAAGGCTCCGTTGCAGGCCTGTATTTCGTCGAACACGAGAAGGTCCGTCGCGGCGTTGATCGAATGCTTCGAGTACAACGACAATGACTCGATAATGCCCATCGGGTCAAGGCTGCGGGTGAAGAAATCCCTGATTTCCGGAGACTTTTCGAAATTGTAGTAACAGAGATGGCCGTACTCCTTTTCGCCAAACTGCTTGAGGAGATACGTCTTGCCGGTTTGGCGCGCGCCCTTGAGGAGTAAGGGCTTCCGATGCCCGCCTGATTTCCACTCAATAAGCCGCGAATAAATATTGCGAATCATACCTATATAATACAACGGGTTAGGTGATAAAGTCAATGATTCAGGCGTTTTTTATGCATCAATGGCTATTATTGGGGTGAAAAACGTGCGCCAATGGCGAAAGTTTGGGCGAATAACGTGCACGAATGGCTGAAAAACGCCTGAATGATGTACCCACCGCCGCTGCGCACGTCCAACGCTCCACCACATAGCCGTCAAGCACGACCTCTTTTCCGGCATACACATCGCTTCCGGAATCCGGCCGCAGCAGGTAGTTGAGCATGGCGTTCATGACAGCCTCAAAATCGTTATTATAGGATGTCAAGTCGGCGGCAAGCGCGGCCCGGCTGTTGTTGAACCCCACCACCGAAACGCGGCCGGGGACCGCGGCCCGGTTGCGTTTGAGGAAATCCAGGCCGACGATCGCCTCGGTGTCATCGCCAAAGACCCAGGCGGTGATGTTCCCGTCTGAGAGCGCACGCATGAACAACGGCCCAAGCTCTCGCTCCAGCACCCAATGATAATAGCCCTCGCCCAGGCCCTCCGAAGCCGCGCGCTCAAGCACCGCGGTCAGCCGGTCCTGCCGGGCGGCAGAGGGCTGCGGTATCGCCTGCGATGCCGCGGCAAATATCCGGCGCGCCAGCTCCTGCCAGGTTCGCGGCAGGGAATAATGCCGGCCCGGGTACTCCACGGTGAATGCGGACACCGAGCTTCTGGCGCCGGTTTTTGCGACGACCTCTTCGAGTCCACGCAGCCGCGCCTGCGCCCGCTTGCCGGCAGATGGATTCGATATGGCGGATCAGGTGGGGGTCCAGATATGAGAGCGAGAGCGTTTCGTCTTCGCGGCAAATGAAGATCAGGACCTCATATCGCCCGGCCGGATTCGCGTGCCGGGCGACGCGATAGCCGCGTCCGTACCGCTCAATCGTTCCCCGGGCGCGCAAATAGTCAAGTGCCTTTTTAAGGGTCCGGTAGCTGGCCCCAAAGCGGTTTCCCATTTCCTTGAGCGATGGCAGCGCCACGGACCGATCGTAGGCGCCGGTGAGAATGCTGCGCTCCAGATCGCGCCGGATCGATTGCCACAGCCTGATGGATGGCGCCGGCTCTTGTGATGCAGCGGCCGACCCGCCTGCCGGCCGGATTGCGCGCATGCTTTTGCCGTGGATCGTCTCGATTCTGCCCTGCAACCGAAGCTCGCGAACGGCCTTTACCATGGTGACAAGCGAAACGCCGGCCGCTTTTGCCAGCGTGCGGACCGGGGGAAGACGGCAATCGCCGGATTGCGGCCGCGACAGAAGCGCCGATAGATAGCGGGCCGCCTTGTCCCGGCCGGCGGTTGTTCTCATGGGGACCTTCCAGTCGTTACGACGCCTCTGAAAATGCGAAAACGCGTCGTTCATTACAAGCGACCCGAAATATCATCATGCCCGTCTTCTCTCGGATAAAGCTACTCCCTGTCAACAGCCGTCGTAGTGGCCCGTCCGGCGCCGGCCTCACATCTTTACAAAGCGCTCAAGAATCCACGGCAGCCGGTGCAATGCATAGAGTGGAATGTTGAGGATGCGTTCTTGATTGACAAAGTTCAGCAATGTTGTGCGCATGAGCTTTGGAGGGTGGAACCGTTCATCAAAGGAGCGCAGGCTCTTGCTGCGCGGATTCACCCCGGCCTTGACCTCCAGAGGAAAAATAGAGGGTGTTTTATCGAGGAGGAAATCGATTTCGGCGCCATAGGATTCGCTTCGCCAGTAGTAAAGCGGCGCCTGCATGCCCGCAGCAAGCTGTTGTGCGGCGTAATTTTCGGCAAGCATTCCATGATAGGTGGTAAACAGCTGGTCGGGATGGACAATCAGCGATTCAGGGATGCGGGCCATGGTCGAAAGCAGGCCGGTGTCAAGCATGTAAACTTTGAATGCCCCGTGGTCGGCAAATCCCGCCAGGGGCTGCTGAACGGTGGTAACCCCATGGACCGTCAGAATCAAGCCTGCGTCGCGAAGCCACTGTAGTGCCACCGCGAATTCACGGCCTCGTGCTGATTTGGACAAGGCGGAAAAAACAAATTTTTTATTTTCCCGCGCAAGTTGGGCCGGGACCGCATCCCATATCATGCTGAGTTTCGGGATGAGATCGGGCGGCGCATGTTTGGCAAAGTCGCGTACATATGAACCAAGGATGTCTGCGTGCACCTCGCGCACCCGCGCCATCGACCGGGTGGCCTCGAACATCTTTACCGCTTCAGGCATGCCTCCAACCATATAATAAGATCGCAACAAGTCAATAAGCCGGGCGTGTATCGCCGTCGGCAGAGGTTTCAGGCCATCGGCTTCATCAAGCATCCGGACAATCTGCGTTTCACCCTGCCCTTCAAGATATTCGGGAAACGACATCGGGTAGAGGGTCCTCAGATTGACCTTTCCCACAGGAAAAGACGTCGACTCGGTAAGTTTGACGCCGAGGAGCGAACCTGCCGCCACGATG
>Ga0315289_10006723_pt1 | contig 16865 bp, 11 predicted proteins | sample YL17G11_40_MG_FD_203452 | JGI IMG/M metagenome (GOLD analysis project Ga0315289, IMG submission 203452) | Sediment microbial communities from Yellowstone Lake, YNP, Wyoming, USA - YL17G11_40 | ecosystem: Environmental > Aquatic > Freshwater > Lake > Sediment | place: USA: Wyoming | collected... | reverse complement strand
TCGGCGGTCCAGCCGGAGATGTCGGCCATGGCGGCTTTCAGCCGCTCGGCCAGGGAGGAGATGTGCTCAACGCTCTTGGCCTGGCTGTGGGCCCCCACGGCCAGGGAGCCCGAGACCTTCTCCAGCTCGTTCACGAGGCTGTCCAGGTTGAGTACGGATACCTGGACGATCTCCAGCGTCATGCGCAGGCGCCGTGAGGAGCGCAGGAAGTGGTCGGTGACGAAATTCTCCTCCAGCAGGCGGCGATGAGCCCGGACGGCGATCCAGGCGGTCAGCCCCATGAGCGCCAGTCCCGCCGGCAGGTACAGGGTGTTTCCGATGTCGGGGCGCAGGCCGGTGAACACGGAAAGCCACACGAGGCAGAGGAGGGAGCCGAGGACCGAGGCCAGTGCGGCCAGGAAGACGTTCAGGGGGTCCAGGCGCCGCAGGCAGTTCGCAAGCGGGGTGAAGAAGAACAACTCGCACAGGAGCACGCCGAGCGGGGAGGAGACCGGCAGGACCAGAAAACCGTACAGGAGCACCCCGGCCCCGACGGCGTCCAGCACTACCGATAAGTGGCCCACCCCCTGGGGGTCCAGGCCGCGCGCCAGCGCGATCAGGAGGTAGACCGAGTAGCCGTCGAGGATGAGCAGCGTGGCTGCGAGGCGCAGGCCCGCGACACCGGTCCAGGACTCGGGCCGGCGGAGGACTGCCTGGAGGGCGACGAGGCCGGTCACCAGGACAAGCCGCGCGGCCGCCCCGGTGCGCTCCGCCTTCACCTGCTGTGCGAGCAGGATCCGCGCCAGGCCCTCTACCATGGCTCAATACTTATATGATATCTTTTCGTTTGTAAAGGCACTGCAGAATGGCTCCCCGAGGCGCATGGACGACTCCCGGCTAAAACATCTCTACGAGCAAGCCCTGGAGGCAGGGCGCCGTCGCGAATACCCGCAGGCAGTGCATCTCCTGCAGGAGATCCTCGTCCACAGCGACCGCTTCCCCGAAGCCCTGCTCCTACTGGGGCGCAGCTACCACGCGCTGCGCGATTACGCCCGCGCCGCCCAGGTGCTCCAGCTGTACCTGAACACCAGCCCCGACTCGCCCCCGGGCCATTTCTTCGCGGGCCGTTCCTGCTTCGCCCTGGGCCTGCTGGACCAGGCGATCCGCCACCTGAAGCGCTCGCTGGAGCTGGAGCCCGGCTTCGCCCCCGCCCTCGGCCTCCTGGCCCTGGCCGTGCTGAAGTCCGGCAGGCCCCGCCTGGCCGTCGGCCTGTTCGAGCAGGCCCTGAAAATCGACCCTGACAACCCCCGCCTGTTCAATGGCTACCTGAACGCCCTGCTCACGCAGGCTATCCGCCTGTACTACCGCCGCCGCTACGACGAGGCGGAGCCTCTGCTGCGCCTGTTGCGGAAGCATCGCCCCGACAGCCTGGTCGTCCATCTCTACCTGGCGGGGGTCTACCGCGAACAGGGCAGGCTGGAGCAGTCCCTGGCCCACTGGAGCGAGGCGGTGCGCCTGGCGCCGCAGGACCCGGCCCTGTATTTGCAGAAGGCCGCGATCCACCTGCAGCGCGGCGAAACGCAGGCCGCCCTGCGCGAGCTGGCTGAGGGGTTCCGGAGGCTGGGCTCCAGCGCCCCGCCCGTCAGCGACCCGCTCGAGCTCGCCCGCCTGGCCATGATGGTGCTCTTCCGCAACCGCCGCTACCGGCAGGCCCTGGAGTACGCGCGCCGCCTGCTGCGCGCCTCCTACCAGGATATCCAGGCCCACGCGATCATGGCCGAGTGCTTCGTCGCCCTGCGAGAGCTGGGCAAGGCGGCGAACCACTACCGGCGGGCTCTCGACCTCGCGCCCGACAGCCTGGAGCTGTCCTACGGCCTGGCGGGCGCGCTGTGGGAAAGCGGCGAGCACGAGGCTCTCGCCAAGCTGACTGCCCGCATCGCGCAGCTCAAACCCGACGACAGCTACGCCGCGTATTACCGGGCCCTTTGCCTGCCCTTCCTGGGCGAGGGCTCCGAGGCCACGATCCCGGCTCTCCAGGAGCAGATCCGCCGCCACGGTCCGGACCCCCACCTGATGAGCGCCCTGGGCCGCGAGTACCTGCGGGCGGACCTTCCCGAGCTAGCTCGGGGCTGGCTGGAGCGGAGCCTGAAGGCGAGCGAAGCCCACGAGCCGACGCTGCGAGCGCTGATCGCCGTGGAACGCCGGCTGGCCGACGCTGAACGCACCCTGGCCGCCTGCGCAGAGTACCTGCGTCGCTTCCCGCGCAATGCCGAGGTGCGCCGCGAGTACGCCGAGCTGCTGTTCCGCCGGCGGGACTATGTGGGCGCCGCGGCGCAGATTGAACAGCTGCTGCCCCGGCAGCCGCGCAACCCCGTTCTATGCCACATGCTGGCCCGCAGCTACCGGGGCAGCCGCCGGAATGCGGAAGCCGTCCTGCTGTTTCGTGATTTGTTGCGAGAAAACCCCGCCTCCGAGGAGCTGCTGCGCGAGCTGGCGCTGTCGCTGGCCGCGAGCGGCAGCCAGCCCAGCGCCGTGGCGCTGGTCAGGAAGGCGGCGCAGGCCTACCCCAACCGTCCCGGCCTGCAGGCGCTGCTGGGTGGTCTGTACCTGCGCGCACGGGACCTGGAACGCGCCGCTCAGACGCTGCGGCAGGCCGTGGCGGCCTTTCCCTCCGACTGGCGGCTGCACCGCAGTCTAGGCCTGCTCTACCGCCGGCAGGGCAACACGGGCTTCGCGGAGCGCTTCCTGAAACGCGCTCGGGAGCTCGAGCGCTCCGCCGCCACGCCCCTTCAGCCCCCCCGGAAATAGTCGCGCCTAAGCCAGGCCCCTCTCGATGTTCACCTGGGCGATCGTCAGGTTGGCGATCGGCACGGAGTACGGCGAGCAGGACACGTAGTTCAGCCCGACCTCCATGCAGAAGCGGATGTTCTCGGGTATGGCGCCGTGCTCCCCGCACAGCCCGGCCACCAGGTCCGGCCGCGTGAGCCGGCCCCTTCTGACGGCCAGCTCGATCAGCTCCTTGACCCCCTGAGTGAGCATCTGGAAGGGGTTGCCGTCCAGCACGTCGAACTGGGTGTAGTCGGGCATGAAGGAGTTGAAGTCGTCCCTCGAGAGCCCGAGGGTCGTCTGCGTCAGGTCGTTGGTGCCGAAGGAGAAGAACTGCGCGTAGCGCGCGATCTCCCCGGCGCCCAGCGCCGCCGCCGGCAGCTCGATCATGGTGCCGATCCGGTAGTCGGCCTTCTTGGCCTTCATGGCCAGGCGGGTCTCCTCCTCCACGTCGACCAGGCCGCGGATCGCGGCCCCTTCGATCTTTTTCCCGTAGACCAGCAGCTTCAGCTCGTTCTCGTTCATGATGATCGGGATCATGATCTCCGCGTGCACGTCCACCCCTTCTTTTTGGAGCGAGTACACCGCCTCGAAGATCGCCCGCACCTGCATTTCGTAGATCTCCGGGTAGGAGACCGCGATGCGGCAGCCCCGGTGACCGAGCATGGGGTTGAACTCGGCCAGGGCGTCGCAGCGGGCGCGCACCTCCTTTTCCGAGATCACCGCCGCCTTGTCGCGGCCGCTCAAGTAGGCGACGAATTTCTTCATCTCCTCGTCGTTGTGCGGCAGGAACTCGTGCAGCGGGGCGTCCAGGAGGCGGATGGTCACTTCGTGCGGGCTCATGATCTTGAGGATCTTGTAGAAATCGGCCTTCTGGATGGGCAGCAGCTTGGCCAGAGCCTTCTTGCGCTCCTCCTTGGTATCGCTCAGGATCATCTCGCGGAACACGTTGATGCGCTTCTCGTCGAAGAACATGTGCTCCGTGCGGCACAAGCCGATCCCCGCCGCCCCGAAGCTGCGGGCCAGCGCGCTTTCGCGCGGGGTGTCGGCGTTGGTGCGCACGTGAAAGTCGCGCACGAAACGCATGACCAGCTTGATGAAGTCCAGCATCCCCGATTCCTCGGGGTCGGGCTCGATCAGCTCGGCCTTGCCGACGTAGACCGCCGGCTGCCCGTAGTAGGGGACGTTGAGGGTCAGGTAGTCACCCTGCGAGATGACCGCCGAGCCGATCGTGGCCTTGTTGCCCCGGATCTTCATGTCCGGCTTGACCAGCGAGACCTTGCCGTACTGCCGGGCGACGACCGAGGCGTGCGCGGAGTAGCCGCCCTCGCAGGACAGCACACCGGTGGCCACCTCGATGGCCTTCACGTCCTCGGCGAAGCTGGCCGGCATGCACAGCAGCAGGCGCGTGTCCTCCCCCTTCTGCTGAGCCTCCTTATGAGCGTCCAGTAGGGCCTCGGTGGCGAAGTAGACGCGGCCGATGGCGGCGCCCGGCGCACCGGTGATGCCTCCCGGCAGCGCCTTCAACTTGGTGACCGAGGCGGGATTGATGATCGGGTGCAGAATCTCGTTCAACTGCTGCGGCTTGATGGCCGCCACGACGTACTTGTCGTCAACGACCTTGCGCGAGTGCAGGTCCAGCAAGGTCCTGATTTCCGACTGGGTGGACTTGGACATGACGGCCCGTTGGTCGATGATCCACAGCTTCCTGTTCTCGACGGTGAAGCGGATGGAGCGGATTTCGCGGAAGTGGTCCTCGACGCTGCGGGCGATCTTCTCCAGCCGGGCGAGGTAAGCCGGGGCGATGGAATTGATGTCCTGACCGCTGGAGCCAATGGAGTCGAAAGCCTCCTGGTAGTACTCCCCCTGCAGCCGGCGGTTGCCCGTGACGATGTTGCGGGTGAAGAAGTTGCCGCTGGCCGAGTCCTTGCCGTAGTTGCCGTAGACCATCGGCTGGATGATCAGGGCCGTGTCCTTGTTGTTCATCTCGTCCAGAGACAGCATGTGGCTGATGCGCTTGAGGGCCAGCTCCAGCTGCTGGTAGGCGCTGCCGCTGCAGAAGCCCTTGGGCAGTAGGGGCAGGACTTCGGCGATGGATTTCGCGCGCTCCCTGGCCCCGCTGTCACCGGCCAGCTCTTTTTCCAGCGCCACGATGGCGGCCTTGATCCGGGTCAGGTCCTTTTCCCGCTTCTCCAGTTCCGCGATCCGGGCCTCCACCTCCAGGCTGCCCTTGCAGAGGAACTGCAGCTCGTGGCGCCCGAAGTTCTCGCCCACGAACTTGATGAACCCCGGCAGGGTGCCTTCGGTGAGACCGTAGTTGTGCAGGGTCGGGTAGGTGGTGATGACCAGGCTGGGACTGAGCACGATCTTGACCAGCATGGGGTTGTCGGGGTCGCCGAAACGCTTGCCGGCGGCGCTCTCCAGCTTCCGGAAGAACCCCCGCAGCTGGGGTTCCAGCTCCCACTCCTCCAGCTCGGAGGTGATCTCGGTATCGATGATGAAGCCGGGCAGGATGGGAAGCGCCAAGGCGGCCAGCTCCATGGCCCTGCGCCCGCGAATCCCGATCTTCTCCAGCACCTCTTCCTTCGCTATCGACTCGTTCTCGCTGAAAAAGTATACATGCTTTTTCATTGCCGGTTCCTCAAAAAAGATTCAGGATGGTGTTCACAGGGAAGCGCAGGAAGGCCTCGAAGGCGGGGCTGGCGCCCTGCCGCAGGTAGCGCTGCAGCTTGGCCACATCCAGGATGGTTTCGCCGGCCACGGCGATCATGATGGCGCTGCCGTGCTTGACCTTTCCCCACTTGAACAGGGTGTTGATGTCGTGGATCCGCTCGCCCTCGTAAAAAACGAACACCTCGATGCCGGGGTACTTGTGATTGTAGCTCTGGATGACCCGCTTCCAGGCCTCCACGTTACCGTTGTGGAACAGCTCGTTGGTCACGGGGATCGAATACATCGGGGTCATGCGCTTCTTGGCCGCCGGTGCCTGGGGCGCCGGTGCCGCCGCGAGCGGCAGCTGGGAAGCTCTCTGCTGCGTCCGCGCTGCCACAGCCGCGCGGGTGGGCCGCCCCCGCGCCGGCCTGGCTGCCGGCGGAGCGGCTGCGGCTGCAACGCGCACGGGCTTGTGCTTGAACTTGCCTTTCAGCAGGGCGGAGGCCGCCTTGGGCTTCCTGCCCTCCAGCCAGGCGATCAGCGTGTCGATGGCCTCCGCCAGCAGCTTCTGCGGGGATTTCTCGCTCCCCGTGCCGGCGTAGACGGTGACCAGCTCGTTTTTCTTAAGCGCCCCGACGCTCTCCCAATGCTGGCGGTTTTTAGGGTTGACCAGGGTGAGCCCGAGGTCAGGGTGATAGTAGGCCAGCAGCAGGTCCACGCCGTTCCACTTCTCGACCGCCGCGGCGATCGGGCCCGAGTCCTCCACGTTGCGGACCAGGTTGTACGAGCGACTGACGTAGCTGTACTTGGGGTGCCCCACGCAGAGGGCGTTGACCACCGGAGCTACCTGGTTGGCCTCCAAGCGCTTGGCGTCATGCAGCGCGTTTAGAATGTCGGCCAGGTTCCGGTGGGACTCGAAGTCCCCCACGACCTCCCCGACGAGCTTGAAATGCCGCAGAGAGCGGTTGAAACCCTCCCGGGTGCTGAGCCCGGTGAATTCGTACTTCGCTTGGGTCATCTTGTGCCTTTCGAACCTGAAAATAAAAGGGTGATCCTCCGTCGCGCGACGGAGGATCACCGGAATTTCTGAAGCGGGATTAGATCTCTTTCAGTCCCTCGGAACCGCGCCCCCGGCCCCTACCCTTGGAGCCGCGCCCCCGGCCCCTGCCCCGGGGCGTGACATCCACGATCCCCCGGCCGCGGCCGCGGCGCGGGGCCGCTTCCTTGGCCTCGGAGCTTCCGGCTCCCTGCTGCAGCATCTCCACGTACTCCTGGGCCGCGCCCTGCTCCCCGGCCGTCTGGCTGCCAGCGGCGAAAGACTGGGCGATATCCTCCCGGACCGTGGAGCGCCGGCGGGAGAAGGCGGCGAAGGCCGCGTCCTGGAAACCCTTGGAAACCCCGAACAGGAACTCGTTAAGCACGTTGGCCATTCCGTCCAGGGTAGCTTTCTTGCGCTTGATGGAGGTGATGTCTACGTCCAGGATCAGGCCCGGCTGGATGTGGTACGGGTTGATCATGTAGTCGAACTTCGTGAACTCGGATTCCATATATGTCAGCCTCTCCTCCATGACCCGGCGCTGGATGGGGTACTTGTAGGAGTACTGCTTCTGCAGCTTGTCGCGCATCAGGATGATCATCTTCTTGATCCGGTCCTTCTCGGGCAGGTAAGTGCGGTTCATCCGCTCGACTTCGGTGTCCCCGGCGTGCACGAAGGTGATCTCGTCCCAGCTCTTTTCCAGGTCCTCGTACAGCGGGTCGCCGGTGAGGGCTTTGATCTTGCGGCGGATTTTGCTCCTCTTGCGTCGCGCCAGGTCCTTGAAGTCCACAATCCCCTTCATGAACTTGGAGTCCTCGTAGACCATTTCCAGCACGTCCCACAGGTGCTGCACCTCGATCTCAAAGCTCTTGGCCATGACGTCGAAGCTCTTGCGCTCCTCCAGCAGCTGGGACTGGTCGTAGTACTTCATCTTGATCTGGTAGCGCTCATCGGGCAGGTGCGCGCCATCCGTGTCCTCGTACTCCCGAATGATCAGCTCGCGGGCGTTCTTGAGGTTCTCGACGTACTGGTAACCCATCTTGGAGGTGTCCAGGATCGAGGTAATGGAGTTGATGGCGGTGTTGAAGCCGCGGTTGCGGATGTTCTCCAGGTCGATGATTTTTTTAAGGTTCTCACGGATGTTCACCGGGTCGTACTCTTCCGGATCGATCTCCGCCCGCAGTCCCTCGATGCGGTCCATCAGGCTCTTGGCGAAAAAGCTGTAGCGCTTAGACTTCGGGTCGTCCTTGTCGTCGGAGGTGAACCTTTCCACCCTCTTCATCCTCTCGAACAGGACTTCCCCGTCGGATATCTCCTCCTTGCCCTCGTCGATGACCTGCTCCTTCAACTTGTCGATCTCCTTGTCGATCAGGTCCATCATGTTCTTGGAGAGCAGGTCCTTGATCAGGTACTCGACGGTGACCTGGTAGTGGAAGATCGGACTGATGAGCTCGGAGTCCAGGATGTTCACCGACAGTTTCACGTCCGTGACGGTCTTCGGCTTGTAGATGCTGTCCTTGAACGAGCACTTCACGATGGAGTAGGCGTTCTGACCGCGGATGAAGGCGCCCACGTCGGTCTTCTGGCGCAGCAGCGAGTTGGTGAGGTTCTCCAGGTCGTTCACGCCGCGCTGGATGTGCCCGTGCAGGTGCCCGAACATGTTCACGATCGACTTCTCGATCTCACCCGTGTTGAACTTGTCCATGCCGCCGATGGCGTCCAGCAGATGGGCGACCTCCCGCGGGGTGTACCGGGCGAGGGTCTTGATCTCCTCTTTATCGATGAAGTTGCGGACCTTCTTGACCATCTCGTCTTCGGTGGTCACCACGTAGCGGTTGAACATGTTCTGGTAGTTCTGGTTGTAGTAGTTGTAGATCTTTTCCTTCAACCCGCCCATGATGTCGAGGCGCTGGGCCACGTCCTGAGGGAGCTTGCCAGTGATATGGTTCATGACCTTATCGACTTCTTCGCTCAGGAGCAGATCCACCTCGGCCTGCTGGTCCCTGAATTCCTGGGCCAGAGAGTTGCGGGAACCCACCGCACTGGGTTTCTCGGGATGGAATACATTAGGGCTCTTCGGTAAATCCCAACTTGCCATATTACACTCCTTAGCTTCGAAATGTTACTTCAAATTATTCACACTAGACTGGAAATGTAAAGCACGATTTTTTTTTTTTACTTCCTTTTTTGAGGATTCTGCGTCATGCTACGAATATAACACGTGGGAGGAGCATAACAATGAAAAAAATCCTCATTTCAGCCCTGCTTTTGATAATTTTCTTCGCCGGAGGGGTCTCCGCGGATCAGCGGACGGAACCCATCGACGTCATCGTCGCCCTCGATAAATCCCTTTCGATGGTTGAAGAAATAGGGGCGGTCATCGAGTACGTCAACGCCTATGTCATCGACGAGCTGCTGATTCCCGGGGATTACTTCCTGGTGCTAGCCTTCTACGGCAAGACTGAGGTTCCGGTGGCCATGCGGATTGCGGGAGACGCCGACAAGCAGCAGGCCAAAAAGGCTGTCGCCCGCCTCGCCGCGGATGGGCGTTTCACCGACATCGGCAACGCGCTGGACGTTCTGGGTGCCGAATTGGCGAAACTCCCCGACCAGGGCCGCAAAAAACACCTGCTGCTGATCACCGACGGCATCCAGGAGGCGCCGCCCGCGAGCCGCTATTACTCCCCGGACGGTAAGTTCACCCACGAATTCCTGGAAAACACCAAGACGATCCAGAAGCAGGGATGGAAAATCCAGATCCTGGGCATCGGCACCCATGCCGGGGCCGGCGAGCTGGCCGGAAACCTGGCCGCCCAGTATACCGAGCTGTCCGAGACCCCGACCGCCAAGGAGTTCATCGAGAAGACCCAGGGGTTCCTGTCCAGCGTGGAATTGACCTCCGGACCGGACCTCTCGGTCAACTGGCTCGGATTTGGCCGGCTCTCGCTGGGCCTCACCAGCAAGGGGTACAGCGAGCCCGTCACCCTGCAGATCGCCGAAGCCCGCCTGAGCCTGCCGGGCCGGCCGGAGCAGGATATCCTGCGCGGACCTGCGCAGCTGACGGTGGCCCCCGACGGCCCGCTGGCCGGCTCTCTCCGTCTGCGCCTGCAACCCCGCCTGCCCCGGGGCGAGTACCGCGGCGAAATCCGGTTCATTTTCGCGGGGGATCCCCAGTTCACTCCCGTTGTCACGCCGGTCGGCTTTCAGGTAGAATCCCTGCTGGCGAGCTTCCGGTACTGGCTGCTGGCTGCGGCGGCCCTCATCGTGGCGCTGATCGTAGTCCTGGTGATCCTGCTCGCGCGCCCCGGTAGGCCGAGGTTCCGGTTCCGTCTATCGGTAGAAGGCAGGAAACGGGGTCCTGGAGGGAAGGTGCTGACGATCGTCGAGGGGACACCCCTTTTCCTGGAAGAGGCGGAGGGCTCCGTACAGATCTCCGGGAAAAAAAGCCCGGCCAGCCTGGCCAGGCTCACCGCGGTTCGCGGCGGGGTGCGGTTGACGGTTCTGCGCGGCGAGAGCTTCCCACGCCTGGGGGTTCTTCCGCCGAACGTCCTGGACAGCGACCTCAAGGTGCGCCTGGCGGGGAAGAAGGAGCTAACGATACGTCTGGTAAACGTAAAATAGCCGTGGGATGAAACCTTACTCCGTCTACCTGCTGGAGGCGGGATGCCCCGCAGAACCCCCGGTTTTTCCCAAGGGCGTCCCGAGCTCCCTGTTTCCGTTCTGGGGCCACTACTGCTTCTACGATTTCGCTGCCGCCAACCTGTCCGGTGCGCCCGAGGGCTGCGTGCAGGTGATCGGGGAAAGCCGCTTCCGCGGTTTGCCGGAGATAGTCTCGGGCCGTTCCCCGACCTTCTCCGTCCAACTGCTGGAAGACGGCCCGGCCGGGCTGCAGCGCCTCGCTGCCGCCGACCCGGCCGAAAAGGTGCTGTTATACCCCCTGTCCCAGGTTTTTCTGGCCGACCCCGGGGCCCTGCTCCAGCGGCTGGAGCGACCGGCCGCCGAGGTGACGCGGCTTTCCGTGGACAATACCGCGACGGACCTGTACCTGGTCCGGCGCCGGACCCTGCTGCGCCTGCTCAAGGACTCGCGGCTGGGGAGCGCCGAGGCTGCGCCCGACCTGGGCAGCCATCTGAACCGCCTGCTCGCGGGGCACTTCGAGGTGATCGACGACCTGCCGGGGCTGGCCCTGTTCCAGAACAGCCTGATGCAGATGTACGCGGGCAACCTCCAGCTGTGCGTCGAGCTGGGTTCCAGCGAGCTGGAGAGCCGCTTCGCCCTTCTTGACCGCGGACACATGCCCGGCGGCGACATCCGTATCGAGCGGGGCGGGACGGTCAAGAGCTCCTTCCTGGCCGCGGGCACGGTGGTCGAAGGGTACGTGGAGGGGTCGGTCCTGTTCCCCGGCGTCAGCGTGCGGCGAGGTGCGCTGGTCTACCAATCCATCGTGATGAGTGGCAACTGCATCGGCACCAAGGCCCAGGTGTCTCGGGCCCTAATCCTCCCCCACTTCGGCGAGAACGGCAAAGGGGCCGCCAACATTGGGGAGGATGCCTTCATCGGTCTGCGCAGCTCCTCCGCCGCCAACCTCCAGTACCCGACGCAGCTGCGCGACGGCCTGACCGTGCTCGGGGCCAATGCCCAGGTGCCCCGCGGCTTCACCATCGGCCCGGCTTGCCTGGTGGGTGCGGAGGTCAGCCCGCAGCAGCTGCGCGGGATAAAAGAGCTGCGGAAAGGCTCTACGGTTCTATGCAATACGCGCCCGTCAGCGAATTCCTGACCCGCAACCGCAAGATCATCATCACCGCGCACGAAACCCCCGACGGCGACGCGCTGGGGGCGGAGTTCGCAATGCTGCGCGCGCTCACCAAACTCGGCAAGAGCGCCTTCATCTGCAACGCCGACCCCGCGCCCGACAAATTCGTCTTCGTGGAGCCGGAGCACCGGCCGCTGGTGCTGCGCGAGGCGAGCCAGTTGCCCGCGGACCTCGCCGAACACGCCCTGCTTATCCTGGACGTCAATGACCTCAACAATATCGGCAGCGTCGCCCGCCTGGTCCTCCCCCGGGTCCGGGAGTATTTCATCATCGATCACCACGACAGCGAAACCGACATCCTGTCGCCCAACCACATCGAACAGGACGCCTCCTCCACCTGCGAGATCCTGTTTCTCCTGTTCCAGGAAATGAAAGTGGAACTGGATCTGTTTATGGCCCAGGCCCTGTACATGGGCATCGTGTACGACACCGGCTCCTTCATCTACCCGAAAACCACGGCACTTACCTTCAAGATCGCTCAGGACCTGGTGGCGCGGGGCGTGCACCCCAACCAGGTCTACGCGAAGCTCTACGAGTCCGACTCCCTGTCATCCCTGGTTCTCATGTCCAAGGTGCTGGCCACCCTCACGCTGCACGCGGGGGGCCGGGTGGCTGTTCAGGTCATGCCGCGCCGCCTGCTGCAGGAGAGCCGTGCCAGCTACGAAGAGGCCGACCAGCTCATCAACATCCCGCTGCGCAGCAAGGAGGTGCGGGTATCGATCTTTTTCAAGGAGAACCCGGAAGGCCTGCGGCGCTGCTCCATGCGTTCCAAGGGTTCCATCGACGTGGCGGAGATCGCCCAGAGCTACGGCGGCGGCGGTCACCGCACGGCCGCCGGCTTCAAGTGCGCCCGGCCTTTCGCCACGCTGCAGGAGGAGATCCTGGAGCGGTTGCAGAAGAAATACTTTGCCTGAGGAAGTCCACCGATGAGATTTGCCATCCTGTCCCCGGCCGTCCTGCTGGCCGCGGTTTCGCTTTTCACCTCCTGCCGCCGCGAAAGCGCGCCTCAGGGCGAGCTGCAGGTCCCGGTGCAGTCCCCGCGCCTCGCCGCGGACGCCGCCGCCGAGGAGACGATGCAGGCGCCCAAGGTTCCCGTGGACCGGGGTGAGAGCCTATCCTCGGTGATCAACTGCAACCTCGACCTGGACTTGAACGAAGAGCAGATTCTGGTGCTGCGCAGGAAGGGGGAGCCCGAAGCTACGCTGCGCATCGCCGTCGCGGACTACGACTCCGTGCGCGGAAGCTACATGCGCACCTGGGAAGGCCCGACCAGCGCCACAAATCTACGATTGTTCGAGATCTCGCTGCAGGACCTGGTCGGCGACCACAACCAGGAGATCGTCTGCCGGGGCATCAACGGCCAAGGGGAGCTGGTCCTGAACGTGTTCCGTAAAACCCCCTCCCCCACCGGCCTGGGGCTGTACTTCACGGAGATCTGCCAGATCGTCTCCGACGGCAGCATCGAGATCGAGGAGATCGAGCGCGCGGAGGGCTACCGCCTCGGGCAGAAAAACGGCCCGAGCTTCCCGATCCACTCCTACTCCCGGGACAAAGCTTCCGCGAACCTCCTGGACCGCATCAGGTACACTTACCAGTGGCAGTACCAGCAGAACCGCTACGTGCTGGCCGCCGAGGCCAAGATGCCCGGTATCGTGGTGCAGGAGGCGCAGCTGCGGGAGCTTTTCTCCGACCCCTCCGAGGCGCACTTCGAGCAGTACATCGCCGGCCCGTGGCTGCTTTCCGGCTCCAGGGGCCGGGAGGAGATCTTCCTGTTCGATCCGGAAGAGCGGCAGATCGCGATCTACTCCGGCCAAGTGGAGGAGATCTACGATTGGCTGCACTCCTACCGCAGCCTGTCCAACCGGCTGTTCATCCTGGCGGCCAACCAGTCCATTGAGTCGGTCAAGAAGCGGATCACCGTCGAGGTGGTCGCCCTGAACACCATCGAGGTGTCGGTGCTCGGCACGGAGGAGTGGGACCGCAGCTCGGGCCGCTACCTCAAGCTCACCGACGAGCTGCAAAAAAATCTGTTCGACGACCGGCGGGTAAGCCGCAACGCCGCCGGCCCGGAGCTGCGCGGCGTATTCCGCAGCACCCAGGGGGTGGAGATCATCTTCGACCCACCGCGCTTCACCTGGATCGAAGCCATACGCCAGTACTCCGGAGGGTTTGGCGTGTTCCGCCTGGACCGGGACGTACTCTACCTCAAGGGCCTGGACGAGCGCGGGCTGCCGGTCGGGGAAACCGCCTACATACTGGAATACGTGGAAACCAAGGAAGGGCAGGTCCAGGTGCGCCGTCTCACCTTGACGCCCGCGCGACTAGGCGTACACGGGGCGGAACCCACCTCCGAGCAAAAGCTCGTATTCGAACAAAGGGAAGGCGAGCCCGCCCCCTGAGCGCACCCGGACCGCAGGCCTATTCTAGTAGCAGGACCCCTTCGAAGCCCGCGTCCTTCAGCCGCAGGATCAGCCCTTGGGCCTTTTCGGGGCTCTGCGCTAGTCCAATGACCACCCGGTAATAGCGGGCCTCCCCGACTGCCTTCTCCAGAATGCGCGCCTCGAAGCCCCGGGCGCTCAAGTCGCGGACCAGGTACTGGGCGTTCTCCGGGTCGCGGAAGGAGCCCGCCTGCACCAGGGCCTTCAGCGGGCCGGCGTCAGGCACCTGAGCCTTCGGGGCCGGCGCCCCCGGCGGAAGCAGCCTCAACGGGGCGGCTGCGTAGCGCACCTTCGCCGCTGCCTCTGCCAGGGCGGCTTCCGGGGAGGCGGGGAAGCGGGCCTTGAGCTCGCCCAGGACCTGTGCTTCGCCCCGCCCGCGCAGGGCCTCGCCTAGGGCCAACAGCGCCGCGGGAACCACCCGCGCATCGGGATACCTTTCAAGGAGCGAACGCAGCGTCGCTTCGGCCGTCCCTGCCCGGTCCGTGGCCAGGTAGACCATGGCCAGCAGATACTGCGCGGCTGCCGCAGTCTCCGCGTCGCCGGCGTCCCCGACCCGCCGGAGAGCCTCCTGCGCCTCGTCGGTAAGGCCCAGCTCGAGGCACAGCGTCGCCCGCTCCACCAGCCTGCCGGGCGTCTCCGGCAGGTTGAGCTGGACGCCCAAAGCCTCCTCAATCCGGCCGGCCAGTCGTAGCAGCTCCACCTGGCGCTCTACGCAGGCGTCGCGGGCCGCCGGATCGCGGACGCGCGGCGCGAAGTCGGCCAGCAGCCGCAGCGCGTCGGCGAGCTCGGTCGCGGCCCCGACGGCCCGCAGCAGCACCTCGCCGTAACCGGCTTCCTCCCCACCGGCCTGGAGCCATTCCCGGTAGGCCGCCACCGCCGCCTCGCCGTCCCCCCCGGCGGCCAGCTCAGCGGTCCGGCGCAGGAGCTGTTCCGGGGTCTCCGCCTCCTGGGCCCACTGGAGCGCGGGCAGCAGGAGTCCGAGCAGAAGCGGTAAACACGGGGCGAGCCTCATGTGCACTCCACGCCCCGGAAGGTGTGACCGACCAGGCCCAGGAGGCGGACCCGGACGAATCGCCCGATCCGGTCCGGCGGGCCGGTAAAGACCACGGTTTCGTCGCCCTCGGTGCGGCCCAGCAGCTCCCCGCCGTTCTTTCTGGACAGCGACTCCACCAGGACCGGGACCTCGCGGCCCAGGCGCTCCCGCCTGCGGCGGGTGGAAATGCGCCGAACCAGGCGGATGAGCTCCGCCAGGCGCGCCTGCTTCACGGCGGCGGGCACGTCGTCCGCGAGCAGGTACGCCCGGGTCCCTTCCCGCGGGTTGTACCGGTAGGTGAAGGCGTCGTCGAATTGGGCCTGTTCCATGAGCTGTAGAGTCATCTGGAAGTCGTCCTCCGTCTCGCCGGGGAACCCAATGAGAATATCGGTCGTCAGGACGAGCTCGGGGACCTCTTTGCGGAGTCGGGCCGCCAGCTCCAGATACGCCGCCCGCGTGTACCCTCGACCCATGTTCTCGAGTATCCTGTCGGAGCCGTGCTGCACCGGCAGGTGGAGGTGGCGGCACAGGGCGCCCCCAGCGGCCAGCAGGCCCATGAGGCGCGGGCTCAAGTCCTTCGGGTGGGAGGTCAGGAAGCGCAGCCAGGCGGGCTCAGGCAGCGAGGGCAGGATGCGCTCGAGCAGCCCCGGGAAATCCAGCTCGCCGAAACGGTAGGAGTTGACGTTCTGGCCCAACAGGGTGATTTCCCGCACGCCACCGGTCTTTAGCCCTATGAGCTCCTCGAGGATGCTCTGCGGGCTGCGGGAGACCTCCGGCCCGCGCACGTAGGGAACGATGCAATAAGCGCAGAAGTTGTTGCAGCCGTGCATGATCGGCACCAGGGCCCGGAACCCGCCCGCGGAGTGCCGCGGTGCGAACCGGTAGGGTCCTGCGCCGGTGAAGGAGGCACCCCTGCCCCCCTCCGCCTGAGGGACCGCCTCCAGGGCGTCCAGCAGCACGTGCTTCTGGAACGTGCCCGCCAGCACGTCCACGTGCGGCGCCTGCGCGCGGATCTCCTCCTTCAGACGCTCGCCCATGCAGCCCATGAGCACCACCCGCAGGCGGCGGCCGCGGCGGGAGGCCCGGGCCTTCTGGGCCTTGAAGAAGCCCAGCCGCCCCCAGACCCGCTCCTCGGCGGTGGCCCGCACCGAGCAGGTGTTCAGGATGACCAGCTCCGCCTCGTCGATGTCAGCCGCCGGCTGCCAGCCCCTCTGCCGCAGCCCGAGCTCCAGGGAGCCGGACTCGGCCTTGTTCATCTGACAGCCGTAGGTCTCCAGCCAGTAGCGCTTCATCCGCTGCGCTTGCGCAGGTTTCTCCAGAACTTGAAAAGCGACCAGGCGCCGGCCACGATCAATCCGATCCCCGATACCGACATCAGCCAGCCGACCCCGTGGAAGGCGGGAATCGATGCGATCACCGTGGCTGCCCCTGCCGCCACGGTCACCATCCCGGCCGCGCGGTCCTCGCGGGAGGAGCCGATCACCAGGCCCGCGATGCTCACCACCGCCCCGGCCAGGAGGCCCGGCCAGAAGCCCGCCGCGGCGATCCCCTTGAGGATCAGCAGCGCTATGCCGCCGCCGACCCCGGCGATCCCCTTCACCCCCTGCCTGACCAGCACGCTCCTCGGAACGATATCTCCCATGTCCATCACCTCTCTTCGCCAAGCAGCCGCATGGCGCCGTGCGCCAGCAGCAGGTCGAGCAGCACCAGGTTGACCATGTGCTCGATCACCGGCACCACGCGCAGCACGATGCAGGGATCGTGCCGGCCCTCCACGGCCAGGGACACGGCCTGCCCGCGGGCGTCCACCGTCTCCTGCACCCGGCCGATCGAGGAGGTGGGCTTGACCACCGCCCGGCACACGATGGCCAGGCCCGTGGAGATCCCCCCGGCCATGCCCCCGGCCCGGTTGGTGGCGGGCGCCACCTGGCCGCGCGCGTCGCGGGCGAACAGGTCGTTGGCCTGGCTGCCGCGCATGGCCGCCAGGCGGAAGCCTTCCCCGAACTCGATGCCCTTGACCGCCCCCACGGACAGCACCGCCTGGGCGATGCGCGCGCCCAGCTTGTGGAACACCGGCTCCCCCAGGCC
>Ga0315289_10006722_pt1 | contig 16867 bp, 12 predicted proteins | sample YL17G11_40_MG_FD_203452 | JGI IMG/M metagenome (GOLD analysis project Ga0315289, IMG submission 203452) | Sediment microbial communities from Yellowstone Lake, YNP, Wyoming, USA - YL17G11_40 | ecosystem: Environmental > Aquatic > Freshwater > Lake > Sediment | place: USA: Wyoming | collected... | reverse complement strand
ACGGTTCCATCTCAAGGCGCCGAGACCGCCTGGACGGCTTCCACAACGGAAGTCCGCGGATGGTTCTTTAGCGTCGAGCTGAAGTAGTTGGCGCCCAGATTAGTCAGCCGCTCCAGTTCTGAAGGACACCCCGGAACCCCGCAGGCACAAACCCGGTTCTTGACGACCGACGGAGCGGCGTTAACGAACGTTGTGCGAGGCGAACGTTCCGCTGTGCAACAGCCTCCGAACGTGCGCCCCTCGCTCGCGGCGCTTCATGAGTACATGCCAGAACCCGCCGCCTCTTCCTCTCTCCTCTGTTATCTTTAGCAGATCGAAATCCTGGCTGAACAGGGCCGTAATCTCTTGCCGCCGGAAGCATCGCCGATACGCCCCATACGCAATGTGCCACTGCCTGTGGCTTCCACGGAAAAGATAAAACCTCGGGCTGAAGACCGAGAGAACATAGAAGCCCCCTGGCTTCAGCACCCGCAATATGCTCGCTATGTACCGCGGCCAGTCGCATTTCCTCTGATGATGAAGGCAGCCGTAGTCCAGAGCAATATCGAAGCGTGAGCCGGGAAAGGGCAAGGCGAAAACATCCGCCTCTCGGAATGTGATCCCCCTGATCCGATTGATGTTGGCGAACCGGCGAGCACGTTTCAGGGCCAAAGGCTCGTAGTCAATGGCGGTCACGCGGAAACCCATGCGGGCGGCTGCAAGCGCATGACGTCCCTCGCCGCATCCGATGTCCAGCAGCTTGCCGCCAGGAACCAGGCGGTTTAGCCGTTTGAGAAAATCCACCGCATAGCGGGAGGGTTGATCCACCGACCATCCGTGTTCCCCCGTGCGGTAGGCTTCTCGAAAGTATAGCCGATTTGCCTTGTCTGCTGACAGTTCTGCCATAGGGCAACTCGCTTTGCTACATCCTGAATGGATATGATTCGGGCCCCCCCGTTGCACTCAGCGAACGGCGATTTCTTCGCTCTTCCATCTGCAAAGGTGACTTCTTTGCCACCCGGCAGTCCGTGCAACCTTGCTTACAGGTGTGGCTGTATTTCAGGAGCTGCTCGTTCCCGGGCGACGGGTGCGAGCGGACCCTGACACTCGGCGACGCCAAGCGACACCGGGCAGGGCTGTCTGCCGGCTTCCAGCCGGCGCCGCTCTTAGCCCCCCGATTCACCGGGGGGTGCGCAGCTCGGCGCCTTCCCCGTCGCAGCCCGCTTTAGCGGGGCTTCTCGTGGCGCCCGCCCCGCGACTTCAACCAGATCACGCCACCAAAATACAGCCGTACCACTTGTTTGCCGAGGGCTTGACATCTGAGTCAGCTTGACGAGCTCGATGCCTTTGCCCGTCCCAAGGTTCCGGGAGTACTGCTTGTCAACGGGGTTGTTCCAGTGCTCGTGGACCCCCAGACTTTCGAGGCGAAGCACTTTTCCCTTGTGGTTCGGATCGTAAAACGTCCCGGAAGGCGGGTTATCTGCCAACGCCGCCTCAACCAGATAGTCGCTGGCGCCAGACCTGTGGGGGGCATCATCCCATTCCATCCAGAGAAAATCAAAACCCACCGAGTCAATTGCCACTGGATCCTGTGACGCAAAGAGACTGGAAGTCCAGTCCCCATTGAATGGAGGGCTTTTCCACTTTCGCGGGGCATTCTCTTTCGCATGTTTTCCCGCGTAAAGCCCGTCAATTAGATACAGAAGCGTCTTGCCGCCCAGGTGCTTATGTCCCATCAAGTCCACGAGAGGCCGGTAATGCCCCATACCGGGTCTGTTGAACGGGAGGTCCTTGTGCATGTCGAAATAGCCTTCAATCCGGGCCGGCCTCCTGACGAGCGAACCATAATGGTTCTTCGCGCAAAGCGTGACGCCAGCCTGATCGTTGTGACTCTTGAGGTTCGCCAGGTTGATTACGTAATCCGCCTCCGCATAGCACTGCGCCACATAGTCGGTCTTTTTGTCTGCCGAGTCGGGCGTGCTCCAGTACAGGGGAACCGATGACAGCTTCACTCCAACCCGACCGAATTTTCCCAGGTGTTCCAGATACCGCACGTTTGGAAACGCGCCGTGACAGATGCTGTAATATTCGTTGGGAAAATAGCAGAGAGGATCGCCGACGGTGATGTCGGTTTGTTTGACTCCTACTATATCCACAAGTTGCCGCAGCAGTGCGATTATCACCTGGGGAGACGTGTTCATGTAATCGCGGTCCCGCAAGTTGTAATCTTCGCTGTTCAGCACTTCTCCCCCGTCCCAGACCCTGATGCAGCCCACGAAATTCACTTTGACTACGATCTTCTCTCCCGCCCGGTATCCACTGCTTCCCCTGCCGTGCGTGTTGTTGAAGTGCTCAAAGAGCTCATCCCAGGCGGCAGCGCTGTTTGTCTGACCGGCGAGAGCCTGTATGGCGCGGGCCGTCATTTGGTTCACGACGGCCTGGTTGGTGTGGTTGTTTTCCCACCAATGCCCGTATCCCGGTCCGGCCCAGTCGGTAGCATCAGGGTCGTGCGCCCAAACGACACGCCCCGGATGAATTCCCTTCGCAACGCCGATTGGGGCATTCGCCACCAACTCATCGGCCAGAGCAACCTTCTCTGTCGTGATGCTTTGAGTGAGGCATACAGCCCCGACGCTCACGGCAATCAGCACCGCCCCCAACACATAACGCGATTGCGCGAAGCTGCGCCTTGCCTTGCGAATGGAGGTGATTGAGCCAACTGCTCCTATAAGCCAGACAACAAAGCTCGAGGCCACCGGGAAAGCTACTCGCTGACAGGGATACGTTGCCCGCGAGGGCTTGGGCACAACACGCGCCAGAAACCATACCAGCGACAGCACCCCGGCGATGGGGAACATCCACTTTGGACAAGAGTTTTTCCTTCTGCTTCGGGAGCTCTCACCTCTCTTCAGACAGACTGACGGTCTCTCTTCCTCTCTTGAAAATGGCATTTGTTCCCTCCCTGACGGGTGTGGCTGTGTTTGAGTGGGCGTCCACCCCGCGACCGCACCAGAGCTGCCAGAGCCTCGTGCCTGGGCCCGCGTGTACCGCCGGCATCTTGTCCCGCCACGGCGGGAGGGCATCCTGCCCCCGATGCCGAGGGCGAGACGCCCTCGAGACTGCCGCCGAGACGGCGGCGTTACCTGTACGAGCTTTACCTCTTAAATACAACCACACCCTCCCCGACCTTCGCGAATCTCCCCGGTTGCTGAGTGATTTACCGCGCGACAATTCTCCTTTTTTCTTCCTGCTTCGTCTTCAAGGCCTGCCGCCCATTCCGTCTTGTTCAGGCTCGTCCGTACCGTGGTCCGAGATTTTTGGCCAAATCCGTGCCGTACTTAAGGAGCGAGTCACGGTCTTCTTTGGAAAGCGGTTTGTACTTCACGGCAAACTCCACGTTTTGCCTTGCCTGCTCGACGGTGTAGGGGCCGACGACTGCCACGCTTAGGCCCTCCAGGTCAAGAGCATAGGCGAGCGCCTGTGCCAGATAGCGAGGATCGGTGGCGCAGCCCATGTAACCCTTTCCATGGTTCGGAAAGCCTCCCTTGATTCCCGCGTAAACTTTCATGGCAACACATCCGACTTTGTGTTGCCTTGCAGTCGGCAGAACCTTTCCCTCGAAGTTGTAGATATTCCTGTCCGCATAGTTCATCACGCACATCACGACATCAATCTGGTCGGTCTCGAGCATGCGAACGAAATTGCCCCCACCGCAGTGGCCCGAAATACCAATGAATCGTAACTTCCCTTTCTCTTTCTCCTTCAGGAGATACTCGAGAACACCATCTTTCCCGAGAACCCTGTCAATGTTCTTGGTGCCGATGCTGTGGATGTGCACGAGGTCGAAATGGTCTATCTTCATCATGCGCAGTGACTCGCTCAATGAGCGTTCTGCCGCTGCCGCGGCGTCGGTTGACACCTTCGTCGCCACGAACAACCTGTCGCGCCTTTTCGGGATGAGATGCCCAAGAATCTCCTCCGCTTCCCCGTAGATGCGAGCTGTGTCAACATAGGTCACGCCCAGGTCGAGTGCTTCCCCGAAGATGCGGATTCCTTCTTGAACCTCAACGGGCCCCTCTCCAACCGGCGCCGTGCCAAGACCGAGGACCGAGACCTTAGCATTCGTCCTGCCGAGCACCCGTTGAGGCAACTCGCCGACGGACTCGGGAAAGACACGTCGTGAAATCCCAAACGCAAAGCCGGCCCCTAAACATGCGGCCTTCTTTAGGAAGTCTCTCCTTGTTAGTTGTTGATGCAGGGAGCTCACCGATTTGCTCGAAACATGTTTCATGTTGCCCTCCTCCGACTGATCTGCACTTTATCACGAGAATCTCAGCCACCGCTGGATTCTCCAGAACTTGCGTTCCTCTCACGCCGCGACACAAACGGCTGTTCTCTCCCGGACGTTCTCTCCTCGGCGTTTATTCCAGCAAACGCAGGATTCAAATCCCGCACTCCCGCGACCGTTAACGCGGTACGTGTTCCCCGCTGACTGCCTGCAATGATGCCACTCCTTGCTGGCGGGGGCAAGACCAGAGTCGTACACTTGAGTTTCCAGGGACGAGGCGGAAGCCGCGCCATTGCGGCGAGTTAGCGCCGTGAACCTGGCTGAACGTGGTCATGAGCTGGCTGGCGGCAACCTCAGCGGGTCAAGGCTTCAGGCCGAGGATGCGGTCCAGCGAATCGGCGGTCTGGTAGATCAACGCCTCCGGATAGTGCGCGTACGAGTGGAAATACTCGAAGGTCAGGTAGCCGCGATAGCCGATGGCGTCGAACGCATCCATCAGCGCCGGCCAGTTGGTCGTGCCGTCGAGCAGCGGCCGGAATGCCTCCAGCGAATAGTCCGTGCCCTTCTTGTTGAACTCCTTGAGAGGCACGTTCTGGATGCGTTTCCCGAGAATCAGCACCCAGTGCTCGGCGTGCCCGGCACACCAAATAAAAAGGGCCGCATTTCGCGGCCCTTAATCCCCCTCAGTTTATTCAGATTTGGCAGAAGTCGGCCTACGGCATCGGCATCGGCATCGGCGGCTATGGCCCAACGCGGTACCGCCGCATCATCTCGTTATCCTCATGCTCGACGATGTGACAGTGCCAGACGTAAAGGCCCGCCAAGTCGAATTTCGCCTTGACCCGCGTGATCTCGCCCGGGTAGGCGAGGACCGTGTCCTTAAAGCCGCTCTCCCAGGGCTCCGGCAGGCGTAACACGCCTGGCATCCCAGGCAACAGCTCTCGGTTCACGACCTGGAACCGCACCAGGTGGATGTGGATGGGGTGCGCGTCCATGGTGAAGTTGTAGATTTCCCATACTAATGAGAGAGCCGCAAATTGCGGCTCTCTGCTCGTCTGCTTTTCCTTGAATGCTGACATCTAAGGCCTTGTTACCATGTCGTTATGGCACGGGGATGTACGGCCGCATCATCTCGTTGTCCTCGTGGTCCACGATGTGGCAGTGCCAGACATAGCCGGGCCCCGTTGTGGCATCGAAGGGGTACGGGCCACTATCCTGCTGAGCCCACCGTGCCACAATCGTGGTCACCTCGCCCGGGTGCATGATGAACGTGTCCTTCCAGCCGGTCTCGTTGGCCCCGGGCAGTCTGGCCTTCCCCTGCAGGAAGCCGGAAACCGCCGGGTTGCCACCGAGGGCGCCATCGCCGTTGGGGGTGAAGTAATCCAGGGGCGGTCCGTAGGCCGGGATATAGACGCCCGGCGGATACGGCGCCATGGTCATATGGTCATAGCCTCCGCCCGGAAACGCGGCGTTGTAGGCCTTTATGTACTTGCTGGCCTGAAACGGTCGGCGGCTCACCAACTGGAACTGCACCAGGTGCAGGTGGATCGGGTGGGAGTCGGCGGTCAGGTTGATGATCTGCCACACCTCCGTCGAGCCGACTCTCGGAAGCTCAGAGAGATAGTTGCCCTGAGCATCGGGTGTGAAACCTGGGATCGGCACGTGGGTGTTAGCACCCGTCATTCTGTGGCCGGCCCACTTGGTGTTGTTGACCAATACCTCCAGCGGGCCGCCCATGCCCATGACCTCGTTGAGGGTCAACTGGCGTGTAACCAGCGCTGCCGCAGGGTTGAGCGGTGCGATGGCGCTGACACGCGGCGAAGCAAGTGTTGACGGGTTGTAGCTGTTATCCGGTCCCCCAGACAGCACGGTCCCCACCCTGAACTCCATGATCTGTCCCACCGTCTGCGCATCGGGAGGCGCCCCCTTGGGGTACGGAGCCCTCGCGCTGTTCTTCAAGCGAAGCGTTGTCCCTGCAAAGGCCGAAAAGTCGACGATGACGTCAGCGCGTTCGCCTGGGCCGAGCAAGAGCTTCGCGGGCGAAGCTATCCGCGCCGGCGCATCGAGAAGACCGCCGTCGCTGCCGATCTGCCAGAAGGGCGGGCCGGCCAACCCGCTGATGATATCCATTAGCGACAGCTCGTAGAAGCGGGCATTGGAGCCGTCCACGAGGCGGAAACGGTAGCGCCGGGGTTCCACCTCCAGGAAGGGCCAGGTTTTGCCATTGACCACGATGGTGTCCCCCAGGAACTCCGGGATCCAGAAGGGGTGCTCGGGGTTGATGCCGAGATTCGGGAAATACAACTGGCCGTTGGTGTCGAACATGCGGTCCTGGATGGCGATCTCGATCTCGGGTTTGTACGTACGCCCGGTGGATGGCTCAGTAACCGTCGAGTCAGCGGCACTTCCGGGAAGGTCGGCACGCTCCAGGGTCGGATCCCGCAGGAAATAGAAGGCTGCCAGCCCCGCATATACGTTAATACGGGTCGCGCCCAGCGTGTGGTCGTGGAACCACAGTGTCGCGCCATCCTGCTGGTTGGGATACTCATAGACAGCCGCGTTGGTGAGACCGGGCACAGCGCTCCTGTACCCTAATCCCTGTATCCCATCGGGTGTGAACCACTGGTCGGGGCCGCCGTCGTAGTCTGACAGCACCTCGCCGCCGTGCAGGTGCGCCACCGCCGGAGGCGAGCCGGTGTACGGATCGACAAGCGGATTCCCGGTCACCTGTGGCATTGCCCAGTGCAGGGTCTGGTCCACCCAGAGGTACTGCTGGAGGAACGGCGAAATGGGAAGGTTGTTCACGTATTTCATAAAGGTGGGTGTACCCCGGTTAGCCTCCACGGTGAAACCGGGGTAATGCGCGCCAACGCCGCCTACATCATAGCCCCACACGTAAGTACCCGTAAATGGAGCTGGGTAGACGAAAGTTGATGGAAGAACCGGCTGCTGGAACTCCTCCATGGTCACCACCAGTGGGTTGGCCGAGGTCGTATATGGGGTCGCATCGAACCTGACTCCAGCAAAGTGCGGTAGCGGGTCCAGGTACTTCGGGATGGCTTTTCCCGCAAGTGGAACCTGCCCTGTCAACTGCGCCATTACGCGCGGGGCGCTCAACGTGCAGCTCACCAGAACTGCCACGCCAAGCAAAACACTAAGTTTTTCAAGTTTCCGTCCGTTCAACATTGTTTGTCCTCCTTACCTTGACTTCGGGTTTTCGTTTCCTTCAAGCAGAACAGAATCTCTTCGTTTCACCTCCTTTCTCCGTTGTGGTTCGATTGTCGGCGTGGCAAGTTCGTGTGGTTGCTCTGGTTGGACATGGGGCGCTCGAGGGCCTTGTGGATGGCGTCGAGGAGGTCTTTCTCGGTGAAAGGCTTCTGGAGAAAAGCCACTGCCCCGGCCTGCATGGCGTGCGACTGAGCCTCGGCATCGTCGTGAGCGCTTATGAATATTATCGGCACGGTGGAACCGGAGGCGACGAGTCGTTCCTGGACCTCCAGGCCGCTCAGGCGCAGCATACGCACGTCGAGGATGATGCAGCCGGACGTTTCCTGCTGCGCATAAGCCAGGAAGTCTTCGCCCGAAGCGAAGGTCTCGACCCGAAACCCGGCGGACTTGAGCAACCTCCTCAAGGCCCTGCGGACGGACTCGTCGTCATCCACTACGACAATGACCGGGATGGATTGGTTCATGCCTGGACACCCGCTTTCCCCCAGCTTTCGATACGCCTGCCCGAAGCCAGATTATGGAGTTTTCTGTGGAGGGCGCCCCTTGCCCGGGAAAGCCGGGAGCGGACAGTCCCGATGGGGATGCCCATGATCCCAGCGATTTCCTTGTAACTGAACCCGGATATGTCCGAAAGAAGCACGGACATTTTGAACTCGAAGGGAAGGGACTCGAGGGCGAGCTTCACGTCGTCCTCGACGAGTTCGTCGAGGTCAGGGTTTAAATCGTGGTCGGCTGTGGCAAAAGCTTGACAGGCCGGTTCGACGCCCAAGCCTCCCTCGATTTCGTCAAAGGACACCGTTGAGACTTCCCTGGACTTCTTGCGCCGTCTATTGATGAAGTTGTTCTTCAATATCCTGAACAGCCATGCCTTGCAGTTGGTCCCTCGCGTGAACGTGTCGAAGAACCTGTAAGCACGAAGGAAGGTGTCCTGAACCAGGTCCTGCGCGTCCTGGGCATTTCCCGTCATCCGATAAGCCGTGTTGTAGAGAATGTCGAGATGCGGCAAAGCGACTCGCTCGAACTCGTCTCGCATATCCTCTTTCTCTGTCATGCAATCGCCAAGTAGTTCCAGTGCCATGAGAGTTATCCTCCCCCTCCTTTGAATGGGTCGCCGAGCGATTAATGGTGCGCTTTCGGTCTCGCGTTACGCCGCCGGGCGATTGTCAGCGAGCCTGGGGCCGATCTGTCGCGGCTTTTCTCTATGACAGCCAGGATGGGTTCCGCAACCGTCCTCCCGGAAAAACTTGGGCTTTTCGCCAGCTCAAGAAAAGCCCACGACACTCTTTATTCATTTATCATGCGGCAAGAATACGGAAGGTCTTGAGGTGAGTAAATTGGACCTTAGTCCAATGCGGGTTGGCCTTCGGTAGTAGAAATCCCGGTCTTCTCGACGAGGTGAACAAGCTCCGCGACGGAGAGGACTTGCATTTTGTGCATGACGCGGGCGCGGTGGACTTTGATTGTCTTTTCGGTGATCCCCAACTCGGCTGCAATCTGCTTATTCAACATGCCTGTGAGCACCAGAGTGAAGACCTGATGTTCGCGCGGAGTGAGAGTGTTGATGCGCTGCCGGATTTCTGCTCGCTCGGCGTCTCTCTTTTTTGCCTCAGTGTCTCTGGCAATGGCTTCGTGGATGGCGTCGAGCAACTGCTGGTCGTTGAAAGGCTTCGGGAGAAAATCCACGGCTCCGCCTTTCATTGCCCTGACGCTCATCGGGATGTCCCCGTGTCCGGTGATAAAGATGATGGGTATGCTGCGCCCTGCCGCGGCAAGCTCCTTCTGGAGGTCGAGGCCGCTTAAGCCCGGCATGCGCACGTCGAGAACCAGGCACCCCGGGCCGTCGGAGGGGTCTCGCTGCAAGAACTCCCTGGCGGAACTGAACGTCTCCGCCTTCAGCCCCACGGACTTGATAAGTCGTGCAAGGGCCTTGCAGACGGACGCGTCGTCATCCACGACGAAAACTATGGAATCTGCCTGGCTCAGCTTTGGTCTCCTGCGGCTGTCGGAAGAGTGAAATGAAACGTTGCGCCTCTATCCGGGTTATTCGTCGCCCAAAGGTGCCCGCCGTGCCCCTGGACGATTGACCTGCAAATCGAAAGCCCCATTCCCATCCCCTCGGGCTTGGTGGTGTAGAAAGGACCAAAAATCCGCTCGAGGTTCTCCGGCTCGATGCCCGTCCCGGAATCCTGGATGGCGACCTCGACATAGTCGGGCTCGTGCCTGGAGGTTCGGACGACCACCTCGCGGAAATCGGGCTGGGTGTCGCTCATGGCCTCCATTCCATTCATGAGCAAGTTCATGATGACTTGCTGAAGCTGAATTCGGTCCCCCAGGACCGTTGGGAGACCCGACACCAGGTCCAACCTCACGGAAATTCCTTTGACCACCGCCTCGCTGTGGAGGAGGGAGACGATTTCCTCGACGACCTCGTTGACCTCCAGGGGCGCCCTTTCAAGGTCCCCTCTCTTCAAGAGGGCCCGTATGCGGCGAATGACCTCCCCCGCTCGCCGGTCGTCGTTGACGATGTCCTCCAGGGCGCCCCTCACCTCGTCGAGGTCCGGGCGACCCCTGACCATCAAGCGCTGCGCCGCCTGGGCGTTGCTCAGGATGGCAGCCAGCGGCTGGTTGAGCTCGTGAGCAAGAGACGCAGCCAGTTCCCCCATGGTGGCGACCCGCGTGACGTGGTTGAGTTCTTCCCGGAGACGCCTTGCTTCCTCCTCTGTCCGCCGGCGCTCGGTGATGTCGCGACACGATTCGATAATCTGGATGACTTCGCCGGAAGCATTGAAGATCGGGGCCACGTTCACCTCGACGGTTATCTCCTTGTCGGAGGCGTCCACGTGAGAGTGGGTGACCTGGACCGGTTTTTTCGTTTCCACGACCATCATAAGGGGGCAGGATTGCCCCGTTGCGCTGCACGGCCCCACATGTTGATGGAAGACCTCAAAGCACTTCAGAGAACCGGAAACCGGGTCCTTGCCCGCAATCTCCCGAACGGCCCGATTCCCCAACAGAACACAGTACTCTTGGTCTATGACCATCGTGGGGTCCGGGATGCCATCTATCACCGACTGTAAGAAGTTCCGCGACTCGCGCAGAACTTCCTCTATCCTCTTATGCTCCGTGATGTCGTGGACGGTGCCAAGCATCCGAATCGGTTTGCCGCTATTGTCGAAGGTGACTTCGCCCCGCTCGTGGACAACGCGCCGCAAGCCGTCGGGCCGCACCACGCGGTGCTCGATGCTGTAACGCACGTTAGGGTCCCTTAAAGCCCTGTTGACAGCCTCCTTCACCAACTCCCGATCGTCGGGATGAACCGACTCCAAAAACGCTTCGTACGAGGCGCCGAACTCCTGTGGAGTCAGCCCGAAAATCCGGTACACCTCATCCGACCAGAGGAGTTCGTTTGTGACGATGTTCCAGTCCCAGTTCCCTAAGTGCGCGATTCGTTGCGCCTCCGCAAGGCGCTCTTCCTCCTTGCGCAGTGCTTCCTCGGTTCGTTTCCGCATCACTGCGTTGGCGAATACCTCTCCGACGAGGCGCAGCCGCCTGATCAGGTCCGTCGGCCACGTTATCTCGTTGACAAAGGAACTGAAGGCCACAGCCCCAAAGATGGTCCCTCCGACTGTAAGCGGAATCGCCAGGTGCGACCTGAGTTTTAGTGACACATAGAAATCCCTGTCGCGCGAAGCCTCCTCGGGGAAATCGTCGGGCCGGGAAAGGACAATCACCTCGCCTCGCCTGAGTCTTTCGATGTACCAGGGGAGCACCTCGGTCAAATTCATAGTGGGCATCGACTCGAATCCTTCGGCTGCCCCCGAGTGCCTGACCCACAGCTCCCTCATGTCCGGCGAGAACTCTACTATCGTCGTGCGGCCAACCCCCAGAAACTGACTGAGCGAGCGAAGCGCCTTATCTATTTGTGTGTCAACTTCGCCAGCGGGCAGATTGACGAATCTCGCAGAAAGCTCGGAGAGCATCGTCTCGAACCGCAATCGCTCCTGGAGTGCTTGCTCGGCTCGTTTGGCCTCGGTAATGTCAATGCCCATCTCCAGGATCATGCGAGTGCCGTCCACGTCAGTGAATGGAAAGTCGTAGATGTCGTAGTTGCGGCCGTCGGGCCCGGTCCATTCCCAGTGATGGCGGCGGTCGGTCTTGAGCACCGTATAGGTCTCACAGGTCTCGCACGGCTCGGTGCGCCCGAACAGGTATTCGAAGCAGCGCTTGCCGTGGGATTCGCCGAAGCGCTCCCGGAAGAAGCGGTTGGCGAACGGCACGTGATAGTTCTCGGAGAGCAGCACGACGTACACCGGCAGGGTCTCCAGGACGTCGTAGAGCCGCTGCCGCTCGGCGCTCGCCGCGGCCTCGGCGCGCTTGCGCTCGGCCACCTCGGCTCCGAGTTCGGCCGTGCGTTCCTGCACGCGCAGCTCCAGCCGGTCGCGCGCCTCGCGCAGGGCCTCTAAGGCCTGCACGCGCTGCATGGCGACGGCGACCTGGTCGGTCAGTGTGCACAGCAGCTCTATCTCTTCAGGGGTGAAGTGTGGCCGGGTCTTAGTGCCGAAAGAGAGGGTGCCGATGACGCGGTCCTGGGCCAAGAGGGGATGACAGCAGTACGCCTGGATGCCGTAGGACTTGACCAGTTCGGTCCGCGGGTTGGCCGTGTTCTGAATGTCCTCGGCGATGATTCGCTGCCGGTCGCGGGCGACGCACCCGCATAGGGCCATGCCGTAGTCGAGCCATTCAATCTTCCTTGCCTCTTCATCCGGGATGCCGGCGTAGGCGTTCAGCCGCAGCCGGCCGGCCGATTCGTCCACCAGGAAGTTGAAGAACACCTGGCAGTCAAGATGTGCCATGACCTCGCGGCACAACTCGTTGACCACGTTTTGGGGGGCTTCGGCGGCCAAAAGCTTGCCGGCGGTGTCCGAGAGCAAGCGGAACCGGGCGTCGCTTCGGCGCAGCGCCCCCTCTGCCTGCGTGCGCTGGGTGATGTCGAGTGCATATATTCGCAGCCGACCGGTGTCCTCGATGTAAGACACGGTTTGGTGGTAATCGCGTCCGCACAGCGTAACCTCGCGCATGAAGGTCTGTCCGGGTGCGGCCTTCAGTTCGGGAAGGAGACTGTCCAGGCCAGCAAGGAACGGATGGGCCGGCCCAGGCGCCGCCAGACCGGGAAGGAGACGTTCGGCTGCCTGGTTGGCGTACACGACGGCACCGGAGGGCTCGAGTTCGACAACCGGGTTCGGATTAAGTGCGGGGAATGAGGCCAGGTACCGGAGACGTTCTTCGCCCCGCTTGCGGTCGGTCATGTCGTGGGCAATGTGGATGCTCCCGATGATCTCTCCCTGGGCGTCGCGCATGGGCGTCGTACTGACCAGGAAGTCGCCGCCGAGACGGGGCTCGCGAACCTCGGCCACGTGTTCCTTGCCATCCTGGGAGGTGAGGGAATGCGGGCAAAAGTCCGGCGGCGCGGCGGCGCCGTGGACGGCCTCGTAGCAGCGCAGCCCGACAGCCTGTTCCGGCGTCACTCCGAGACGGTCAGCCATCGCCCTGTTCACGCGGATTATCCGGTGCCCCCGGCCAAGAATAGCCACCAGGTCCGGCACTGTGTTGAACGTCCTTTCCCATTCGTCTCTCGCTTGTGCGGCGGCCTCCTTGGCCTGCTTTCGCCTGCCGCTTTCGATAAGCTCCCATTTGCCTTCTCGCCTTATCAGTGCGAATTCATGGTTGCAGATGACATGTATGACCTCGGACGACCCGCACTTTTCCAGGGAGTACGTGCACACAGCCATCATCTTCTCATCGCCGATGACGCCGTCCAGAAGCGCTTCGTAGTCCGTGAAACTTTCCCAATCCTTCTCCTCGAGCCAGAAGGTGTTCCCCGTTAATCGCAGCCCCTCGTACCCGCGAGCCAGTGCTTGACCGAGCTTCTCCTTCCAGCCCGCCAGCACGCGCTCGGAATCAAACTTCCCCCCGTCCAGATACCACTTCGTGTAGGGGATAATCTCCAGTTGTCCCTTTTTGAGATACTGGTCAAAACCGGGGACCGCCCTCCTCATCGCCGCTTTCACGTGCTGCTCATTAAGAGGCTCGGAAGTCACCCACATGCAAAACTCGTTGTTCTCCAGGCCCGCCTTGAAGTAAGGAATGAGAATCTCAAGCAACTCTTCTTTCGTCCGGTAGAAGAGACAGAAGTGGGTTCCCCAGGGAGTGTCGCCAACGAGGCCTATCCCGGAATTCCTTAGTTCGCCTTCCATTTTCCTTCCCCCTGATGCGCAACAAAGCTCGTGTTCGACCCCAAGCGCATGCACGGACAGACGTCCGTCTGCGCCATTCTACGACAACGGCACAGTCCAGTTGCTCCTTCTCCCATGGGTGGTCGAGCCATCGTCCATGAGAGACTGAACCTGCTCGCCGGTCTGGTTCGGTCACGTCCTTGTAGGTCTCAAGGCACACGCCCGACTGCCTTGCCCCCCCAGAAACACACGAAAGCTAATAGCGGCTCAGCCGATTCAATTTGTCATAGGCACTGCGAGCGGTCAAGCCCTTTCTGGCCAGGTTTGTATGGCCTCAGTCTCGGGTGGAGGAGGCCGGGCCTCTTAGTGTCTTGGTGTCTTGGTGGTTGAGATGTGCTGGCCGAGGGGATTGCAACCACCAAGACACAAAGGCACAAAGGCGCCGTCTCGGCGTTCTCTGCGGGAACGGGCCGGCATGAAGACGAAACTGTATAGGCCACTAAGGCGCGTGCCGCCCGAGAGTGAGGCATTACCCGCGTTTGTAATGCCTCAGTCTCGGGTGGTGGGGGATCAGATTTTTCCGATTTTTTTAAGGCCTCAGTCTTGCGGGGAGAAAGAAAAAATTGACCTGGCTTCCGGGACGTGTCACGGGGGATTTTAGCGCCGCCGCGTGCATCTGCGTCCATCTGCGGTTCGTTCCTTCCGCGCCCAGGCCAGGCGCTTCGCCGCCCGTAAGTGAGGGGATACTCGGGCTGGAAGTGGAAGTTGAACGGATATCGGATGGAAATGCTCACTACCGCTTCTCGGCGGCCAACCAAAAGTCAAGTAAATCCGTTTGACTGGGCGCCAGTTATGCCCCATCATGCGCCGCGAAACCTGAACATGAAATCCTTTAGACCAACGAAGACTCCTATGAAGCCAACCAGCATCTTTCCGCCTCTTGTTCTGGGCCTCGTGATAGCGACCACTGCGCGCATGGTGCTTGGAGCCGACACGACCTCACTGGTTCCGCCCGTGCTTCTTCCCAACGGCGAGGAGTTCAAGACCTGGGAAGCGCCGCTGAGGTTCACGCGGACTTACCATGTGAACCAGGCACATCCCAGGGCCTCCGACGAGAATCCGGGCACGGAGGATTCGCCGTTCCGCACGGTCAATCGAGCTGCCCAGGTGCTTCAACCCGGTGAACGCGTGGTCATCACCGCAGGCGCCTATCGTGAGCGGGTCGCGCCGGCGCGCGGCGGCACCGGCCCCGACGGCATTATCAGCTACGAAGCGGCGCCAGGAGCGCAAGTGATTCTGTCGGGTTCGCAGGTGACATCCGCAACCTGGACTGCATCCACAGTCGAAGGCGCACGGCTTTGGACGACCACGCTGCCGCGCCACATCTTCGAGGAGGAGAACCCGTTCGCCGAGGTCAACCTCACCGAGGAGCAGATTCAGCGGTGCATGGATTGGGCGGTGCCGATCAAAGGCCATCCCACCTTCAGGCTGCGACGGGGATTGGTCTTCCAGAATGGCCAGCGGCTCAAACAAGTCCTGGATCACGCGGAGCTGACCAAGACCCCCGGTTCTTACTGGGTCGAGACAGACGGGCTGACGCTGCATTTGCATCCATTCGCCGGGGCGAATCCGAACGACGCGCAGATCGAGGTGACGACCCGCGGGATGATCTTCGCGCCCCATGACTACGGGCTGGGCTACATCCGCGTGAAAGGGCTGACGATTCAACATTCCGGCAACTGCTTTCCTCGCCCGCAGCAAGGCGCGCTGTCCACGATGCGAGGGCATCATTGGCTCATCGAGGACAACACCGTGCGGCAGTGCAACGCCATCGGCATTGACATCGGCGACCAGTTCGACATCTCCGGGCCAGAGCTGGCCGACGGCGGACAGCACATCGTGCGGCGCAACTCCATCTCCGACTGCGGCATTGGCGGCCTGGAAGGCAAGCAGATCACACACACGCTGATTGAGGACAATGTCATTCGCCGCTGCGGCTGGCATGACATCTGGCGGCTCTACGAAACGGGCGGCATCAAGGTTCATTGCACTCGCTCCTGCGTCCTCCGGCGCAACCTGGTCACCGACACGGTCGGCGCGCCAGGCATCTGGATGGACTACGCCAACGTGAACTCGCGCTGCACGGCAAACGTCATTGTGAACGCGGACTGTTCAAACGGCGGCATCTTCATGGAGGCCTCCCAGGAGCCGAACATGGTGGACAATAACTTCGTCTGGGGAACCCGCGGCAGCGGCATCTACCAGCACGACTGCGATGAACTCATCATCGCGCACAACCTCGTCGCTCACAGCACCGACGCTGCCGTGCGGATGCAAATCTGCCAGGGCCGCAGAGTCGGGGGACGGCTCTCGACCGCGAAGCGAAACAAAATCCTGAACAACGTTTTTGTCGCCAACGGCTTGATGTTGGCAATCTCAGACGCGGACAATTTGAGCGACTCCAACGTGTTCGCGGGGTCGAAGGAACCCTTTGATCTGCCCGCCTGGCAGGCGACCAAAGGCTGGGACAAGCACAGTGTCGTGAGACTCATCGCGGTGGAGTTTGATCCGCAGACGCTGGAGTTCCAGTGGACGGTGGAGGGCGGCCTGCCGGAGGTCCCAGGCGTCTCCGGAGTGGACTGCGATCTGGTGGGGCACAGGCGCACCCCCGGATTGGCTTTTCCCGGCCCTTTCGCGAGGCCAACCTCAAGCCCGCTCCAGCTTCTGCCAGGCCCGAAATCACGCAACCCCTGACAGCCTGGTTGTGGACCGGGGTGGCCTCCGATATTGCAGCCATTTGCCTTTCGTGGGAAACTCTCGCAAACCGGCTCCTGGTGGAGGAAGAACCTATGCGACCGACTCTCAGGTTGTTGGATGATTCGCTGATCGAGAAAATCGTTGCCGAAGCCCACGACCTACTCTGCACGCTGGGAGTGGAGATTCACAACCCGAGCGTGCTAAGAATGCTGGCCGACCACGGCGCCCAAGTGACCGAGGGAAAATGCCATGCCCGATTTACCCCCGCAATCATTGACAAAGCGCTGCACACAGCGCCGCATTCCTTCAAGCTCTATGACGTCCTGGGAAAAGAGACACATCATTTCGTCGGGAATAACGTTTACTTCACTCCCGGCTCGGC
>Ga0315289_10006719_pt1 | contig 16871 bp, 14 predicted proteins | sample YL17G11_40_MG_FD_203452 | JGI IMG/M metagenome (GOLD analysis project Ga0315289, IMG submission 203452) | Sediment microbial communities from Yellowstone Lake, YNP, Wyoming, USA - YL17G11_40 | ecosystem: Environmental > Aquatic > Freshwater > Lake > Sediment | place: USA: Wyoming | collected... | reverse complement strand
GCGGGCACTTGAATCTCGAAATCAACACGCCCGCAGATGCGGGAGGGATGCTCGCCGAAAGGGCCGATGACGCCGTGGCAGGTCTGCACCGGGCGATGTGGGAACAGGGGGTGCCGGCTCTCTGCCTTGATGGCCCTGCCTTCCTTCTCCAGTTCCTCGACGATGAACGCCGCCGCCTCCAACAGGTTCATCGAGCCTCCGGCGGCCTTGGCCTCGATTCTGTACCACAGCGCCCCGCGGTTGCCGGGATGGATGCGATTGCCACAGCACTCCAGCACCATCAGGCTCTGGTAGCGCTGCTTGAGCGACGAGTCCAGTGCCAAGGACAACGATCCGTTCCCGCCGGTCTCCTCCTCGATGACGATCATGCCGGTGAGGTTCCGCCCTAAGCTGCGGCCGGCGGCCTGCAGGTAGTCCCCGATGAGCTTCAGCGCGCCGAGAAACACCACCAGCGGGCCTTTGTCGTCGCACGCTCCTCGCCCGAGGACTTTGCCGCCCTCGACTCGCGGAGGGATATAGGGTCTGACCACGTCAATGTGGACGTTGACGGCCTGACCCACGCCCGCGCCGGACCCGCTGCCGTCCACCAACAGCAGCAGGTTGGCGCGGTCGCAGTAGCAGTCGCGGACCGACAGCCCGTCCGGACGCTCCGGCGTAATCGTGTAGTACAGCCGGGAGAAGAACGGGTGCTGTTCGATGGCCGGGTCGATCGGGGCGAGCCGGGCATACGCCCGCGGCAAGCGGCAGCGCTCAAACTCCTGCCGAACGATGTCGAAGACCTGACGCTCGGCCTTCGCCGACAAGGCGACATCCGCCTGCGGCGTGGTGTCTATCCGGCAGACCTCCATCAGCAGATCAGCCAAGTGCTGGCGGAAGCCTCCCGATCGTGCCTGAGCCTGAATGGCGGCCGTACTCATCGCCCAGGTTCAAGCTCCTGAGCAAAGGACTCTTCGACGACCTGGAGCCCTTCGCGCAGAGCTGTTTCCTCGATCACCAGCGGCGGAGACAGTTTCACGCTTGCCCCTGCGAAGCCCACCGGAGCGAACAACATCACGCCGCTCTGAACGGCACGGCCGACAACACGCCAGGCGAGCTTGCCATCCGGCTCCCGCGTTCCCCTCTTCACGCAGTGCAGACTGGCGACCAGTCCTTTGCCGTGGTGCGCGATGATGGCGTCGGCGAACCGCTTCTGGATGCGGGCGCAGATGGGCTGCATTACTTCTCCCAGCCGGGCGGCCCGCTCGGGCAGCTTCTCATTCAGGATCAGCTTCAGGCTGGCGACCGCGGCGGCGCAGCAGATGGGGTTGCCACTGTGCGTGCTCGTCATCGAGCCCGGCGGGAACTGGTCCATCAGATCCTTGCGGCCGATCACTGCGCTGAGCGGCAGCGAGCCGGTGATGCCTTTGCCGCACGCGATCAGGTCAGGGATGATGCCGTAATGCTCGAACCCCCAGAACTTGCCCGTTCGTCCGAAGCCGGCTTGGACTTCGTCCAGGGTTAGAACCGCTTGGTGCCGGTCGCACCACTTGCGCAGGGCCTGCATGTAGGCCGGCGGTGCGAAGCTGGAGTTGCCTCCCTGGTAGGTTTCGCTGAGGACGCCGCAGACGCGGTCCGGGCTGATGCCCCGGCGCGCCAGCGCGGCTTCGAAGGCCCTAAAGTCGTTCTCTTCAGGGGTGCACCGGACGCCGCCGTCGGGGAAGGCGACATTGACAAAATGCTCGTCCGGATACCCGATCCACTCCTTCAATCCCGGAATGCCGCCGGCGAGCTGCGACCCCATCGTCCGGCCGTGGAAGGCGTTGGAGAAGCTCACCAGAACCGGATTCACCTTGCCGATGCGCCGAGCGTGCTCGCGGCTCAGCTTGATGCTCAGTTCCACCGCCTCCGAACCGGTGCTCAAGAGCATAACCTTGTCGTCAGGACGAGGGGCCTGTTTCTGCAGCATCTCCGTCAGCTCAACGCGGGCGGCGTGGGGGAAGCAGTAGCTCGTGAGCAGGCCGTGCTGCGCCTGGCGGACAATGGCGTCAATCATCTCGCGGCGTCCGTGGCCGGCGTTCGTGATCAGCACACCGGAGGAGAAGTCGATCCACTTGTTGCCGTAAGCGTCAAAGACGCTCGCACCCTCGCCGCGGTCCCAGATGATGGGAGGCTGGCCCTCCATGCACCAGGGCTCCACCTGCCGCAGCTTCTGCAGCATCGGCACCGACTCGGGGTGGGGAATAGGAGTCTGGATCGTCCGCCATTCCGTCTTTACCTTGGGTACAGAAACCGGTTCAATGGGATATGCGTCGCCCATAGCAATCCTCCCTGATGGACGGTCAGGTTGACTTGAGCACCGCCTGCCACCGGCAGGTTGTCGAACCACAGCGCCGCTGGGGCGTCCGACACGTTGAGGCCGCGACTGTGCATGCCCACACGCCGTCGGATGCCATGATCGCGTCGGTGCATGTCGTCAACGAAACGGGACAATTCGCCGTCTTTGAACTGATGCGGTCGCTCCGACCTAAGAGTTCCGTGAATGTTACCATTCCCACGCGCCGATGGCAAGGTCGCCGGCGATGGGTCCGCCATGCCACGGAGGTAGCGCGGAGGCCGCACGACGAACGGCCCCCACCGGAACTGGAGTGGCTGGCCTGACGAAGGTGTGACACGGTGACCAACAGCGCACGACGCGACAAGACGGGGGCGGCCAAGTGATGCCTCCTTGACTCTCCCGCCGGAGGCCAGTAGAATCAGCCTTGTAGTGGGCGGTTGGCTCAGTTGGTTAGAGCGCCAGCTCGACACGCTGGAGGTCACAGGTTCGAGTCCTGTACCGCCCACCAACCTTCGCCAAGGCTGCGAGTGGCGAGCTACCGCTCGCCGCCGGTACGGTTGGCAAGCCGGAGCCGTGCCCGCAACTCAAAGCCATCTCTTTACGCGGCTCCTAAGGCGGCGGGATCACCCGGCCTGTTGATGCTTCAGGGCGGCCCCGATGAAGCCTGCAAACAGTGGATGGGGGGCAGTGGGCTTGCTCTTGAACTCAGGGTGAAATTGCACGCCGACGAACCAGGGATGCCTGTCTACCTCTACGATTTCGACCAGGTCGTGCTCCGCGTAGAGGCCCGTGGCGCGCATGCCCCTACTGGCCATCAGGTCCCGATAGGCGTTGTTGAACTCGTAACGATGGCGGTGCCGTTCAGAGATCACGTCCTGTCCGTACTGGCGACGCGCCTTTGAGTCCTGCGCAAGGACGCAGGGCTGTGCCCCCAGGCGCATGGTGCCGCCGAGCTTCGTGACGCGCTGCTGCTCCGCCAATAGGCTGATAACGGGGTGGGGCGTTTCTTTGTTCACCTCTGTGCTGTTGGCGCCTTCGAGTCCGCAGACGTTCCGGCCGAACTCGATGACGGCCACCTGCATGCCGAGGCAGATGCCGAAGTAGGGGATCCCGTGCTCGCGCGCATACCGGGCGGCTGCGATCTTGCCCTCCACGCCGCGCACGCCGAATCCGCCCGGCACAAGCACGCCATGGACGCCGTCGAGGCACTGGGCCGGGCCTTTGGCTTCGATCTCCTCCGACTCCACGCGGCGCACGTGCACGCGGCTGCGGTTGGCAATGCCGCCGTGCTCAAGGGCGGCGTAGACCGACTCGTAGGCCGACTGCCTGCTGATGTACTTGCCGACGACGGCGACCTCTACGGAATGCTCCGGATTGTCGAGCACGGCGAGCATTTGGCGCCATTCTTTCAGGTCGCTTTGGCGCGGTTCAAGGCCGAGCCTGCGGCAGATGATGTCATCGAGCGTCTGGTTATGGAGCATGACCGGGATCTGGTAGATGTTCGGCTTGGCGTCCAGCTCCTCGATCACGCATTCCTTTGAGACGTTGCAGAAGAGAGCGATCTTCTCAGCGTGATCCCGCTCCATGGGTATCTCCGTCCGGCATATGAGGACGTCTGGAAAGATACCGATCTGACGGAGCGTGCCCACGCTGTGCTGCGTAGGTTTGGTCTTCAGCTCCTGGGCGGCTCGCAAGTAGACCAGGAGGGTCAGGTGCACGTAGAGCACGTTATTACGGCCGCGTTCCTGGCCTAACTCGCGGATCGCCTCAAGAAACGGCAGGCCCTCTATGTCGCCCACTGTGCCGCCAACTTCGGTGATCGCTACGTCCACGTCGGGCGAATCGAGCTTGCGGATGCGGGCTTTGATCTCCTCGGTAATGTGCGGGATCATCTGGACCGTTTTGCCGAGGAACTCGCCGTGCCGTTCCTTCTCGATGACGGCCTGATAGACGCTGCCCGTCGTGATGTTGCAGTCCCTGTCAACCTTGGCGCTCGTGAAGCGGCTATAGTGCCCCAGGTCGAGGTCGGTCTCGGCGCCGTCGTCCGTCACGTAGACCTCGCCGTGCTCATAGGGGTTCATCGTCCCGGGGTCTACGTTGACATAGGGGTCAATCTTCTGCAGCCTCACCTTCAGGCCGCGGCTCTCTAACAGCAGCCCGATGCTGGCCGAGTTGAGCCCTTTCCCGAGGGACGAACAAACACCGCCGGTAACGAATATGTGTTTGGTCATCGCAAAGCCGGAACAAGGTGAACGAAGGCAAGACCCATGCGCGGCATTCTATTCGACGTGTTCGCTGAGCGCAAGGCGCGCAAGACCGGCCCGGTGCACTACCAGTTCATCCTGACCGGCACCCCGTGGTCGGACAGGTAGCGTTTGATCTCCGCGATGGTGTAGGTGCCGAAGTGCACCACGGAAGCGACGAGGGCCGCGTCCGCCTTGCCTTCGGTGAGCACGGCCCGAAGGTGCTCCGGTGTGCCCGCGCCTCCGCTGGCGATGACCGGGATATTGACGGCCCCGCTCACCATGCGCGTGACGTCGCGATCGTATCCTTCCTGCGTCCCGTCGGCGTCAATGGAGTTCAGGCATATCTCGCCGGCGCCGAGCTCCTCGGCTTCGCGCGCCCAGCGGACGGCGTCCAGGCTGGTCGGTGTTCGCGCGCCTTCGATGTAGATCTCGTAGCCGCTGGGAATGCGGGCGCTTTCGCCCACGCGCTTCGCCTGCATGCCGAGCACGATGCATTGGCGCCCGAACCGCGCGGCGCCGTCCACGATGAGGGCGGGGTTGCGCACCGCCGCCGTGTCAATGCTCACCTTGTCTGCCCCTGCAAGGAGGACGCGCCGCATGTCATCCGTCGTCCGCAAGCCGCCGCCCACCGCGAACGGTATGGCAATGCGTTTGGCCACCGCACTTACGACGTCAATCATGATCTCCTTGTGCCGAGGCGACGCGCCGATATCGTAGAAGACCAGTTCGTCCACGCCCCCTTCGTAGTACTCTGCAGCCATCTCGACAGGGTCGCCGACGTCCACGTTGCCCTGGAACTTGACGCCCTTGGTTGTTTTGCCGTCCCGCACGTCCAGGCACACGATGACCCTTTTGCTCAGCATCTCACGGCTTCCAACGAAGGAAGTTGTCGAGGACCCTAAGGCCGACGCGCCCGCTCCGCTCGGGATGGAACTGGCATGCGACGATGTTATCCTGCCCCAGCACGCTGACGAACCGGCCGTGGTAGTCAGTGAGGCCCAAGGCGGCGGCGTCCTCCGGCACCGGCGCGTAGCTGTGGACGAAGTAAAACTGGGACCGGTCCTCGACGCCCTGCCAGATTGCGTGCGTGCGAACCTGCACCACCTCGTTCCAGCCCATGTGCGGGATCTTGACGCCCTCGGGCGCCTGGAGCAGTTGCACGCGGCCGCTGACCAAGCCGAGGCAGTTAGTGCGGTCTTCCGCGCTGTAGTCGAGTATGATCTGCGCCCCCAGGCAGACTCCGAGCAGCGGGCGGCCCGCGCGCGCGTACTCCACAAGGGCAGCGTCCAGCCCCAGCGTTTTCAGCGTCGCCATGGCAGCGCCCGCCGCGCCCACGCCGGGGAAGATGAGCCGCGACGCTGTGCGCACCTCATCCGGAGCGCTCGTCACCACAGCGCCGTGACCCAGCCGTTCGACCGCAAGGCGGACGCTCGTCAGATTGCCGGCGTGGTAGTCAACTATGGTTATCTGTTCTGGCATCGTTTCTGGATTGTGGCAGCCGTTGGGGGCACCGCAAGGAGCACGTTTCGGGCAATCAACAGACGAACTCCGCCCCGGCCCTTATGTAGCCTATCATAGCGGTCCTGGAGTGGCAAACGGAGCGGGCGGAACCGCGATCGTCACGCAACGAGGGGCTTCGGCGGGGTAGGGGCGAGGGGCCTTGCGGGGTGCGCAGAGCGCGGGCCATCTGGACGCGAGCGATGCGGGCCTGGAACTCACTTGCTGAGACTGCCTTCACTTGGACCTCCCCGATGCCTGTCGTTTCTCCCGCAAGGGGCGATCGCCCACTTCGGCTATCCACGCGCGGGCCCATTCGACTGCGTCGAGGCCGAGGTCGCAGATGCAACTCGCAAGGAAGATGATGCCCTGGACCCTTCCCTCTTCGAGCCAGCGCAGGCCCTGCCGGCATTGGTGCTCCATGAAGTCAACCGGCATGGGCCTGCGGGCGCCGTAGTCCCACATGTAGCAGCCCAGGACTTTGCTGTGTTTCGGACCGAGGGCCTCGAGCGCGGCGAAGTTATCGGCCAGGTTCCGCAGCTCCTCGGCGCGCCACGTCCAGAACGTGATGACGTCGCAGTGCTCCAGGTGCGGCGCGATGGGAAGGGCGAGGTCGTGCGTGTAAACGACCACCCAGAGGTCGAGCGACCTGGGAGCTGCGTGGAGGCGTGAGTGGAAGGACGCAAGGTCATCCAGTCCCACACGGCTCACTGTTCCTCGTGCGTCCGGTGCGTGGAAGAAATCGTCCATGATGGCCCCCACGATGTTGGGGAACCGGGCCGACAGGGCGATGACCTCCTCCAAGTCGGTCGCACGGTCGTGCCGCGTGGAGGAGCTGTCGCCGATGATGGACCAGACCAGACGCTTGAGCGGCATCAGAGCCCGTGCGTGAGGGTCCAGAGGCGGTTCAGGCTTTCCGGCGAAGGTCACCATGACGAGGTTGGGCAGAGCCAGATAGTATGCCGCCTCAGCGGGCGTCATGCGGGACGGACCCCGCACACCGAAGGCGCCATTGTGGCTGCCTGCTTCGTGCCCCCAGATCCAGAGCCGGTCCTTCACTGTCTCCATAGCGCGGGCCCTGACTCCATGTGGCGACACCTCTTCCTGCCTTCCGCCACGCCGTGCGTCAGACGGTGGCCGGTGAGCAGATGATATGACGTCGGCGCAGGCTTTTCAAATCGCTCCGCGTGCCCTTGATGGTCGCGGAACGGGGCCATCCGGCGGGCGCAAGGCTTCAAGGGCTGCCGCAGCGTGCGCGGCCGTAGTCTCGACGATATCGTTCCGGAGGTGGGCAGTCCCCAGGAAGGCGGCTTCCCACTGCGAGGGCGGCAGGAGAACTCCCTCACTACGCTCGACGCGGGCGTTACTGCCGAGCATAGCGCGGAAGAAGTCCGCGTATAGCTCAGGATTCGCCCTTCGGGCAGATTCGTAGTCGGTGACAGGCCCCTCTGTGAAAAACACCGTGAACATCGAGCCCACGCGGCCAATCCAAACCGGCATGCCGGCACTGTCCGCTGAGGCGGCGACGGCTTGGGTCAGCCGCTCCGCTGCAAGGTTAAGGGCCTCATAGGGTTTGTCCTTGCGCAGCAGTTCCAGCACCGCCTTCCCGGCGCTTGCGACGACGGGGTTGCCGGCAAGCGTTCCGGCCTGGTAGACGTCGCCAAGCGGAGCCAGTCGCTCCATGATTTCCCGCCTGCCCCCGAACGCTCCGACCGGCAGCCCGCCGCCGATGATCTTGCCGAGGGTAGTGAGGTCAGCCCGGATGCCGTACAGCTCCTGCGCCCCGCCCCACGCAACGCGGAAACCGGTGATCACTTCGTCGAAGATGAGCAGCGCGCCGATGCGGTCGCAGGCCTGGCGCAATCCTGCCAAGAAGTCCGGACGTGCCGGCACCACGCCCATGTTGCCGGCGACAGGTTCGACCAGGATGCACGCAATCTTGTCGCCCTGCTCGTCGCAGATGGCGCGCACAGACTCGAGGTCGTTGTAGCGCGCGACGAGCGTCTCAGCCGCAAAGGACGGTAACACGCCGGCGCTGTCCGGCAGGCCGAAAGTAGCCAGGCCTGACCCGGCCCGTGCGAGGAGCCCGTCGCTGTGTCCGTGGTAACAGCCCTCGAACTTCACGACTTTGCTGCGACCAGTGTAGCCGCGCGCCAGGCGCACGGCGCTCATGACGGCCTCGGTGCCGGAGTTAACCAGCCGGAGCAGCTCGATCGAAGGAAATGCGCTCTTAATGACCTCGGCAAGTTCCGCCTCAATAGGGGTCGAGAGGCCGTAGGCAGTTCCTCGGCGCGTGGCACGTACGATGGCGGCCTCGACAGCCGGAGGCGCGTGGCCCAGGATGATAGCCCCCCACGACATCAGATGGTCAATGTATCGGCGGCCATCCGCATCATAGATGTAAGGCCCTTTACCCCGCACGGCGAACAAGGGCGGAATGCCGACAGCACGGAACGCGCGTACGGGGCTATTCACGCCTCCGACGATGGACCGTTCTGCTCGCCGGAGGAAGTCGTCGTTCAGTCGGCCAGCCACTTGCAGACCTCCTCAGCGTAGTACGTGACTATGGCATCGGCGCCTGCGCGTTTGATGCACAAGATGGACTCGAGCACGGCATCTCGTTCGCTGAAGGCGCCGGCCGACGCAGCGTGCTTGAGCATGGCGTACTCGCCGCTGACCTGGTATGCGGCCAGGGGCAGCCGCGTTGCACTCCTGAGCTCGGCGAGCACGTCAAGGTACGCCATCGCTGGCTTGACCATGAGCCAGTCCGCGCCTTCGGCTTCATCCAGCAACGCGTCCCGGACAGCCTCCCTACGGTTGGCAGGCGGCAGTTGATACGCCTTCCTGTCGCCGAAGCCCGGCGCCGACTGCGCCGCGTCTCGGAACGGACCGTAGAAGGACGAGGCGAACTTCGCGGCATAGGCCATGAGAGCCGTTTCGGCTTTGCCCGACTTGTGCAGGCTCTCGCGCAGAGCCCGCACCTGGCCGTCCATCATGGCGGAAGGGGCGACCATGTCAGCGCCGGCGGCCGCGTGAACGGCAGCCAAACGCCCAAGGGCGCGCAGAGTCCCGTCGTTGTCCACCTCGCCTGACTTCGTGAGCAGGCCGCAGTGTCCGTGGTCCGTGTGCGCGCAGAGGCAGACGTCGGTGATGAGCGTAAGCTCAGGCCGCACGCTTTTCAGCGCGCGCACTGCCGAGGGGACGGTCCCATCGTCACGCAGCGCGGCCGAGCCCGTCTCGTTCTTGTCCTCGGAATCGGGCACGCCGAACAGGAGCAGGGCGCCGACCCGCAAGCCCTCGGTGCGCTCCACGAGCAGGTCAACCGAGAGCCGCGAGACTCCCGGCATGGACCGCACCGGCTCCTCCCTTCCCTTTCCCGGCAGGACGAACGCGGGCAGGATCAGGTTATCCGGCCGCACCCGCGTCTCCTGAGCCAGGCGGCGCAGTCCTTCACTGCGTCGCAATCTTCGCATTCTGTTCTGAGGATACATAGGGCTCCACTATTCTCGCCGGCAACCCGACCTTGTTGAGCTCGGCCAGCGTGGCTTTGCCGATGCACCAGATTTCCCGCCGGAACGCCTCCGCGCCGTAGGCATGCCGGTATGCGCGCACGCCCGACGGGCTGACGAAGTAAACCACGTCGTGACCGGGCAGCGGGCGGCCGAGCTCCGGATGGGGGGCCACCCGGTGCAGGGCCAGGTGCGTGACTCGGCCGCCCAGCCCGGTGATTGCCCGTTCCAGGTCCGCCGGCGCATGGCTTCCCTGCACAAGCAGTATTCTGGCGCCGTCCAGATGGCCTAAGGCGCTGAGAATCCCGCGACTGCCCGGCTCTGCCGGCACGGAATCCGCACGCACGCTGCGCTCCCGCAGCTTGTCGGCTGTGCCCGCCCCGGCCGCGACGACCCTCGTCCCCGCCGTGATGCGCGCGTCGAGGCCTCGTTCCACGAGCGCTGCGAAGAACGCCCCGACCCCCACTTTGCTGGTGAAGACAAGCCAATCGAAGCCCTTGCGGCCCAGAGTTGCGATGATGCTGGGCAAAGCCGCGTAGCCTTTGGGATCCGGAGCGATGCAGAGCGCCGGCCAGTGAAGCAGGTCTCCGAGCATGCGGAAGTTCGAAGGGTCGAGGCCGGTGAACAGGATCACTGGCCGCTCCTGGAAGGCATGGCCTCGCTCTGCGGCCACGCCCACTACGAGCACCGCGGGCGAACGGACGTGCGCCGCTTCCGCGAGGGATGCAATCTCCGCGAGGCTGCCGTGGACGCGCCTTTCCCACGGTAGCGTCGAGCGCTCTACAATGGCGGCTGGCGTCTCCGGAGCCCATCCGTCCCGCAGTAAGCTCTTTACTACCGCCGCCAACACCGCCACGCCCATGAAGACGACGAGCGTGTCGGCCCGGGGGAAAGAGTTGGTAACAGCGCCGCCTGCGCAACGAGCGCTGACGACGGCGAACGACCGGCCCTTTCCCCGCCACGAAAGCGGCAGGCAGGCCGCAGCCGGCGCCGCGGTGGCCGCGCTAAGCCCCGGGATCGCTTCCCATGGAATGCCGTGTTCCGACAGGAACTCGATCTCCTCGTTGCCTCGGCCGAAGACGAACGGGCCACCTCCCTTGAGGCGGCCCACGGTTCGGCCGTGCCTGGCCGCTTCGCGCATCATCTCGTTGATGGCGCTCTGCTCTGGCCGCTTTGCATCCGGGTCAAGCCACGTGACCGTCTTGCCCTCCGTGGAGAGCCCAAGCTCTTCGAAGAGAGACCGCGGCAGGAGTCCATCGCAAATGAGCACGTCGGCCCGGCGGATGGCCCGCAAAGCGCGTAAGGTGATGAGGTCGGCCGCACCCGGGCCAGCGCCGACGATATAAACGATGCCTACGTCGGGCCTCATTTCGCCCATGGCATGTCCCTTCTGTCGCCGAGGTCCAAAGGTTCGAGGAACCGACGCAGATCCTCGTCCTGTTCGCGAACGACCAGTGCAAGCTTCCCCTGCCCCGGCGCGGGTGGAAACTCGCCGAGAGAGAAGACTTCCGTCATGCGGTGCTTCAAGCCCAGACGAATGAGGCCGGCAGTGGCGAGGATCAGCGCGTCGTACCTGCCCTCGTCCAGTTGGGCGAGCCTCTCCGGCACGCTGCCCCGCACATCGCAAGCTCGCAGATCGGGTCGCAGTTCCGCAAGACGCCATCGGCGGCCCCCGCTGGACGTGCCGACCCGGGCCCCGATCGGCAGCTCAGACAGCCTGAGCCCGTCCCGAGAGACGAGGGCTTCCCAGGGCGCAAACGACGGCGTGAGAGCCGCAACGCACAGCCCGGGAGGAACGCGGCTGGGCAGGTCCTTCGCACTGTGCACAGCCAAGTCAATCTCGCCCGCTAAGACCGCTGCGTCGAGGTCACGGGTGAAGAAGTCATCTTCGGAGACCAGCGGCAGCGGCGTGTCCTTGTCCCGGTCGCCCGGCGTCTCGAAGGTCACGACTTCCACGCAGAGCTTGGGCGCTAAGATTGCGAGGAACTCCGCCGCTTCCGCAATCTGGGCCAGAGAGAGGCGGCTGGCACGCCCGCCGACTCTGGCAGTCCGCGGGCTCCAATGCCTGCCGGTCCGCCGCGCGTGCCAGCGCAGCGCGTGCTCGAAGGCGAGCTTCTCCGCCGAGGCGACGCGCACTGCGTCCGCGCCCGTCAAGGGCACCTCCCCGATCTCGGCCAAGCGGAAGCAATGTGTGCCCGCTGCCCCGCCATGCCGACGGAGCAGCTCGCCATAGCGTCCTGTCAGGTCTGCGACCACAAAGGCTCCTTCGCAGAGGCGGTCGGCGAGCAGGCGCTCGCCTTCCTTTGGAAGCTCCGAGGTCAGCACGATGCCGTGCGCCCCGGCCAGGAACAGCGCCAGCGCCGCCGGATGCCGGACCCCAAGGCCGAGCGATGCCCGCCAGCCGACGCCGGACGTGCCTGCCCGTCGCGAGAACGGCACCACTTCCACCTGCTTGGCCCGCAACTGGCGCGCGATGGACTCGGCCAGTCGCCCGCAGCCGAAAAGCAAGATGCGGCGCGATGGCAGCGGCTGAAGCCTGCATTCCAGCAACGAGACGGTGGCCGTGGCCCAACTCCTCACACCGAAAGCAAGGCCGCTCTCCGCGCGCAGTCGCTTCTGCGCCAGAAGGCAAGACGTGAACGCCTGCTTCAGGAGTCTTGGCTGCGTGTCCGACACTCCTCGTGAGCTGTGACCGGGCTGCAAGACCTCCGCTTCCCATTGGTCCACGGCCGAGCGTACCTGGCCTGCAGCTTCAGTTTCACCCAGGAGGTGCGAGTCCAGACCCGTGGCAACACGGAGAAGGTGATGAAACGCGGCGGCATCCGTCTTCGTGTAGAAGGCCGAGGTATATGACTCAAGCAGGAGCCCGCACTGCTCCTCCACGGTGCGGCGGATATCACGCACAGCACCGCGGGCGGATGCCTCCGCAAAGTAACACTCCCAGCGCTGGCAGGTCGCCAGGACCAGAATGCCCAACTCCCGCAAGGCATCGCAGGCGCCATTGGCGAGCGATTCGAAAACAGCCGCCGGCAGGTCGGCGCGCTTAGCTCCGAACAATGCCAGGCGTATTGGGCGTTTGCCGCGCTGAAGCAACATGGCGGCAACATCGTCTCGAACCTGGCGCGACTCGGCGCAATCCGTGCCGTTGGAGTGGACGGCGACCGTCACGCCGGCGTGCACGTGCACGGCCGGAAAGATCACTCGCGAGCACCGGCCGGGGGACACGACACAGGAGAGCGCGCCCTTGGACTCCGCGTCGTTGCCGATCCGGACGTTCAGGGCCGGCTCGCACGTCGCGGCAACAACCAACGCAAAGCCGTCAACGTCCCCCTCGCTGTAACGACCAGGTTTCCAGAGGATGGCGCCCGACTTGACAGCCTCGGCCAGGCGGTCGGAGACGGTCGGCGCAAGAACGGTGACCTCGGCCCCGGCGTCTGCCAGCGTGACAGCCTTCCGCGTGCCGACACGCCCTCCTCCCACAACGAGGCACCGCAGGCCGCTCACGTCTATGGCGATACTCAGATAGCGCCGCCGCACCTCGGCCTGGACGTCATCGCTTCTGGTTGTCTTGGTCAGCTCTTCAGTCACTTGCTCAGATGCTCTCCTATTGCTTCGGCACGTCCTCGGGTGCCTGGGCACCAGCCGCCGGCACAGGAACCCCGGTGTAGCAGCAGGGCCTCTCCCACGTCCATCATCCCCTTCGAATCAGCACTCTCCAATGGCCTCCCTCCTGAGTCGCTGATACGACACTATGACCGTCTTGCTCCGCGCTGGCGGGAACGTTCCGAGCGCCCTGCTCGTCCAGCAGAAGTGAGACAACCTGCCCCTTCGCAACCTGGCCAAGCAGGAGCTTCGTCTTGACGTAATTGAGCGGACACGTGACGCCGCGAAAGTCTGCTTCCTTGGCTACCTCGAACCGCCCTGCTTTAACGTCCTCCGGCTCGGCCGAAGTTGGCCGAAAGCGGAGAGACGAGTCCATGTTGTCATAAAGGTTCTGGACTACATCAACAAACGCAACTACCTCGTCGTGTTTCGCGCTGAACGCCACAGCCGGCTTGGCAGCGACGGCGCTTCGGAGCGCGTCCTCTACGATGGCCCCGGACGACGCGCCGACCAGCCCCTTGCCGACGAAGAAGTCTCTGAACAGCCGAAGGGCGTCGGCATCGTCTCTCGGCTCCTGGCCTTGCGTGACCAGGAGCGCTCGGGCGGCGGAGCAGACGGCAGCGAACAGCTTGCCCTCCCCAAGCGCCGCACGCGCGCTTGCCAGGTCCACCTCGATCAGATCGAATACGCCGGCGCCGCATTCGCCGGGGCCGCGGCCTGCCAGGGAGAACGGCGTCTCGGCCCCCCAGTCGAAGTAGTAGTTCTTGTCCTCCTCGAAGGGGGGAACACTCCTGTAGTCCGCTGCGAGCTGCTCCGCTACCTTTCTACCCCCGGCCTCTAAGAAGGCATCATAGTTGGGAAACTGAGCTGAGCGCCGAAAGGCCTCCAGAAACTCGACCATGAAAGCAGGCACATTCCTGGCCGGGACGGAGCCCGCCTCTTGGGCCAGCTTCGTCTCGCCCTCGCCTACCTTGCCGCCCAGTTGGACGGTGTAGTGGGGCACAAGCCTCCCACCGAGCCGCCGCGCAGCACCGAACATGCCGATCCGCGCGATCGGATGGCGGCCGCAAGCGTTGGGGCAGCCGCTGATATGGAGGTTCAGCTCGCCGAGCCCGTCCAGATCGAAGCCGCCTCGCACCAGCTTGTCTGCGATGGCCCGTGCCAGCCCGCGCGACAGACAGATGCCCAGCTTGCAGGTGGCCGCTCCTGTGCACGCGACGGTGTTGCGCAGGATGGGGGCGAGCGCCTCTGCCAGGCCGAGCTCAGCCAGCTTTCGGTGCAAGCCGGTCAGGTCGCCCTCGGGGACCCACCGGATAACCATGTTCTGCCACTGCGTGGTGCGAATCATGCCTTCTCCATGTGCCTCGACCACGTCAGCCAGTTTCTGGAGCGGGTCTGCCGGGATGTCGCCAAGCATGAGGGGGATGTGAACCAAGCAGTAGCCCTGCTGCTTCTGAGGAACGACGTTTCTTTTGCGCCAGATGCCAAAGCCTTCGGCGGCTGGCTTCTCCTGGCTGGGGCTCTTGCGATCTCGACTCGGCAGGGCCCGAACCTGGAGACCCGGCAGGCCTGCCCTCCGCAGCTCGGAAAGCTCGGCGTGATAGAGCTCCTGGAAGTGCTCCAGGCCGATGCTGTGCACGAGGAAGCGCAAGCGCGCCCTGTTTCGGTTCTTCCGGTTTCCGTGCTGGTCGAAGACGCGTTTCACGGCTTCCGCTACAAAATGGATGTCCGTGGCCGGCACGAACTCCTCGAGGCGGTCAGCCACGCGACTGCGCGCGCCCATCCCGCCAGCGACGTACACGCTGAAGCCGGCCTCTCCTCCCCGCCTTCCGGCTACGAACCCCAGGTCATTCACCGTCGCGCCCGCGCAATCGTGCGAGCAGCCGGAGAAGGCAATCTTGTATTTGCGTGGAAGCCGGTGCGACGCCGGGTCCGGCAGCAGGAACTCCGTCAGTGCCGCCACGTACGGCGACACGTCGAACACCTCCCCAGGGCACACGCCGGCGTCGAAGCACGCCGTGATGTTGCGCACCGTGTTGCCGCCGCCGCCCTTCGTCGAAAGCCCGGCCTCGGAGAGCCTCACAAGAGCAGGATGAATGCCCTCCAGCGGCACCGAATGCACTTGGATATCCTGGCGGGTCGTGACGTGAAGGATGCCATCCCCGTAGTCGCGACTCACAACGGCAACGGCACGCATCTGGTGGGGGAGGATGGCGCCCGCCGGCAGACGCACCCGCAGCATGAAGGCCCCCGCCTTCCGTTGCTCGTAGACGCCATGGGGGACCCGAAACGCGCGGTACTGGGTCGCAGATATCTCGCCCTTCCTGAACCGCTCCGTCTCGGTCCCGAACCTGTGCAGATCTTCGGCAAGCGTCTTCGGCAAGTTGTAGATGATCTCCATGATGTGCTTCCTTCTGTTGATTCCCTCTGCGGACGGGCCTGTCCCTGCGATGGATGCAGCGCGATGCCTCGGGGGTGCCCCATTCGCTCTTAGCCTTTTGGCTTGCCTTCCTCGCCCAAGAGGGCCGCGAAGAAGGTGGCATACTTGAACCCGCCGTCTGGTGAGACGGCCACCGCCGGGCCCGCGCAATCCTTGCTCACCTCCGCGGCGGCGTGTACAATGGCACCGGTGGATGGCCCGACGATGAGCCCCTCTTCGCGGAACAATCGCTTCGTCATAGCGTAGGCCGAGCGATCGTCCACGCGGATCACGCGGTCGATGACGCTGCGGTCCAGGATGCCGGGCACCTTCGACTCCGTGAAGTTTTTCAGGCCGGGCAGTCTGTGCCCCTTCTGCGGTTCGATCGCGATCACCCGAATCGTGGGGTCCTTCTCCTTCAGGTACCTGGCCACTCCTGTGACGGTCCCGCAGGTGCCGAATCCTGCGAAGAAGAACCTGACCATTCCTTCGGTCTGGTTCCATATCTCCGGCCCAGTGGTTTCATAATGGGCACGGACGTTGTCAGGGTTCTCGTATTGGTTGGGCATTGCATACCGGTCTCTGGTCGCCTCACTTTCCGCGAATGAGTGTGCCAAGGCAATGGCGCCGTCTTTGGGATGATCTATGGGACACAGGTCATCCGGCGTGGGCCAGACTTCAGCGCCGAGCATTCGCAGAAGGACTTTCGTCTCTTCCGGCACCCCTTCCGGGATCGTCACCGTCATTCTCTTGCCCATCACTGCGGCAAGGGCGGCCAGCGCGATGCCAGTGTTGCCGGACGTGGGCTCCACCAGATCCTTGTTATTCAGTTCGCCGCGCTCTGCCATGCCCTTGAGCATGTAGTGTGCGGTTCGGTCCTTGATCGAGCCGAACGGGTTGAACCATTCCAGTTTGAGGTAAAGCTGGAACTCGCCATCGGGGGCGATGCGGTTCAACCTGACCAGCGGAGTCGGGTTGGCGGGAGTTGCCACCAAGTCGCGGATGCTATCGTATCGGCGTAAGGCCGGCTTTGCGGCCAGACGTTCGTAGTTCGCTGTGTTCCTCATCAAGCTCCTCCAGGGGCTGGGCCACAAGCTCGTGTCCTTCAAGCCGCCAGGCCGCATGCCTGGTTGTCCCGTTGCCGAGGCCCCGTAATCACGTAGATACTTCCACCGACCGCCTGACTGACATCCTGCCCGAGTCCTTTTCCCTGCATTTCAACCCTTTGACGTGACTCAAGCGCTCAACTCCTTTGCGGGCCCTTGCAGCCGTCTCAGATCTGA
>Ga0315289_10006718_pt1 | contig 16871 bp, 15 predicted proteins | sample YL17G11_40_MG_FD_203452 | JGI IMG/M metagenome (GOLD analysis project Ga0315289, IMG submission 203452) | Sediment microbial communities from Yellowstone Lake, YNP, Wyoming, USA - YL17G11_40 | ecosystem: Environmental > Aquatic > Freshwater > Lake > Sediment | place: USA: Wyoming | collected... | reverse complement strand
TAATCGTAGTAGAAATATCTTTCATTTGTTGGTTAAAAATATCTGTGATTTAGTGCCAGATCATTTATAATTACCATTTATTATAACGCTCTCAGAGTGGAAAGCAAGGTAAATTCCTTTAAAATCTTCTCCGACCCAGACTTCAAGCGTAGGGGCAGCCTTGAGGGGTTTTACTGAATCGGGGGCAGGGGGTCTCCCCAGAAGATGTAATACATATTGGTGGTAGCATTGTGCAACAGACCTGCGATCTTTTCCTCCAACATTGCAGCTCCCTGGACCTCAAAGATCTGTTTCTGTACAATCCCTGGCTTTTCAAGAGTAGCATTAAAGGAAATAACATTTCCATGTGCATTCTCTTGATAAATTCCTGGGTCAAGCGTGAAGAGCCAATCATTTATCGAAAGCATCCCGTTACTGAAGACGAAGGTGGCAGTTGAAGTGGTGAACCCCACTATTGAAAGCACGCTTACTTCCCAGGTGGTTCCCTCTAAAACCGGTGTTTCCTGTGCCTGAGCGGAGAAAGCTCCTGCAAGGATACATACGGTTAAAAGGAAAATGCCCAATCTACAGATTCGCCATAGTTTCATACGTTACCTCCTTTTTTGTAAAATAGAAACAGGCTCGTTAACCTGTTTATTATATCGGCTGAAAGGAGGAATAAAATTAGAAAAATCTAAAATCCGGGGATAGTAGGAATACTGTTCGTTGTTAAAATATTTTGGTGATCAGGCTACACACTCGGATATAATATATAATAAATAGGGCTCTTCCACGCTCACGACATTTTTCGTTCATTCGGTAAGGGGTCCCCCGCAATTCTTTACCAGATGGAGTGGAAACAAGAGAGTTTAATCGAAGGTTGCTGAAAGGCCAGGGGTAAACTTTGCTACAAAGGTATCTTCATCTCCATTGAATAATGGATCATAGGCACCTGCAGTGGTTGGAAAATTTTCTGACCAGGTAGATCCGGCAATCAGGACATTCCCTGCTGCATCAATGGCAAGGTCTAATGCAATCTCGTTATCATTTCCCCCAATAAAGGTGGATGCCTTTAGGGCTGTTAGGTTATTATCAAGCTTTGAGACGAAGGCGTCATAATAGTCGCTGCTGTTAAATATGGTATCATACGCCCCGAAGGTTGTCGGAAAATTTTCTGACCAGGTGTGTCCTGCGATAAACACATCGCCTGTTGAATTGACAGCAATGGTAAAGGTACCTTCCCCATTTTCGCCGCCGATGAAAGTGGATGCTTTGAGAATAGAAAGGTTGTTATCGAGTTTTGAAACAAATGCATCATAATTTTCACTGCTGTTAAATACCGTATCGTATGCCCCTTCTGTGGTCGGAAAGTTCTCTGACCGTGTTTGTCCTGCAATAAACAAATCCCCGGCTGAATCAAAGGCAAGGGCTGTGATAATCTCACTATATTTTCCACCCAGAAATGTGGATGCCTTCAGAGTCGAAAGGTTGTTATCGAGCTTTGAGATAAAGGCATCGTAGTATTCGCTGCTGTTAAATACGGTATCGTAGGCACCTGTAGTGGTGGGGAAATTGGATGACAGCGTTGATCCTGTCACAAACAAATCCCCGGCTGAATCAAAGGCAAGGGCTGTGATAATCTCACTATATTTTCCACCCAGAAATGTGGATGCCTTCAGAGTCGAAAGGTTGTTATCGAGCTTTGTGATGAAACCATCATAATTTTCGCTGCTGTTAAATACCGTATCATATGCCCCTACCGTGGTCGGAAAGTTCTCTGACCGTGTTTGTCCTGCAATAAACACATCCCCTGCTGAGTCAAGGGCAAGGGCTAAGGCAAACTCACTGTATTTTCCACCCAGAAATGTGGATGCCTTCAGGGTTGTAAGGTTATTATCGAGCTTTGAGACAAAGACATCGTAGTATTCGCTGCTGTTAAATACGGTATCATATGCCCCTACCGTGGTTGGAAAATCAGGAGAAAATGTTTGCCCGGTAATAAATACATCGCCTGCTGAATCAATGGCAAGGGCTAAGGCAGCCTCACCATACTTCCCCCCGAGAAACGTGGATGATTTAAGGGTAGCAAGGTTGCTATCGAGCTTTGAGACAAAGACATCAGAATAGTCTTCGCTATTCAGTGATGTATCATAAGCCCCTAAAGTTGTCGGGAATTTGGATGAAGATGTAAATCCTGTAATGAACACATTCCCTGCTGAATCGATGGCAAGGGCGTTAGCACTCTCATAGCCACCAGCGCCAATGAATGTTGAGGCGAGAAGCGGATCAATAACTAAAGAATAGTTTTTGTTATAGTCTTTCACGGTAAAGCCGTATTCATAGTGTGGGGTACAGGGTGCGGAGTGTAGAATTGTATATGCAACAGCTACTTCAATTCTCTTCCCTGCAACCTCCTGATAGGCAATGGGTCTGGTCATCAATACCTTCCCTATCCCTGTCTCTATCTCGAGTTCACCCTTTTTGTTTACCCTTAACCCCTCTGCTCCCTCAACCTTTATCGCTATATCCTCTACCTTCCCCCCTTTTTCTACTGTTAATACCTTCTCTACGTTCTTCCCGTAAGCCTTAAGGGTGAATTTTATGTTCTCATATATTTCACCAAGACTTATTTCTGTGTAGGTTGGTAGAGCGTTCTTCCAGTTATTTTGATTTCTGCCCTTGAAATAGCTTACCTTCGTCTCTGCTCTTTTTATCCCTTCTGCCTTTGTCTCCTGGGTCTTCAAGAACCCCTCTTTTATCACCCAGCCTTTAAGCCCATAGATAATCTCACTATCTGTGATAAACACAGTTCCGGCAAAGGTGTGTGCATAATATTTGACCCCTACGTTTTTAATCTGTGACTCATTCTTAATGAATGGTATCTGAATGGTATTAAGCCTTTTGGTAATCTCCTTTTCCCTTTCCGGGTCGATGGTGCATGGCTTGAATAAAAGGGGCGATTGCGCTGTATATGCGAAGGCAGTTGAGGTTAAAAAGAGGAACAGAAGGAATAGAACATAAATCTTCTTCATGGCTATCTCCTTAAAGAATGGTAAATATGGTAAATCATAAAATAGAATCTCTATGCTTAAGAAAAAAACCGCTTAAAGATTATTACTCCTACCAGGTAATTATGTCAACACCATGTATAAGTCAAAAAACATGGGCATCTAAAATCCTATCTTCCCACCCTTAAATCCTTGCAAAAGCCATCTAACTTTATTATTAAGAAAATATGCCCAAGGTAAGCGTGATCATTCCAGCCTACAACGCTTCTCAGTTTATAGTCCCGGCAATTGAGAGTGTCCTCAATCAGACCTATACTGATTATGAGTTGGTTTTTGTGGATGATGGCTCGATTGATGATACTGCGGCTATCGTGATGAGTTATGGGGAGAGGATTAAGTATGTATATCAGAAGAATCAGGGCCTCTCTTCAGCCCGAAACGTAGGTATAGAGAAGGCAGAAGGTGAGTATCTTGCTTTTTTGGATGCGGATGACTACTGGGACAGAAGAAAGCTAAGCTATCAGGTTGTTGTTCTCGATAGATCACCCTCTGTGGGTGTGGTCTATACTGCCCTGAAGGTAGTAAATAAGGATGGTTGTGAAATCGGAGAGAGAAGATGCTCGATAAGAGGACAGATCTTCTTCTCCCTCTTAACCGAGAATTGTGTGGTGGGTAGTTGCAGCAGTTCCTTAATCAGGAGGGAGTGCTTTGATACGGCAGGTACCTTTGATGAGACGTTTTCTGCCTCTGAAGACTGGGATTTATGGCTTCGGATTGCTCCCCATTACCTTTTTGATTTCGTTGATCTTCCCCTGACCTTCTACCGCATCCATCCAGGAAACATGCATAAGGATCTTGCCTTAATGGAGAGAAATGTATTTCACGTCCTTGAAAAGCTTTTTAAACGGGAGTCTTTAAATCAAGATTTGTTGAAGAAGAGAGGGGGTATCCTGGCCAAGCATTCTTTAGACTTTGCCTTAAACTATTTCATAGAACGGGATTTGATAAATGCCCGGAGATGTATCCTTTCTGCCTGGAGATGGGATAAAAAAAGGGTCAACCTTTTTTCACTCTCCTTGTTTTTAAAGACTATTTTGGGGAAAAAAGTGATAAATTTCCTGAGTAAAGAGAAAGAGGTCTTGAAGAAGAAGGGTCAATCTTTGCAATGAAAAGGGAACTTTTAACAATACTTCTCTGCCCCTTCTGTAAGGAAAAATTGCATCTCAGCGCCGTAAGAGAAGAAGAAGGAGAGGTGATGGAAGGAACCCTTTCCTGCAAATGCTCGCAGGGTTCTCCTATACTAAATGCAATCCCCCGATTATTTTCTCAGAACTTAAATAGTGAATTTGAGCGTATCTATGCCAAAACCTTAAAAAGCTTTAGCTTCGAGTGGAGACGATATGAGGTTCAGGATATCAAAACTGATCAGGCTGTCTTCGTAGCCAAAACCGGCCTTACCCTTGGAAAGATTCAAGATAGATATTCTCTATTTCGAGGAGGAGGGATTAATTTCCTTGGGACCAAAGAGTAAACCCTTACCACGAGTCTTGATGATCATCTCACTCTTTTATCCCTTCGTGGGGGGCACGGAGAAACAGGCACAGAGGTTGACAAAGAAGTTAAGAGAGAGAGGGGTTACCATCTCTATCCTGACCAGAGAGATGAAGGGATGCTTGATCAATGAGGAGGTAGATGGCATCCCGGTCTTCCGAAAGATAAAGACTATAGAGTTCGGTACCCTTTGGGGCATCTCCTATATTCTCTCTACCCTTTTCTTTCTCATCCGTTACCGGAATGAGTATGATCTCATCCACTGCCATCATTTACAGGGATTCCACTCCCTGGTTGCAGTGCTGGTAAAGAGGGTTCTTAACAAGAAGGTGATCATCAAGGTGGCAGGAGGGGGAGTAAAGGGTGACATCTATGCTATAAAGAAAAGGAAGCTCGGCAGATTATACCTTCAGCTCATGAAAAGGGCTGATAGGGTCATTTCGGTTACTAAGGAGATTACCTCCCAACTCGTAGAAAATGGTTTTCCTTTGTCAATCATCAAGGAGATACCCAATGGGGTTGATCCTCGTGAATTCAGCCCTCGTGAAGATCCCCTCTCATCACAGGGGCGGTTGATTACTTATGTGGGGAGGTTTGATCCGCTGAAAGGGTTGGATGATCTCCTCAAGGCATTCAAGATGGTAAATGAAAAGCATCCAGAGACAAGGTTGGTTTTGGTGGGAGATGGAGAGGAAAAGGATAATCTCATTCGGCTTGCCCATCAACTGGATATTTACCCCCAGGTTAGATTTGAAGGGATGAAAGAAGGTGTGGAAAACTCCTTAAGGGAAAGTGAGGTCTTTGCTTTCCCCTCTCTCACCGAGGGACTATCCAATGTCCTGCTTGAGGCGATGGCCTGCGGTCTTCCTGTAGTTGCCACCCGGGTTGGAGGGAATGTTGAACTGGTTGAAGACGGATTAAACGGATTCCTCATTAATCCCCGAGATCCAGATGGATTGGCTGAAGCTATCATGAGCCTGCTTGAAGATAAAGAAAGGGCAAAGCAGATGGGGAGAGAAGGGAGAAGAAAAGTAGAAGAAAGGTACTCGTTGGACCACATTGCCGGAGAGTATTTAATGATTTATCAGCAATTGGGAGAAGAGAAGTGAAGATCAGGAGAGTGAAGGATATTCTCTCTCCACCTGGTCCTCAGTTTGATGGAGAGAAGGGTGCCCGGTTTAAGAGGTTTATAAATCAGGTTAAGTACGATTTTCCTATACTCGAGATCGGCGGTAGAGGGCAAGGGCAGGATTTTCGGATTTTCAACCTCGATATCAAACCCTCTCCTGATGTTGGTATTGTAGGAGATGGTTGTGAACTGCCTGTCAGAGAAGATGCGCTGGGAGGGGTGATCCTGACCGGTGTGATCGAGCATGTGAAAAACCCCATGCTCCTGATGGATGAGATTTATCGCGTCTTGATCCCTGCAGGGATTGTCTATATTGAGGCACCATTCATCCAGGGTTTTCATCCTGATCCTGGTGACTACCAGCGTTTCACCCTTTCTGGCCTTGAGCATCTCTGCAATAGGTTTAAGAGGATAGAGAGTGGTATCTGCGGTGGACCAGCCTCGGCTGTCACCTGGATCCTTCAGAATTTCTTTTCCCTTCTCCTTTCTTTTGGTAATGACTCGCTTTACAGGAAGTGGTCCTTCTTTTGGGGATGGGTGCTAAGTCCGATAAGATTTCTGGATGCAGTTCTTAAAAGGGTGCCTCATGCTGAGGTCATCTCCTCCGGTTTTTATTTTATGGGGAGGAAGGAAGATCAGCAACGTAAGGAATCAGGCTGAGCAATGTGTGGAATCTGTGGTAAACTCAATTTCAGCAAAGATGAACAGGTAGAGAGAAGGCTGATCGAGCAAATGTGCCAGGTCCTCTCCCATCGCGGGCCTGATGATGAGGGTGTGTATGTAAAAGGAAATTTCGGCCTGGGCCACAGGAGGCTTAGTATCATAGACCTTACCCCAGCCGGTCATCAACCCATGGGTAATGAGGATAAGACAGTCTGGATCAGCTTTAATGGGGAGATTTACAATTACCTCGAACTCAGGGAGCAGCTTGAGTGCAGAGGACACAGGTTTATCTCCTCAACCGATACCGAGACCATTCTTCACCTCTATGAAGAAGAAGGGGTTGAGTGCCTGAACAGGCTTCGGGGGATGTTTGCCTTTGCCATCTATGATGAGAATAACGAAAGGTTGTTTTTAGCCCGGGATCGTGTGGGTAAAAAACCTTTAGTCTATGCCTTAAAGGATGACTTTCTCATCTTTGCCTCAGAGATCAAGGCCCTCCTTTTAGACCCTACCATGAAAAGGGAGGTGGATTTTGTCGCCCTGCACCACTACTTAACCTACGAGTATTGCCCCAGCCCCTTGACCATCTTCAAGGGGATAAGTAAACTTCCTCCTGCCCATTTCCTTACCTGGGAAAAGGGGAGGGTTAAGATCGAGCGCTACTGGGATTTGAGCTATAGAGAGAAGTTGATCCTTGCACATGAAGAGGAGTATGAGGAAAGGTTCAAAGAAATCTTTGAAGAATCTGTCAGAATCAGGATGAGAAGCGATGTACCGCTCGGTGCCTTCTTAAGCGGGGGAATAGATTCCAGTGCCACGGTTGCCTTTATGAGTAAGCTCAATTCAAGGCCGGTCAAGACCTTCTCCATCGGTTTTGAAGAGGAGGAGTATAATGAACTCCCCTATGCTAAGATCGTGGCAGACAGGTTCAAGACAGACCATCATGAATTTCTGGTAAAGCCTGATGCCGTGGAGGTACTGCCCAGACTGGTCTACTACTACAATGAGCCTTTTGCTGACTCCTCAGCCATCCCTACCTACTATGTGTCCAGGCTTACCCGTGGACATGTTACGGTAGCTCTAAATGGTGACGGAGGGGATGAGTCGTTTGCCGGTTATGAACGCTATATTGCCGATCGCCTGGCCGGATACTATCAGATGGTTCCAGCAATAGTGCGAGAGAAGGTGATAAGAAGGATGGTGGAGAGCTTACCCCATTCAGAGAATAGGAGGAACTTTTTCAGGAGGCTGAAACGTTTTGTCCGAGGGATATCGGAACAACCGGAACGGCGGTACGTGCGATGGATCTGCTTCTTTGATAATGAGATGAAGGATGATCTCTACTCCCGTGAATTTAAGAGCATGGTCTTAGGGATTGATTCTGCTGACCTTACCGTTCAGTGGTACGGGAAGGCCGATGGGAAAAGCTTTATTGATCGGACCCTCTATGTGGATGTGATGTCGTACCTTCCTGACGATCTGCTGGTGAAGGTGGATATAGCCAGCATGGCTAACTCCTTAGAGGCGAGGTCACCCTTCCTGGATCATACGCTGATGGAATTTGCTGCCTCCCTCCCCAGCGAACTCAAGCTCAAAAGGGTGAATACCAAATACCTTCTCAAGCAGTTACTCAAAGATATCTTGCCACCGGAGATTTTAAAAAGGAAGAAGATGGGATTCGGTGTTCCCCTCGATCGTTGGTTTAGAAGGGAACTCAAAGAAATGGCCTATGATACCCTCCTTTCTCAATCCGCACTCAACAGAGGTTATTTTAAAAGAGAGTCAATAGAAAAATTGCTCAATGAGCATGTATCCATGAAAGCAGATCATAGCTACCGCATATGGGCCTTGCTCTTCTTAGAGCTCTGGCATTGCATGTTTATTGACCGACAGGAGGTGGATTTCTATCGAGAGCATAACCTGTGAGCTCTGTGGTGGTAAAGAGACCAAACCCTTTGCAAAGGCTCAGGATCTTTATTCTGCCAATGTCTACGCAGTGGTTGAATGTGCACAGTGTGGTCTGATCTATGTAAATCCCCGCATCTCCAATTTTGAGGAGATCTATCGGAATCAGGAGACCATGCTGAAATATTTTCTTGAGAAGGTATCCTCTGACCTAACTGCATTTAAGCTTCCTCTGAGCTTGATCGAAAGATTCAAACCAAAAGGTTTGGTCCTGGATATCGGGTGTGGGATTGGGAACTTTCTCCTTCAGCTAAAAGAGAAAGGTTATGAGTGTTTCGGTATAGAGTTGAATAAGGATTGTGTGAGATACGCAGGGGAGGTGAGGGGGCTTACTATCAAGGAAGGTAGGATTGAAGATATAGATTTTGGAGAAGAGAGGTTTGACCTTATCACTATCTTAAGCACCTTAGAACATATGGGCCACCCTGTAAAAGTGCTCTCGAAAGTGAGATCACTCTTGAGGGATGATGGGGTAGTAATCATTTCAGTGCCCAATGTTGGCTACCTTTCTTTCCGCATAGGGAAGGCACTCCACATAAGGACGAAAACATTAGATCCAACCGCCCATCTCTTCTATTTTTCTCCCGCTACCCTCCTTAAGATGGGTGAAAAGGCAGGCCTTAAGATGATTTATCACGAGTGCGGACTGGTGAGTTCAGTCAGGGTGAAAGAGAGAGTAAAGGATTGGATCAAGAGGATCGTATTCCCCTTAACCAACCGCCTCGAATGGGGGAGCACAATTACCATGGTCTTAAAAGAAACCAGATGAGAAAGATTAAGATATTTTATCTCATAACCAGTACTTCCATCGGTGGTGCAGAAAAGGTGCTCTTTGATCTCTGTACCGGGCTGGATAAAGGGCAGTATGAAATTACTGTTGGTTCGCTTAAAGGTAAAGGACTGATAGCTGAGCACCTGGAAAAGCAGGAAATTGAGGTAGTCTCTTTTGGTCTGAAGGAAGGATTGGGTCTTTCTGGTTCCCTCACTTCTTTTTTCATGATCTTCAAGGTAGCAAGAGAATTGAGAAAAAGGGGGGTAGATATCCTCCATACCTTTCTCTTTCGCGCTAACCTCATCGGCAGAATCGCAGCAAGATTCACCAAGAGACCACCCATCCTCATATCTTCCCTTAGGACCATGGAAGAGGAGAAAAGGTATCAACTTTTTCTGGAAAGAATTACCTCCTTCATGGTAGATAAATATATTGCTGTGTCAGAGAAGGTTAAGGAATATGCGATCACCAATTCCAAGATACCGGCTGATAGGATCATAACTATTTACAACGGTGTGAGACCTCTTAACAATAGAGTTGATGTAGATCTGGAAGCCATGAGGAGGGCACTAAGTATTTCCCCTTCGGATCGGGTTGTCATGGTTATCGGGAGACTGCGTAAGGAAAAGGGACATTACTTCTTGATTGAGGCTATAGATGAGTTAAGGAAGAAGATCCCTGAAGTTAAACTGGTCATTGTAGGGGAGGGAGAAGAAGAGGAAAGGCTTAAACGTCTGGTAAGAAAACTTTCCCTTACAGACACGGTCGTGTTTGCCGGCTTGAGAAGAGATATTCCCGATCTCTTAACGATAGGGGAACTGGTTGTGCTCCCATCACTCTGGGAAGGGATGCCTAATTGCCTGCTTGAGGCTATGGCTGCAGGTAAGCCAGTGATTGCCACCACAGTTGGAGGTATTCCTGAAGTTGTAATGGATGGTGAGACAGGAATTTTAGTTCCTCCCCGAGACTCACATGCTCTAACAGAAGCCATGATAAGAATCCTCAATCAGGGAGAAGAGGCTCGTGCGATGGGGATAAAGGGGAGGAAAAGGGTTGAACAATTCTTCCCTCTTCAAAAGAGCCTTAATGAAACAGAAATGGTCTATCAGGGAATGCTGAACAGGAAGGTGCTTTCGTGCTGATTTATTTTTTTACCTTTCTCCTTGCTTTTTCTCTTTCCTGGTATCTCACCCCTATCTTCCAGAAGGCGGCATTAAAGTTCGGGATTGTTGACCTCCCGGATGGAAGACTGAAAAGACAGAGAGAACCGGTCCCCTATCTGGGAGGACTATCTATCTATCTCTCCTTCCTCTTAACCCTTGCTTTTACTTTTAGGTTCAGCCAGGAGGTCCTGGGCATCCTCTTGGCTGGTACGATTATTATTATTCTCGGGTTGATTGATGATTTCAAGGCACTATCTCCGAGGATAAAGTTTATCGGCCAGTTCATTGCCATGTTCGTTCTGATCAAATCAGGGATCTTTATCAAACTCACCTTTATCCCCTATCCCGTAAGCATCGTTCTTTCTTTCTTGTGGCTTTTGGCCATCACCAATGCCTTTAACATCATTGACGTTATGGATGGGCTTTCCTCCGGCATTGCCTTCTTTTGTTCTCTGATCTTCTTCATTGTTGCCTTCTTAAATGGTCACGTGATGATTGCAACCTTAACCATTGCATTAGCAGGAAGCCTTGCCGGTTTCCTCCATTACAATTTTGAACCGGCCAAGATTTATATGGGTGATACTGGAAGCATGTTTATTGGTCTGATCCTCGGTGCCCTGTCCATGATCGGAAGCTACACCGAGAAGAATTTCCTGGGTTTTATCGCACCGGTGATCATCCTCGGCATACCACTCTTTGACACCCTCTTTGTGATGTATATCAGATCGCTCAGGGGAATGCCGGCAATCAAGGGCAGTCCGGATCACTTTGCCCTCCGCCTGAGGAAGTGGAGGCTCTCTACCCGGCAGACTGTTCTGGTGAGCTATCTTGCATCAATAGTCCTCGGTGCAGCTTCGCTCCTGATCATCCAGGTAACACCTTTTCAATCCATTGCCATTGTCTTCTCTCTCCTCCTCTGTGCCTTAATTGTGGCTTACTATCTCAAAAAAATTGATATGACTCTGTAGAGGAGGATATGGTTACTATCATCGGTGCGGGCCTTACCGGCTTGAGTACCGCCTATCATTTGAAAGATGGAGAATATGTGGTCTTTGAAAAGGAAGAAAAAGCAGGGGGTCTCTGTCGATCAATGAAGAAAGATGGATTCACCTTTGACTTCACCGGCCATTTTCTTCACAACCACCATCCCTATACAGGAGAACTTGTGGAAAAGATCCTCCCCGGAGGATTCAACCATATTACTCGCCGGGCCTTTATCTACCTTCAGGGTAGGTATATCCCCTATCCCTTCCAGGCGCATACCTTCGGGCTTCCACCGGAGAAAAGGAAAGAGTGTGTGATGGGTTTTATTGAGGCTAAGAATCAAAAGGGTTTACCACCGCAAAACTTCTTGGACTGGATCTACCAGACCTTTGGGGAGGGCATGGCAAAATACTTCTTCATACCCTACAACGAGAAGTTCTGGAAGGTGAACTTGCGTGACCTCACCTATGAATGGACCTCTTGGTCTGTTCCTCAGCCCACCATGGAACAGGTACTGAAAGGCGCAACCGGTTTTAAGAATGAAAAGATGGGATATAACCCTTCATTTCTCTATCCTAAGTGGGGTGGGATTGAACTTCTCCCTCAGGCCTTTCTCCCCCATGTCAAGAATTTAAAATTGGGCAAAGCGGTAAAATCCATTTCAATGAAGGAAAGAAGTCTTTCCCTTGAAGACGGGGAAGAGGTGGGATACAGCACTGTGATTTCCACCTGCCCTCTTCCTCAATTGCTTTGTTTAATCGAAGATCTGCCCTTGGATTTACAGCAGGCAGGAAAACGGTTACGGTATCTATCAGTTTTAAACCTTAACTTAGGGATAGCCCGGGATAAGGTATTAGACTGTCACTGGATCTATTTCCCGGAAAAGGAATTCCCCTTCTATCGTATCGGTTTCTTCTCTAACCTCTCCTTTGCCCTTGCACCTCCTCATACCAGTTCCATCTATGTGGAGATTACCCACCTCCCCTCTGAAATGCGGAGTGAGGATTGTAGGGGCGAACCTAAGTGTTCGCCCACCGATGGAATCGTGAAAGATACCCTAAAAGGACTCATTGAATGTGGTATTCTGAAACGCTCTGATGAACTGGTAACTGTACTGATTACCCCCATCCCGTATGCCTATGTGATCTATGACCAATTTAGAGAGAAGAATCTTCCATCTATCCTCAGATACTTAAAGAATGAGAAGATCTACTCCATCGGGAGATATGGGGCATGGGAATATTCTACGATGGAAGAGGCAATACTTCAGGGGAAAAGGATTGCTGGGGAGCTATAGTGGTGAGCAGGGCAAAGGTGGTTCACATCATTACCAAACTCGAACTGGGAGGTGCTCAGGAGAATACTCTGTTTACCCTATCCCATCTCAATCGGGAGAGGTTTGAGCCATTTCTCATTACCGGTCAAGAAGGGATCCTGGTTGAAGAGGCTTTAAAAATGGAAGGGGTTAAGGTCTATCTCCTCCCTCACCTGGTTCGGGAGATCAGGCCATTAAAGGATTTCAAGGCTTTGATCAGTCTCGTCCAATTGCTCAGGCAGATACACTCTTTATCTGAGGATAGTAGACATCTGATTGTCCATACCCATGGCTCCAAGGCAGGGATCATGGGGAGGTGGGCAGCGAAGATCGCCAGTGTAGAGAGAATCATCCACACCTACCATGGATTTGGATTTCATGACTACCAGCCGAAGTTTGTTAAGTGGTTCTATATCCTTCTTGAATGGTTTACCTCAAGGATCACCACCAGGTTCATCTGTGTCTCTCACGCCAATAGAGAAAAGGGGATAAAACTCGGCCTTTTCAAGGATGATCAAGTATGCCTGATTAGGAGCGGGATTGACCTTGAGAGGTTCTCTTCGCCTCAGAGGAGCCGCGAGGAGGTAAGAAAGGAACTGGGTATTTCTCTTGATGCCCCCCTCGCCACCATGATTGCCTGCTTCAAGCCCCAGAAGGCACCCCTTGACTTTGTCCATCTGGCAGGGCTGGTTAAAAAAGAGGTGCCTCAGGCCAGGTTCCTCCTGGTCGGGGATGGGATACTCCGCGGAGAGATTGAAGACTTGAAAACGCAGCTGGGATTGGAAGAGAAGTTGATCCTCCTCGGCTGGAGAAGAGATGTGCCGGAAATTCTCAATGCGTCAGACTGTCTGGTCCTCACCTCCCTCTGGGAGGGACTGCCAAGAGTATTCCCAGAGGCAATGTGTCTCGGTATCCCAATTGTGGCTACCCGGGTTGATGGTGCGCCTGAGGTGGTAAAGGATGGGGTGGATGGATTTCTCCTTCCTCCCCGTGACGTTGAAGGGATGGCTGAAAAGGTGATCTATCTCTTTGAAAATCCGGATAAGGCAAAAGAGATGGGAGAAAGAGGGAAAAAGAAGGTGAAGGAGTTTGACTGCTATAAGATGGTGAGGGAGCAGGAAGAGCTGTACTCAACTCTACTTCTCACCTAATCAGGGCGACCAAAGATGGGCACCTTTCATTTAGGGCAGAAACGGAGGCCTTCCCCTTCTATAAAGATATGGTTTTATTTGAGGTATTATCCCATCTGTGCTATTTATTAAGGGAAGCTTGGAGAAGAGGGTAACCCTGTTCTTTGAATATCATGAGGTAGGCAAATGATAACAGAAAAAGACAAAAAGATAATTCTAAAATGTGCTAAGAAATATCATGTTTCCTCTGTGATCTTGTTTGGGTCGTCAGCAAAAAAAGATAAGGAGGCTCATGATATAGATATTGGGGTAAAAGGAATCAAGCCACAGTTATTCTTTAAATTTTACTCCGAGTTGTTTAAGAATTTGTCAAAACCTGTTGACCTAATTGATCTGTCAAAAAAGTCACTTTTTAACGAACTTGTGGAAGAAATTGGTTTAACAATTTATGGATAATCTTCCCAAACAAATTCTCGCAGAAAAAGAAAAGGTGGAAATGGTTTTGAAAGATCTTAAACGTGCTATGGCGAGAAAAAAGAAATCAGCTATTGAATTAGCTGCAATCGGTACATTCCTTCATAATATATATAATGGGATTGAGAATATCCTTAAACAGGTGAACCAAGCAAAAGATCTTGAAATTCCCAGGTCTGAAACATGGCATAAAGACCTCTTGAATCTTTCAGTGTCCAATGGGATTATATCAAGAAAGTTATGCGATAAACTTTATCCTTACCTGACGTTCAGACATTTTTTCATTCATGCCTATGGATTTATGCTTGAAGAAGAGCAATTAGGAGATTTGGTTGCTCACATCCCACATGTCTGGTCACAATTTTTATCTGAAGTTGAGGAATATTACTCCACTTTAGATAATAATCATTGAAAGAATGGATAACTTACTCAGATAACTTGGGAACTGATAATCTGAGCAGTCTTCCTGCCCTGCACAACCTGGCAGAAAAATTATCTGATAAATGGAAATGCAAAAGGCAGAGGAGAAAATCCCCTCTGGCACGGGAGATGGGGCAAAAGGGGAGAGAACAGGTTAAAGAAAATATTGACTTTCTTTTTGTATGTAATATAAAGAGAAGCGTGAACTTACCAAAGAGAACATAGCTTTCCATCAAAAAAATAATGTTTAATAACATAGGAGAAAAACTGAGAAAATCAGGAATCGAAATTATCGGTGATGTTCCCTGGGGCACACATTTCTGTCAATTTTACCAAAACAAAGAAGATTTGATTGATATCCTTGTGCCTTATTTCAAGGTAGGATTAGAGAACAATGAATTCTGTATGTGGGTTACTTCAGAACCTCTTAATGAAGAAGAGGTTAAGGAAACTATGGAAAAGGCTGCGCCTGATTTTGATAAAAATCTAAAGAGAGGACAAATAGAGATCGTACAGCATACCGAATGGTATCTCTATAAAGATGGAGTTTTTAACTCACAAAGTGTTCTTAATGGTTGGATTGATAAACTCAACCAGGCCATAGCAAGAGGTTATGATGGTATGAGGATAACAGGTAATGCACCCTTGCTTGGGAAAAGGGATTGGAGAGATTTTGCTAATTATGAAGAAAAGGTAAATAGTGCCATCAAAAAATATAAAATGATCGCCGTTTGTAGCTATCCCCTTAATGAGTGTGGAGCTTATGAAGTCATAGATGTGGTAAGAAACCATCAATTCGCTTTTATTAAGCAGGAGGGTGAGTGGAAGTTAATCGAAAACTCAGAGCGCAGGCAGGCGGAGGAGGCGCTGCGGGAGAGCGAGGAGAAGTACAGAGACCTTGTAGAGAAAGAAAAAGATATAATTTATAGACTTGATTATAAAGGAAATATTACCTCCTCAAATGCAGCTGTAGAAGCAATTTTGGGCTACAAGCCAAAGGAATTAATAGGCAAGAATTTTATGATCCTGATCTCTAAAGACTGGCAGGAGAGGACGGCAGCAAATTTTAATACTCTCCTGAAGACAGGAGAGATAACCGCTGAGACTGTTTTACTGGACAAAAAAGGACAGCCCCATTTTGTAGAATATACTTCTACGGTTGTAAAAGAAGGAGACAAGGTTGTTGGAGCAAGGGGCATTGTCCGCGACATCACCGAGCGCAAGAAGGTGGAGAAGCAGCTGACAAGGATCAACGAGTGTTTCTTGAATCTCTGCCCGGATTTTGACAAGAACATCAACCAGCTTACGGCACTATGTGGCGAAATCCTTGGCGCAACGTGCGCCCTCTATAACCGCCTTAAAAGCGGTATGCTTTATTCGCTTGGCCAGTGGCACACACCGCCGGACTACGATCCAAAGGACCGTCCAGAAGGGCATATCTGCTATGACGTAATACAACAGGGCGGCAGTGATGTATTCATAGTTCGACATCTACCCGATACCGTCTACGCGAAGACCGACCCGAATGTAACCAGATACAACCTGAGGACCTACATTGGAAAGGCGATCGAGTGCGGCAATGAATATGTCGGTTCCCTTTGTGTCGTCTTCCAGAGCGATATTGAACCCACCGAGAACGAGAAACAGATTCTCGGAATCATCGCTTCCGCAATAAGCGTGGAAGAAGAGCGCAAGAAAGCGAATGATAACATAATGGAATATACATCAAAATTAGAAGAACAAAAACTACTTTTAGAGCAAAAGAATTTAGCTCTTAAGGAGATGATAGAGCACATCGAGAGGACAAAAAATAAAATAAAAGAAGACATAGCAATCAATGTAAATGAAACAGTGCTACCGATTTTAGAAAAGCTCAAAATAAAAGGAGCATCATCTAAATATATCGATCTGCTCCATCGACACTTAGAGGAATTGGCATCTTCATATGGACGCAAATTAACCCAAAAAAGCACTAAATTGACGTATAGAGAGATTGAAATTTGCAATATGATAAAGAGTGGCATTACAACTAAAGAGGTCTCCGATCTTTTGAATGTTTCCCCTCAGACGATCGAGAGGCACCGCAAAAACATAAGGAAGAAATTAGCCATTTCTAATAAGAAGGTTAATTTAACCTCCTACCTTCAAAGCCTCTAAGTTTAAGAGGTTTTAAATAATACCCCCCCTTTTTTTTAAGTGGGTATATTATCTACCCATTATCTACCCATTAATACCCTATTGACCAATTCAATGGATAACAGTCACAGTTTTGATGTAAGAATAAAAACAACAACAGTTTTCTTATCTTTGGTAATTCA
>Ga0315289_10006717_pt1 | contig 16872 bp, 33 predicted proteins | sample YL17G11_40_MG_FD_203452 | JGI IMG/M metagenome (GOLD analysis project Ga0315289, IMG submission 203452) | Sediment microbial communities from Yellowstone Lake, YNP, Wyoming, USA - YL17G11_40 | ecosystem: Environmental > Aquatic > Freshwater > Lake > Sediment | place: USA: Wyoming | collected... | reverse complement strand
TCCTTCCCGAGCAATCCGTCCACAACCACTTGTTGCCAAGTCATACACACTCCTTGATTTCAAATTTGATCTTGACGATCGTCGCGTACCTCTTCCACATCTCAACCTGCGCCCGATCGAAAATGTCAGGGCGATCCGTAATGACCTGGCGGCACTCTTCCCGCGTGGTGCTCGCCGTCCAGGGCAGCAGCAACCCATCGTACTTCACGCACCAACCATCGTGGCCAGGATTGATGTAGCGCCCCCGAACGGACAGCGGCCACGCCTTCACGATCTCACTCCGTGGAACCCGCGCAACAGCGCCAGATCGGGGTAGCTGTTCGCCGAGAACGCGAACCCGCGAATGACTGACCGCTCCCCAATCTTGATGCCGGGAAACTGCACCGAGAACAGCAGGTCCCGGCCCACCGGGATCTTGTAGAACAGGGGCTGTTCGAGCATGGCGGTTCGCCAGTTCAGTCCTGCCACGTCGTAGTCGAAGCTCTCCTGGGTGGCGAACTGAAGCAGCACCATGTTGTTCGACACGAACGTGAAGATCGCTGGGGGATTGTGCCCAAGGGCGCGAATGCGTATGACCCCAAGCTGAACCTCAACCTTGACTGGCGGGATCAGGATCGTCGGCTTCACGATAGGCCCGATCTCCCAGTCCTGCACCTTCGACGGGTCGTCAGATAGCGTTAGGTCCATCAGCATTATGGAATGCTCAACGGGCAAAGCTGCCAGAGTTCAACGGTCACGATGCGGCCGTCGTCGTAGTAGCAGTATTTGAAGCTGTCGCCATCTTCCTCGCTTTCGAGAAAGCCCATCAGGGCGAACACCAGTAGCAGCGCGCTCATGTCCCGCCTCCCATGTGATCGTCGATCGCCTTGGTCAGCTCGTTGAGAAGATCGTCGGCAGCGGTCACCAGTTCTTTGCGCATCGAGGCCCTGCCGGCCAAGTACCCCAGCCCGTAGATCTTTATCAGCGTGTCCTTCGCGTGAGCGCGCAGCACCTCCTTGCTCGGGCCGTTCAGGGTGCTGGCAAGCGACTCGATTATGACGGACATCTCGGGCAGCATCATCAGGTCAAACTCGAAGGCTGTCGTGATCTCCGCGACTTTTTCTGCAAATCTGTTGTTCATCATCGAATCACCAGGATTGGGTCGCCGACCTGGATGTGCGCGCCGGGCACGATGTTGCCATCCTCGATCAGCTCTTTGATCACCCGCTTGTTGGGAATGATCTCGACCGGGATGTCGTAGGTGCCAGGCGGCAGCAGGTCGATGTCGTCGATCACAACTGATGCGTGGCCCCTCTGTACCGTGACGGTGCCGATCGTGGTCTTGACCTTGCGGCCTGGCGACAGCTCAACGATCCCGGCGAGGTACGAGCGCAGGCGCTGCTGCCGGGCTTGGGCCGCCTTCCGGCGTGCCGCGAGACGATCCTCCTCACGCTTGATCGAAGCCTCCATGTCGGCGGCGTTCCTGAACAGGCGGATGAGCCCAGTGACGTTGTAGATCACGTCGCCCTTGATCCCCTCAAGGGCCTCGGCAATCGCTTCCGCGTACCCCTCCTCGACCGGCCGCCCCTCCGCAAGGGCGGCAGCGGCCTCGTCCTCAGCGTCGCTGAGCGCCTTGTCCAGGTTCGCCCATTCGCCAGTCAGTTCGTAGGTGGTCTGCTTCATGACGCGATTACCACCGTCGTCGCCTTCTCTTTCGCGGTATCCAGCAAGCGTCTCGCCGCCAGATTCTTCGCGTCGGTGAACGCCTGGACCTGATCTTTATTGCCCTGTCGCGTGACCCGGATGATGCCGGGCTTGTAGATGTACTCCAGCTCGCGCAGCGATACCGAGGTCTTCATCAGCTCGACGTTCTTGTCGAACCACTCGTTGAACTCCGTGAGCTGGGTCAGCTTCGCCGCAGCCTGATCGACCGCGTTGGCAACGCCGAACTCGTCGCGCTGCTGGAGCACGTAGTCGGCCTCATCCCACATGCCCATGCGGATGTCGGCAGCAAAGCCAAGCAGCGCGAGCGCCTTAGTGACGGCGTCAGTGATCGACTTCTTCTCGTACTCTTTGTCGTAGAACACCCGACCGCTTTGGGTCAGGTACATGAACGGCGTGTGCCCAACGCCATACACGCTACCCTCCACCGAGTGCCCCTCGGGAATGGTGGCGATCAGATGTGGCGGCAGATCATCAGCCGGGACTTTGTACCAGAGGCGCACTCGCGCGGTGTGCAGCTTCTCAACCAGCCCGGTGGGCTCTTTGTTGATGAGGATCGGCGGCCCGTCGATGAACTCCTGGGACTCGACGACGTAGCCCCAGCCGATGCCGGCCGGACCAAACACGCGCGTCGCCTGCTTGAACAGCCAGGTCGGGTTCGCCGAGTCGCCCTCGTAACCATCTTTCTTGAACGGCTTTACATACTTCGGGTCGGTCGCCTCAACTTCATTCCATACGACCAGGCCCGGCGGCTTGCTCGCGCTCACCAACTCATTCTCGACTTCGTCACTCATCTCCGTCTCCTGTTCCCCCGCACACCGCGAGGGCTATATGTGTTCATCCGGCCTGCCAGGCTTGCTGCCTCCTGGAAGCGATCTTGAGGGGACCCGATCGGCGCGCCCGACAGGAGCTACCTGAAGGACAATCCCCCTACGCACACGGGCCCTGAGTCTTCACCCGGGTTCCGCGCCCCGCCTATATCGCGAGTTGCAGGCCAGGTGACGAAAACTACACTGGTGTGCAATACTCGTCAACCAGTTTAAGGTGATGAGGGATTGCGGATGAAGTTTAAGAAGGGCGCGCTCAACGTGATCGACGAGGAGACGTTGTGCGACTATCAAATAATTCCCCCGGTCAAACGCCCAAGCGGCGCGAAGCCAGACGAGAATCCGATCCGACGCTTTCGTAACGAGCTGGGCCTGACCGTTCCAGAGTTCGCAGAGTTGATCGGCGTTCCGTTCGAGACCGCGCGTTCATGGGAGCGCGCCAGCAAGAAGGGGTTCGTGCCGATTCATCGGACGATGATGCGTATGATCAACATTGCGCGGAAGAACAAATACCCACTGCTGATCGCCGACATCTACGCTTACAACAACAAGAGTCACGGGAGGAAGCCAGATGCCAATTGATGATCACATCCGCGCCTTGTTGACCGAGCACAATCGCGCGCTCGAAGAGGAGCACAGGTACGGGCGGCACGGTAATACGCTATCGCACCAACGCTCGAACGCGACGGGCGAGGCCATCATCGAGTATGTTCGCAAGACGCTCAGCGAGCATCAGACGCTCGATGTGTTCTATCGGCTGACCGTCAAGGAGCGGGACCTGGCCCGCTTCCAGTTGGCGCGGCTCAGGGCTGGAATTGTAGACTCTGTGGCGGGCAGGGCGGAGGGTGACCCTGGAAGCCAAACGCTGGGCTGATCACGTAGTGCCAGATCGACCACAGGATGATGCCGTGCGATAGCGTGTACGGCAGCGCCCTGATCCCCTCAGTTAAGATGTTGGTCAGCAGGTGCAGCTTCTCGAATACGTTCCGCGTCTTCGACTGGTCCTTGTCCCACTCGGTGAATAGCTCAACGATCGTCTCGCGCTCGGCGTGGTACAGCGCGACGAACTCACGACCGTAGTGCTGGAACCCCTGCGCCAGTTGGTGCAGTGGGGACTTCTGTTCGTGTTGCGGTTCGCTCACTCGCCAGCCTCCTTTGTTCCATCGCGTCAGCATACGCCTGGATCTGTTCCAGGGTCACCGTTTTGGGATGGTACATACCCTCTGGCCCCTCAATGTCGCCTTGACGACGCAGCCGGCCAACCAGCAGCGGCCCCCAATTCATGCAGCCGATCGACAATCGAAGCGGCTTATAATTTGCCCAGCTTTTCATCTTTCAATCTCCCATATCGTCCGCTGGAGAGCGGAGGGTCAAGGGAGTATCTCCCTCTTGCTCCACAGTCCCACAAACCACCATGTCCGCCACGTCTGCTACTGTCGACTGCCCAGATTCTTGGTTTGGGCCAGACCCGGAGTCGGCTATTCGCCGCTTGACCGCACCTGTCGTTTTAGCCCCGCTCTCCTTTCAGTCCAAGGGCCGCATTCGTGGTTCTGCATTGTCGAGGGGTGCATGTCCCCGCCAGTCGCACGTCGTTGTGCGGTGGTCTTTGCAGCTGGCGTCTGGGGGCGTATGATGTGGGTCGAGGTCGTTCTGTGCGCCCTTTACGCCAGCTCGACAACCCGATCGTAGAGGACCCCCTCCCCTGCGGTCAACTGAAGCCCCGATACTCTCGGGGCTTTTTTTTGGGCGCATGGTTTACACCATCACCATGATCGTGTAGGTTCCTTACCCTATATAGGTGATCGTATTGGATCACTTACAACGGAGATGTCTCATGACCGATAAACTGATCGAGGTCGTCATTCAAGGGGTGACGCCGCTGCTTTGTAATCGCTTCACGGAGGAGGCTCAGCTCGCGGCTACGGCTGGCTCGGGCAGCAGCTCGATGGCCGGGGACAAAGGAACCCCGCACGAGCAAGCCACGAAGCGGTTGTACCTCGTTGATGGCATGCCCACCATCCCTGGTCGCAATATGTTTCGCTGCATCATCGACGCCGGCAAGTTCTTCAAGAACGGACGGTCAAAGGTCACAACCCAGAAGAGTTCGTTGATTCCGTCGTGCCTGGCGTTGGAGCCGCTGTATATTTCGATCGTACATAAAGATCCATGGACGGTTGATGGGCAGCCGGTGTGCAACCCGAAGACCGGGGGTCGATTCCTCTGCTACCGTCCGTGCTTCGAGGACTGGAGTCTGGCATTCACGTTGACGCTCGACCTGAAGGAGATGAACGAGAAGCTGCTGCGCGAAATCGTTGACGCCGCCGGCAAGAAAATCGGACTCGGAGATTTCCGGCCGGACAACAAAGGTCCATACGGGAAGTTCGTCGTCACTTCATGGAAATGACGACATGAGAGACGCGGCCTCTTGGCACCGCACTCCGATGCGTCGAGTCGCGCCGCCCCGCAATGCACTGCAAGCCAATCCAATGCACGGCTGTACTTCGCTGTGAACCGCCAACAATTTTTCCTTGTCACGCTGCCCCGCCATGCGGTGCCATGCCTGGCAACGCCCTGCCCGGCGCGGCGTCGCGTAGCCTTCCAATCCAATGCACGGCTGTACTTCGCTGTGAACAAAGAGGCTGATCATGGAACTTCGTGACTACCAGATCAAACTCGCCGCCGATGCGCGCGCCAAGTTGCGCGAGCTGATCAAGGCGAACAAGCGCAAGAACATCGTGATCCAGGCGGCCACGGGCTCGGGCAAGACCGTCGTCGCCGCGAGCCTGCTGCACGCAGCAGAGCAGAAGGACTCGATGTCGTTGTTCTTCGCGCACCGTCGTGAGCTGATCTACCAGTGCGCCAAGAAGCTGGAGACCTTCGGCGTGAACCACGGCATCATCATGAGCGGCGAGCACATGGACAGCTGGGCCCGCACCCAGGTCTGCTCGATTGATACGTTCCGAGCCCGGGCGATCAACGGTCGGATGAAGTGGCCAGACGCCAAGCTGGTCATCATCGACGAGTGCCATCGATCGCTGAGCCCCACCTACCTGAAGGTCATCGAACACTACGAGGCGGCCGGCGCTGTGATCATCGGCCTATCGGCCACGCCCAAGCGGGCTGACGGCAAGGGCCTCGCTCGATACTACGACGGCATCGTGTGCGCCCCCAGCGTCGCTGAGCTGACGAAGATGGGTCACCTCGTGCCGGCAAAATACTTCGCGCCGTCCGTGCCGGATCTCACCGGCATCAGAACGGTTCAGGGAGACTACGATCCGAAGCAGCTCGAAGAGGCCATGGATCGCCAGGAGCTGGTCGGCGACGTGGTGACAAACTGGATGCGCATCGCGAAAGACCGGCAGACGGTGGTGTTCGCCTCGGGGGTGGCGCACTCGATCCACCTGGCAAAGGAGTTCGAGCGAATGGGCGTCAAGGCCGCGCACGTCGATGGCTACACGCCCGAGGCGGAGCGCGATGAGATCATCAAGCAGCTGCGCGCGAAGAAGATCCAAGTCATCTGCAACTGCATGGTATTCACCGAGGGGTTCGACGAGCCGTCGCTGTCGTGTGTCGTCCTGGCCAGGCCAACCAAGCAGCACACCATGTACATGCAGATGGCGGGCCGGGGCCTTCGACCAGACGCCAACAAGACCGACTGCCTGATCCTCGATCACGCTGGTGCCCTATACCGGCACGGCATGGTGGCCGACCCGTACACCTGGGCCCTCGAAGAGGGCAAGGAAGCGGAGACCGAGGTTGCCCGCCGGCAGCGTGTGCGTGAGAAGACGATCATCACCTGCGAGAACTGTGACGCGATCTACAGCGGGCAGATCAACTGCCCCGAGTGCAACCACATCCCCGTGCGGGTCGGGCGCTACGTGAAGTCGAAGAACGGTGAACTCGTGGCGGTGATCGATGCGCAGCATCCGCCACCGAACCCGCACGACTGGCGGCGATCTGATCGAGTGCAGTGGTTCAATATGTTTCGGCTGTATGCGGCGACGAAAAAGCCGAACCCGTACAAGCGGGGCTGGTGCTATCAGGCATTCAAAGAGAAGTTCGGTGAGTGGCCGCCCAAGGACTACCCCGAGCTGGACTACGACAAGATCGAGATCACGCCAGAGTTCATGAGCCACATCCGTGGCAAGCACCTGCAACGCATGTATGCGCTGCGGGCCCAGGAGCGGAAGGAGCAGGAGCGCTTCGAGCGTGAGGGGATCAGGTTCGAGGGGGTATTGCCGTCATGATGAAGACCAAGACCGTCGATTGGGCCCACGGCAGATGGCCATGGATTCTTCAGGCGCTGGCCGGCCTCAAGGAAGATGTGTTGAGCGGTCGGCGTGTAGCGTGCCCGCTCTGCGGTGGTGACGATCGATTCAAGTTCGACAACAAGGAAGGGCGCGGCACGTACTACTGCAACCAATGCGGCGCTGGTGACGGGATGCACCTGCTGACGAAAGTGAAGGACTGGACGTTCCACGAGGCCGCCAACGAGATCGATAAGCTGCACGCAGCCCAGCCGAATCGCCGCGCCACCTTCGGTAAGGCCAAGGATGATTCGATCGAGGCTCGGCGCGTTAAGCTGAACGAGTTGTGGGATCTGGCCAAGTCGCCAGAGGTCGTGAAGAAGTATCTGGTGCAGCAGCGCGGCTTCAACCTGGATGACATCTCGCAGCTGCCGTTCTTGTGGGATCTGCGGGGCGTCGAGAAGCTGCCGCTGTTCGAGGGGCGATCGTTTGTCGACGATTTGCCGGCAATGATTGCAATGGTGCGTAACCCGCAGGGGCGAGCCATCAGCCTGCATCGCACCTGGATGACTGCCGACAATACCGCTCGGGTGAAGAAGCTGATGCCCGGCATTGAGAACTGGTTGGGCGGGGCGATACGCCTGGCCCCGGCCGGCGAGCACATGGTGGTGGGCGAGGGCATCGAGACGACCCTGGCGGGAATGCAGCTGCTCGGGCTGCCGGGCTGGGCCGCGATATCCGCAGACGGGCTGAAGGCGATCAAGTTTCCCAAGGAGGTCCGGGAGCTGACCATCCTGGCCGACAACGACGCCTCGTTCACGGGCCAGGCGGCGGCGTTCGAGCGGGCCCGCATCGCTGCGAAAGATGGTCTGTCGGTCACCGTTCAGATGGCCGGCAAGACGGGTGAGGATATGTACGATGTGTGGCTGGAAATGAAGCGAACCGGACAGGCCGGGTCAAGTTGGAGCACCCATGCCGCGCAGTAAGAAGACGCACTCGGTGCGTAAGTCGTGGCAGGGAGCGGAAGAGCCGGACGACACGAGCTATCAGGTGGGGAACGTGTGGTGTGATGGGCAGCACGAGCATCACGGGCTTCGGTCGTACTTCTATCGCGATAATGGCAAGTGCGCCGCGCACTTGTGGGACTCCGGTCAGTGCGGCAATACGGGGAAGCTGGAGTTCGAGGGGCTGAAGTTCTGCGGTCACCACTATCCGCCGAAGATTTATCAGAAGCGCTTGGCGCGTGACGAGTGGAGTCGAATTGAAAGCGCGACCAGGCGATACTACAACGATCGGTCAGACTGGTCCCACAAGCGTGATCGAGCGCTGATTGATGCGCTGATCGAGATAGCGAACGCGCACCTCAATGATCCTGTTGGGTTCGCGCAGATGAAGATCGAGGAGTGGCGCGAGCAGGAACCCAGAAAGCCCGTGGAGGCGGAAGCCTATGAACGAAAGAGAGAAGCTGATCGACGACGCGATCAAGAAAAGAGAGAGGCGGAAACGCGAAAGCGTCGAGATGAACAAGACCATCGTCGAGCTGGAGAAGCGAAAGCGGGCGATGGGTCTGCCGCGTGAACGAAGACGCTGATCTCGCGTACTTCAAGGCTCAGCACGTTCGTGAGTCTGCCAAGGCTGCGCTGGTGCGCCTTGAGAAGAACGGCAAGGAGTTCTGGATTCCGAAGTCGGTGATGGCGTGGCATCGCCCGGGCATCCTGACGGTTGAACAATGGTTCGCCACCAAAGAGAAGATGGAATGAAGAAGCAGATGTACCCGACCGCGCATTACCGAAAGCTCGGGTGTCCGCTGTGTCTCGGCGTGGAGGCGAAAGCCTGCGCGCGGTGCGGCGGCCTCACGCTGATGCGCGACTGGTTCCAGGAGGTTGGTGGCGATCACAACGCGGTGTACATAGAGGGCGGCGGGCTGAAGCCAATGGGTAACGCCAACAAGCCGAAGAGGGGGCATCCGTGGATCAGAAGTAAGCAGGCCATCTATGACGCGAAGCATCGCAAGAAGTGATCAACGCGACGTGCAGCCGATGCGGGATGTGGCACCCCAGCGTATTCGCCAATGTGCCCGGCCCGAACCTGATCAATATCGTGCGGCTGCCGGCCGCGTGGGTGTGTGCGGCGTGCCAGCGGAACAGCTCGATGTACCACCACCGTGGGCAAGGGCGAGATCGCGCGCCGACGCATCGGGACTACAAGGCGCGAGTCGACATGGGAATGAACGAGGAGGATGACGATGAGTGAAGTGAAGCGACCGCCCCCGAAGGCCGTCGCGTGGGCTGGCGAGCTGATGCTGTGCGAGTCGAGGTGGACGGACAAGGACGGGCACACCGTCAAGTTCCGCCTGGTCACGCCGAACGAGGAGCGGCCGAACCCCTTCAAGGCGTTCACGAAGCGGCGCAGCGGTAAGGCTGGCACGCGGTTCCATATGAGTGCGGCCCACGTGGTCAGCGCTCGAACCCCCACGACGATCGCGTACGACGGCGAGGCGATGCTGGCTGGCTGGTCAGACACGAACTCGACCGGGTACTGCGTCACGTTCTGGGTACAGGCTCCGCTGCCGATCATCGTGCCGCCGGTTTCGCTGGAGGGCCTGACGCAGAAGCAGATCGACGAGCTGATGATCGCGCCGGGCAAGATCTGGGTGGAGCAGCAACCGCCGCGCCTGCTGTCGACTATGCACCCGTTCGATGGGTATACGCGCAATGTCGACTCGTTCATGGTCGCGCTCGTTGAGCTGGGTGATGATGAGGTGGCGATTGACCAGGAGAAGCGTGATCGTGTCGAGGAGCCGGCCACCCGCATGGTGCCGATCGGCGAGGTGGTTATTCTGGTTGGCGGTGGTGGCGGTGGTGGAGCGCCGACGCAGCTGACCAACGCGGATGCCGCGCATCAACAGAGGCACGAGCACAAACCCCAACGGCTCAGCGCAGTCGCGGCGCTGATGTGTAACAACCAGGACTTCCAGAAGTGGATTGGCGCGAGCAACACTGATCAGGCTGCGCACTGGATGCGGACGAAGCTGGGAATCGCATCGCGCAGCGAACTCGACGATCCATCGAAGGCCGAGATCGTCAGGGCCTTCCACGAACAGATCCGCAGACCGTTCGCGGACTCGACTACGCCGCAGGGGTATCGCCGTGCCTGAAGTTCAGACCAAGACCGAGCGTTGGCACGCCGAGTTCCTGGAGGACCTTGACCTCAGCTTTCGCGCGCAACTGGTGGTGGCGAATTATCTGGCGTGGAATGGTTGGTCGGTTGTGATCCCCGGCTTCCACAGAAGCCCGACCCGCGAGCAGGCGGGAGCCTTCAAGGATAAGGGAGATCTATTCGTCAAGCGCCCCAACGGAACATGGGGGCGCGTCGAGGTGCGGCGTATTGGTATGGGCGGGCGGGGCAAGGGCGTGCCGTTTACCTTCACCGGCCCTCACGACTTTGGGCCGCCGGGAAGACTGTACGACGCCGTCAGGGTTATGAAGCGCGCGACGTTCGACGAGATGAGGCCGCGCCCCTGGAGAGTCGTCTGTGTGAGCAACGACCTTGCCGCCGCTGCCGTGATCGATGTGAACAGGACGTTCAGAAGCTGGCACCTGTTCGAGATCCCAGATGCCGTGACCGGAGGGGTCAGGCCCGAGTATATGTGTCCGATTCACGAAGCCCGATGGGTGGACTTACGAATATGATCGAGTTCGACGAAGACCTGTATCCAACTGACGAGTCCGTTGAGGCGATGATCGATGCGCTATCGAAGGCGGTTCTTGGTGACGGCCATCGATCCCTGGCGAGGTCGTGCTTTGATGCGTTCGTGAAGGGGTGCTTCTACGCGAGCGGCGGCCTGGCTGTCGTAGATGTTCGCGGCGAAGCGATGCTCGTGTACGAGTTCCACACTGGTGGTTGGTCGGGCTGCGAGACGTTCATCTGGGCGATGAAAGAGATGCGCTCGATGGTGTGGATGATGTACTTCGAGCGCATGGATAGCGGCGGTCACTATTACCTGGACCTGGCCAGCGACGAGGAGAAGCGGGCGTGGGCCGCCGATGGCGCGATCATGCAGGACCCCGAGCCGCCAGTCCTGACCGATGTGGTGGAGCGGCGGCGCTCGGCGCGCAAGATGCCCTGGGAAAGCGGCAGCAGAGTGGTGTTCGGCGCGGCGGTCGCTGCTATGCTGGCGATCGTCTTTGCGCTCAAATGGACCGGAGTCCTCTGACGATGCCGATGAACATCGAGGAGATCACCAACGCCACCCTGATCAAGGTCGTCACGACGATCGGCGGGGTCCTTGGGATTGGGATCATGTCGGCGGCCGGCTATGCGTTCAAGGCGTACGCGGACGAGAACTACGTGACCACGGAGGAGCAGCTGACCGAGCAGGTCCAGCACCTCGATGACGAGATTCAGCAAATTGACAACCGCATCTTCGAGATCGACCAGGATGCGGCGTTCAACCAGGAGCCCGCGCAGGCGGGGAAGTACCAGATCCTGAAGGATCGATACGAAGCGCAAAAGCAGGCGAAGCTGTTGCAGCGCAGTGATGTTTCCAAAAAGATACCCAGCGGAGACTGATGATGGATGACACCGAACAGCTCAGGACGTTGATGACCATCGAGCAGCGCGTGCGCAAGGGATCGCAATGGCTGATCGCCGTGACTATGGTCGTGTGGTTCATTGCAATGGTGATCGCCAAGCCAGCCCACGCGGGTGCGACCCTCGACGCCGGCACGCCCGTGTTCACTTGGACGAACCCGACGCAGCAGTACACCGACAAACCTGGGGTCGTGTGCGATCCGGTAACGGCCCCGGCGAACTGCGTGTTCAGCCCGATCCCCGCGACGGGGCCCCAGGCGCTGAAGGAGACGCGGCTATTCTGCAATCTGGTTGGGCAGCCGGTGAGCGCTACGCCAACAAAGACGATCGCCTTCCCGACGCTGACCTGGGCCACCGCGTTCGGCGACTTCGCGCAGGGCACATACAGTTGCCAGGCGACCGCAGTGCAGGTCAACGGATCGGAGTCGATCAAGTCGAACATCCTGAACGTGCCGTGCCCGAACTGTAAGCCGCCAACGCCAGGGACGGTGACCGGGCTCGGGGTGAACTGATGCCGTCGCCCAGCGACCCGCAGTGCGCCACGTGCAAGTTCTACGTGGCGTCGCCGCGCACCCCAACGACCGGCAGCTGCCATCGGTATCCGCCCGCGCCCTCGAACGCGCAGCAGAGTGTCAGCTTCGCTGCGGTGCCAGAGGTGTATGAGGACCACTGGTGCGGTGAGTGGGTGAAGCGGCCAGGGGGGAATTGATGAGCGACATGGAGGCGCGCACCGCGAGGAACTGGATCTGGTTCCTGATGCTGCTGTTCGTCGCCACGCTCGGGCTGTTCGGCGCGCTGGTGGCTTACGCTGCGGTTCCCCTCGAAGTCAGCTGCCCGGTCAGTCCGTGCACGATCTACGCCCAGGCGACGATCGCCACCGAGACCGGCAAGCCGTTCGAGGTTTCCTGGAGCCCCGCAGCGGCGGCCGATCGATACCAGATCCAGGTGCTGGCGTTCCCGCCGAAGGCTGGGGCGCTGCCGATCAAGACCTTCGATGTGCCCACACCCCCGGCGACGATCTCGATCCCCAGGGCCGGGCAGTGGTATCTGCGGGTGCGCCCGTGCTCGGGTTCCACCTGCCTGGCTTGGGCTGTAAGCTACGACCCAGCAGTAACCGATCCCGTTCGATTCGCGACCGGGTTCTACATGATCATCAAGGTCGCCTCGACGGGCGGCGGAACAGTGGAGTAACACATGGCTAAGATTGTCCCTCGTAGATTCGGAACCGACCTGCCGCCAGACACCGACCTGAAGGAGGTGCGCTGGTACTTCGCGCCGGCCAGTCAGGCCGACTTCGTCGCCACGGTTGACGCCACCGTCGACACGCTCGCGGCATCGTTCGTCACGCCGGTCCAGCCGGGCGACAAGCGCATCGCGTTGCAGATCACCGAGAAGGCCGGCCTCGAACCGGGCGACTGGCAGCTGGCCACGGTGGCGGTCGACAAGGCCGGCAACTACGGTGATGCGTATCAACTGGAGGCGACGGCAACCAACGCGGGTTGGACCAACGTCCCTTTAGACTTCAGCCCGCCGGGTCGTTGCTCGAACGGCTCCGTCGACTGATCGAGTGGCTAAGGGGGCTGTTCGGAAGGAGGTAGTCATCAGCGTCGCTGCCCACGAGCGACGCCTGCGGGAGCTGCCATGCGCTGTCTCGATGAGGACTCCGGTGACGCTGCACCACTGCCATGGTGGTTCCATGAAAAGCGCCGGCTGGCACGTGGGCATGGCCCAGCGGCAAGTACCCTGGTTGCAGATACCGCTCCATGCCGAGTACCACGTTGGCAGCTGCGGCATCGACTACGGGGTCGGAGTGCTCACGTGGGAGGCGAGGTACGGCGAGCAAGTCGCGATGCTCGACTGGGTCGACACCCAGCTTGGCTATCCTATCTCGATCTGGGAACTGGCCAAGCGCTGGCGCGATATGAACCGCTCGAAGAGCGAGCGATGGAAAGCGCTGGACGGACGGGCCACTGACGCAGGATAGAGCATTGCTCTCAACTTTCCGTGTACCCGTCCGCCCAGCTATCGAACTACCCCGGTACTACCCCGGTACTTCCCCGGTCAGCCCCTCGATGAGGCTGTCCAGCCGCGTGCGTAGGACTGGGCCCGATCGCTCCCCGGCGCGTAGCCGTGGCGCGCGATGCCCTCCTCGATCTCCTTCGCGTAGCGGGTCAGATTGGGGTGGTCGGCCTTGGCCACCGTGATCCTCGGGCCGGCCGACTCGCGCACCGCGCGCTGCTGCCAGGCGTCGGCCACCTCAGCGGCGGGCTCGGATGCCAGCCACTGGTCAACGACGGCCATCAGGAGGCCCGTAGCCGTCGCCTTCACGTCAGCCCTGGTGGCAAGGCGGCGACCCGCTTTGCCGGCCAGGAACGACGCCAGGGAGCGCAGCTGCGCCTCGTCCAGGTCGATGCTGACGTTGGTCTTCATGACTTCATCTGCTCGGGGCCGGCCTTCTTGAACCAGCCGTCGCGGATCAGCGCCGTGATCTGCCCGGTCACCTGATCCTTGCTCAGCTTGGTCGAGGCCATCACCAGGGTCTCCAGCTTCAAGCGCGACATGACCATCTTCAGGTCGCCCTTGTTGAACGCCACCTTCGCGGCCTCCAGCACGGCTTCCTTCAGGCTGCCCGTCTGGCGCAGCTTCGTTCCGAGCGCGAGGCGAATCGAGTCGTTGCCCTTGATCCACTTGTCGCCGGTCGGCATGACCTTCGCGTGGCCCTCGACGCCGTTGCGCTGCACGCCCACCTTCCAGCCGGTCGGCAGCTTCACGTAGTTGCGGGTCTCGATCTGCGCGCCCATGCGCTTCAGGATCTTGAACTCCGCCTCGTCCTTCACGTGTACCCATTCGTTCATCATCGTTCTCCGTCAGGTGAAAAAGGCGGGGCCGAGGGCACCCCGCAGTTGGTGGTTCAGGCGACAGCGAGCATGTCGACTGCGAGTTCAAGGGCGTGCTGCTTGCGCACGTTGCCGCCACCGAAGGAGGCTGAATCGAACCGAGCACCGTTGTTGGTGGCCGGTGCCAGGTGGTCCTGGTAGAACGTCACGGCGTTGACCAAGCCCCACGCGGTGCCGTTGGCGGACAGAAGGTCTGCGCCCGGGCCGTTGTGGAAGGCGTTGATGAACTGCTTCACCACGCGGGTCGGCTCGGGGAAGGAGACGATTGCGCCGCCTTCGCTGCGCATGATCTGGTCACCCTGGCCAGCGACGGTGTAGAAGTATTCGAGCGCTTGCTGGGGCGACACGCTGTAGCGGGCCAACTCAGCAACCTGATTGCAGTGCGTGGTCCAGGCATCCATGTCCAGGCCCAGCTTGCCGTGCGCCTCGGTGATCGAGAACTCACGGTTGTGCGGCACCTTGTAGCTGTTGGCGTCGGACTCTGTGCGATACGCGCCGGCTGCCGTGATCGTGTTGTTGCACACGGGGCGGATGTTCGAGAGAACCGCCTGGGTCGACATCGCGCCGTCGTACGACGTGGCGGCGAAGACGTAGGGGCGGATCACATCACCGAAGAACACGAAGTCGGCATCGATGCGACCGCAGCACCAGATGCGAGCGCCGTTGCGAAGCGCGCCGGCCGTCTCGATCGCGATGCCGTCCTTCGCGAGCAACTTCGTGAAGAAGTCGAAGAGGGTGCCGGGCTGCACGATGCGGTACTCATCCGAGACGACCGAGAGCATGTCCCAGGTGTCGTTGCGAACGAGGGCCTTGCGGCTCGGTACGTTGACGGTGCCCAACTTGTGGGAGGGAACCATCGGGATCGAGCCGAGGAACTGCTGGTCGATGGTGTAGGAAATCGGAGCTGCGACTACGTCGTACTCCAGGCCCGCCTTCCGGCGGATATCTGCCGGCGAATCGCCGGGGAGGATGACGGTGCCGTAACCATGCCAGGGGGTCTCGCCACGATAAGCGATTGCTGCGCGGCCGGTGGTGAAGTCGAGATCGTGTGCCATGTTCGTATTCCCTTTGATTTCGTTGGTCTGCCGGTGTGAATCACCTGACAGTGGGGAGGAGATTAAACCCTCCATTGGAAGCTGTCAACAACTTTCGTCAGGGCCCCTCAACATTTTTTTGATGGTCGACTTTTTCCACTTCGAGAACTCGCGGTTGCCCAGCCCGAGCTTCAGCAGCTGCAAGCGGTGATCTGGCATCGGCCGGAAAGTCGGGTTCCGACTCCGCCCAACGAGCGGCGGAGTCAGATACCGATCCAGCGTCGATCGCTTGCACATGCAGAGCGCCGCAGCCTGATCTCGGGTGAGATCGTACTGAGCGATCAGCGTGCGCAACTCCTCGTTGCTGGCGTGCTTCATGCTGCGGCATCCACGATGACGACGCGGGCCTTGCCCCGGGGCGTGTCGACGATCATGCCGTTGGTCAGCTCAACGCTGCGGCTCACAATCGGCACGCTTCGGACCATGGTCTCCAGCTGGTGCACGCGCTCGCGCAGCTCGACGATCGTCCGCTTCGCCGCCTCGATCTCCATCGAGTGGTTCAGCTCCTGGTCGCGAGCCGCAGCGGCCTCGGTGGCATACCTGCCGGTCAGGACATACACGTCGAGCTGGTCGGCCAGGTCGAGCACCAACTGCTCCTTGGTCTTGCCCTTCGCCAGGATGCTTTGCAGCAGCGCTTCGCCCAGGACTTTCGAGTCAAACATATCAAGTAAACTCATCATCAAGTCTCCACTGTTAACGATCTGTAGGAAGTTCCGAACCAAAGTAAACCCAATCGATCTTCACCAACAGATACGCGAAGGCGCATCTGGCTCAAAGGCGCAAGGTCGGCATCGGCGTCGCGGCGTATCTCCACTTCGATGGTGCTGTTCCAGCGCAACTCGAACTCTGCAATCTGCTCCGCGATCTTGTCGCGCAGCTCAAACAGTTCAACGACTTTCCGGGGGTCGATGCTGACGTTCATGACACCCTGGCCTCGCCGAGCGCCTGCGCGTACCCCGCGATCACGCGCCGATCCGCAATCGCGTCGGCCTCGTCGCAGACCTGGCCCACCGTGCGGCGTTCTTCCGCGTCGGCCCGCCTGATCACGAACTGGCTGCCGTTCATCTTGATGGCGACCACCTGTCCGCTCAGCTCGCGGAATAGGTTGCGCTCGATCTCGGACTCCGCGTCGACAATCAGGCGCGTGCCATCGGCGTCGGTGATGATGCTGGTTCGCATGTCAGTCTCCCTGGTGTGGCTTCAGGTACAGCGTGCTGCGATCGAACCGTGCGGCGGTGCCGATGTTCGGGCGCGTGGGCTCGGGTGGGTCCATGAAGGCATAGACCTGCAACTCCTCCGTCGTCGTCGGGGCCAGCTCGATCGATGTCCCGTCAGACCACTCGACCACGACCGCGCCGGCCGCATCGAGGTCGACGCGCTCACCGTTGATCAGCGCCCACATCTTCACGATCTTGCTCTTGCTCATGCTTGCGCCCTCCGCGCGTTCTCTTCCTGGATCACGCGCACGAGGCGCAGCTTCAGGTAGTAGGCTTTGTCGCGCATCGCGCTGCCA
>Ga0315289_10006716_pt1 | contig 16874 bp, 11 predicted proteins | sample YL17G11_40_MG_FD_203452 | JGI IMG/M metagenome (GOLD analysis project Ga0315289, IMG submission 203452) | Sediment microbial communities from Yellowstone Lake, YNP, Wyoming, USA - YL17G11_40 | ecosystem: Environmental > Aquatic > Freshwater > Lake > Sediment | place: USA: Wyoming | collected... | reverse complement strand
ATTGCAAAAGGCAGTACGCTCTTTAGAGATTGGTAAGAGATCCCTCCTATGGGAAGACAAGAACTGGGGCAGTCCTGATACACATGACGCATATCCGCTTCATCCTAACGACCTGAGATTATGGGCATTAATGGCAGCACTTAGAAGAAAACTGGACGTGGACCAGCTTGCAGAACAAACGGGAATAGACCCATGGTTCATACATAAACTGGCTAACATAGTCCAGATGGAGCAGCAGCTTCTATCAGAAAATTTGACTCCAGGATTACTAAGGCGGGCAAAGCGGCTTGGTTTCTCTGATGAACAAATTTCAACCTTGGGAGACATGTTGCCAGATCAGGTGCGACAATTACGATACGAATGGAAAATAAAGCCGGTATATAAAATGGTGGATACATGCGCAGCCGAGTTTGATGCTGAAACCTCCTATTTTTACAGCACTTATGAGATTGAAAACGAGGCTGAACCCTTAAAAAATGAGAAAGCAGTCGTGATCGGCAGCGGACCTATACGCATCGGTCAGGGAATAGAGTTCGACTATTGCAGCGTCCATTCCGCCTGGGCGCTTAAGGAAGCCGGTTATAAGAGCATCATGGTCAATTCAAACCCGGAGACCGTTTCAACCGATTTTGACACCAGTGATCGGCTTTATTTTGAACCTCTCGACGAGGAAAGCATCCTCGACATTCTCGAAAATGAAAATTCACGATTAAATATTAACGAAAGTACTCCTTCGATACTTCAGTTTGGAGGGCAGACTGCAATCAACCTTGCCGAGCCATTATCCAGAAGCAATTTGCCTATACTGGGTTCTAATGCAGAAATTATTGATATGGCAGAAGACAGGCGTAGATTTGAAGATTTTCTCAATCACCTTGGAATTCCGCAGCCGCCCGGCGCAGGTGTGACTACAATACATCAGGGACAAGAGACTGCTAAATTGCTGGGTTTTCCAGTACTGGTCAGGCCAAGTTATGTGCTTGGCGGCAGGGGGATGGAGATAGTACAGAATCAGGAAGAATTAATCAGGTATATGGCACAGGCGCTCGATCTGGATGATCGCCATCCCATCCTGATAGATAAATACTTGGAAGGCAAGGAAGTGGAAGTTGATGCAGTAAGCGATGGAACTGATATCCTGATTCCTGGAATTATGGAGCACATTGAACGAGCTGGCGTACATAGCGGAGATTCCATAGCCGTATATCCAGGATTAGGGCTGTTTGAAGATGAAGTAAGTACTTTAGTGGATTACACCATAAGGATTGGACACGCACTTGGAGTTAAAGGCCTGATGAACCTGCAGTTCGTAATTATGCGGGGTGGACCAGAAAAACCATCATCTGTATATGTTCTGGAGGTTAATCCACGTGCCAGCCGGACGATCCCTTTTATTTCCAAAGTAACCGGGGTACCCATGGTACGCGTTGCCACCAAAGTAATGCTCGGAATCACCCTGAAGGAACAGGGGTACACCACGGGCTTATATAAGAAAAAAGCCCTGGTTGCTGTAAAGGCTCCCGTTTTTTCTATGTCCAAATTGATGGGCGTAGATACCTATCTTAGCCCTGAGATGAAATCAACCGGTGAAGTTATGGGAATTGATTTTACTTATGAAGCTGCCTTAGCGAAGGCATTGATTGCCGCGGGTCTGATGCTGCCTCCAAAAGGAAATCTTCTATTCAGCATTGCCGACAAGAACAAAGCTGAAGCGCTGCCAATTATAAGGGGCTTCTACTCACTGGGATACCAGATCTTCGCAACTCAGGGCACCGCAGCTATGATCCAAGAACACAGCATGAATGTTAATGTGACCAGTAAAAGGCTGGGCGAAGGGCACCCGAACATAATTGAGATAATAAATGATGGCTCTGTGGTAGGCGTAGTCAATACTATTACGGGCGGACGTATTCCGCTGCAAGATGGATTCTATATTCGCCGTGCTGCAGCCGAGAGGCGCATCCCCTGTTTTACATCGCTAGATACAGCCAGCGTAGTTTTAAAAGTCCTATCTCAAGGCACGCAAAGCTTTAATATTAAACCACTCCACGAGTATGTAAGGCCTTGAGACATTATATTTTTAACTTCATTGATATATAGTGAAACAAATCAATTTTCATCCATATGGGAGTTTCGCATATCCCTTCAATTCCCTGGCAATAGCTTGATGCTCGGGGCTTTTCAGCCCGGGATCCTCTTCGAACAAAATTTTAGCTTCCCGCCGCGCTATCTCCAGCAATTGTGTATCCGACAGCTTTGCCATCTTCAAATCCGGCAGCCCGCTCTGCCTGGTGCCGAAGAATTCTCCCGGCCCGCGTAACTCGAGATCCTTCTCCGCCAGCAGAAATCCGTCGCTTATCTCTTCTATGGCCTTAAGCCGTTCCTGCCCGTATTCGGACGGATTCTCCGAGAGCAGCATACAATAGCTCTGCTTCTCGCCCCGGCCGACCCTGCCCCGGAACTGGTGCAGTTGGGCAAGGCCGAACCTGTCGGCCGCCTCCACCAGCATCACCGTAGCATTGGGCACGTCTATACCCACCTCAACCACTGAAGTGGAAACCAGTATGTCGAGCTTGCCGTCCTTGAAGTCGTGCATCACCCCTTCTTTTTCTGCCCCCTTCATCCTTCCGTGCAGCAGTCCCAGCTTCAGGTCGGGGAAAACCGTGCCGGACAGGTTCTCATATTCGGCGACCGCCGCTTTGACATCCAGGTTTTCCGATTCCTCGATCAGAGGGCAGATGATAAAAGTCTGCCTCCCTTCCACCACCTGCTTGCGTATAAATCGATAAGCGCGTTCCCTGTCCACCTGCTTTAACCACCTTGTTTTTATGGTCTGCCTGCCCGGGGGCATCTCGTTGATCGTCGAGATGTCCAGGTCGCCGTACAGGGTGAGCGCCAGCGTCCGCGGTATGGGCGTGGCCGTCATCACCAGCAGGTGCGGGTTGAAGCCCTTCTGCCTCAGTGCGGAACGCTGCAGCACGCCGAAGCGGTGCTGCTCGTCTATGACGACCAGGCCGAGCTTCTCGAAATTGACTTCCTTCTGAATCAGCGCGTGGGTGCCGATCAATATGTTTATCCGCCCTTCCCCTGTCCGCTGATGTATTTTAGCCTTGTCCCTGGCGCTCAGGCTTCCCGTGAGCAGGGCTATGGTCAGATCCGCCTGCGGAAAGCCGCGGAAAGTATAGATGCTGGATTCCCTTTCAACGTCGCTGCTGACGGCCGACATGAGCTTATACAGGGTCGAGAAATGCTGCTCGGCCAGTATCTCGGTCGGCGCCATAAAGGCCCCCTGGTAGCCGTTGGCTACCGCGGCCAGCAGGGCAACCGTTGCCACCACAGTTTTGCCACTGCCGACGTCGCCCTGCAGCAGGCGTGACATGGGCACCTCCCGGCCCAGGTCGCCCAGTATCTCCTTGATCGTCCTTTTCTGCGCCCCGGTCAGCGCAAAGGGCAGCCTCTTTACAAAACCGGCTATATATTCATTATCTATATTAAATTTATGTCCGGGCTGGTCCTCCTGCCACTCGCGTTTCCGGCCGAGAACGCCCAGTTGTAAAAGAAAAAGTTCATCGAAGGCGAGGCGCTGTCTCGATCGATTTTGAGAGAGATAATCATCAGGGTAATGCGCCTGTGCTATGGCCGACGGCAATTCCATAAGCCCGCACCTGTCACGTATTGGCCGGGGTACGAATTCCTCCAGGGAGCCGGCATAACCGTCCACTGCACGCTTGACGATGGTTCTTACCCCCCGTGGAAACAGGCCCTGCGTGAGCGGGTATACAGGTATAAGCCGCCCGGTGTGGACCAGGTCTTTATCTTCAAACAACTCCCACTCGGGGTTCTCGAAAACCTTGGTGTAATTAAACTCGTTTACCCTTCCGCTGACTGCGATATGAGAATTTGTTTTAAGCTGTCTGGCAACATACGGCTGGTTAAACCAGACAGCCCGGATATTTCCCGTCTCGTCACCTAAAACAGCCTCGGTGCTTTTCATACGGCCCAGCCTGGTAACATGCGCTTCCCAGACAATGGCAAAAATTGTCTGGTCTTTACCTGTCTCAAGCTCGGATATGGCTCTGCGCTGGCTAAAATCCAGGAAACGGCGCGGGAAAAAATAAAGCAGGTCGCGTACTGTGCGCAGGCCCAGTCTGGCAAACTTTTTGGCTGTGTCGTCACCGATGCCTTTAATGACCGTTGCCGGTAAGTCCAGATCAGCGTGTTCACCGGCAACAGGTGAAATATTTTTCACGGGCCGCGGTTTTTCGAGCTCCGGTTCGTCCCTGGTCTGGACTTCAGTCGCCAGCCTGCCTGCTTCCAGCTCATCCAGCCACCTCAGGACTTCCTCTATCCACCCTTTCCGCCCGGACAGGTTTTTTCCCGAATATCCGGGGTTGTCCAACCTGAGAGATTTGAATTTAGCGGCCCTCAAAGAAGAGCCGAGCTTCGGCTTATTGGTATTCAACCAGTTGCAGATGAAATCGTCGAGCCCTCCCCCATAGATCGTCCCGTCGTTATATCCTTTTTTCGATTCCAGCAGTAAAACCCTTTTTAACAGGGATATATCTATACCGTTATAGGTAGACATCTATACTGCATTCAGGGGCATTAAGCTGCACTGGCTTGTATGGCCGCTGTCGCGGGATTTACGTTGCGCAAAGCTGTCTCTAATCGATTGCAGAGATGGCAATGACACCGCCGGCTTGCGCTCCCCTGCTTCCAGTCCTGCACCCGCCGCCGGGCTTTCCCGTTCGATTGCCATTAATATGGCGCCCGGGCCGCCGTGGACCCCCAGAGCCGGGCCAAGTTGGGTAACAGTGGGTTTTACATGCGGTAAGAACGAGTTGAGCCTTTCGACGAAGGATTTAATCTCCTGGTCGTCGGCGCTATGCGCAATACCGATTTCCTTGACATGCAAAGTTGATCTCACCAGCTCCTGTAGACGTTCGATGCCCTTGCTCCTCGTACGTACCACGCCGGTGGGGGCCAGCGACCCGTCTTTCATGGTAAGCACCGGCTTGACCGGTAACACCGAGCTCAAAAAAGGCCCTGCCCTGCCCAGCCTGCCACCCTTGGCTATGTACTTGAGGCTGTCGAGGAAACCGTACACCCGGATACACGGAATAACCTCATTGATGTGGTCAAGTGTGTTCTGCATAGTTTTACCGGCCCGGGCGGCTTTAGCAGCAGCTATGGCTACCAGTCCCAGGGCTATCGTAACCAGCCTCGAATCCACCACCTCAACCGGGCAGTTTTTTCCCGATACCAATTCCCTTCCCTTCAGGGCTGCGTCAAAGGTGGCGCTCACCTTGCGGGACAGGTGGATTGAAATTATCCCATCGGCGTTATGGCTGAGTTTTTCATATATCTCCGCGAAATCACCCGGAGAAGCCGCCGCGGTGGTCGGGTGCACAGGGTCGTTCACCAGCCTTCTGTAGAACTCATCGGGCTGGATATCGACCCCGTCGCGCAATGTCTCGGTGCCGAAACTGATATAAAGGGGCACAACCGTAATATCCAGTTCCCGGGCGATATCTCCGGGTATGTCGCTGCTGCTGTCGGTGACGATTTTTACCGGCATTACTTGCCTTCAATGAAATGGACTGTCAGCACATGGGGACCCACGTGAACGCCGATCACCGGGCTGACGGTGCTGCGGTATGTCTTCTCCCTGGGATAGATCTCCGCCAGCCGCCCGGCCAGTGTCTCCAGATCCTCGGGCGTGGTGGCGTCCTCGATCCACAGACCTTCGATTTTATTCGCACCTTTCACCATGTTAACCAGTGCATCAAACGCCTGTGCCCTGCTCCGGGTGCGCTGCACGGGGGTCACGATGCCGTCGCGCAGTGTAAGCACCGGGGTTAATTTTAGCAGTCCGCCCAGCAGGGCCTGTGCACGTCCCACGCGGCCGCCCTTGCGCAGGTATTCCAGCGTATCAAAGGCCATATAGGAATGCGCCCGCGAAGCCCAGTCCCTGGCCTTCTCCGCCAGTTCCGCGAGCTTCATGCCTGCCTGAGCCGCCTCTGCTGCCTTGATAACTGTCAGTCCCAATGCCCCGCAGGTCTGCAGTGAATCGACGATCTCGATTTTGCAGATATCTCCTACGAGTGCTTTGGCCTGGACAGCGCTTTCATGAGTGGCGCTGATCTTACTGGACAGCAGGATCACCAGTATTTCATCTGTTTCCTTTGACAGTTTGGTAAATACCTCGGCAAAATAGCCCGGTGACTGCGCCGAGGTTGTCGGATGCACCTTGGATTCCACCAGCCTCTTGTAGAAATCCGCCGGGGTGATGTCGAAGCCGTCACGGTATGTCTCCGTCCCGAAGAGCACGTTCAGGGGCACGATACTGATGCCGAATTTTTTTACCAGGTCCGCGGGTATATCCGCGGTGCTGTCGCAAACAATCTTAACCATGATTCACACCTCCCTTAATTTACTCGATCGACACTATGTAGAAATAGTGGGGTTGTCCGCCGCTTACCAGCTCGATTTGCTTACCGGGTAACTTTTCCTTTAACTGCCTCATCACCTCCTCGGCCTTTTCCTGTTTTATATCAGCGCCGTAGTATATAGTCACCAGCTCGGCGGATTCAAGGCCCGCCTTGTCCAGACCGCTTAAGAGTACCTCGGGCACATTGTCGCCCGCAGCCACCAGTTCAGTATCATCGATGATAGCAATAGCCTGTCCCTGTTTGATCTTCATACCTTTGATCTGGGTTGATCTTGCTGCGCTGGTGATCTCCACCGACTTGACCGCTTTACTGGCTTCGGTCATAGCCTCAATATTTTCCTGTAAAGAGCTCTCATAATTAAAGGTTAGCAGCGCGGTTATGCCCTGCGGCAATGTACGTGTGGGTATTACTTCCACTTCTTTTTGTGTAAGCTCTTTAATCTGGGATGCGGTGAGTATGATGTTCTTATTGTTGGGTAACAGGATGATTTTTTTCGCATCCATGGCCTCCACAGCGCCAAGGATTTCCTTGACGCTCGGGTTCATTGTCTGCCCGCCCCTGACTATCACGGCGCCCAAACTCTCGAATACCTTTATCATCCCTTCCCCGAATGCTACAGCCACCACTGCGACATCCGGCGTCAATGCTTTCTGACGCTGCATCTCCTTGAATCCCATGTGCTGGTCATCCATGTTCTGGATCTGGATCTGATGTAGCGTCCCCAGTGTAGTGGCATAAGCTAAAATTCCGCCGGGGTCATAGCTGTGTATATGGACACGCACCGCCATCTCGTCGCCTGCCACCACCAGTGACAGCCCCTTCCCTTCGAGCTTGCGCTTTATTTTCTCAGGATCTAAGTTCTTACCCTCCATGAGGAAATTGGTGCAGTAGCCATATGCCACCTCTTCTTCGGACGCACTGATATTGATACCTTTGGAAGGAGTTATATTGGCGCTCACCATCTGCGGCTTGCGAAATTGCAGGTCGTCTAATTCTCCTTTCAGAAACCTGAGTGCGCCGTCAAGCAGTACATAAAGACCCTGGCCCCCGGCATCGACAACGCCGGCTTCCAGCAAAACAGGTAATAGATAAGGTGTCCTGGCGACGGATTCGCTGGCCTCCTTAACAGCAGCTTCCATGATCCCTACAAGGTCATCCGGTTTTTTTTCGGCACACTGCTGCGCGATCTTTGCCGCATCGCCCACTACTGTCAGGATGGTTCCTTCCACCGGGTTGGATAGTCCTTCCCGTGCTGTCTTTGCAGCCTGCGTAAATGCTTTTGCCCAGTCTGCTCCATTAAAGTTATCTTTGCCATCGAAGCCTTTAGCGAAGCCGCGGAAAATCTGCGAAAGGATCACGCCCGAGTTGCCGCGTGCGCCCAGCAATGCTCCGTGCGACATGGCCTTGGCCATGGTGGCAACTTTCATATCGGCGGCACGGTCCGCCTCCTCGATTACGGAGCGCAGGGTGAGCAGCATGTTGGTGCCCGTATCGCCGTCCGGCACGGGGAAGACGTTTATGGCATTTATTTCGGCAACGCTTTTTTCCAGCCAGCCGCTTCCAGCAGCAAACATATCTCTCAGATCCTTGCCGCTCCAGGAATTTGCTTGCTTCATTTATCTCCTTTTACCGCCAGAGCAATTGTGGTATTATATACCATTGTTGTTTATTTATAGTAACGTATCAACTGAAGAGGTTCAAATTTGGCTATCACGTGTGATAAGTGCGGCAAAACAGTAAGATTCGGCAACAGGGTAAGCCATTCCAAGCGGCACACCCGCAGGACCTGGCTGCCCAATATCCAGCCGACTACCATAACGGTCAATGGCACCGCGTACCGCTTCAACCTGTGCACCAGGTGCATACGCACCAGGAGTAAGGCCGCCCGTTAACATACCGCTTCCCGTATTTGCTTCATAGCCGCGCCTATTCCCCGCTTTGAATTAAAGACCGCCGATCCCACCACCAGGACATCTGCTCCGGCCTTTACCACCATGGGCGCCGTCCTGGTTGTTATGCCTCCGTCGACCTCTAACTCGGCTTTAATTTTTCTTTTATTCATTATTTGTTTTAACCTGGCTATCTTATCAATTGAACTTTCTATGAACGCCTGCCCTCCGAAACCGGGGTTGACCGTCATTACCAGCACCAGGTCAATCATGGGCAACACCTCATCCAGTGCATGCAGTGGTGTGGCCGGGTTCAGCGAAACGCCGGCCTTCTTGCCCAGCGCCTTGATGGCCGTGATCGTCCCGTCCAGGTGGTTGCAGGCTTCCACATGCACTGTTATTATATCGGCCCCGGCCTCCGCGAACCTGCCGATGTATATTTCGGGCCTCTCTATCATCAGGTGCACGTCCAGCGGGATTTTCGTAATGCGGCGCAGCGACGCCACCACGGGTACGCCGATGGAGATGTTGGGCACGAAATGCCCGTCCATGACATCCACGTGAATATAGTCGGCGCCCGCCTTCACCGCCTCTCTCACCTGTTCGCCCAGGCGGCTGAAATCGGCGGACAGTATGGAGGGTGCGATCTTAATCTTTCTTCGGCTCATATTTCCCGATGATGTCTTTAGCCCTTTTGATATTGGCCTTCACCTGTGCCGGCGCCGTCCCGCCGTGTGATTTGCGTGTCTCCACCGATTGTTTCACGGTAATCTGCGTGACATCGCTGCCGAATAGCGGCGAGAATTTTTTATAGTCCCGTAGCTTGAGCTCATCCAGATCTTTGCCGGCCTCCACCGCGAAGGCCACGACCCTGCTGGTGATGCTGTGAGCCTGGCGGAAGGACAGCCCCTTCTGGACGAGATAATCCGCCAGGTCGGTAGCCAGGATATGGCTGTGGATGGCGGCCTTCATCCTCGCCGGGTTGACCTTTATCGTGCCGATGAGCCCGGCCATTACATCCAGGCTGGAGTAAAGCGTATCCACGGTATCGAAGAAGCCCTCCTTATCCTCCTGGAGGTCGCGGTTGTAGGAGAGGTGCAGGCCTTTCATCACCGTGAGCAGAGCCATCAGGTTGCCGAACACCCTGCCCGATTTTCCCCGCGCCAGCTCCGCCACATCCGGGTTTTTCTTCTGCGGCATGATGCTGCTGCCGCTGGCGTAGGCGTCGCCGATCTCGATGAAGGAGAACTCCCTGGTCGACCAGGTGATCATCTCCTCGGCCAGCCTGGACAGGTGCATCATGCTAACCGAGGCCGCGGCCTGGTATTCGATGATAAAATCCCTGTCGGATACGGCGTCCACGCTGTTGGCGCTCACCGCGGTGAAGCCCAGCTTGCGCGCCACGAAGTCCCTGTCGATGGGATAGGGCACGCCGGCCAGCGCGCCGCTGCCCAGCGGCAGGACGTTGATGCGCTTGATGCAGTCCTCGAAGCGCTGGATGTCCCGGTGGAACATCTCGAAATAGGCCATCATGTGGTGCGAAAACAGCAGCGGCTGCGCCTGCTGCAGGTGGGTGTACCCCGGCATGATGACCTCGATATTTTTCCCTGCCAGAGCAACCAGCGCGGTCATCAGCCTGAGAAGCGCCTTGATCGTGGCCTGCGCCGCTTCCCTGGCGTACAGCCGCATATCCAGCGCCACCTGGTCGTTGCGCGAGCGCGCCGTATGCAGCCTGCCGGCGGCGTCGCCTATCTTCTCGAAGAGGCGGCTCTCGATGTTCATGTGGATATCCTCCAGCCCGGGTTTGAACTGGTGCTTGCCGCTCGCGATCTCCTGAAGGATTGCCAGCAGTCCGCCCCTGATCTTCCTGAAGTCGGCGGCGCTGATGATTTTTTGTCTTGCCAGCATCTCGGCATGTGCCAGGCTACCCTCGATGTCATGCCTGTACAGGCGCCCGTCGAAAGGTATCGACGCTACATAGCGCGCCGCGGCGCTATCCATTTCTCCCCTGAACCTGCCCCTCAGCCTTGATTCCTTTTTAATACCCATCCTGTTCTAAACGATTATATTATATCAGTCCCGTTTCCTTTTCTTTGCCGGCTTCTTCGCGGCGGATCCTATCCCCTGTGCCTGCGCCTGGATCTTCAGCGGCAGGCCCCAGATGCGTATGAAGCTTGCCGAGTCGCCCGGGTCGAAGCTATCTCCCTTGTCGTAAGTTGCCAGCTTGAAGCTGTAGAGCGAAGAAGGCGATTTCCTGCCGACTATGGTGCAGTTGCCCTTGAGGAGCTTTACCCTGACAATGCCCGTTACGAAGCGCTGCGAGCTGTCCACATAGGCGTCCAGGTCTTCGCGCAAAGCGGAGAACCATAGCCCCGTGTAAATGATATCTGCATACTCGCCGGCGACCCGCTCCTTGAACCTGAGCTGGTTGCGGGAGAGCGTCATGGCTTCCAGCGCCAGGTGGGCTTTCAGCAGCACGGTGGCCGCGGGGGCTTCGTAGATCTCCCTGGATTTAATGCCCACCAGCCGGCTCTCCAGGTGGTCGATCCTGCCGATGCCGTTGCGTCCGGCCATCGCGTTGAGCTTCCCGATCAATGCCAGCCCGTCCATCTCCCTGCCGTTGAGGCTTACGGGTATCCCCTGCTCGAAGCCTATCTCGACGTATTCGGGTTTATCAGACGCGTCCGCCGCGGACTTCGTCCACTCGTAAATATCTTCCGGCGGCTCCGTCCACGGGTTCTCCAGCACGCCGCACTCGATGCTCCTGCCCCAGGGGTTCTCATCGATCGAATAGGGTTTGGAAACCTTCACCGGCACCGGTATCTTGTGCCTCTGGGCGTATTCAATAGTCTGCTCGCGGGTCATGCCCCACTCGCGTGCCGGTGCGATGATTTTAAGCTCGGGACCCAGCGCCAGCACGCTCACATCGAAGCGCACCTGGTCGTTCCCCTTGCCCGTAGCGCCATGCGCCACGGCGGCCGCGCCTTCCTTTTGCGCCGTCTCCACAAGCAGTTTGGCTATGAGCGGGCGTCCCAGCGCCGTCGCCAGCGGGTACTGTCCTTCGTACAGCGCATCGGCTTTCAGGGCACGGAAGACATATTCATCTATAAAGGTGTCCCTGGCATCGATGGCGATCGCCTTGACGGCGCCGACCTTACCCGCTTTTTTCACGATGGCCGGTACGTCGGCCACGCCGCCGATATCCACGGTCAGCGCGATCACGTCCATCTTATATTTTTCAGCCAGCCACTTTATGGCAACGGATGTATCCAGTCCGCCGCTGTAGGCCAGTACCACTTTATCCCTTTTAGCCATGTGCCTTCCTCGCTTTCAGCACTTTATCCAGTATCTCCAGTGCCTTATCTATATCTTTCTCCGTTACTATCAGCGGAGGCATAAAGCGCAGCGCGTTGGGCTTCACCATGTTCAGCAGCAGGCCCTGTTCCAGGCACTGGTTGACCAGCTCCTCGGCGATCTCCTCCTTGAAGCTCATCGCCAGCAGCAGTCCGCGGCCCCTGACGTCCGCTATGAAATCATATTTCTTTTGCAGCTTCTCCAGGCCGTCGAACAGGTATTTGCCCGCCTTCAAGACGTGGTCGCCCGTTTTATTATCGATCATATATTTCAGTGCAGCATAGGCGGCGGCGCACACCAGCGGGTTGCCGCCGAAGGTCGAGCCGTGCTCCCCCTGCTTGAATACGCTGGCATGTTCTTTTGCCATGAGGGCGCCGATGGGCACGCCGCTTCCCAGTCCCTTGGCCAGCGTCATGATGTCGGGTTCGACCCCGTAAAGTTCGTAGGCAAACAGGCTGCCCGCGCGGTAGATGCCCGTCTGCACCTCGTCCAGTATCAGGAGTATGCCCTTCTCGTTGCACCATTCCCTCACCTGCTTCAGGTAATCATCTGACGGCATGTTGACGCCGCCCTCGCCCTGGATCGGCTCCAGCATGATCGCGCAGGTGAGTTTACCGGTAGCCGCCTTGATGGCGCTGATGTCGTTGAAATCCACGTTGATGAAACCGTCGGGCAGGGGTACGAACGGCTCCTGGAACTTGTTCTGTCCCGTGGCCGCCAGGGTTGCCAGCGTCCGTCCGTGGAAGGACTCGTGCGTCGTGATGATCTCGTAGGCGCCGTCCAGCTTGAGCTTGCCGTAGCGCCGCGCCAGCTTTATGGCGCCTTCGTTGGCCTCCGCGCCGCTGTTGCAGATGAAGACCCTGTCGAGGCAGCTATGTTTGACCAGCAGCTCCGCGAGCTGTATTTGCGGCACGGAATAGAACTGGTTGGAAGTATGGATCAGGGTTTTGGCCTGTTCTGTCAGTGCTTTAACGACCACCGGGTGGCAGTGCCCCAGGCTGTTCACCGCCCAGCCGCCCACGAAGTCCAGGTATCCTTTGCCCTTATCGTCCCAGGCGTGTACGCCGCTGCCGCGCACTAAAGTAACGGGCGCCCGCTTGGTCGTCTGCATATAGACCTGCTTATTGAGTTCCTGCCAGTCGATGTTTTCAGTTGACAATGGTGGTACCTTTACCTTTCCCCTTACTTTCGATTTCGTCGAGGAGCGCGTGCGCCACGCGGCCGTCGATAATCCGCGTCAGAGATACCTTTTTGGACGCGATCAGGCTGGCTTCCAGCTTGGCGACCATGCCACCCGTGGCCGTGCCACTGTCGATCATTGACCTGGCTGTACCGGTATCTATTTGAGACATACCCTGCTTTGATTCGTCGTAGATGCCCGGCACATCGGTTAAAAATATCAGCTTGCGCGCCTTCAGGGCAGCGGCTATCTGCGCGGCGATGGTATCGCCGTTGACATTCAGTAGGTTGGTACCCTCCCTGGCGTCGTATTTAACGTTGAGACACAGCGGCGCTATCACCGGCATGTATCCGCCGTTGATCAGCATTTTCAATAGCCGGGCATCGACGGTCAATTCCTCGGCGGTAAGCCCCAGCTCCGGGTTCTTGTTTTTCCCCAGCACGGTGGCGCCGTCCACGCCGCAGATGCCGGTTGCCTTGCCGCCCAGGCGGCTGATCGCCGCGACCAGTTCCTTATTTATCAGCCCGGCCAGCACCGCCGTCACCACCTTTAAAGTATCCGGGTCGGTCACGCGCAGTCCCAGCACGAAGCGTGTGGAAATATGCAGCTTGCTCAGCCAGTCGGTTACTGCGTTGCCGCCGCCGTGCACTACCACTAAAGGCACGCGCTTTTTTTGCAGTGCCACCAGGTCTTCCAGCGTGGTATCGTTCTGGCCCAGCGTGCTGCCGCCTATCTTGACGACGATTATCTTCGACTTGAACATTGCATTAATGACCGGTGTGCTAACTGGTGTAATCGCTATTTATAGTAACATACTCTTCGGAAAGGTCACAGCCCCAGGCGGTTGCCTGCCCCCTGCCTGTATTCAAATTAACCTTAATCTGCACCCTGTCGGTCTTCAGTTGCCTGCTCAGCGCCTTTTTATCGAAGGCGGCCGGGCGGCCCCGGCTTAACACGGCCTTGCCCTGCAGGGAGATATCGAGCTTTTCCTCCGTCATGGCGGCGCCGCTGCGTCCCACGGCGGCTGCGATGCGTCCCCAGTTGGGATCGTTGCCGTGCATCGCAGACTTCACCAGCGGTGAGCCGGCGATGGTGCGGGCGATTTTCCTTGCCTCGGAAATGCTCTTCGCGCCTTCGACCTGCACCTCGATGATCTTGGTGGCGCCTTCGCCGTCCCGGGCGATGCTGCAGGCGAGGAAGCGGCAGGCGCGGTTCAGCGCTTCCTGAAACGTCCTGCCGTTACTGTTGTTTATCTCCGCGTTGCCCGCCGCGCCGTTGGCCATTATTGAGACCATGTCGTTGGTGCTGGTATCGCCGTCCACGGTTATCATGTTGAAGCTGTCGTCCACCGCCTTTTTCAGGGACTTGCGCAGGAAATCAGCTTCGACCCTGGCATCCGTGGCAAGGAAGGAGAGCAGCGTGGCCATATCAGGGTGGATCATGCCGGCGCCCTTGGCGGTGCCGGCTACGATGTATTCTCCGGTGGAGTCTGCCACTTTCAGTGCTATTTCCTTTGGCATGGTATCCGTCGTCATTATGGCGCGGGCCAGCCTGTGTCCGCCGTCGTGTGAAAGCTCCATTTTATCTATGCCCTTTTTCACTCTGTCCATGGGCATAAAGCCGCCGATCACGCCGGTGCTCGCCACCAGTACTTGGTTCGCGGGTATGCCGAGCTTCGCAGCGGTCAGCGCCGCCATTTCTCCAGCATCCTTTAATCCCTGTTCAGCGGTGCAGGCATTGGCGCATCCCGAGTTGACTATCACTGCCCTGGCCCTACCACCCGCGATATGCTTCATGGAGACGATAATCGGCGCCGCCTTGACCTTATTGGATGTGAATACGGCGGCGGCGGCGCAGGGCTTCTCCGAAAACAGCACGCCGAGGTCTAAACGGCCTGCGTATTTAATACCGGCTTCTACCGCTCCGGCTAAGAAGCCCCGCGGCGAAGTTACGCTGCCGTTCTTGATTTCTTCCATTCCGGCTTTCATAAAGCCAAGAATATACCACTTTTTAGCAGATATAGCTACTTTTTAATAGTTTGGGAGCATCGCATTTAACATTCCTGCAATAAGTAGCTTAAATAGCCGGGGTTGTCCTGGTGTGCGCATAGATAACCATGCACATTTCAAGTTGTATAGCTTGTGAGCTGGCAGATTTAAAATCTTGAGGCAAATTGACGGATTTATAAGGCTACCCATTGTCATCGCTTGTGTCTAAGTACGCATCGGTCTTCGGATTTGACGCTGGACATTAGCGACTGTTGTTTTACGTTCGGATTAGTACATATGTTTTATTTATAACATGGTGATTTTGTACGTATGCTGCCAAACCATTATGACGGATTATTAGCGATTTATTAGCTTTTTATTAGCTATTTTTATAGCTTCATAGCAAATATGGATTGGAGGGGGGTGTTGCGTAGAAAAATTTTTTTTTGAAAAACATATCAGGATCATGGTAGCTTGCTGAATTGTTTTGCTGTAAGATTGTTATCTTATTGTTTATTCACCATAATCCGTGGATTTTCAAAATTTTTAAGAAAAACGGGGTGGGGGAAGGCTGAAGCCAGTTGATTTAATGCTGGCAAGGCAAGAATCACAAGTTTTTCGCCCTTCAGCCAATATTTCAGCCTGGTTAACTCAGCTTAATTGGGCCTGCTGGGGCAAAAGGCAAATAGTTCACCCACTATGCCCTTAGTCTGATGAGAATAAATAGATGGGCTTTAACTTCAGCCAGGCGGGCTTAAGGCTAATATCCTCTGGTAAGCTGGCCCGATTAACATTTGCCAGACTTTGCTGGCAATGCGAAGTAGCATTTGCCCGGCATGGCTTATCACCCGTCCAAACTGAGTGAAGATGGCAAATCTCAGCCTTTTGGGTCGGGCTGTGGCATATTCTGGGGGCAAGGCAACTGCTTTGAGTAACTGAAGTAGATTATGGGTTAACACTTGTAGCCTCAGCCAGGCAGCATTGGCACCGTGCTTGGCGCTGGGATAAATACCAGCTGCCAGCTCATTATCCAGGATATGGTGAATATGCTCGATGGTTCCGGCTTTGCCTCTCTGCCATTCCAATAATTCCTGCCCATCCATGTCCCATATGTTAGTAACTACGGCGAAGTGACGCACCTTGACTCCATCCCCGAATAGCTCTCCTTGCTGACAGCGTATCCTTATGGCCACATATCGATAAGGCTGGCTATCTCTCCTCTCATATTGGCGAGCCGGTACAAAGGGTACTTCAGCCCATTCTCTCACCGTACCTCGCCTTTCCTCTTTCCATACCTTCCAGCTACCTTCAGGCAAAGCTTCAATCTCGTGCTTTAGCCCCTGGCTCATATCAGCGCTTACCGCAAATTGCCATTCCCTCCCTTGCCAGTGGTCTAAAACATCCTGCTGATAGCCCGCTGAATCCGAACGTACCTTAACCCGCCACTGCCCTGGCGGCAACACATTATAGGCTTCATCCACTATCTCCTTTATCCCTCGGCCAGGAGGCACATTGCCTTCCCGAAGCTCATCAGCCAGCACTAACCCTGTCTCTGCCCATTCCACTTCCATGGGCTCAAAAGCTCGGTAACCTTCATAGCAATATTTGGCATTCGCTTTATTTGTCTCCACTAATTGGGCATCTACATCAAAGGTCACCTGCCAGTCTGGCTTAACCTTGTCTACATAAGTCCATACTACCTGACGATTGGACTCTTTGAGTCCGGCCACGGCTGTTGATTCTTTAGGAATAAAGGAACCTTGTAACGGGCGCATCTGCATCAGGGAGTCGTCATGGAACTTATCTAACCACTGCCTTGCCGTCTCTGGCGCCGGTGGCTGGTAGCCCAGCATCACTCCCAACCCCTTATCCTGGCGCAATCTCTCCATATCATCAATACAGTCACCACCTAAGGCACTCATTAGGACAAACGATTCCACCATCTGCCCCTGTCTTAGCCCTTTAGACGATTTCTTCTTAGGCAAGGCTCGCTCAACTGCTGCCTCTACCC
>Ga0315289_10006715_pt1 | contig 16874 bp, 10 predicted proteins | sample YL17G11_40_MG_FD_203452 | JGI IMG/M metagenome (GOLD analysis project Ga0315289, IMG submission 203452) | Sediment microbial communities from Yellowstone Lake, YNP, Wyoming, USA - YL17G11_40 | ecosystem: Environmental > Aquatic > Freshwater > Lake > Sediment | place: USA: Wyoming | collected... | reverse complement strand
TCCCAGAACGGCGCTGCGATGCCGTTGGGCAGCGCTGGGTTGGGAATGGAGGAATTGTACCAGTGATAGGCCGATGGACAGTACCCTCCGAACATGACAAAGCCGTTCGTGCTGACGCAGAACTGGGCGTAGGTGGTACCATAGTAGGTGAAGGGGAATCCGATGTCGTAGGGACCGCGGCCCCAGTCGTCCCCTTCGGGGACCTCGACCCCGCCTGCCGTGTCGACCCATTCGTAGGGTACTGTGGCATCGTAGGTGTAGCCAAAGCCGTCGGGTCCGCCGTGCTCGGGGATGCTGGGCGGGGTCGGGCTGTTCACGGGCGTGCGCGTGGGCGTGGGGACCAGCGTGGGATGGTAAAAGTGCACGACGCTGTTGTCGGTGATCCACGCTTCGTTGCACGCGACCTGCAGGCCGATTGCGCCGTTCTGGTTCTCGATGCCAACCGTGGCCGACCTGCCGTTGCCGTAGGAATTGGAGAGCATGCTGGCGTATTGAAAGCGGATGTCGTTGGAGCCTTCGTACAGGATGATCTCAAAGGTCATGTAGTGGCCGTCGGGGTCGTGCTGGGCATTGTACCACTCTACCACCAGCATGCGGTTGGGGGCTGCCCCCGTGGTCTTGTAGAACAGGTGGCCGGTGTGCTCCCAGCTCCCGATGACGTCCCAGAGGGGCGCGGCGATGGCGTTGGGTGTGCTGCGGGAGGGGATGCATTGATTGGTGGACTCCATCGAGTAGCTGGCGCCGAACGAGATGAAGCCCATGCTGATGTAGAACTGGCCGTAGGTGGTGCCGTAGAAGTCAAAGTTGAAGCCGATGTTGTACGCAGCCGGGCTGCGCCAGGGCACGCCGACGCCGTCGGTGGCGTCTATCCAGTTGTAGGGCACCGTGCGGTCATAGGTGTAGCCAAAGGCATCGGGACCGCCCGTGTTGGGCGGAGCGGCTGCGCTAGGCCGGGCTGCGGCGGGCCGCATGCCTGCCCAGGCGGATGAGGTCGCAAGCCACATCATGCAGGCCACCAACAGCAACACACTGATCCAGAAACGCTTCTTTCCGACCATGGGATACTCCTCCTTTTCTCTCTCTGGTACACGCATGACACAAACGCCCACGAGCTGGACGCGACAGAACAGGGATGCATGTTGAAACCACGACTACAAGCGCGGACCACGGCCACAAGGGCCTACGCTACACCGTACTCCTTTCTTGCGACGCTCATCGCATGACAATGGGCAGGTAGGCGGACCAGCGCGCGCCGGCGGGGCTGACAAAGTGCACGACGCTGTTGTCGGTGATCCACGCTTCGTTGCACGCGACCTGCAGGCCGATTGTGCCGTCCTGGTTCTCGATGCCGACCGTGGCCGACTTGCCGTTGCCGTACGAGTTGGCGAGCATGCTCGCGTACTGGAAGCGGGTATCGTTGGAGCCTTCGTACAGGATAATCTCAAAGGTCATGAAGCGCCCGTCGGGGTCGTGCTGGGCATTGTACCACTCTAGCACGAGCATGCGGTTGGGGGCTGACCCCGTGGTCTTGTAGAACAGGTGGCCGGTGTGCTCCCAGCTCATGATGAGATCCCACAAGGGTGCCACGATGGCGTTGGGGTTGCCGCGCGAAGGGATGCATTGGTTCGGGGTGAGGGAGAGCGCGTAGTCCCTGCCGAACGAGATAAAGCCGGCGTTGAGGTAGAACTGATTGTAGCTTGTGCCGTAGAAGTCAAAGTTGAAGCCGATTGGGTAAGGCCCCGGGCTGCGCCAGGGCACGCCAACGCCGTCGGTGGCATCGATCCAGTTGTAGGGCACCGTGCGGTCATAGGTGTAGCCAAAGGCATCGGGGCCGCCTGTGTCGGGCGGGGAGGCCGCGACAGGCTGGGCGACCACGGTCCGTACGCCGCTCCATGCGGACGAGGTCGCAAACGCTATAGCGCAGGCCACCAACAACACACTGATCCAGAAACGCTTCGTTCCGACCATGGGATATTCCTCCTTTTCTCTCTCTGGTACACACATGACACAACCGTTCACGAACTGGACGAAAGAGAACACGGATATGCGGGAGAAGCGGTTCCCTTTATGCAATCCGTGCACATACCCCTCTCCAGCGGCGGTCATTTCACGATGATGGGCAGGTAAGCGTACCAGCGCGAACCCGTGCCACTCACCGTGAGCGAGCCGTCGCGAGTGGTGACAGGGATCGCGCGGGCCTGCGGATCGCTGCACTGCACTCCGGAGAAGCGCAGGCGGCTGGTGCCGGGCGACAGGCCGTTCAGGCGCAGAGTGGCCAGCGGCCCGCTGCCGCTGAGCACGGGCGTGGCGCCGACGCTGTAAGCGGCGAAGGTGACCGTGCCCCTGGCGTTGTCGATGGCGGGGCCTATGGCGGTGAAGCTGCGTCCACTGCCCGCGAGGAAGCTGCCCAGGGCCAGCCCATTGATGTGCAGGATGGACGGGTCCACCGTCAGCGTGAACTCGAAGCCACCCAGGTTGGTGACGTCTTCCACGTAGACCTGCAGCGTGGCGTCGGCCCCGGCGGCCAACGAAGATGAATCTGGTTCCATGCGCAGCAGCGTCCCGCTCGGGGGACGGGTGGGTGTGAGCGTGGGTGTGGATGTGGCTGTCACGATGGGTGTCAGCGTCGGCGTGCTGGTACGGCTGGGCGTGGTGCTGCGCGTTGGCGACGGGGTCAGGGTCGGCGTCGTGCCGCTAGACACGGTAACCGAGCCGTCTTGGGCGGAGACGGAAATGCTGCGACCTTGCGGGTCGGTGAACTGGATGCTTGAGAAGGACAGGTCGCTCGAGCCCGTGGCCAGCGTGTGCAGATCAAGCACGGCGATGGGCCCGCTGCCGCTGAGCACGGGCGTGGCGCCGATACTGTAAGCGGCGAAGGTCACTGTACCCCTGGCGTTGTCGATGACGGGGCCTATGGCGGTGAAGGTGCGCCCGCCGCCGGCGAGGAAGCTGCCCAGGGCCATGCCGTCGATGCGCAGGATGGCGGGGTCAACGCTCAGCGTGAACTGGAAGCCGCCCAGGTCGCTCAGGTCCTCGGCGTAGACCTGCAGGACCACGTCCGCCCCTGGCGAGACCGTCTGGGAAGGCGGCTCGAAGCGGATGGTGGGCCCGCCCGCGGGAGTGGTCGGCGTCGTGGTGGGCGTGCGAGTGCGGGTGGGAGTGGCGGTGACGGTGGGCGTCATGCCGGTGGACACTGTGACCGAGCCGTCAGCGGTGGCAACGCTCAGGGGCCGGCCCTGCGGGTCCGTGCACTGGGCGCCGGAGAAGGTCAGGCTGCTGCTGCCAGCGGCGAGGGCGTGCAGGTTGATGCTGGCCAGGGGGCCGCTGCCGCTCAGAACCGGCGTCGCCCCGATGCTGTAGGCACCGAATGTGACCGTGCCGGACGCGTTGTCGATCAGCGGCCCCACGGGAGTGAAGGCGCGCCCGCTGCCGGTGAGGAAGCTGCCCAGGGCCATGCCGTCGATGCGCAGGATGGCGGGGTCAACGCTCAGCGTGAACTGGAAGCCGCCCAGATTGCTCAGGTCCTCGGCGTAGACCTGCAGGACCACGTCCGCCCCGGGCGAGACCGTCTGGGAAGCCGGTTCGAAGCGGATGGTTGGTCCGCCCGTGGGGGTGGTCGGCGTCTTGGTCGGCGTGTGCGTAGGGGTGGGAGTGGCGGTGACCGTGGTCGAGATCACCCTGACCGTCCACGTGTAGACCGACTGGAGCCAGCCACCGGCCATGGCGGGATGAACCAGCGCAGTGGCGTCCTCGGCAACCAGCTTGACCTCGAAGGTTCCGCCCGCTGCTGCGCTGGTCGTGTAGGTGAGCGTGGCCGTGGCCACACCGGGCACGGCCACGTTGTTGATCAGCCACCTCAATCTGACGTGAGGCCCGCCTACGGGTTCCAGAATGTCGGCCCGGAAGACCTGCGTGGCGGGGTGCGTGAGGGTGATCGCGCGGGTCGCCGGAAACGCCGTGCCTGGTTCGATGAGCCGGATGCCTGACGCAGGAACTCCCCATCCGCCCCGATAGAGCTTTAGGATATACGACTGGGTGCAAACCTCGCACCACGGCTGGTCGAGACTGCGCATCATGCAGCCCTGCTTGGGGCGGAACATGCCGGTGGGGCGGTAGCGTGCGCCTTCAAACAGGCCCACGACACGCGACCAGCGCGGGTCCATGGGGGGCTCGGTTGGGATGGGTGTGGTGGGGCTGATCCAGGGATTCCATTTGATCTGAGCGCGGACTCGCACGTCGGTGACGTTGGGCTCGCAGGGTGGGCCGCTTGTGTCGCTACACACCGGGTAGCCGGGATACGGGTCGTCATACTCGTCGGCCAGGCGAGTGAGGCTGTGGCTGTACTCGTGTTGGGCTAGTTGGATGGCAGCGGAGTGCAGCGAGAAAGTGGCGATCGTGCCGCCCGATCCGCCATAGGTGGTGTCGTTGACAATGAGTAGAATCTGATCCCAGTCAGGCACGGCCGCGGCAGCGGCCAGCACCTTCGAGGTGTTGCCCACGAGCAGGCGGAGGATATTGGCGGCGCAGAAGGCGCAATCGAAAGCAGTATCGACCATGGTGCCGCGCAGCGGATCGTCCTGCATGTCGGGGTCGCCACAGCAGTCGGGCTGAGTGCACCCAGGCACGTAGGGGGGGTGATCGGCACCAGACTGGCGCGAAGCGGTGAACAGCGTGCCCACGTTCACGTAGTTGCGGTACTGGGTGTAGGGCGAGAGGACAAAGAACGAGTTCGCCACGTTTGCAGCGTCGCTCGCGAACTTGCCCGCCTGGGCGGTGGTATAGCCGTCGCCCATGATGAGGAGGTCGAGCCGGTTGCCAGGATTCCCAGCAGACTGCAAGGCACCGACCTTGATCTCCGATTCATTCAGCTCGATGGGTGGCGTCTCGGACACCAGACGCTCCAGGTCGAATTCTGCCACCATGGCGAATTGGTCGTCTCTTAGGACCAGCTTTGTGTGGTCGATCATGGGTGCGCGCACGACGAACACCGCACAAGTCAATGGGAGCCAATGCCCGTCAATGCTGGCGTCGGACTCGGACCTCCGGAACTCGCCGCGCAGCCAACGCGGAATCTCTACAGTGTTCTGGTAGACCGTTTGCCCATCGGATTGCAGCGAGACGATCATCTGCTCGCAATCGCGGCCCGCCTGGGTCAAGTTGCGAATCAGCTCGGCGCGGCTGAGGCTCTCGAGAGGGGCGCTCAGTTGTACTGCTCGATACTGCAGGGGCCTGATGCTGCCGTCGGTTTGCTTCTCCAGGACAATGTAGTGCGCGGCCTGCCCCGGCTTGGGGGCACGCGGGGCGGCCACAGTCTGGGGTGCCAGGGCCTCCGGCGCGAACCGGACGCCAGCGACGGAGCTGAACAAGATCGAAAGCCCTGTCGCCAAAGCGACCAGCACGCTAGAGAACATCATGATTCAGCTCCTTCCTTTCTCGCGAGGGTATGCGCAGTGGGCACCTGCACCTCGGTCGGGGTGGCCGTCGGCGGGACGACCTCGGTTGGCGCATCTGTGGGCACTGGCGTCATCGTAGCGGTGGGCAGCAGCACCTCGGTTGGAGTGGGACTGGGCTCCGGAGTCTGCGTCGGCACGGGGCTGGGAGCCGGCGTGTCGGTCGGCACCGGGCTGGGACTCGGCGTGTCGGTCGGCGTGCGGCTGGGTCGAGGCGTGGCCGTGGGAAACGTGACCGTAGCCGTGCAACTGACAGAGCCGCGCACGCTGCCATTAGAGCGGGACGCAGCGTAGAGGGTGGCGTGGCCGGCGCCGTTGAGGAGCGCATTCTCCGCGGCCCGGATCTTGACCTCGATCGCCTGCTGGGAGCCCGCGTCCAGCTCCACCGGGACGGCTCCTGCGAGATAACACACGCCTCCTAAACAAAACATGCCCTGCCAGCCAGCGGGCAGAGCCTTGCCAATCCAGACGTCAAAGGTGTCATGCCCGCCACCGGTGTTGGTCAGAGTGACCTCGAACACGGCGGTCTCGCCGGGCAGGACAGTCTTGTCGGTGCAGCAGGATTCGAGGCGCAGGCCGGATGGGGCATGCGTGGCCGTTGCGGTGGGCTTGCGCGTTGGAGTGTGCGATGGGGCGCGAGTTCTGGTGGGTGTGTGAGTGGGCTGCAGCGGGCCCTCTGGCGTGGCCGCAGGGGGCAGGGGAGTGTGGGTTGTGGTCGCCGTGGCCGTTGTGCTGGGAGCAGTTGTGTGCCTGGCCGTCGGGCTGGCGGTGTGCAGAACCGCTGGAGTGGCGCTAGGCATGGCCGTAGGATCGGGCGTTGGCGTCCGGGCAGGCGCGCTGGGCTCTTCTGTGGGCGAGGGCCTGGCGGGCAAAGGCGTTGGGGCGGGCATGGTAGGCGTGAAACCCGTGCTGACCGGGGCACAGCCTGCCAGAGCCGCACGCAGCTCGTCGAGACTGGTCTTGCCCACGTGCCTCCAGCGCAGCACGCCATCGGCGTCGAGCAGGAATGACGCTGGGAGGGCCTGCACACCGTAGAGGCCGGCAATGGCGGACCCTGGGTCAGGCACAAAGACAAACGGGAACGGGTTCTGATCGACGTAGGGCCTCACACGGTCTACATCCTCGCCGACTGCGACCGCGATCACCACGAGCTGAGGCACTTGGCCTAGCAGGCGCTGCAGGTCGGGGAACTCTTCCTTGCACGGGCCGCACCATGTGGCCCAGAAGTCGAGCAGGACGGGGCGCCCGCGCGAGTCGGCCAAGCGCACCAGCCGTCCGTTGAGGTCCTTGGCGGAGAAGACGGGGATGGACTGGCCGACGGCAGGCAGGTTCCCACGCCGCGGTGCGCAGGCCACCAACACCAGGGTAAATGCGATGCCGACGAGCAGTCGCTCTTGCCGCATGTGACCGTCCTTTGGATGCGAGGATTATACGGTGAGAGCTTCTCTTTGTCAATCCGAAGGTACTTTTGCTCTAGTTCCTTGGCGGCTGGACTGCTGCCGATCACGCTGCGGCTGGACGCGCAGAATGAGTGTGCGGTAGGAGTCGGGACCCGCGGTACTGCGCGGGAGGGAGGGTGGGTGAACCGCGAGCGCGTTTGACGTGGCCGGCCATCGGCTCTATAATGGGACAGAGTTGCCGGCGCGGAAGCGCATGGAGATGACCGGGGTGCGTTGAGGGAGGCGATGGGCGAGCGAGTACTGGTCGTCGAAGATGAGAAGGCCCTGTTGGACACTCTGGAGTACAACCTGGCCCACCAGGGCTACGAGGTGCTCAAGGCGAGCGATGGGCTGGTGGCTGTGCGAATGGCGGACGAGAAGCGGCCCGATCTCATCATCCTGGACATCATGCTGCCCGGCCTGGACGGGCTGGAGGTGTGCCGCCTAGTGCGTCGAAAGACGAACGTGCCTATCCTGCTGCTGACCGCCAAGGCCGACGAAATGGACAAAGTGATCGGTCTCGAAGTTGGCGCCGACGACTACCTGACCAAGCCCTTTCGCATGCGTGAGCTCCTGGCGCGTGTGAAGGCGCTGTTGCGGCGCGTGCGTCTGATGCGAGAGGAGCTGTCCTCGGAGGGCGGCGTGACGCCCGGAGAGAGGCTGGTTTTCGACGAACTCGCCATCGATCTTACGCGTGGCGAGGCGTCACGCGGCGGGTTGCCCTTGCGCCTGAAGCCCAAAGAATATGAGCTACTGGTCTTCATGGCCAGGCATCGAGGCGTGGTACTCTCGCGTGACCTGATACTGGAGCGCGTGTGGGGCTGGGACTATGTGGGGGGCAGCCGTACAGTAGACGTGCATGTGCGCTGGCTGCGGGAGAAGATCGAGACGGATCCAGCGCGGCCAGCACACATCGTGACTGTGCGTGGCATGGGCTATCGCTTCGAGGGGTGAAGACCATGTTTAGACAAATCCGCTGGCGCATCGCGTTCTACTATGTGGCGCTGATCCTTCTGAGCATGGCCGGGCTGTGCTGGTACCTGGCGGGCATGGTCAGGGATTCGTACCTGGCGGACCTGCGCAAGCGCATGACGTATGAAGCGCGCGTGGTGGACCGGGCCGTCGGAGCGGCGCTGTTGCTGGATTCGCAGGCAAAGAGCGTCGACGAGCTGGTGCGGGGCTATGCAGGCCTGCTGCAGGCGCGAGTCACCCTGGTGGCGACGGATGGGGTGGTGCTGGGAGACTCGGAGGAGCCGATTGCTCAGATGGACAATCACCTCGATCGGCCCGAGATCCAGCAGGCGCTGAGCGCCGGCCAGGGCAGCAGCTTGCGCTTCAGCCGCACAACGGGCCAATCCATGATGTACACCGCCGTTAGCCATACAGACGGGGAGCGTTTGCTGTACGTGACACGCGTGGCAGTGCCGCTCACCTACATCGATGCCAACGTGGCACGCTTACGGAGAACGGTGGTGGCGGCGACGGTGGTCGCGGCGTTGCTGGCTGTCTTGTTGGCGCTGCTGGTGGCCGAGTACACGGCGCGACCGGTGCGCAGGCTCACCGAGCTGTCCAAGCGACTGGCGGACGGGGACCTGAGCGGCAGAATCGTGCCGAGCACGCAAGACGAAGTGGGTGCGCTGGCGCGCGCGTTCAACCGCATGGCCGACCGACTGCGCGAGTCGTTTACGAGCCAGGCCGACGAACACGGCCGGCTGGTTGCGGTGCTCGAGCACATGTCGGACGGCGTGATGCTCACCGACGATGCCGGGGACGTGACGCTGCTGAACCCCGCGGCTGCGCGCCTGACCGGAACGAGCGAAGAGGTGGCTCTGGGGCGCTCATTTCCGCAGGCGGCGCGCGATCACCGGCTGATCCAGGCCTGGAAGGACTGTCGGGCGACGGGCGAAGAGCGGGTGGCGATGGTGGATTCGGCCCAGCGCGGCCCGCTCCTGCGCGCCATCGTGACGCCGCTGGCCAATGCCAAGGCTTCGACGTGCCTGGTAATGCTGCAGGACTTGACCCAGGTGCGCCGTCTCGAGACCGTGCGCCGCGATTTCATCAGCAATATCTCGCACGAGCTGCGCACGCCTTTGGCTTCGTTGCAGGCCCTGGTTGACACATTGCGCGACGGAGCGCTGCAGGACCCACCCGCGGCTGAGCGCTTCCTGAATCGGATGGACGCCGAGGTGGACGCCATGACGCAGATGGTGCAGGAACTGCTAGAGCTGGCGCGCATCGAGTCGGGCCAGGCGCCTCTGCGGCGCGTGATGGCCAGCGTTGCCGACGCCTTGCGGCCCGCAGCGGAGCGTCTGCGCCCGCAGGCAGAGCGGGCCGGCCTGGAGCTGCAGCTGGACCTGCCTGCTGACCTTCCGCAGGTCATGCTGGACCCGGAACGCATCCAGCAGGTGCTGATCAACGTGCTGCACAACGCCATTAAGTTCACGCCAGCCGGCGGAAGGGTGGTCGTTGCGGCGCGCAGCAGCGCCGGTGCTGTGGTCGTCTCGGTGGAGGACAACGGGAGCGGGATCGCTCCCGAGGACCTGCCGCGCGTTTTTGAGCGCTTTTACAAGAGTGATCGTGCGCGCAGCACGGGCGGTACCGGCCTGGGCCTGTCCATCTCCAAACACATCGTTGAGGGGCATGGCGGACGCATCTGGGCCGAGAGCCCCTATCCGCCGAACACCGCCGGCCCACGACCTGGAACCCGGGTGTCCTTCTCCTTACCCTTGGATGTGGATAGCGGCAAGCAATCGGCCGACGCGTCTTCCCAGCGCTAACCAGAGCTCTTCCGAGCGTTAACAAGCTCTTTACATGGCGTTGAACCGCACTTAATGCCCCCACGCTATGCTGATCCTGTGAGACAACAAGAAAATCAGGAGGATCAACATGCGTTCTAAAGTGGTTTTGGCTTTGATGGCGATCGGCATCTTGATGGCGGCGTGTGCAAGCCCAGCGGCGCCCACGCCGACCTCTGCACCGACAGCACCGCCAACCAAGGCGGTAGCGACTTCAGTCCCCTCCCCAGCCAGCAACGAAGTGCAACTGCCGTCGGTGGACCCCTTACAGGTGAGCGGCGATATCATCACCGCCGGCAGTTCCACGGTGTTTCCGCTTTCCGAAGCCATGGCATTGCGTTTCAAGGACGAAGGCTACAAGGGCAACATCACCATCGACAGCATCGGAACAGGTGCCGGATTCGAGCGCTTCTGTAAGACCGGCGAAACCGACATCGCCAATGCCAGCCGTCCGATCAAGGATAGTGAGCGCGAGCTGGCGCGGGCAATTGGTCGCGAGCCGCTCGAGTTCCGCATCGGCACCGACGCGCTGGCCGTGGTAGTGAGCCGTGACAACAAGTTCCTGAGCAACGTCAGCCTCGAGCAACTGGCCAAGATCTTCTCGGCTGGCTATCAAAAGTGGTCCGACGTGGACGCGAGTTGGCCCAACGAGAACATCCTGCGCTTCAGCCCGGGCACCGACAGCGGCACGTTCGACTACTTTGTTGAGGTGGTACTTGGCAACAAAAAAGAAACCCTGCTGAACGCCGCGAACCTGCAGCTCAGCGAAGATGACAACGTGCTGGTGCAGGGCGTGGAAGGCAGCCCCTATGCCATCGGCTACTTTGGCTTCGCCTACTATCACGAGAACTCGGCCAAGCTCAAGACCCTGTCCATTGCGGCCGTGGAGCCATCCAAGGAAAGCGTTGACAGTGCCAAGTACCCGCTGGCCCGGCCGCTGTTCCTGTACTCGACCGCCAAAATCATGCAGGACAAGCCGCAGGCGGCTGCGTTCATCAACTACTATCTGACGCACGTGAACGAGGAGATCGGCACAGTGGGCTACTTTCCGGCGAGCACCGAGGCCCTCAACGTCGCCAGGCAGTCCTGGCTCAAGGCCGTGAGCAAGTAAGCTTTGCGAGCATACCAGCGGGGAGGGGCGCTGTGCCTCTCTCCGCGTTTGCCTGTGCGGCGGCCGAGAGGAGCACGACATGCATGTGGTAAGAGAGGATTCAAGCGGGCAAGCCGCTGACGGCTCGGCTACGAAAGCGGAGAGCCCTCTGGACCTGAGGCGACGACCCAGGGTGGGCGAGCGCATCATCCAGGGCCTGCTATTGTTGTGTGGCCTGGTGTCCATCGTGACAACGCTGGGCATTGTCTACGTGCTGGGCAAGGAATCCCTGCTGTTCTTTGGTAGTCGTGGCGTGACCCTGGCCAAGTTCCTGGGGTCGACGCGCTGGCAGCCCGTGATCGGCGAGTTTGGCATCTGGCCCTTGGTGAGCGCGACCCTCAGCACCACCACGATTGCCCTGCTGGTGGCCCTGCCGCTGGGCCTGGGGGTAGCGGTGTACCTGAGCGAGTACGCGTCGCCGCGTATGCGCAGCGTGCTCAAGCCCGTGCTCGAGGTGCTGGCGGGAGTTCCGACGGTGGTCTATGGGTACTTTGCGCTCACCTTTGTGACGCCCTTGCTGCGTTCTATTCTGGGGCGCAACCTGGTTGAGATCTACAACACGGCATCTGCCGGTCTGGTGATGGGCATCCTGATCCTGCCGCTGGTGTCGTCCATGAGCGAGGATGCGCTCAGCGCGGTGCCGCGTTCGCTGCGCGAAGCGTCCTACGCCCTAGGCGCCACGCGGCTGGAAACGGCCATCCAGGTGGTGGTGCCCGCCGCTCTGTCAGGGATCGCAGCCGCGTTCATCCTGGCCGTGTCTCGGGCGGTCGGCGAGACCATGATCGTTTCGATTGCGGCCGGAGCGGGCCCAGCGTTCACCCTCAACCCCTTCCGAGCCGCGGAAACCATGACCGGCCATATCGTGCGCATCAGCGGTGGCGATCTGAGCTATGATTCCATTGACTACAACAGCATCTTCGCCATTGGCCTGGTGCTATTCGCGATCACCCTCACGCTCAATGCGATCAGTCGCCGTGTGGTACAGCGTTTCCGGGAGGTGTACGAATGAGCGCCCGTTGGGAAGTCCTGTCGGGAGACGAGGCCGGCACGCTGCCAGAGGGCGAGGGGCTGCGGCTGAACCTGGCGCGACGTTACCGCGTCGCCAGCCTGTGGCGCACCTTCTTCGTGGCGGCAGTGCTGGTCGCCATCGTATCCCTGACGGCTCTGTTGTATAACGTGATCGACCAGGCCTTCGGGCTGGTGGCGGTGCAGAACACTGTCGAGCCGGCCAGCCTGGCCGTGGGCGGAGTGCCCCTGGCTGAACAGACCAGCGAGCAATTGCTGACACTGCTGCAGCAACGCGTCCCGAGCGCTGTTCTGAGACGCATGGAGAGCGAGCAACCACTTGCCCAGCGCAGTCGCGAGGACTTGAACGCCCTGGTGTTGGAGCGCGTGGTGCAGTTGCGTGTCTTGAAGAGCTGGCCGCTGCACCTGTCGCTGCTGGATCGAGAAGCCATCGAGGCCCAGGTGGGGGAGCAATACCCACAGGCGCGGCTGGTCTTTCGCTCGTGGCTCACTCCCGAGTTCCTGACACGCTCACAATCTAGCACGCCTGCCCTGGCCGGAGTGCGCACCGCGTTGCTGGGTTCGCTGTGGACAATCGCGATCACCCTCTTGGTCGCCTTCCCCCTGGGCGTGGGGGCCGCCATCTACCTGGAAGAGTACGCGCGCGACTCGTGGATCAACCGCGCCCTGCAAACCAACATCAGCAACCTGGCCGGGGTGCCGTCCATCATCTATGGCATCCTGGGTTTGGCCATGCTGGTGCGTGGGTTGGAGCCGCTGACCAGCGGTGCGTGGTTTGGAGCTGTCGATCCCACCACGGCCAACGGCCGCACCATTCTGTCCGCAGGGCTGACATTGGCCCTCCTGGTGCTGCCGGTGGTGATCATCAATGCGCAGGAAGCGATCCGCGCCGTACCGCGTTCGTTGCGTCTGGCGAGCTATGCCTTGGGCGCGACGCAGTGGCAGACCATCTGGCACCACGTGCTGCCGTCGGCGTTGCCGGGCATCCTGACGGGCAGCGTCATGGCCATGTCGCGCGCCATCGGCGAGACGGCGCCGCTGGTGGTGGTGGGAGCCTCCACCTTCATCGCGGTGGACCCGAGCGGGCCGTTCTCCAAGTTCACCACCTTGCCCATCCAGATCTACCAATGGACCTCGCGCCCGCAGGACCAGTTCCGCAACATCGCCGCCGCTGCCATTCTTGTGTTGCTGGCCCTGTTTCTGACGCTCAATGCTTCCGCCGTCTTGCTGCGCAACCGCTATAGCAGGAGGTACGTGTCATGACTATACCCGCGCCTCTCTCGGCGCAGCCCGCCCTGGATCGTACGCGCGCGATCGAAGCGCGCGGGTTGGACGTGTACTATGGAGCCTTTCGTGCGATCAAGGGGATCGACCTGGAGGTGACACGCAACCGTGTCACGGCCCTGATCGGACCCTCCGGGTGCGGCAAGAGCACGCTGCTGCGCGCGCTGAACCGCATGAATGACCTCATCCCGGGGTCGCGCGTGCAGGGCCAGGTGCTTTTCCGCGGGCAGAACATCTATGATGCCAGCGTCGATCCGGTGCAGGTGCGCCGGCGCATTGGCATGGTCTTTCAGAAGCCCAACCCCTTTCCCAAGAGCATTTATGAGAACGTAGCCTGGGGCGCGCGTCTGAATGGCTTTCGCGGTGATATGGATGGGCACGTCGAGCGCGCCCTCCGTCAGGCGGCGCTGTGGGACGAGGTCAAGGACAAGCTGGCGGAGAGCGCCATGGCGCTGTCCGGTGGGCAGCAGCAACGCCTGTGCATTGCGCGCGCCATTGCAGTCAAACCGGAGATCATTCTGATGGACGAGCCCGCTTCGGCGCTTGACCCGATTGCCACGCTCAGGATCGAGGATCTGATGCGCGCGCTGGCCATGGACTATACGATTGTGGTCGTAACCCACAACATGCAGCAAGCCGCGCGTGCCTCGGATGATACCGCATTCCTGCTGATGGGCGAGGACCGCGCCGGCATTCTGGTCGAGTTCGGATCCACGCGACAGCTCTTCACCAATCCCAAAGACAAGCGCACGGAAGACTATATCACGGGCAGGTTCGGCTAGGCATCGAGTACCAGCCGGTGTTTCTCAGAATGGAGCGCATACGGTATACTATGATCCGAGTGCGGCCACGGGCGTGGAAGAAGCAAGACTCGAGGCCTTCAGGCGAGTACGAGACGACATGGCAGGCACGGTGCTTGACTACCTGCAGGGTGTGGAAAGGGGGCATCAGAATGCCACGAGAGACATTTGAGCGAGAATTGCACAGCCTGGAGGATGATATCCTCGTGCTGGGCAGCATGGTGGAGAAAGCCATCCTGTCATCCGTGGACGTCCTGAAACGGCAGGATCTGGCCAGCGCCAAAGCGCTGATCGCCGCAGACCGCGTGATCAACGAGAAGCGCTTCGCCATCGAGTCCGACTCCCTGGCGCTGATCGCCACGCAGCAGCCGCTGGCGGGTGACCTGCGCAGCCTGGCGGCCATCCTGGAGATCGCCACCGAGCTGGAGCGTATCGGCGACTATGGCAAGGGCATCGCCCGCATCACGCTGATGATTGGCGAGCAGCCGCTGATCAAGCCACTGGTGGACATCCCGCGCATGGCCGAGAAGGGCCAGGACATGCTGCACCGGGCGCTGGACGCCTTTGTGCGGCGCGACGTGGCGCTGGCGCGCCAGATCCCCAAGGAAGACGCCGAGGTCGACGCGCTGTACAATCAGGTCTACCGCGAGCTGCTGACCTACATCATCCAGGACCCGCGTACCATCGACCAGGCCACGCACTTGCTGTGGGTGGCGCATAACCTGGAGCGGGCGGCGGACCGCGTCAGCAACATCTGCGAGCGCGTGGTGTTCACCGCGACGGGTGAGATGAGCGAGATGGACGGCGAAGGTGAAGAAGGCGGGATGGAGGGCATTGCGTAGCGCGCTGCAGTTGACCTGGGCAACCCGGTCTCCGGCCTCAAGGGTAGCAATCCGATCTCCAGATGCGCGATCGCAATTGACTTTATTCCGGAAGTACACTACAATTTCCACCAGGACATCCCAGTTCACGTTGTAGCACGCACCTCCGACCCATTCCCTCCCATGGGGAGGGAATGGGCATACGGACCTCGGTCTGAGGACGGGGTCCCAGGGGTGTGGGGAGCAATCCCCACGCCTGCCGTGTTCGCAAAGGGGGCGCCGAATCCAGATACGGATTTGGCGTCCCCTGGCTATTTGCGAAGCCGTTTCGAGACTCGGGCAGGGTGATCTGCCCCAATACACTGGCAAGGAGGCACACCAAGTATGTGGATTCTGCGACTGAACATGACGGATCGGACGTATCGTCTGGACCCGGTCCCGGAGGCCTACAAGCTATTGGGTGGCCGCGGGCTGACGTCCACCATCGTGCACGATGAGGTCCCCCCGCTCGCGCACGCGCTCGGCCCCAACAACAAGCTGGTCTTCGCCCCAGGCTTTGTGACGGGCACCAATGCCCCCACCTCGGCGCGCGTCTCGGTCGGAGCCAAGTCGCCCCTGACCGGCGGCATCAAAGAGTCCAACGCCGGTTCGTCCTGGTCTCCCGCCGTGGCGGCGATGGGCATCAAGGCCATCGTGGTGGAGGGCTATCCCAAGGAGAAGGGCAAGCACTGGGTGGCCCATCTGACCTGGGATGCCGCAGCGGGCAAGCCCAAGGCGGCTTTCTTGCCGGCAGATGAGTACGTGGGCAAGAGCCTGTACGACGTCTTCCCCAAGGTATACGAGCGCTTTGGCAACACGGTGACTATCGCGGGAGTCGGGGTGGCAGGCGAGTACGGCTGCGCCAACTCGGGAGTGGTGTTCAACGACCTGGCCAAGCGTCCCAGCCGCTACGCGGGTCGCGGCGGCATGGGGGCCGTGATGGCCAGCAAGGGGCTCAAGTTCATCGTGGCCGACAAGAAGGGCGCGCCTGGCGTGGCGGTCCCCGACAAGGCGCTCTTTGACCAGGGTGCCAAGAAGCTGGCCGACGCGCTGCGCACGGCGGGCCTGACCAAGCCCAAGGGCGGCCTGAACCAGTACGGCACCGCGATCCTGATCAACGTCATGAACGAAGCGGGTGGCCTGCCCACGCGCAACTTCTCCTCGGGTCGCTTTGAGGGCGCACCGAAGATCGCGGGCGAGGCGGTGTTTTCCGGAGTCCAGCAGCGCACGGGCAAAGAGACCTACAACCACGCCTGCAGCCCGGGCTGCATTATCCAGTGCTCCAACACCTGGTTCAAGCCGGATGGGACGGAGCACACCTCCTGTTTCGAGTACGAGTCGAGCTGGTCGCTGGGCGCCGACTGTGGGATCGACAATATCGATGACGTGGCCGAGTTGATCCGACTGTGCAATGCCTTTGGCTTTGACACGATCGAGACCGGCACTGCGATCGCAGTGGCCATGGAGGCCGGCCTGCTGCCGTTTGGAGACGGCAGGAAGGCCATCGCGCTGCTGCACGAGATGGGCAAAGGCACTCCCCTGGGTCGCATCCTGGGCGGCGGCACGGACGCGACCGCCAAGGCCTACGGTGTCATCCACTCGCCCACGGTCAAGGGCCAGAGCATGCCGGCCTACGAGCCGCGTGCGGTCAAGGGCATCGGCATCACCTATGCCACCACCCCGATGGGCGCGGACCACACCGCGGGCTATACGATCGCCCCGGAGATCGCGGGCGTCAGCGGCAAGGTGGACCCGCTCAGCGTGGAGGGCAAGGCGGCCCTGAGCCGCGCCTTCCAGGCCACGACCGCTTTCATCGACTCGACCGGCCACTGCCTGTTCATCGCCTTTGCCATCCTGGACATTACGAGCGGCTTTGAGGGCCTGGTCGAGGAGGCCAACGGCATGTTGGGTACCAAGTGGACGGTGGCCGATGTGGCCAAGATCGGCGCGGAAATCCTGAAGAAGGAGCGCGCTTTCAACGAGGCGGCCGGCATTGGCAAGCAAGCCGACCGGGTACCCGAGTTCATGAAGTACGAGAAGCTCCCACCGCACAACCAGGTCTTTGACGTG
>Ga0315289_10006713_pt1 | contig 16880 bp, 15 predicted proteins | sample YL17G11_40_MG_FD_203452 | JGI IMG/M metagenome (GOLD analysis project Ga0315289, IMG submission 203452) | Sediment microbial communities from Yellowstone Lake, YNP, Wyoming, USA - YL17G11_40 | ecosystem: Environmental > Aquatic > Freshwater > Lake > Sediment | place: USA: Wyoming | collected... | reverse complement strand
TGGGAACTGCTCTTCGGGCAGTCGGGCCGGTAGATTGCCCCCCGGTTTCTCCTTGACAACCCCCACACTTTGAAGTATAATACGCGCACATTGCGGGGTAGAGCAGAGGCAGCTCGTCGGGCTCATAACCCGGAGGTCGCTGGTTCGAATCCAGCCCCCGCTACCTTAGTCACACGCGAGATCGTCGGGTCAGGCCGTTTGGGGCAGCCCGGCGATCTTTGGTTTCTGGAGCCTCACAGGGCACGACCAGCCACTCGCGCCCAAGACCGTCCGCAACGCCTGGGGCGCCCTGTGCTCTCTCTTCACCTGGGCAGGCACGGAGCCTGGCTTCCCCAGCCCGATGAAGGCCGTCCCGCACCCCGCTTTGAGAGGCCGCCGGTCGAGCCATTCTCCAAAGAGGACATCGAAGCGCCGCTCAAGGCGTAAGTTGTCGCGGGAGACAAACACCACCGAGCGCCGGCGCTTCACGATGCAGAGGCCCACCGCCAGGCGCGACCAGGCCATCATCCTGACCCTGCTTGACACCGGCCTGCGGGCCTCGGAACTCTGCTCGGTGAGGGTTGGTGGCGTGGATCTGAAAACCGGCCGCGTGCACGTCAGGCACGGCCGAAGCGGCGGTGCCAAGTTTGGGAAGGGGCACGTTGTCTTCCTGGGCAAAGCGGCCAGGCGTGCATTGTGGCGCTACCTGCCCGGGCGAGAGGACGGCGAAGACCCGGACGCGCCCCTTTTCACCGGCAAATTGACCGTCCGCTGAACAAGAACGCGCTGCGACTGCTGATCTCGCGACTGGGCGAGAAGGCCGAGGTGAAGAATTGCGCGTGCTGCAGGCCATAGACGGCGTGACCGTGACGGAACTTGTGGGGCGACTTGTACGGCAGGCTGGCAACAGCGAGCAGTTTGCGCATTCGCTTGACGATGGCGATGTTTCGGTTGGCCCCAGGCAGGCCGGCCGACAGCATTTGCTGGCCGAATTTGCTGATGGTCGGCGTGTACCACATGGCGCTTGGCGGCAAGCACGCCCGGACGAACGTGTCCCACTGCTCGGCCACAGCCAGCAGTTCGGGGATCTCCAACAAATAAGTCGTCGCCGTCTTGCCGCTCTTCGTCCTGACGCCGAGCGACGGCCATTGTTTGATCGTCCGGCCCGCCACGTCCACCGCCTCCAGCGGCAGCGAGCCAAGTCAACCCGGCCGGCTCTCCGGTTGGCATCTACTACGACGAGGAGTTCCATGAGCAGAAAGTGGATGTCGAGATGGTTGTGCCAGTGACCGGGTCGGTGCCCGCGGTGGACCGGGTGAAGCCCCGCGTAACGGGCATCCAGTTCTGCGTGGAGAGGGCATAACTGGCGCATGTCCGGGGCCTCGGTCGGATCATGCGGCTGAGAGCCTGGGCACCCAGGGGTTTTCGACGGTCAAGCCATTACGCCCGAGGTGGTCATTTCAGCCTTCGGGTCAATTCCTGCACAAATTTCTCAGCTGACTGTTTCCATTCGCGTACAAGCACTGGCACCCTGAAAGCATTGTCGACTTCCGCTGATACCTTGTCCCATACGGTTGCTGCTCGTACGACCTTCAGACCGTTACGGCCGGTGGCGATTTGACCTCGTTGCGCCACGACCTGGCGCAGCAACCTGTGAACGCGTGGATCAGCCTCCAGCCTGGCCAGACTCTGCTTTCCATCGGGCAGGATAACTGCACTGATGGATGTGACATCGGTCAGCCGCTCGACATCAGCTAGAGTCAAGTCAGGCACCACCCATACCCCATGAGCACCGCTGACTGGGCCACTGGTCAGTCCCACACTCTTGATACACAAACCTGCCTGGCGCATCAGGGTGAGAACGGTAACCGTTTCTATCTCCTCGAACCCATCGGCGATGATAATGAGGGCACACCTCTTATTGAGATCTCTGACAGACAAGTTGCTCAGCCTCCTGACAGCAATGCTCATGTCCCTCCCATTATAGGTATTGCTTGCCTGTGCTGCTCTATGGACTTACCGTCAGTTACTGGATTGGTCAAGGCAAATCTGTGGGCTCCAGCAAGAGCCCGCGAACAGTTTCGGACCCGTTGATAAATGTTCCGAAATGTGATATGATAGCGGTGGCCCAGGGTTCGCAAGTCGTGCTACGTCCTCGAGTAACGAGAAATTGAAGGAGTCCTCTATGTCTATCAGCCGTCCGGTTGTTGATATGCCTGAAGACTTTACCAGACGAGTCCACCAGGCTCTACGGGCCTACCATACCCGACACGCTAAGGATGTGTTGGATGATCTTCTCCTCGCACATCAGATACAAATCGAACGAGGCGTAACCACGCCTCGCTTGATAAGCAACCAGATCCTGATGAATGGACTCGACCACCTGAAGCAGGCTGGCGATGACGAGACTGCCGATCTTCTCCATCGGCGTTTCCTCAACCTAGAGACAGCCTGGAAAGTGGCTCACAGTCTCAATGTGAGTGAGGACATCATTTTTCAACGGCAGCGCGCGGCTATCACCCAACTGGCCGAGGTTATCTGGAGCCAAGAGGCACAACTCCGCCAGCAACGAGCACGGCGGATCGAGGCGCGTCTTGAGCCGCCCACCTACACTCGCCTCTTCGGTGTGGCAGAGAAGATGACCCAAGTCCGCGCGCAGTTGGAGGCCGTCTCGGAACCATGGTTGATTGCCCTCGAGGGTCTGGGCGGTGTTGGCAAAACCTCGCTGGCAGATGCGCTGGCGCGCGAGTTCGCCCATGGCAGCCATTTTCACGAGATAGGTTGGGTCAGCGCCCGCCGTCGGCTGTTTCAACTATCAGGTGACATCGAGACACTGGCCGATCAACCTGTCCTGACGCTGGCCGAGTTAGTCGACCGTCTCCTCGACCAGTTTGAGTTAGCAGGTTTGAGACGGCGGTCCGACGAAGAGAAATGGATGGGGCTGAGGGACTTCCTTAGGTCTCAGACCTGCCTGGTGATCATAGACAACCTGGAGACGGTCGTTGACTACCGTTCCCTTGTCTCACAGTTGGGAGGATTGGCCGATCCCAGCAAGTTTCTAATCACGACGCGTCACTCGCTTCGTGATCTGAGCGGGGTTTATACTCTGACGATGACGGAACTATCTCGAAATGACACGCTGGCCCTGATCCGACACGAAGCCCAAACGCGGGGTCTGCACGAACTAGCCGACGCTCCTGAAACGGAACTGGAGCAAATCTATGGCGTGACTGACGGCAACCCGCTGGCGACCAAGTTGATCGTCGGGCAAATTCACACGCTCTCCTTGCCAACAGCGCTGGGCCTTTTCAGCACTGCAAGAGGCAAGCCTGTCGAGGAATTGCTGACCTTCATCTATGACGCTGCCTGGCAGGCTCTAGATCAAGACAGCCGCCGCGTGTTGCAAGCTATGCTGCTGGTGACCGAGGAGGGAGGTCGGTTGGAGCAAATCGCGGCTGCCACCGAACTCAGCGAAGACGACACAGCGGCCTGTCTACATCGCCTGGCGACCCTATCACTGGTGAACGTGGGTGGCAGTCTGCGGGAAAGACGTTACTCGCTGCACCAGTTGACCCAGACTTTCGTGGCTCGACAATTGTCCGACGACAGCTTGTGAGGTAAACACCGTGAAGCGGGTGATCGTTGCGAATGCCAGGTATTGGCTTGAATACCTCAACGCCGTATCTGGAGATGACTTGATCCCCGAGGCCGACATCCGAGGCGCCGCCAGAGCACTTGAAACCGTGATGGCGGTCCCGGAAACATGGTCTCTGACCCTGTCGCTTGCCCAGGCCTTGCATCCTCACATGGAACAGCGAGGCTACTGGGCCGATTGGGACTATTTCCTGCAAGGCCTGCTCACACATGCCCAACGAAGGGTAGATTCCGTGACCGAGGCCGATTTGCTGGCCAAGCGAGGCATAATTCAGCGGCAGCGAGGTGCCTATCGGGCGGCGATGACCTCCTTTCGGCGAGCATGGTGGCTCTGCCGTCAGGCTGGAGATCAGACTGGCCGGGCCAGAGCCTTCTCCAACCTGGGTGACCTGTGTCGGCTGCAAGGGTACTTTCGTCGCGCAGAGATCCTTTGTCAGGGGGCGCTGGAGTTGTTCGAGGCTCTGGGAGACACTGGACGATTGGCTGCTACCGAGAACCACCTGGCGCTTGTCTATTTCGACCGGGGGCGCTGGCCTGAAGCATTGCCGCACTTGACTCGATCGCAGGCGTTGTGGCAGCAGGTAGGTGACCGGCATGGCCTGGCCAAGACACTGCAGAACCTGGGTGTGCTACACCACCGTACGGGCGAACTGGAGGCCGCGCTGGACTATCTCAAGCAGGCTATCCGTCACTATCAGGCAGTAGGGGACAAGATCCACGTAGCTCGGACCCAACTCAACGTTGGCAACGTCTATCTGGATCGTCGTGACTTCCTGCGAGCAGAGATGATCTACAGCCAGGCTGAGACCGTTTTGAGGCATGAGGGCGATAGTCTGGACCTGGCCCGCGTCCATCACAACCTGGGGATGGTATACACCCATCTTGAGAACTGGGACGAAGCAGAGGCTTGTTTCGAGCGAGCATTGGAGCGGTGGCGAAATCTTGAGGATACGTGGAACGCGGCCAACACGTTGGGAGAACTCGCCGGCCTATACCTCGCCCGTGGCTGCTGGGCTGAGGCTCGAGCCTGTCTGAACGAGGCCTGGGAACTGGTGAGTGAGCGGGATGAGACGCGTTATGGTCCGTTGCGGCAGGAACTAGCCGAGCGGCAGCAGGAACTGCAGCGGATGACCAGCCCCCAATGATATGAGGACGAGGTGGGTTTCGACAGGGGCCAAAACCCACCTCGCCAGCCTGGTTTAGTTGCAGCCGCTGGCCGTCGAGGAGCACACGCCTGCAAGCACGACCGAGGGTTCTGCCAGGACAGGAGAACCGACAGACAGTGCCAGCGCCAGCAACACAGCGACGACGATTGCCTTGAGTGATTTCCTGGACATCTTGCATCTCCTTTCTTCAAGTTAGAGAGCGAGACGCGGGGCCCCCCGGACGCCTCCCTTGTGGCGTCCGGCTCCGAAGACGTCCAGATCAGATCAATTCTAGGGATCTAACTGGCTCGTACTGGCCAAGTCTGACACAAGCTTACCAGGTTTTGACCTGACATGCTTGACAGAAGCTGACGGGCCTTCTGACAATATGTGGGGACAGGGTGGCAGAGGAACGTTGGAAAATACGGGGGGGGGCATGACAGCGCAGGGGGAAAGCCCCTGGTGCTTGCTGGAGAAAAGACGAGGATAGGCACTGGCCAGGGCGGCCAGCCCCAACTCACGAACCTCCGATTTCTGGCCGACAACTACCTGCAGCCCACCAGCGTCGTGCTACTGCTGCTATGGGATCGAACAGATGTCTGTTGCGGCCTCTTTCGGCGTTCGGTCACTGGTAAAGATACCCCAGTGCGGTTCTGGATCGGGCTGTGAGTACGTTCCATCCGGTTCCGGCTGACCAAGGTGTTTCCACGGTGCGTCGAAGGCTTCGAATACAACGTAAGTTACGTCGGTGTCTCCTAGCAAGCGGTAGTACTCGGCCTGACGCGTTTCGCTGAGATCCGCGTCGCCACCTGATGGCAATCCGACTTCCTTGAAGATCAGCGGTTTGTCGGAAACCGAGTCCAGGGTCTCGAAGACACTTTCCGTCCACCCTACAGCCTCCCGCGGGTCGCGGTATCCGGAAAAATACGGGTGAGCGTTGGGAAAAACCCAGTCCGAGCTGGTCCACAAAGGCGAGTTCTCGTAGTAATCGTGGACTTGTTCGGTTGTGCTGACTGGCTTGCCTGTGGTTCTTCTCAGCCTGTCCATCGCAGATACGAGCGTGTCCAGATCGTAGCGCTCGTCCAGGCCCTCATTGCCCACGCAGTAACCCACGACCACGGGATAAAGGCTGGCCTGCTCTGCCGCCTCTAGTTCCTGGGTGTCGGTTGGGTCCCAGACCCCAACGATTACCCCCTCGAATCCTGCTTCCTGGGCCAATCCGGCTATGTCCAGTATCTGGTCGGGCGCGTCCCGGTTGGCGTAGCTGGAGCTGTACGTCACCAGGCCGTCGAATCCGGCGCCGTGCAGCACACGCAGGTCCTCACGCACGTCCTCTTCGGACGGCCACCGCGTCGGTGACGCCGTGGGGTCGAAGTGCGTGGGGGAGTAGGCAACCCAACACAACCGGGTGAACAGAGTTGCCAGGTATTGGTCTGTGTTCTGAGCCGGCCGCGCGGTTTCCACGCTCGTATCGCGTATGGTCATGGGAGTGGGAAAGCAGCTTGCCAGCAGGAGAGTAGATGCAGCGACGATGAGACAGACACGAGGGTGTACCTGCCCCCCCACATGGTATATCCTGAACAATGGCAATCTGTACAAATCACACCTCTCGTCGAATGAATTGCAGGCGCCAGGTGAGTCGCACGAAGCTTTATTTCCTCGTGCCTTCGAACCGAACGTCATCCAGGTAGAAGACTGCGCCCTGCGGATTGTGCACATCAGTGGCGCACCAACGGAACAAGATTTTGGCTTCGGTCAGGTTCAGGTCCCCCAGGTCAATCTCATACGGTTCCCAGATAGGCCGGAGCATGATCATATCTGTGGAACGGCCTGGTATAGGTTCCATGTTGGGAGCCCCAATTCCGAACTGGATGAACTCCCCGCCCTTGTCACCTCGAACCCAGAAGACCAGACGGCTCACCTCACTGAGGTTACCTGCCTTGAGCACGTCAATACTACATTCGCCTCCTGGTACTATGTGGGCCACGTAGAATGGCCAAGAAGGGATGGGACTCGTTGAAGATACGGCGGATGCAACGCAGAGTGGACGCCAGTGGGCCTCACCACATTTCCCCCCAGGTTTATACGTAAACCGGAGACAGTCCGAGCCTGTGTGGCAGTCCGTTGGGCTGATCTCCAGGTCGCCGGGTTGCTCGTTGGGGTCACACCGCACCCATTGTGGCATCATCACCAGTTGACTCAGTGAGACGGTTGCCGGTGGGCTGATGGTCACCACAGTCGGAGGAGATGCTCCCCAGGCATTGCAAGCCGCAACGGTCAAGATAGCAACTCTCCCTTCCTTAGAGGCAGTGTAGGGGAAGGTCTCTCCTTCACGCGAAACCGAAGGCTGTCCCGGCACCTGCAAGCTCCACTCGTATCTGGTTGCTCCCTTAGCATATGCGCGAACTGAGACTGTGTTGCCCGAAGCTACCGTGATCTCGGGCCCGTTTGGCGTCGTCTCTGGCGCAAGGGGCCTGCAACTGGCCAGACTGACCGCCAGCAGCAGAATTGAGGTTGACGCCCATCGCTGAATGCCAGGTCTGGACATTGATTGTGCCATACGAGTCCCCCTAGCCTTCGTAGACTTTGCTTTCTGTAGGGTGAGGTGGGGCCATCCGGTGCCCTGGGCCGCACGGGGAGTGGCCCCACCCCGAACAACCTGGCTGTGCCAGGCCTATTTCACACCCTCAAACTGGACGCTATCCAGATAGAAGGTGGCACCCTCCGGGTTGTCCATGTCGGTCGCAATCCAGAGAAACAGGCCAATGGCATTGGTCAGATCCAGGCCTTCCAGGTCAATCTCGTACGGTTTCCAATCGGATTCCAGCGAAACCTTCCCCGTTGAGCGTCCGGGCTTAGGCGACACATCCGTGCCCCCGATTTTGAACTCGACTACTTCTCCTCCTCGCTCCCCTCGGGCCCAGAAGGTCAGACGGTATATGGTGCTGAAACCACCGGCCTCGAGCACGTTGATGCCGCAGGTGCCTGCCCGCACCCTGTCCCAGGCCTCCTCAGCGCCAGATTCACCGCACTCCAACGACCACCAATAGACGCCACCCCAGCTCCCTCCAGGGCTATACGTGAATCGAGAGCAACTGGCACCTGTGGGGCAATCTGCACCTGCCTCCAGGTTTATGAAGGGCTCGGGGGCGCCTGCACCCGACATCCAACCCGCTGGGATGGCCAGCGCGTCCAGTTGGTAAGTTGTGACTGGCGCGACGTTGATCATCAGAGAAGTTGCAGGAGAGGCTCCTCGGTCGTTGCGGGCGGTCACACTCAACATAGCCATACCAGCCTCGCCAGGTGCGGTATAGAGAATAGCAGGCCCTTCGGTCCCCGAGATCTCGCCGCCCCCACTTAACGTCCACTCGTACCCATCTGCTCCTTTAGCGCTGGCACGAATTCCTATGGTTTCGCCTGGCCTCACTGTGATCTCGGGGCCTGCTGGTGTTGTCTCCGGGGCCGGCGGGGGCGACTTGCAGCCAGTCAGCCCGACTCCCAATGTGAGAATCAAGGCACATTGAATCCATCGCCGTGCCGCTAATCCTGTTTGCTCGTTCATCGAACACCTCCTAGATTTGTGATATGATGGTAGACCATGCACAATCTCACTGGTCTTGGACCTTGATACTAAAGAGTGCGGGCTGGTGTTGCCCATCGAAGACAAGGATCAAGTCGTATTTGGCTGCTCTCTGATGCGGAAGCCTGAAAGAAAAACTGCAATCCCGGGTTGGGTTCTTGTGAAGTGCCTCCAGCCAGCCGCCTGGTTCTGCTTTCGCTGTCCATGTACATGGGCAACTGTTGGTAGGAGTGACCGTTGCCTGCCCGGATAGACACGATTGTTCGGCGAGTTCCTTCAGCGGCAGAACAATCACGCCGCCTTTGTCGGGGCATTTTTCTTGAGTCCCGGAAGCGAGATCAAGTCTGAGGCACGCTGAGGCTTGCGCATTCCGGCACCTGAGGGTCTTGATAGCCGCCACGGTCTTGATGGTGAACCCAACGACGAGCAGGAAAGCGGCGAAGGTGGTGATGGCTATTTCCAAAGCCAAGAACGTCCCGGTAGTGCGAACACGTGCCCGGCGAGATCCCGCGCAGAGCACTACCGCTATGGCCAGGCAGAAAACAACGGCTACGATGAGGCGTTGGGGCGCACCCAACTGCAACGTGCTGGACAGGAGAGTAGAAGCAACTCCGAGAGTTCCGGCAATGACCGTCGAGATGAGAAGCGCCCGCTTGTAGCCAAGGGCTATCGCCTTCAGCCGTTTCCACATCCCTTTCAAATTTATTCGGCTACTCAGCTCCAACTCGTCCCCGTGGCTCAGCAGCACAGGGACAATGGGTAGGGCAAGCTTTAGCTTATGCTTCACGTCCGCCGCATCTTCAATGGCATTCGCCACTGTTTGCCGATCAATTGAATCAGCGATGTGTTGTGGCAAGGCCTGCAGCGTTCGCTGTACAGCATCCAGCGCTTGTCCCAGCTCTGGAACTGGTATACAGTTGGCTTTCAGTGCGTTCAATATGACCCGCAGGGTGGCCAGTTGAGGCTGGTCCAGTTGTTTCACAAAGCTGGCGACGATTCTCTGTTCTTCAGTCCCATAGTGAGTCAGCACCGCCTCACGTAAGCGATTCAGATCATCCACCCTCTGAGGCTTGCACAGATCCTCAAAGCTTGTCCTCACCGCCTCCTCTGCCAACTGGTTCAGCTGCCCCACAATTCTATACCGATCAGCGCGGCGATCACTGGTATCTCCTGTTAGCCGTACTTGGCAGATGTTGTCACGCAGTTGTGCTTCCAGCAACCGAGCCTCGTTATAGCGTGGGTGTCCTGTGCTCAACCGCTCCAATAGTCGCGCCAGACCTGTTTCGTATCGCGTGAAAGCATCCGTCATCGTGTCCTACCCCACTCTGAATCGCCTTTGCCGCCCATCTTCCACCCTTCGCACGTGCAGCAAAGACTGGCCTTCCGTTCTACGGATGGCTCCTCAAGACCAACGGCAACCACATATAGGTGGTGGCGTGAAAGGGCTCGCCTGGGCTCAGCGCAAAGTACAGCCAGGCCGTCGGTGCGATCCCGTGCCAGCGCGTCGTCCATACACCGCCGCCGCTGAAATCGTCGGGTGAGCCAGGCATACCACCGTCGCACTCCTGCTGGGCCAGCAGCTCCAACAGGAAATCACCTGCTCCCTCACCACCCACTGCAATGTACTGGCCGGTTCCCTCGTTCCACACTGCCCAGGGACCACCCTGGCCGTCGAAGCCAAAAACCTGCCCACCCTGTGCCGGCAGGCGCAAGGTCTGGTAAGCATAGCTCAGCGCCCGGCGCGCATCTTCCTTCTGTCCGATGGCACGGAGAAAGGCGGCCCCCCACGTTTGGTTGTCCAGGTAGGGCTGCTGCCAATCTCGCCCGCCCTTGAAGCGCCCCATTGCGTCGTCCCAGTAGTGGGTCAGCAGGCAATCCCTCAGTTGATTGGCCTCCTCCCGGTAGTCTGGACCGGCGGCCTGCAGCGCCCACCAGGCATCTATCGTCCCCTCGGTGTGGTCAATGACCAGGCATCCGTCGGGGGCAAGACGCGTTACAAGCCAGGCAGCGCCATCCTTCATAGCAGCGTGGGCCTGGGGGTGGGAACCGCCCAGGGCTATGTAACGGTTCAGGGCATAGATAGCCCAGGCCACATCACCCTCCCATTTATGGCAGTGCACGCACGGCAGGCTGCTGTTATCACACGCATAGCTTTTGAACCAGGATCCATCGGCGTTCTGTGCCTGGGCCAATGCCTCGACGAGCGCATCCGCCTGCGTCCACATCCCCTCGCGGCTGAAGACGATCAGCGCCAGGGCCTGATCGTAGATGTGGGCTGTGCAGATGGACTCCTCTACCCACGATTTGAGCAGGCCAGTTGGTTGCTGTTGCGTGGCCAACCACTGGGTCGCCCTGGTCAGCGCAACGGTGTTGGTCATTGTTGTCGCAAAGTCAGAAGGGATGGTGCGCGAAACGACGTTGTAGGCACTCAGGTTGTTTATGGCCAGTGAGCCCACGCCACCATCGTCCTCAGCGCCGTCCTTGACCACAGAGATAAAGAAGGCGACCACGTGCTCAGGATCGAATGTGCCACCGTGCCACGGATGCAGGAAGTTGAAAGGTACGATCAGTTGGCCCCACCACCCCCGGTGCGCGGCGTGATGGTAACCTCGCGCAAAGATGCGTTGCGTGGTAGTCACCTGATCAATCAGCCCTACTTCCAGCGAGTTAGCTGCACTGGGATCACCGCGCCAGTCGAAGCGCAAGTGGTCGTAGGCCGACAGGTCGAGGGGCGGGTCGAAGTCACAGCGGATCTGGACCCAATTGCCGTTCCCGATGCCCAGATTGTAATTCAGTTGGAGCGCTGTGCCGGTGTACCCGGCGATGGTCTCCACTGTACCCGTGACGCTCTGACCAGGGTCTTGGACGAAGAAACAGTCAAAGCTGTTCTCGAAATCGAGAAACGTGCGCCCGGTTCTCAACCCCAGGTCGTTCCACGGCTCTGGGGGATCGTCCTGCGCCAGCAGCCAGTAGCCCACCTGATCGCTTTGCCCCATAGTCCAGGACTGCGAAGCCGCGCCATCATCGTGCAGCCAAAGGCCGACGTTGTCATCGTTGGGGTTGGTGGTGGCACTGATCCAGCCCTGCGGAGTGATGGTGTGTTCGCCTGGTGGGACGTCCAGTGCGATACGCACGTTAGGGGTGTTTCCCTGCCAGCTTTCGTCGTCGGTGTGAAGCACGTCGAGCCAGGTACTGCCGAGTGGAAGAGTAGAGCTGAATACGAAGGTCGAAGGCGTGAGGCCGGCAAACGCCACTTGATGCCGTACCAAGTCGTTCCCGATGAAGCGAACCACGTTGCTGTCGTGACACCTGGCGTGGCCACCGGCACAGGTACCATTCTCGTTGATGAACATGGACGAGATCTGCACCAGCTTGAAGCCCTGGGCCTCGGCGCGACGGGTGGGATCAATGGTGACGCTGGCCGTGGCTGTGTAAGTCTGGGCGACGTGGAGCCGGGTCTGTTGGTCGCGCGGTGGGGGGAGCGTCAGCTCGTAGGCAACATCGAAATCGTGGTTGGTGCCCTTGACCTGCATCCGCAGAGGGCCGGCGGGCAGCCAGGTGGTGTCGAGCGCCAGATAGGCGAGCTGAGGGTTGTGATAGTACGTGGCAGCATCGGGCCAGTAGGCAGGCCCCAGGACGAACGAACTGCCGAAGGGAATGGGAGGTGCTGGGTCGGCATTTTGCTTCAGCCGAACGAAGCCAGAGGCGTACAGCACGGCCACTGTCGGCCGCTTCGTGTCGTCATCGGTGACGTGGGCGATCTCCAGACGGGCGACGGGTCCAGGTTGTTCTATCCCATCAAGCCAGACCGCCATCGTAGCGGGAACACTGGGGTCGGTGAGACAGGTGGAGATCGTCCAGGCCGTGTCCTGGTAGATGGGCGAGCAATTGACGGCAGTGACTGGGAACCCTAGCAGCACGGCTGCTGTCAGGCCCAACCCCAACACCATAGCGTAAGACAACCTATGCGAAATTGGCATTGCCTCTACCTCCCTCAAGGAACTGCGGGCGGAATCAGCACTACATCGCTGATGATCACTTGCCCCTCACCACCGTCGTCTCCTGCATGTTGCGAGATGGCGAAGAGGATGTTCATTACCTCTTGCCAATTCATATCCGTGTCTTGCCCATCCGCGTCCCATGCATACTCAAAATGCTCAAGGAGCACTTTGATCGTCTCCTGGTCGGTTGTCACGCTCCCTCGGGGCCTGCGCCAGATGTAGCTCGTGTAGTCCGTGTCCTCCAGCTTGACCTCCAACGAGTTGACCGCCCCTGCCCCCTCAAGAGAGAAAGCGATGGAGAACCCTACTTCCTTCATACAGGACATATCTAGGTGCACTGGTACCGTGACCTGTACCCAGCCCTCTGGTCCGAGGTGATAGTCAAAGGCCAGGTATGACTGTTCCGCTCTTGTCAGTGTGATGATACTGGAACTCGCCACATCACAGCTGGGGCTGGCAAGAGATAGATCGATCTGAACTGGGGCATACGTTGTTACCAGATCCACGGAGTGCGATCGCGCGATATAATCTTTGGGCAGGGGTTGAAAATCTGTGGGAAGCACATCTACTTGGTCTCGCATCATTGCAAGGGCCACAATGTCAAAGTGGTGCCCCGCTGACCAGCAAGGTCTATCCCCAATCTGGGCGCCACCCTGCCAGGATCCATCGCTCTCGATGATGCCTGTCTTGTGTGGCCACCAATGGTCTGCGTCTCTCACAAATATGACTACCTCCAGGTCGGCATCGGATGCTAAGCTAGAGGATGTGCCTTCAACATCGAAACGGCAGGCATCGTTCAAAGGACACACAACTTCGGTGAGCGGAGCCGTAATCGTGATGGTCGGTGAGGGGGCGGGAGTTGGCGAAGGAACAGGAGTTGGGGGAACGGTGGGTGTAGGAAGTACAATGTTGAAACTCACGTGTTCAACGGTCGTCCCGCTTGCGCTGCTCACTTCCACCGTGACGGTATCCACCCCCTTCGTATCAGGGGCGGTGTAGAGCACCGCTGGTGTGTCGAAGGCCGAGAGCTTGCCCCTGGTGGCCGACCACTTGAAGCGCAAGTCCTGGCCACTGGTTTCCGCGGTAAGCGCCACAGTGTCTCCAGCGAGCACGTCAGTAATGTCTGGGTTGACCACCAGGGTCACGGAGGGCGGGAGCGGCGTCGGAGTAGACGTTGTCGTGGGTTGGCAACCAGAGAGCGGCACAGCAAGTACAACTAGAGCAGCAATAGTGCGCAAAGACATGGCCAAATACTTTGGTTCGAACATCGTTTCACTCCTTCAGTGCGTGCTAGGCTTGACAAGACGATTCTTTTACATGGTTACGGTCTTAAGGCTCGGTCGTGAGCTGGAAATCACGGATAGGGTGATCGCCAACCTGTGGGATTCCTACGTCTTCATCCACGTCCAAGGCGATACGCGTCGCCTCGTTCAAACGGACGGTGCACTCAAGCATTCCCTCATCGTGATCCAGGATCAAACCCGACACTTGATGGGGAGTCCCATTGACGGTCATACTCGCCGTGACCCTGGTGCCTATAGGTAGCCCCAGGCGATTGAACTCAGCCGTACGCAGAAACAGCCGGTTGCCAAGTGTAAGAAAGTCCTCCTGGTACCGACATACTCTACCCTCAAAGGACTTGGAAACTGAAGGTGGCGTAGGCACAGACTCAACCGTGATCTGGAAATCGCGGATAGGGCGGTCTTTGACATCCTTGATTTTGACGTCGTCGTCCACACCCAGAGCTATGCGCGTGGCCTCGTTTAGACGAAAGGTGCAGTCAAGCATCCCCTCATCGTGATCCAGGATCAGACCTGGGGCCTGGTGTGGAATCCCGTTGATGGTTGCGGCCACCGTCACCTGGGTACCTATGGGCAGCCGTAGACGCTCGAACTCAACGGTGCACAGAAACAGCCGGTTGCCAAGTGTGTGCCAGTCTTCTTTGTATTGACAGACTCTACCTTTTGCTTCTCGCACTATGGGCGTAGGTTCTCCCGTAGGTGGAGATATATCAGTTGCAGCCAACGTAGGTGGGGAGGGTGTAGGAAGCACGATGTTGAAACTGACGTGCTCAACAGTAGTACCGCCTGCGGCGCTCACTTCAACCGTGACGGTATCTACGCCGGGCGTATCAGGGGCGGTGTAGAACACCGCTGGTGTGTCGAACTCCGAGAGCTTACCCCTGGCGGCTGACCACTTGAAGCGCAGGTCCTGACCACTGGTTTCCACGGTAAGCGCCACATCGCCTCCAGCGAGCACGTCCGTGATGTCTGGGTTCACCACCAGGGTCACGGAGGGCGGGAGCGGCGTCGCAGTAGACGTTGTCGTGGGTTGGCAACCGGAAAGCAAGACAGCAAATAGAACGAGAACAGCACGGGCGTATCGAGAGACAGCAGAGCTCTTTCCTTCAAACATAGTTTCCTCCCTAACAGGTCATTTCGGCTTGACGGGCAGGCGTCGAAGACCTATGGCAGTTGCTCTTTCACCTCAACGTTGATGCTGCGAACGATCTCGTCACGTGTCTCCTGGTCCCTGATTCGTACGGCGATGATATCCGCCCCTGGCTTTTCTGGCGCACTGTAGGAAGCGGTGGGGCCGGTGAGCTCCTGTGGAATACTGCCCTCTAGCGCAAAGTACTGATAGGTTAGATCACGCGGAAATAGCCAATGATCTACGGTGACGTTCACTTCGATCAATACCCTATCGTCTGGTGAGAGGGACAGGACACCGCCAGTAGGGACTTCCAACTTGCTGCCGTTGCTGAGAGTGACGGTGAAGCGAATGTGGGCGTCAGTCAGGTGCACAGCCCGGGCAGTTGGAGTTGGTCTATCGGACCCGCTTGCTACCCACTGCCTGACCACAGGCCGGCCGGCCACAACACACAGCCCAGCGATAGCCAATAGAACTACGACTACCGTGACCTGCACCGCGGCAGGTAGCTCTTGCAGGACCAACACCCAGGAGCCGATGCGTGCTTTGCACCCTACGGGTGGAGGAGCACCACGGACTTCCGTTTTCAACTCGACGAGAAGGGAAGCCTCCCACGTATCATAAATTTCCGGCTCTCGTTCTCTGACAGCAGCCAGCAGAGGAGCGCAATCCCCGCAGCGGCGGAAGTGATCCATGATCACATTGATGATTTGGTCTTTGCGCATTCCGCTCCCCAGTTTGTTGCACAACTCGGGAAACTCATCGAGACACAAGGCTATCAAACCCACATCGTCAAAAGCAGTGGCCAGTAAATTGCGGATCTCGGCAGTAGTGAAGGGTTGGGCTTTGTCGGTCATTTGATCTTTTCCTTCCAGGGTCACAAGCTCCAGTTGTTCCCCTTTATTTTACCTATACCCCTCGTTGGTCATCGTCAACGTCACTCCGCGTCTATTCCTTCGGTAATTCACAGGCGGGACAGAAAACTCCAATCACCCCAACCTGGACCCTCGCCAAAGTTGGTTGGCACAGCTATTATCGCTTCACTGGATGTGAACGATCATGCGGTCGTCAACTTCACAAAGCCCCCACTCACATTCAGGATTCTGTGTACCGCCGCCTGACGGGTAATGGACTGCGGCAACAGAGAAATGTCGCCAATTACCACCGATGGTCCAGGTGTGATCTGGCCCTGATATGGTTGTGAAGCCAGGAGCTACCGTCATAGCTCGTGTGCCTCGGGTCTCAGACGCTATTATCTCGCCATCTGCACTCACTGGGTCGAGTTCAAAATAAGCATGGCCCCCGTTGCCCTCGAAGGGATCTACGCAGACGGTTACTTCTTTGACCTCTACCTGATCGCCGACCGATGCATGGAGCGATCCAAGATCGTCTACAACCTGCTCCACGCCGTTCACGAGGAAAGTGATGGAAGAGATAACGACGGTCGGCGATACTGTTCCTTCTGCATTGGCTATTGACGGGCATAAAATGTTGATCACAAGTAAGGTTGAGGGAGAGGCTCCACGTTTGTTGTGAGCTGTAACACTCAATGTCGCCACACCTGGTTCGTTCGGTGCGGTATAGAGAATGGCAGGCCCCTCATTCCCCGAGATCTCGCCGGCCCCGCTCAGCGTCCACTCATATCTACCTGCTCCTTCTGCGGTTACACGGATCGTTATGGTCTCGCCTACTTTCACCGCGATCTCAGGGCCTGATGGTACTGTTTGTGGCGCTGGTAGAGTACGTAACCACACAGCCACCTTCTGCTCGACCACAGGCCACCCGACCATACCACACAGCCCAACGACAACAACTAGCAGAAGTACAGCGACTACAACTTTCGCCTTGAGCATCCAGGGGCCAATCCGTACTTCCCCCTCCAAGAGTGCAAACTTCCGCTCGCGCTGGTGGGGAGCCTCGCTACACAAGTCGGACAACCGCTGCTGTGAGGTAACTACAAACTTAGATATGCACCCAAAAAGTTGGACTCGGTAGTACTGTGATCGAGTTGACCTCCTCGGGCAGATGTGGGATGATAGAGAAGAGGGAAAAGAGGAGGACAAAATGGGTAAGCGGTACACACCGAAGTTC
>Ga0315289_10006711_pt1 | contig 16889 bp, 9 predicted proteins | sample YL17G11_40_MG_FD_203452 | JGI IMG/M metagenome (GOLD analysis project Ga0315289, IMG submission 203452) | Sediment microbial communities from Yellowstone Lake, YNP, Wyoming, USA - YL17G11_40 | ecosystem: Environmental > Aquatic > Freshwater > Lake > Sediment | place: USA: Wyoming | collected... | reverse complement strand
GTATTGCAGTTTACCTTCCATAGGCTTATGCATTGTACGGTGCCGACTCGAACATGAACGTAATAAATCCAATCTCCGGCCGGCCAATCCAGGGGCATCGATTCGCCACCCAAAGGATTAGTAGGCAATTCGCAAAGATTGCTAAGTCCGGTCCCATCAGAGTTGATGACCGACATATAGCTTTTTCCGCCATTGACCGAAATACAATTGTGCGGATTGGAAGGATCCGGCGCCCGGCTTTCCCGATAAAAGGCTATTTTCGTTCCCTGAAGGTTAAATGCAGGATAGGCGGCCGGACCATTTATCTTGTGATAAATTGTGTCGGCTTTCGTTACCGCTGCATTGGCGATTGTGTACAGGACAATTGACCCGTCGTTGTAAAAATCGCTTTCCATGCATTGACAGGCTGCGTCTCCTGCGTGCTCCCAGCCAAAGACTTTCCACATTACCGACACGGCTTTGCCGTTGACCTGCTTGCCATTGTATGCCGAAGCTGAAGAAAACGCGCCGGCGATCAAGCAGGCGGCCAAAGATGCAAGAATGAACTTTTTCATGAGCCCCTCCTTGTGATTGAGCTGCAAAGGAAACAAGTATCCGTGACAAGTGCGCTGTTCCGGCAATGGCCGGAACATAGCACAAACTCAAAAGAATTGAGTCCCCAATAATCTATCGCTTGATGAAGTTGAAAAACAAAGGCTATATTCTTAGAGTCATAAACTTATTTACTTCAAGGATCGAATATGTCCGAGCGACGTTCGCATCATCGTCAACCGCACGGTCGCGCGGACCAGACCGTTTACGCGGAGTCGCACGCAGTACACCCCCTGCGCGAAATGACCGATGTGCGCACGCAGAGGGACGTCATGCGGCCCTGCGTTTACCTCAGCGTCAAGCGGGACCGCCACGGTCCGACCCTGAACGTCGAGGATTTCGATCCGGACATGCTGAGGCGCCGGAGCAGAAAAGCGCACATGCGCAACGGCGCCTGTCCCCTGCGACAATCGGAAGCCCTGCAACAGGGGCGCCGCTGCCTGCTTCACGGCCCCGGTGTTTCCCGAGAATGGTCCTTTGGCAGCGCCCGATACGGCTCGCACCTTGTAAAAATAGTGGTCCTTGCAGCCCGAGGTAAGTTGAACATCGTTGAAACGATTGACGGAGCAGGAGCCCAGGTAGGCGCCGGCGCGGGGAATGAAATCATCACTGGTCCCTCGAAAAACCTCATAATGTGAAACCGGGCCGGCCGGCACCTGCCAGGTTACGCTGGTTCCCGCCGCGCCGATCGATGCGCTCACTCCTTCGATTGTTGGAATGGCTTTCGGCGAAAGAAGCCTGATTGTTTTCCAATCGAATGGCCCGATAGTAAATGAGAATGCGCCATTGGAAAGCGCAATGGCGGCTTTGTCATTTTCCACGGCGTCGGTTTCGACGGCGGAACTCGGATTGAGCAGCGGCGCCTTGACCGTAACGGCCGTTTGCCGGCCATGGGTTTCATTGAACCGCAGGATTATTCCTTCCCCATTAGCTTCCGCGAACTTGAGGGCCGTCAGCACGACCGATGAAGGGCTAACCTCGAGAAACCTTCCCGACGCAGCGGCGAAACGAGCGTCGCCGGCTTGCGCCGCGCCCAATACCATGCACGGCATAGGATTGGCGAATTGCGCCCCGAATTCCGGCGCTTCGCCCGCAACCCAGGTGCCGCCGGCATGAGGTTGCAGGGAGTAGCGGAATGTTATTGGTCCCGGCTGACTTCGGGGCCAGTTGACACCCCATTTGTTATTAAAAACATAACTATAGACCCAGGGTCTCGCCGCACGGTAGTTTACCGACGAGAAATAGGTCCGTCGCGCGCCATATTCAACCAGGGGCGCATCAAGAGTGGCTATCGAAATACCGTAATCATTCTTGTTTGAAACGTCAACCCACTTATTGACCGTATAGTAATCCGTGCAAGAACCGTGGTATTCGTCGACCTGCACCTGGTCGACGCCCGGCTGCATGACCCCCGAGCAAATCCCATGATAGAGCTGGAAATTAGGCATGCGGAGCGGGAAGATAAAATATCCTTCTTCATCGCCTGACGAAGGGGCGGGACTCTTTTTCAGGTAATTGACAATATCGATACGCGGCAGGGAATCGTAGAGGATGACCGTACGTTCCATGCTGTCGACCCCGGTTGCTCGGCCAATGGCGGTCATGGCGCCGAAAACCGTGCCGCCGGCGGGTGAAAGCGCGGCCGAAGCGACCGAGTTCGAAGAAAGGATGTCCTTCTGGCCGGTCGCGGTAGTGATATACCAGAATTCGTTTGCTCCCGTATCGGAGGCCTGGTCGACAAGTTCGGTATTGGCATGCATCTTGTCAATTATGCTCCTCATCTGGCCTCGCGTCCCAAACGTCACTCGAAAATAGCGGTTCTCCAGAATATTCCCCGACGCGGTAACCGCGATTGGTCCGGCGGGATTATCGCTCCTTTGACGAATGGAATAGGTCTTATAGCCCAGGGCCGGAATGCCGCGCGCCACAAACGCTATTTCTCCCTGATTGGCGTTCTGCCACGGGACGGCGCCGCCGGTTGCATTGTCGATGATATCGAAGTATTGCGGCAACCCGCCGCGTTGGACCTTTGCTAAATCGGTGCGATCCTGCGAGAGATAATTGAATACTACCAGAGTCATCCCGGTAGTCGGGATGGATTTGCTCAGATCTTTCATGGAACGGGCCAGTAGCGTATCGGCGGAAGCGCTTGCGCCAACGGCTTTTTTCTGCATCCAGGGATACGGCCAATAGGTGTGCTCTACCCAAACCGTAGCATCGAAATATCCGTTGGCAATGGTTTCATACGGATAAGTTATGCCGGGGCTGATTGCCGATGCAAGGGCGGAGAAAGCTTCTCCACCGGGCAGTCGTTCCTGCGCGGTGCGCGCAACGGCATTATCGTGAGCTACCGCTCCCATGCCGTAGGTCCACCAGCTTTCGATGCTTCCCCGCCATTTTCGCACTATGATGAGGCCTGAGGAATCGATATGTTCGAAAAACCTTCGGGGCGATGAAAGAATGACTCGCGGATTGCCATTTCCCAAAGCGTTAATCTGGTGGATAGTATTATATACTTTCCAATTCAGGGCGGTATTGTCTCCCATATCAGTCATATCGACCAGATATGCATCATAGGGATATGAAGCCGATGCCTCAAGCGATTGGCATTTTTGCACCATTGCGCTAAATGAGGCGGTCGCGTTTGAACCCAGAAGGCTGAATTCATCATGCGGATAATAAAACCCGTTCCAGACCAGCAGATGGTTGGCTGGATTCTGCCCCTCGAGAGTTGATGGGTCCGCATTCATAGCCCAGGGCCACCCGGGAGTTCGCATTATGCAATATTTGACCCCGGCGCCCAACATTGCATTCACCGATGACCAGGTAAGTCCGGGATTGTCCGACATCATGAGAATTCCGCTCGATCCGCCGCCAAGAATATCGTAGAGATGGCGCTGGGAATAATAGTTTGATCGAACCAGCCCTTCACCGCTGAAATTCTCATGATAGTAGCTGGCTAATGTCGCATTATATGAAATCCTGCCGGCAGCGACATAGCCTTTCAACCGCTCAATCCAATCCGCGTTGCGCATTCCCGCGAGAGCCGAACCGTAGAGCCAGTATGATGATTCGATGCAGCAACGCACTTTGCTGTTCTCGTCCCACGAATTGGAGCGCTCGATGAAAGCGAAAAGGCTGTCAAGATATCGCGGGTAGGTCTGGGTGCGCAGCTCTTCCTGATCCCCGGTAAACCCTAAATCCGTATGGCTGTCGTGATTGACGAAAATGGTCCATTGGCGGGAAAGGGCGGCGGTGACATTTGAGGACAGCAGGAAAAGAAAAACCAGCATCAGAGCAAAGATCCCCAAAGCCGGCTGATGCAGGCTGAATTCCCGAGTTACGCGCATAAATTGCCTTTCATGATGATACCGAGATCAGGCTTTCGCGCGATTTTGTCGCGGCATGGCTCGGTTGCACAATGCCGACGGTGTTCAGCGCGCGCCGGGCCCGAAGGGAAAGCCCATGCCAGGCATCATCAATCGGACTGCCGCGGCTCGGGCTTTCTTTGTATTGCCAGGACCATCTGGAGCCTCTGTTCATCCTTCATCCTTGCGCTATGCAGGAAGACCCGCCATTGTGATTTCATGGTTTGGCGGTTTCTATGTAATTTACCTTTGACGATGCCATGTTGCATGCAAATTTAACTTTTTAACTCTCCAACAATGTGATATATTAGAATAGGATCGGAGATTGAGACCTGATGACCAGTACCCGAAAAAGCCTGAATAAACCTCATCTGCTCGCCCGTGAACTCGAAAAGAGAATCCGCTCGGATGCCGGCTATGATCCCCCGCCGATCAATATCCTTGCCGAGGAGAACAACGTATCATACCAGACGATGTGGAAAGCCGTTCGGATCCTCACTGCCCGGGGCATACTGGTGACACTACCACCCAAAAAAATCGCCGTGGCGCCCCGGCTTCGCGGCAAAAATCCGGAGGTCCCGCCGCCATGCCATATCGGATCGACGGAGCAACTGGTTGACAAAATCAAGACGCGCATCGAAAACGGCATTTACAAAATAGGGCAACCGCTGCCCAAAATGTATTTTTTCACCCTCACGGAAAAAGTATGCGCCTCCACCGTGGGCCGGGCCATCCACCGGCTTGCCGGGGCGAATCTGGTCCATCAACAACGGCGGCGCTGGATTGCCGGGCCGGAACCTTTGCACAAGGAATATCCGGCACGAACAAGAGAGTGGCTGGTTGCGCTGCTTCTTCTGGCGGACACGCAGTCGTGGCCGGGGTTATTTCAGAACCCCTTTAATGAAATGTTCATGAGCCCGTTTAAGAGCGAGCTGACCGCGCACGGCATCGAGATCAGCCCCGTTGTCTGGAACAAGACGGATGAGGATCCCGGGATCGTTCCCTGCGGCCTTGACCAGATACGGTCGCGGATCGCGCAGCTGGGCAAACGGTATTCCGGCGTTTTCGCCTTTACGACATTTCCCCGCAAGCATGGGGTGGAAGAATGGATCGACAGCCTGTGCCCCTTTAAGAAGCCGGTGATTTATTTCGACAGTGCTGATACCGGCGGCTTTGTCCGGCGCAGCGCACAACGGCCCCGGGGAACGTACTTCCGTTTGCATCTTGACGAACGCTCGGCATGTCTTCTTGCGTTGCGGGAATTGGCCCGGAACGGACACGAGGTTATTGCCATTCACGGCCATTCGCGTGCCGATTGGACCCGAAGGCGCACGAACCTTCTCCGATCGTTGTCAAAAGAGGCGTCTCCGAAAATGAAAATCGTGCTGAGCGAAGACGAAGAGCCGTTCTGGGACCAGCTCAACGAGGCGCCCCGGCCATTTCTTCAGGGCGCGGCCGATTTGCTTCTTCGCGCCGGTCCGGGAAGACCCTCCGACCTCTCGCCGCGGCGCGCCCTGCTCGACCGGACGCCCTCGATGACCGGACTCATCCGGCGCCACCGGCCGACGGCATTCATCGGCATGGGCGATGGCTTGACAAGAGAGTATTACTTCTGGTTCCAGGCCGCCGGCATTTCCATTCCGCGCGATATGTCGATGATATCTTTTGACAATATGACCGTGTCCCTTTTCATTCCGGTGTCAACGGTCGATTTCGGACTGGCGCGATTGGGATATCTCGCGGCCCATCTGCTCATCGGCGATATCGCCGTACGCGCGGATCGCCATGGTTTCGTGCCGGGGCCCTGCGCGCTGGTGAACCGGGGATCTATTGGAGCGCCATCGCGGTAGAGTCTTTGGTGACGGTGGTAACTAATTAACTATGCTGAATCTCAAGTCTTGTGCGATTCTCTCGTCTTCATTGAGCGATTTGGACACGGCCAGCGCGCCGCGGATCGCGTAGACCCGAACCGTTTGAGCGCCGGCGTGCGGTTGGCGGGTCTACTGTGCATCTGATTGAATTGATAAGTATATAAATCGCCACCGTCCCCAATGCGCTGAAGGGCCGGGTGGCCGTGATTGTCGTGCGGTAAGTCAGCGGCGTCCGGCGGATGGCTGAGGGATCGCGGGCGCATGTTGACGCGGCAGCACTGTATATTGGGATTGAATTGCTCGTCAACGGCGACCTATTTTGGAACAAGGTGATCCTCATGCACTCTCTTGACACCATTAAGACCTGCGTTGTCGAGGTCGCAAAGAAGAACGGCGCGGTACTAGCCGTATTGTTCGGATCCTATGCCCGAGGGACCGCCACGGAACGCTCCGACGTCGATCTCTTCTTCGTTGAGAACACCGGGAAGCCATTCCTCCGGCGGATTGACCCTTATTTCGATGAACTGTCCGACCGGCTGCGCTCTGCCCTTGACGTTCTGGTCTATACTCCGCATGAATTCAGCCGTATGAAAGGCTCCTTCTTCCTGAGCCGCGCTCTCCGGGAAGGAGTAATACTTTATGAATCGAGATGACTGCCGGCATGAAGCGGAACGCTGGCTGAGGCAAGCAGATGCTGATGTGAAAGCGGCGAGAACCAGTCTCAACGGAGGCAGTTTCGAGTGGGCCGCGTTTCAAGCCCAGCAAGGGGCTGAAAAGGCTGTGAAGGCTCTGTGGTACTACTGCGGCGCAGATCCCTGGGGCCACAGTATCGTCAAATTGATCGATTCGTTTCCGCAAACCGACCTGTCGGACAAAATGAAGAAGCTTATGCCTGATGCAAAGAAATTGGATAAGCTCTACATACCCACCCGTTATCCCAATGGCTTGCCCGATCTCATTCCCGCCGATGTCTACACCCATGAGGACGGCCTGACCGCCATCGATTCCGCCGGAACCATCATTGCCTTCGCGCAAGGCCACATCGAAGCGAAACCGGCCTGATGATCGCTCCTGCGCCACGGCTTGGACTCTCTGCGCCAGACGCCCCGCTGAACGTCCCGCCATTTCCATCGTGCCCGGTATACCATCGGACGCGATGGCACTCACTTGTCGAACTCCCGTTCCGATCCTCCCATGGTGAAACTCCCGGTCAGCACATTCGACGGATTCTGGGGGTTCGGCTGTCCCCCGCCGAGCGAGAGTGAGAACGCGCCGGGCTCGATGACCCGCTTGTTGCTTGCGTTGATAAGCGATAATTGATACGGCATCACCCGGAACGAGACCTGCTTTGATTCTCCCGCTGCCAGCGGCACGCGCGCAAAACCCTTGAGCTCCCGGATCGGGACGACCACCGACGCCGCCTGATCGCTGATGTAAAGCTGCACTACCTCATCGCCCGCTCGTGCTCCGGTGTTGGTGACCGTCGCGGACACGGTGAGTGTGTCGAAGGTCGACGGAGCGCCCGGGCTGACGGAGAGGTTGCTGTAGGAGAAGGTTGTGTAGCTCAGCCCGTGTCCGAACCAGTAAAGCGGCTGCTGGGTCAGATAGCGGTAGGTTCGGCCCTTGGTCATATCGTAGTCGTCCATGGGCGGGCACTGATTGACAGAGGCGTAGAATGTGACCGGAAGCCGTCCGGCGGGATTGTAATCGCCGAACAGGACGTCGGCAACCGCATCGCCGGCCTGCCCCGGATACCAGGCTTCGACGACGGCATCGGCGCTGTCGTTGGCAATCGGGTCGGAAATAGGGCTGCCGTTGATAAAGACGAGAACAAGCGGCTTGCCGGTTCTGGAAAGGACCCTGATAAGCTCCTGCTGCACGGCAGGAAAGTTGAGATTCGTCCGGTCGCCGCCTTCACGTTCCAGCGCATCCCCCACCGACTCGGAGCGCAGCCCGCCTGTGGCCACGACCACATCCGCCCACCGCGCCAGCGATTCGGCGCGCGTGTAGCCGCCGTCAATGGTTGCCGTCACATCACACCCTTTTTCGTAGCCCACGTTGGCTGCTGCCACCTTGGTTCGTATGCCGGCCAGGATTGTGGTCTTATAGGTAGGTTTGCCATTGTAGTTTCCCAGGTACACGTCCGCCCAGTCGGCATGCGGACCGACAACCGCGACCTTGCGGTCTTTTCGCAGGGGGAGAACACCGCCGTCGTTCTTAAGCAACACCATGGATTTCAGGGCAGCCATACGCGCCAGCTCCCGGTGCGCCGGGCACTCATTGACACTCTGCGGGATAGACGCGTAGGGCACCATGGCGGACGGATCAAACTCTCCCAGCCGTATGCGGTCGGCGAAAATGCGGATCAACGCCGAATCCATCACCGTAACAACCGGGTTGTCCGGCGTTCCCTGGCACGACAGATCGCATCCTGACGCAAACGTCAGTGCCGCGCCGCAATCGGAGGTGACGAACCCGTCGAAACCCCATTCCGCGCGCAGGATCTGCTGCAGGAGATAGGTGTTGCGGCACGATGGCGTGCCGTTGGGCGAATTGTAGGAACACATGATCGACGCAGCATGGGCTTCTTTGACGCATGCCTTGAATGCCGGCAGATAGGTCTGACGCAGGTCACGTTCGCTTACCGTACCCGCGCCTCCGTTTCCGGGTCCTGAGAACACGGCGAAGTGTTTGGGCGTAGCGACCACCCGCAGGTATCGCGGGTCATCTCCCTGCATGCCGGTGACAAACGCGACTGCTAAGCGGGATGTCAAGTAAGGGTCTTCTCCGTACGTCTCCTGCCCGCGGCCCCATCGCGGATCGCGGAATATGTTGATATTCGGGCACCAGTACGTCAGCCCTTTTGGCCCGCCCCACGGGGCCGGTATAGCCCGCGCTTCCTCGGCAATCGCTGTGCCGATCCGGTACATAAGCTTCGTGTCCCACATGGCTGCCATGCCGATGGCCTGCGGAAAGGAGGTTGCGGTCATCTGGGTCCAGGCATTCATCCGGGCCACACCATGGAGCGCTTCGTTCCAGTATACGTACGCCCGAATGCCGAGACGCGAAATGGCCGGCGCATCAAACGACATCTGCGCAGTTTTCTCCTGCGTTGTCATGCGCGAAACCAGGTCTGCCGCCCGGACATAGGGAGATAAGGTCGGGTTCTGATACGGCAGCAGCGCCTTCATGGCCGCGCTATCATTCAGAATAATGGTAATCGCGGAGCCCGTGTCGCCCATGACCGCGGCATACCCGGGAAAAAAGCCTGCCTTGGTCGCCGCAAGATATGAAAGCGATGAACCGCTGAAGAGCATCGTCTTTTCCAGTGCCCGGCTTGCGCCGCCGAAGACATCCCGGCTGTCAATAGCCACGAATGCGCTCCGTCCGCATCCATCGAGCGTCATGACCCGTCCGGAGATGATTAACGATCCGGAAGTCGCACGGATTACATGCATGGCGCTGGAATGCGGCAGCGCGCACGAAGCGGCGTTTTTTCCGGAAGCCGATGCAACGATCTTTCCCGCCATATCGTAAATAAGGACCCGCACGCCGTTGCCGTGAACTCCCTGAGCGACAATGGCGCCGGACCGATACGCAAGCCGTAAACGCGGGACTTGCGGCTGAAGCGGAGCGACCGGAGAAATTCCCGACGGATTGCCGGTTATGGCAAAAACGCCGTTGCTGGTGCTCACGGCGAAAAGCGGGCTCCCGGAAAGCTCCACGCGCGCTCCGGATACCGGCTGGTTGTTCGATTTGACAAATCCGGAATATCGTACGTCCGCAATCGCGGCGTCCGGCCGGAGAATGGTTGTTATCATGGAAAGAAGGCATATGGTGCGAACCACTTGTACACTGTGGTAGCGATCCATGATTCCTCCTTGAGGATGTGAGATGAAGATTCCTTCATCCTAAGATAACCGCGATTCCGATTTGATGCCTGCTATATTTGATGTATTAGATGTATATTCTGTTATAATTGATGTAACAGATCAATGCATGAAACCATGGAAGAATCTCTTCAAGGCTCTGCCGCGGCGATCCGCCATGTCGAAGAGTGTATCGCCCGCGGACGTTACGAGCCCGGAGACCGGCTTCCCGGCATCCGAAGCCTTGCGCTTGATGCCGGCGTTTCGCCGCGGACCATGTGGAAAGCGCTTGCCATGCTGCGCAAAGCCGGGGTGGTTGCCGGCGCGCCGCGGAAAAGATTTACTGTCGCGAGTCCGGCCGCAAAAGCCGCGGTAAACGGTCATGAGCCCCTGACGGGAAAAACGCTTGACCCGTTTGCCGGCGCCGTGTGGCATCGCCTGCGGGCCGCGCTGGAGCGGGAGATCGCAACCGGCGCGTATCCGCCGGGCAAGGCATTGCCCGGCGTCAAGCAATTGCGCGCCCGCTACGGAGTCAACGCGCGCACGCTTACAAAGGCGCTCATCAACCTTGCCGGCGACGGCATGCTGGTTCCGCACGGCCGCGGCTTCGCGGCGCCGTTCCTTGGCCATCATTCCGCCGCGGGTTTGCGCATCATGCTTCTGGCCAATGGGGGCAAGACTCCGGGATTTGCAACGGGACATCTTGATTCAGACTATGTCCGCCGGCTCGAAGCGGCGTGCGCTCTGGCCGGCGTCGGTCTTGAACTCGCGGTGTTCTTTGTCGACGCCGATGACCGGCTGATCATCGTCGATCAGGCGACCGGCAAGGGAAGAACGCCGGCTCCATCCGATGATGTCGCGGGATATGTCTATCTCATCTACAGCCGCCCGTGTCTGCGCGAGGAACTGCTCGGTATGCTGGAGCATACCAGAAAGCCGGTCGCGGTCCTTGACGGCATAGGACAATGGGACCGGTTGCGGCATTGCGTCCATTCGCCGCGCACGAAGATTTTTGACATCGCGCTCGCCGCGGCCGCTTCACGCATCGCCGCCCACTGCCTCATCAGTCAAGGGCACCGGCAGGTCGCCTACTTTTCGCCCACGCATAAGGCCGGATGGTCGCAGCGGCGGTTGGATGGCATTCTGACGACGTTCGCACGGGCCGGGTTTTCCAGGGCGGTCACCCGGTTTACGCTTGATAATGAACAGATGGCGGATTTCGCAGCGCAGGCCCGGCAGAGCTGCGATATCTCGTCCCTGATTGGAAACCATCTCAAAGCGTATCGGGCCTGGCGGAAAAACGCGCCTGACGAATACCGGCGGCGGACCGACCCGCTATTCGCGCAGCCGCTGCTGTATGGAATGTATCTGGAAGGCGAACTCTGCCGCGAAATGCGGAAACTGTTCGCTCTGGCATTGGAGCATGAAAACATAACCGCCTGGATCATGTCCCACGATTACCCGGCGATCATGGCGCTTGATTTCTTGCGCGAGAAGAAAGTCACCGTGCCCGGAAAGCTTTCGGTCATTTCCTTCGATGACTCCTTCGACGCGCTTAAGCATCGCTTGACTTCGTACAACTTCAACATCGAGGGCATGGTCCAGGCAATCATGCGTTTTCTCCTGCATCCGGACGAACGTGGCTTGTACGCGAGAAAACAAAGGGTCGAGATCGAGGGATTTCTCGTTTACCGGTCCACGGTCGGGCCGGCTGGTTCATGACGGCGAAGGCGCGTTCAAAACGACCCTGCTAATCGGGGGAAAAACGCATTGCCGCCGATCCTCCATCCGCGCCGCAGATCTTTTTTGTTGTCATCCACGCTCCGTCTTTGCGCTGGAATTGCATAACGTAAATTCCGCTCGCTGTTGCCGACGGTATCCCGTGTGCGGGGACGGGGACAACGTATGAACGTACCGCCAAGTTTATACGTTGTCCCCGTCCCAAATGGGCCCGTAGGGCCGAGACCGCGTCCGTTACGATCGGCGCTTCGGCCAGACGGGCGCATCGCTGACCGACCCCCGATCCACAAGCGTGCAGATCCCCGCAAGATTGCCGTCGCGGTTGGGCCGCACGGGAATATCCCCTATGAACGAATGGGCGGCAAAGTATCCAAGGCGGGCGAAGCCGAAATCAACCGTTGACAAGGGAAAAATGACTCCCTCGGGAATATTGTCAAAGCCGACCATGGAGATCTCCCGGGGAACGCGGACGTCGGCCCGCTGCAGCAGCAGATATATCTCATGGGCTATGCGGTCGTTGGGCGCGACGATTGCCGTTGCCCCATGTTCGAAAAGCGCGGCGATGGAAGGCGCTGCTGCAAAAACGCCGGCGCGGCTGCTTTGCGGGGCCCCGGGCTTGGGCCCTCGGCGATCGAGAAAGCGGTCGATATTTCCGGAAATAAAGCCGAACCAGTCTTGAGAATCACCCAGCGAAATTTTCCAGAGGGATTCACGAAGCGTCGACGGAACGAGTGTCATGTCCGGATATCCTCTGTCAATGACCTCGCGTGCGAGTGACAGCCTGCGCGCCATCCATGGCTCGTTTTCATAGTAGGGAAAGCCGATGGCCGTATGCCCGCGGGCCGCAAGCGATGAGATCGCGCACGCGACCGCGGCCCGTTCGTCGAGATGCAACCTGCTATAGCGCTTGCTGAGAGAGAATCTCCGGCGGGCGTCCTCGATCGCCGTGCCGGACGGATCGAAGCAGACCGCCGGCATATCGAGGCCGTCGAGCAGCGCAAGCCAGCGCCCGAATTCAGCGGCAATGCCCTCATTATGGAGTATCAGCGTGCCGCGGTATCGCGCGCCCAGCGAGCGGATGAGCGTTTGCGTGCTGTCAATTCCGGCGGTGAGCGTTGATCCGGCCGCCCGAATGCCGGCAACCAGCGCCATGCGGAGCTCGATGCCGGCATACTGCATTTCGGTGCCGAATGACCAGGCAAAAGGCGCGGTATGCGCATTGTTGAAGAAGGTGAACCAGTCGGGCGCCGAATGGAACAGCATGAGAACAACGGGCCGGCCGCCGCCCGTTTTCCCGCTTTGGGATATCATGGCGGGGCGCGGCCCGGCAATCCAGAATTTGCCCGCCTTGTGCACGACATGCTCGGTTGACAATTGCCGCAGCGCATCGATAACCGCGTCGCGCGATGCGCGGGCCGCGGCGCAGAGATGGGCGATCTTCGGCAGGGCGTGGCCGGTGCGGTAATCGCCGCGCAGCACCTTCTCTCTGATACTGTCAACAATCCGCGCGGTTGATCCGGAGGCGCCGGCCGGCGCGCCGACCCCGCGGATTTTGAGCGGGCTTCCCTGCCTGCATTCCACCAGTCCGCGTTGGGCCAGGATGCGGACCGCCCGCCACATGGTCAGATAAGAAACCCCCGTTTCGCGGGCCAGAACGTGGATTGACGGCAATGTCGCGCCCGTCGCCTTCGATATCCGCTCCTGGAGAAGGAGGGCGCATGATTCGGGCAGAGATTGGCGGGAGATTTTTTTCATGGCATCCGAGGAATCCGCCGGGCATGGCTGCGATTCTCGTCACGCGCGCATGAGGCTGAAATGAGGCATGAGATCCCCATGGAATCGGCCATCCCGATCAGGGCCTCCTGATCGGGATGCCAGTCATAGGGATCGAACCCGATGCGCACGACGTTCGTATGAGTCATGGTGAAATCTCCATTAATAAGTATAGGACTTAAAGAATATAAATTATCCCCGATACATTCTGCACCGGATATCTTTAATGCGGAAAGGAAAACCCTGGTATTTCATCGGGAGGCAATATGCGAACCGCGATACTTATGTGTACCTTCAATCTTCTGGGAGCGGCAACCATGGCCGGAGCGGCGGATGACTGGATGCTATCAACGACGACCCCATTGACCAGTGAGAAACTTCCCTGGCTTGGCAACGGGCTGCTGGGCGTGATAGTCCGTCCTGAGGGAACGGGATGGTCATCCGTCGCCAATCACTACATGGAAGGTTTCTGGGGCTACAACCCGATGGTAAATTATCTGTGCAAAATCCCGCGGTGGAGCGCAATCACGTTCAACGACGGCGCCGCCGACTATGCCGCGGGTCAGGGAAGTCTGAGCAACTACGTCCAGACTCTTGACATGAGCACAGGCATCATGCGGACCGAATGCGATTGGACCGAGAGCGGCAAGCTCACGCATGTTGCCATCGACCTCATTGTCTCCCGCGCCGATCCCCATCTGGCAATGGTGCGATTCTCCGTCACCCCGCAATACAGTGGAGCGGTCCACTTCAAAGCGAAGCTCGACGCCTCGGCCTATTCCCATCTCATCCAGAGCGAGCGCGGGTACGCAAACAATGAGTTGTGGCTGTCCGTGTTTTCCGAGAGCCGCAGCGATACAATGACCGTTGCGGCCGTGCCGACATTTGAGGGCGTAGCGCCGACGGTCACCGCGAGTCAATCGGACCGCCTCGTGGCGATTGACGCGGCCTTCACTGCGCAGAGCGGCAGCACCTACGTGATGAACTGGTTTGTGTGCCTGCACAACAACCGGTTCACCCCCGCCGCATGGGCGGTGTCGGCAAAGACCGGCGCCCAGACAGCCGCTCAGGCCGGATATGCGTCACTCTCATCCGCAAGCGCCGCTGCGTGGCATGGCATCTGGGCAACCGATATCACCATCAAAGGAACCGCCCCGGATCTGGCATTTCATCAGAAGCTGATCAGGTCGAATCTGTTCCAACTTCTGCAACTCACGCGTCCCCATGCGATCTGCAATGTGGCGCCCACGGGCCTGTCGGATCCAAGCGCGTGGGATGGCCATGTCTTCTGGGATTCTGAACTATGGATGTATCCCGCGATTCTGGCGATGCAGCCTGATTACGCAAAGTCAATGCTGGAGTACAGATTCTCGGTTATCAACGGCTATCGGCAAAACGCCGCGGCGGACGGGCACACGGGCGCGAAGGTCGCATGGGAGAGCGCGGCATCGGGGACAGAAAACGGCGGCGGATACGGCAACGAAATCCACGTTTCGGGCGATGTGGTCGTGGCGTGCTGGAAGCAGTTCTGCTACACCCGGGACACCGTCTGGTTTGTAACGCACGCCTATCCCTTCATCAAGGAAGTCGCCGCCTACATGGCCGGCCGCGCGGTGTTCCAGAACGGCCGGTACGAAATCCTCGGCGTTATCCCGCCCGACGAGGCCGCGGGGATGGTCAATAACTCGGTATTCACGAATGCGGTATTCAAGGAAGCTCTGAACATCGCGCAGAAGGCCGCCATCATGGCCGGGGAGACGCCTCCCGCGCTCTGGAAGACAGTGGCCGACGGACTCTGGCTGCCGTTTGACAATGCCAATCAACGCTATATCGAGTATCAGGGCTACAGCGGCGGCCCTAGAAAACAGGCAGACGTTGAGTTGCTGATCTATCCGCTGGAGCTGTCTATGTCCGATGCTGTCAAGACCAACATTCTCAATTACTACAGCTCAACGGTCAGCGGAGGGCCGGCAATGACCGATGGAGTATACGTGGTCGCCTACGCTGAAATGGGTGATCCGGCGAAGATGTACGATCACTACGTGAAGTGCTACCAGGACCGTCTGACAGGTCCTTACAACCTGATCACCGAAAGCCCCGGCGGGCCCTGGACCGATTTCTGCACGGGCAAGGGCAACTATCTCCAGGCCGTCATCAACGGCATCGGCGGCCTGCGCATCCATGACAACGGGGTACAGTTCAAGCCGTGCCTGCCCGCGGGCTGGACGGAGCTGAGGTTCAACAACATCCGCATCGGCAGCGCGGTCTATGACATCACCGTCGGCAACGGCGTTTCTGCGGTGCTTAAAAGCGGGATCGCGAATGTCAATCTATTCGACAATAACGGCGCGTTGCTCTCCGCGGCAACCGAGCTGAGAAACGCCGCGCCCGCGCATGGACCGGCGTCGGTGATTTCCCCGGTTCGCAACGCCGACGGGACGGTACGCGTGCGCATCGATCAACATGGTCCGTATACCGTCGATATCGTCACACCGGCCGGGAGGGTCGTTGCACGGTTCCGCGGGACCGGGCCGCACGATCGCCTGCTTGCGGCCGGCGCTGTATGTCGCGGCATGTACATCATGAACGTTGCTGCGGCCGACGGGCAGGCAATGGCGACGCGCTTCGAAATCCCGTGAGCGCCGCGAGAATTTCGCCGCACGCCTGCTGATCGGCGGCATTGCGGCCTGAACGCTCAATGGCGAAACAGCGCTTTCCATGCCCATGTGCGGCCGGCGCAGGTGACGAATACCACATAGGTCCCGGGCGCGCGGTTGTTCATGGGTATCAGCAGGGAACCGCCCTGCTTTGCCTCTTGTGAAGCCGCAACCGCGCCTTTCAAATCAAAAACAGTGATGCGATACGCAACGCCCGCAATGCCGGCAACCTTCAGCCCCTGCGGAAGAACGGCAATCGCCGGCCGCCAGGCCTGCCATGCCGTCATGCCGCGATTGTCAATCGCGCCGATGATATCCAGAGGAGGATACGCGCGCGCCTGTTCCTGCCAGTCGGCGCCGGCGACCCAGCGGGGCTGACCGAATTCATAGGCCCCAAGATCCGGCGCCGCGCCGGTGAACGAAGTCACTTTTCCGGGAATGATATGCCCCCGGTCTATCGCCGGCGAGCCCGCGCGCAGCGTAAAATCATAATTCTTTGCGTCCGTAAATTTCCATCGCGCCGTGTCGCCCACGCACATCATGTTATTTTCGCCGGGGCCATACACAACATGCTGCGGATCATCCCACCTCGTGGAATCGATATACCAGTATTCCCCCACAACGCTGGTGTCGATGAATGTATTGTTGTAGAAGGTATCGAAGGCGCCCCATTCCGACGACGTATCGAGGCTGACATTACAGAATAGTGTCCTATCGTCAAGCCGCTTATCGCCGTTCCAGAAGACATTATGGTGGATTTTCCAGAGGGAATGTCCGTTATCAAGTGCGATGTGTCCGTTGCCGCCGCCGGACTGATCGTGGAACCAGTTGTACGACACATCGGAGTTGAACCCCGCGCCGCCAAAGCAGTAAATATGCCCGGTCTCGTACGCCAGTATGCCGCTGAGCCGGAAATCATTGTACCGGATGACGGTCGGATCAATCAGATCGCCGCCGCCAAAGGCGAAATGAAGTGCGCTGCGCCCCATGTTGTACAGCGAGTTATGCAGGATGTGGTGA
>Ga0315289_10006710_pt1 | contig 16893 bp, 10 predicted proteins | sample YL17G11_40_MG_FD_203452 | JGI IMG/M metagenome (GOLD analysis project Ga0315289, IMG submission 203452) | Sediment microbial communities from Yellowstone Lake, YNP, Wyoming, USA - YL17G11_40 | ecosystem: Environmental > Aquatic > Freshwater > Lake > Sediment | place: USA: Wyoming | collected... | reverse complement strand
GGATGTAATAAGAATAATTCCTGCTGCCTGGAAGGACCAGTTGAGAGTTGGCGGAATAATTGTTACTCCTATTAAAAATTCAATCTGGGCTTTCAAAAAAATAAACAAAACTGAATTTGAAGAAAAAGAATACCCTGGATTTGTTTTTGTGCCACTCATTGCAAAATAAATATGATTTTCTCTTCAAAAAAGATAGTTTTTTCTTTTTTATTCTTTGGTACTTGTCTCTTATTTTTTGCTGCCTGTTATTATATTGCGTGGCAGGGGATTTATCTGGCAAAAGAACCAAAGAATGAAAATACCAAAATATTCAGGATTGAAAAAGGACAAAATGTTTTTACTATTTCAGAAAATTTAGAAAAAGCAAATCTAATTAAAAATAAAGCCTTTTTTGAACTATATGTGATTTTAAAAGGAGAGGTAAAAGATTTAAAAGCAGGAACCTTTCTATTTTCTCCTGCAATGAGCATAAAAGATATCAGTCAAAAGATTTTTAAAGGAGAAAATTTAGAAATTAAAATTACCATTCCCGAAGGATTTTCCATAGAGCAGATCGAAGAAGAAATAAATGAGAAATTTGAAACAGAAAGCATAAAATTCAGATTTAAAAATCAAAAAGTGGGTTTGTATAAAAACGAATTCAGTTTTTTAAAAGACATACCTTCAGATGCCAGTCTTGAAGGTTTTTTATTCCCCGATACATATTTATTTAAACTCGATACTACAGAAAAAGAAATTGTAGAAACTTTTTTGAGGAACTTTGACAAAAAACTCACTCCCGAATTGCAAGAAAAAATCCAGGAACAAAATAAAACTATTTTTGAAATAATTACAATGGCATCTTTGTTAGAAAAAGAAGTAAAAACATTCGAAGATAAAAAAATTGCCTCCGGAACTCTGTGGAAAAGGGAAAATTCGGGTATGCCATTGCAAGTTGATGCCACAATTATTTTTATTACAGGAAAAAAGAGTACAAAAGTTTCTGTTGAGGAAACAAGAATAGATTCTCTTTATAATACCTATAAGTACAAGGGCTTGCCTCCAGGGCCCATTTGCAATCCAGGCCTGGATAGCATAATTGCGGCAATTGAGCCCAAGGCAAGTAATTTCTGGTTTTACCTATCTACTCCAGAAGGAAAAACAATTTTTAGCAAAACTCTTGAAGAACACAACATTGCTAAAGCAAAATATCTTTGATAAGCTTATTTAATAAAAACTTTAATTTTTAAAAAAATGAATGAAAAACTAAAGAAATTTCTAAAATCAAGGAATCTCATTGCTTTTGTTTTAATCTTAGTGATAGTGGGGATAGGATTTTATTTCAGACAAAAATTAATTTCAGGATCAAAAAAGCCAATTTATACCGAAACTTACCGTTTAGTTCCAGAAAAGATTTCTCAATCTGCAGCAATAAGAGTAAATTTACCACCGAATATTTCCCCATCTTTTGCCAAAAACAATATTAAATTTTCCCCTCAAATAGAAGGATTCTGGGTGGCGGAAAAACAGACAAAGCCCTTGGCGCTCTCAAGGTTTTTTGCTTTTGCGGCTGCCAAGGAACAAGGTGCAGTTTTCTTTAAGCCCAAAGAAAAATTGGCACTAAATCGTCATTATGGAGTAGAACTTGCCCTGACAGGCGAAGGGTCAATTGAAAGCGATTTTTTGGCAGTAGAGGACCCAAAGATTGTCGCGATTTTTCCGAAAGAGGGATCTGAAACGCCTGAAAATTCAGAAATCACGATTGTTTTTAATCGTCCAATGGTGCCCTTGACCACGCTTTCGGAACTTGAAGAAAAAGACGTGCCAGTTGAAATCATTCCAAAAACCGAGGGCAAATTCAGGTGGATTACTACAAGGAACTTACAGTTTATTCCAAAAGAAAGATTAGAGAGATCTTCTCATTATAAAGTAGTAATTAAAGACGGCCTTACTTCAATGGATGGTTTGGGGGTAAAAGGAGAGCAAATGGAATTTGTCACCAGAAAATTAAGATATTTGAATCTAACCCAAGATCAAACTCCTTATAATAGGCCAATTTCGATTTATTTTAATCAGCCAGTAGATTTGGAAAAAACCAAAAAAGAAATTACCTTAATAGACGTGAATACAGGAAAAGAGGTCCCATTTGTCGCAGAATATGAAAGAAAATCAAAAGAGGAAAAAGAAAAAGAGGAAGCTGGGACAGGGCCTCTTGGGATTTTTGACCAGGTAAATAATCTTTTGGCAGGCATTTTCCCCTCATGGCTATCCTTGCCAGGAGGAGGTGATGAATCTGGAGAATTTAATCAGTCCGTGATTCAAATTTATAATGAAAAAGACAAATTCGGCAGGAAAAAGTTTTGGGATTTTGAAAACAATTACAATCTAACTATCCGTAAGGCATATCCCTTGGAAGGAGATATTATTTTAGATGAAAACCGCAATGCCAATATTTCTGTACCTAATCCTATAAAAGATTTGAGAGCAGAATCCGAAAGAACTAATGCTGCTGCTCCAGATTTTTTTGATCCTCAGGGTAAATTGATAGTGAGTTTTTATGAAGAAATTAATCTGGAAAAAACCAAAATTACAGCCCCGCATTTAAAAGAAATAGTTTTTGGGGAAAAATGCAAGGATGAGAATTTTTATCCTCAATCTGCCTGCGAAAAAGTACAGGCAAAAGATATAATTTATATCACCTTCAATTTTCAAGAAGTTGGATTGGGGGAAAAGATTGACCTTAGCTTTGAAAAAATTGTCAATTTTCAAGGTCTTACCATAAATCCCAACCCAATAAAAAAAGAGATTGTAAGTTTTCCAGAGTTCAAAATTTTGAGTACTTTCCCAGGAAACAATTCTACCGAAGCCAGTCTTACTCAATTTATCATTTGCAGCACTACTCCAATTTCAGCTCCCAAAAGAGAGGAATATAAAAATCACCTTAAGGCAAACTTAGATTACGAAATCGATTCTTGGGGAGATTCATGGAGGGTATCAGTATCATATGAACCGCAAACTCAAAGATGCAAATTGGGGCAATTTGAGACATTTATTTACTATGGCATAATGCCTTTGTCTGATTATTCCATAGAACTTGTTTTAGATGATGTTTTTGGCCAAAAATTAAATTACACAACAAAATTTACATCAGGTCCTCTCAAAGATTCCTTTTTGAATTTTTATCATTTTCAAGGAAGTTATAATGTTACCAGTCCACAAAAAACCAAATTGACGTATGCTACACAAAACATGGAATATGTTGATTTGGAAATTTGCAAACTTGGGGCTCTTAATTTCCTTTCTCTACTTGAAGGGGCTCCTCAATGGTACCAAGCAACCTCTAGTTCCAGCTGCCAGACAATAATAAAAGACACGATCCAGCTGCCAAAGAAATACTGGATTAAAAATTACTTTAAGGTAGACCTTAAAACTTATTTTGAACAACCTTTAGGCCATTATATCCTGACTTTTTCTCATCCAAATTACACAGGTTATTTTTGGGAAAATGGAAAAGAAACGTACCGAAAGGCTTATGAAAGAACGTATTTAAGCATTACTAATCTGGCCGTAGCTGAAAAGAGAATTGAACCTCAGACTGCAAGCTATGGAGATCAAGAAGTGCTTACTCCTAAAATGCTATCTGAGCTTTCAAATCTTTACTGGGTAACAAATCTTTCAAACCTAGAGCCAGTGACAGGAGCAAAAGTCAGTCTTTACAAGGGAGAAAATCTGATTTTTACAGGTTCATATTTCACAAATGACCAAGGAATTGCCCAAACCCCTGCAATTTCAGATTTTAAGGCAACAGTAATAGAAAAAGACGGAGACACCACTATTATTCCAAGCCAGGAAAGCAAGGTAGGGTGGGCTGATTTTGCCTTTTTGGCAAAAAGGATTTATTTGTATACGGACAAACCTATTTATCGTCCGTCTCAGGAAGTATTTATCAAGGGGATTCACCGCATAGGTTATGATGGAAATTACGAAATTGACCAGAGTAAAAAAGTTAATTTGAAAGTTTACAATTCAAAAGACGATGAGATTTTCAGTCAGGACTTTCAACTTAACGAATTCGGCACCTTTAACACAAAATTGGTATTAGATGGGGCTGCTCCTTTGGGAATGTATCGAGCTTGCGTCCAGGATTATAACTGCACCTTTTTTGATGTTCAAGAATACCTCCCTGCTGCCTTTGAGGTAAAGGTAAAAACCGACAAAGAAGAATACATCTCAAAAGAAAATGTTAATTTAGACATTAATGCAAATTATTATTTTGGAGTGCCCGTTGAAGGAGGGGAAGTAGAATACACTATTTCCAGTCAAAATTATTATTTCGATCGTTTCACAGATGGTTTTGATTTTGGTTTCGGATGGGATTGGTGGGCTCCTTATCAATATGGAGAAAAGTTCATCTTAAGAGGAAAAACTTCTATTTCTGAGGGCGGTAAGGCAAAAATTTCCCAGGTACTCGATTTAGAAAAATTATTCAAAGACGAGCAAGATAGAAAGAGCAAAATCATAGTATTTGACATTACCGTCAAAAACCCTCAAGGCCAGAGCGTTTCTGCGCAGCAATCATTTATTTTGCATGCCGGAGAATTTTACTTTGGGCTGAAACCGGATAAATCCTTTCTGGGAAAGGATGAGAAAACCAATCTTAAGATAAAGTCGGTGGACACTCAAGGAAAGGCAGTAAAAGCTGAGAAAGCTACTCTAAATCTTTATAAAGTAGATTGGATTTATTCAAAGCGGCAGGAGGCAGGAGGTGGTTATGGATACACCTGGGAAAAGAAAAGAACTTTAGTAAGTAAATTTGATTTTAATACTGACAAGGAAGGAAACTATCAAGAGGAATTAAGTTTCTCTCAGGAAGGGGAATATGAATTAGAGGCAAGGGCAAAAGACAAAAGAGGAAATCTGGTGTTTTCAAGCTATACTTTATATGTCTTTGGCGAGGGAGCGGTGAATGTCAGGCCAACAGAGGGCACTGAATTAGAGCTGGATGCGGAAAAGAGGGATTTGAAGGTTGGCGAAGAAGGAAAGATTATTATCAAGTCCCCATATCCAAAAGCAAAAGCCCTGATTTCTATTGAAAGAGGAAAAATCTTTGATTATCAAATTAAAGAGATTCAAGGCAATCTTTCAGATTTTGTGTTTGTGGCAAAAGAGGAATATCTGCCAAATGTATTTGTGTCAGTTTTATTGCAGGCATTTGAACCTGAAATAAAATTCGGGCAGGTTGAGTTCAAGATTGATACCTCAAAAAAAGAACTTAATATTGAGGTTAATTCAAATAAAAAAGAATATCTGCCAGGAGAGGAAGTGACTTTGGATATTCTGGCAAAAGATTCGGAAGGAAAGCCGGCATCCTGCGAATTATCCCTGGCAGTGGTGGATTTAAGCGTTTTGGCCCTGGAAGGCAATCCAAAGAAAAATCCCTTGGTGTTCTTTTATTCTGGCTTTCCATTGACAGTTCAAACCAGTTCAAACATCAAAAATATCTTAGTGGAGGTAGAGATTCCAAAGACCAAGGGAGGAAGCGGTGGTTCAGAGGAAGCCCTGGCAAAAAAGGCAAGGGGAACTTTTAAAGAAACAGCTTTCTGGCAAGCAGTGGTAAGAACCGACAATTTGGGTAAGGCTCAGGTTAAATTCACTCTTCCTGACAATTTAACCACCTGGCAGGCAGAAACCATAGGCCTTACCCAGGATACAAAATTGGGAATAAATTATCAGGAATTTTTAACCAAAAAAGAACTAATGGTAGTACCCTTAAAACCCAGATTTATTATTCCTGGAGACACATTTTATGTCGGAGCCAAAATCTTTAATCAGAGCAAAGAATCTCAAACAATAAATATAAAATTTGAAAGCCAGACTCTGGCATTAAAAGAAAAATCTGCAGAAAAGAAAATAAAACTTGCACCCGACAAGACCAATACCGTTTATTTCAAGGTTCAGGCTCCAAATCAGATTGAAACTGGAAGCCACGAATTTGTGCTTTCTGCAAAAAGCGCAAAATTAGAAGATACCGTAATCCAGGAAATAAATATCGTAAGAAATGACACCTATGAGACAACAGCTACGGCCAACTATACCGCAGACAAAATTTCAAAAGAATATGTGTTTTTGCCAGGGAATGTAATTCAAGATAAGGGCGGGCTATCAATAAAGAGTTCTGCGACCTTGGCAGTCTTCCTTTCAGACGCACTAAATTACTTGCTGCAATATCCTTATGGTTGTTCGGAACAGATTTCCAGTAGATTAAATGCGATTGCCATTGTCAAGCGCGGCTTGAGTCTTCCGAATCTTGGAGATAAATTCAAATTAGAAAAAATTAAATATAAGGATAAAGAATATACGCCTGAGGAATTAGTGGAAATCGGATTGGCTGAACTTTACAATAATCAAAAATGGGATGGAGGATTTGCATTCTGGCGAGATGGCGAATCTAATTTCTACGCCACATTAGAGGTGATAAATACCTTAAACAATCTTTCCCTTGCGGGCTTTAAGATTAATAAGGACAGTTTAAATCGAGCAGCTGACTATCTTTATAACAAAATCACCACAGATTATAGATTTTACGAGGACAAAAATAATGTGATTTTAGCCGCCTATACTCTGTCTGAATTGCCTACCTTTTCAAAATATAACAATCTCAAAGAAAAAATAATCCAGATTGCAAATAATGAATTGTTTATAAAAGAACAAATCAGCAATACTTCATTGTCTTATCTGGCAATCTTAATGACAAAAGACTCTGATTATAGCGCCACCTTAAAGAAAAAGATTTTTGATACGCTGGATAATCGAATCAATATCGATTCCAGAGGCGCATTTTTGGAGCCAAATCAGAATTTTATGTGGTATTACTATGAAACTCCTGTAAAAGATACTGCTTTGTACTTGAAATCTCAAGTTGCCCAAAAAAGCCAGAATCCAGTTTTGGACAAAGTTTTAAGATGGCTTTTGAATTCAAGAGAAAAAGACGGGGCCTGGGGTTCAACTAATAATACCCTGACAGTAATTGATGCTATGACCGATTTCTTGGAATGGAAAAGAGAAACCGAATCTGATTTCACCTTGGACCTGGCAATTAATGAAAAAAGCCAGGGAAATTTCCGATTTAACGCTCAGACTATTTTAGATCAGTTTAAAAAAGATATTCCCCAAAGTGATTTGAAATTCAATGAAATAAATACAGTTTCCCTGTCAAAAACCAACAACAATACGCTTGAGAATAGCTTATATTATGATATGAGCTTAAAATACTATTTGCCTGCAGAACAAATTCCTCCAAGGGATGAAGGTTTTTCAATCACGAGAGCATTTTTTGCTCCAGATGATAAGGAAAATAAAAAGCCAATTTTACAGGCAAAAGTAGGAGATGTTTTAAAAGTGCATTTGCAGATAACTGTTCCGGATAGCAGGAATTTTGTTGCGATTGAGGATTATATCCCTGCAGGTATGGAAATTGTGAATCTTGAACTTGCAACCGAACAAAAATCGCTTTTGTTACAGGAAAAAGAAATAGAAAATAGGGAATTTATTCCTGATTTTAAGGAACTTCATGATGACAGAGCATTTTTGTTCAGAGAAAGTCTTTCTCCGGGAGTATATGAGTTTGATTATTACGTGAGAGCATTAATTTCCGGAAAGTTTACTCATTTGCCAGCTCAGGTTTCTGAAATGTATTTTCCTGAAAATTTCGGAAGAACTGCAGGAGGATATTTTGAGATTAAATAAGAATCAAAATTGTAATTCCCTCTTTTTGGTTATTAGAACCTAATGCCTCTATTCGATATTGGCCTTCTTTTTGAGGCACAAAAATTACGCTTTCTCCTTCTGCAAAAAACTCGTCATTGACAAACCAGGTTACGTTTTCTTTTGCTTTTAAAATTATCTGAGTGTTTTCTTCCAATAAAAAGGTATCCCCATTGTGAGGGCTTAAAATCAATTGGGAATCCTCTATTTTTAAAAGATTTTTTGCAGTTTCGTAATTATCTCCTGCCAATCCGTACTCAATATTCCCGCTGGTATAAAACTCCTTTATTAGGTTAAAACTAAAAGGAGTCTTTTTATTGTATTCGGTATTTAAAAGCAGTTCCATTACCTGCTGCCAGATGCTGCCTGCTCCTATCTGACCTGAAACTCCCTCGGTTTTGGTATTGTCGGCATTGCCCACCCATACCCCAACCAAAAAATCAGGAGTATAACCTATTACCCAGCTATCTCTGAAGTCCCGGGAAGTACCGGTTTTTAAGGCGTAATTGTCCTGGAATAAGTTGAGTTCGCTTTTTAAACCAAATTGTTCAATCCCGGTCCTGCGGTCATTTAAAATCTTATTAACTAATTGAATATATTCTGGCTGGGAAATTTTCTTCTCAGGAGATAAATTTTCACCCTGGTACAAGGAAAGTTCTTTTAAAACCCCATTATTTGGGAAAATAGTAAAATACCTTGCCAGATCCATTAAATTCATTTCTAAGGCTCCAAGCGCTATTCCCAACTGATAATTATTTAAATCCTGAATGGGCTTGAATTTTAAATCTTTTTCCAAAAAGTTATAAAAATTTTGCAAGCCCACATATTCTAAAACCTTTACAGCCGGCACATTCAAGCTATTTGAAAGAGCATAGTGCAAACTAACCAGACCTCTATATTTATAATCAAAATTTTTAGGATAAAGAGGAAAGCCCAACGCTGTAATGTATTTATATTCTCTATCATCAATAATCGTATAAGGCCTCAGGCCTTTTTCAAATGCCTTAAGATAGATAAATGGTTTTATTGTAGAACCGATAGGCCTTGGCTGTTTTAACATATTTATTTTATAACCTTCTTCAGAAATCTGCGGATCGGGCGAGCCAATCAAAGTCAATATTTGGTTTTCTGGAAGTTTTATTACAATCACTGCAGCATTTTTGGCATTTCTCAATTTCAATTCGTCTATATTTTGTTTTACAATCTTTCTTATCTTCTGAGAAATCTCCTCGTCTATTGTTAATTGATCGGGCAGGGGATTGGACAAAAAAGAACTGATTTCAAAAAAACTATCGCTAGAGTGAGAATACTTTTTCAGATTTTCTCTTATATCTTGAGTTTTGGTAAAATTCAAGTTTTTTTCATCTAATTTCAATTTTTTTGCAAGATTTTCGGCAAGTGCTTCATTTTTTATCTGGGCAGGGTTATTCTCAGTAGGACTGCTGATTGTAGTAAGGACTTGTAAAATTTGACCGTCCGTTAGCATTTCAGGGTCTACTCTAAAATAAAGATTACTGGCTTCTGAGATTCCTTGAGCTTGGTTTCCAAAATAAATAGAGTTGGCATACATTTTTAAAATCTCGTTTTTACTGTGATAGGCCTCCAAAGAAAGCGTATAGAATGCTTCAATGATTTTATTTTTTAAACTTCTTTCCGATTCTTTGCCTAATAAAATTTTAACCAATTGCTGAGAAATAGTACTGGAAGCCCTTCTGTCGCCAATCCCCAGATAGTGGAGAGCGGTTTCAAAAATGCTCACCGGATTAAACCCAAAATGATAATAAAAATATTTGTCCTCTTTTTGAATTAAAAGGATTTTCAGTCTGGTAGGAATTTTATCTATAGGGTGACTGAAATATCCTCTTTGGTTTGGCAAAACAGAAACTATTTTTCCTGCTCTATCTTTGATTTCCAGAGAATTCTCGTTTTCATAAATCGTCAGCAATTTATTTTGTAAGCGATAGGAAATCAAAAACAAAATAAAGACAAAGAGAATCAAAACTGTTAAATTTTTCCCAAAACTTAATTTCATATGCTTTTTTCATAATAAGTTTAAAAGCAAAAGTTGACAATACGCCAAGGCCAATATAGAATGACAAAAATACGAAAAAGGCCTTGATTTTTGTGGGATTAATTGTTATGCTAGGAACAGTTGGATTCTTGACCTTTCCGGAGTTTTACAAATCAAAAAGGAACTATGCAAGAAGGATTTTTGGAAAACAAAAAAATTGCGATGGTTGTTGCATTCAGGGATTTTAAGGATGATGAATATTTCATTCCAAGAAATATCCTGGAAGAAAGTGGAGCTAAAATTGTAACTGTAAGCGACGAACCCGGAACCGCACTTGGAGTCGAAGGAGGTGAGGTAGAAGTTGATATAGTGCTTGACGATTTAAATAACTCTGCAATAGGAGAATATGATGCTATAGTACTAATAGGAGGCCCCGGGGCCATAGAGCATCTTGATAACGAACGATCATATTCAATCATAAAGACAGCATTTTCAAAGAACTTGGTAATAGGTGCAATTTGCGTGAGTCCTTCAATCTTGGCAAAAGCTGGAATTCTGCAAGGCAAAAGAGCCACGGTTTGGTCAAATTCCTTAACAAAATCTTTTGTAAAAGTGCTGCAGGACAATGGAGCAACTTATGAAGAAAAAAGCGTGGTGATAGATGGAACAATTATTACCGGAAATGGTCCTCAAGCAGCTGAATTATTCGGAGAGAACTTAGTCAAGTTAATAAAATAAAATAAAAAATTAAAAGGTACATCCACAGACAGCAGGCAACTAAGGTATAAATTCCTCCTTCGCAGGAAGCTACGGAGGACGAAGCCTGCCGAGGATAAAAGCATTTTTTTCTGTGGATTGCCACAGAATTTTTTATTAATAAGATAACATGCCCAGTAGGAGAATTTCGAATTGGTATTATGTTTATGTACTTTTTAGCAAAAAGGATAAAGAATTTTATATCGGCTATACTCAAAATCTGAAGAGAAGATTAAAAGAACATAATACCAAAAAGAATCAATCAACTAAATCAAGGACTCCTCTGGCTTTAATATACGCAGAAACTTGTTTAAATAATGAAGATGCAAAGAGAAGAGAAAAATACCTTAAAACTACTCAAGGTCGAAGATTTTTAAAATTAAGGCTTCGAAAATTTTTACACAATCTGTAAAAATGATTCGAAATTCCTCTACTGGGATGCCATTAACAAAAGAACAAAAAAATCAAGTTGTTGAAAAATTAAAAGAAACTTTGGATAAACAGAAAGTAATATTTTTTATTGATTTTAAGAAATTAGGAGCAAAGGATTTCTTTGTTCTTAAAGAAAAATTGAAGGAAGTGGAGGCAATCGTGTATGTTGCAAAAAAGAGCTTAATGAAAATTGCATTTGATAAAAAGAAAATCCCTATTGGAGATTTTCAAGAATCCAAAGCTCAAGCTGCATTAGTATTCGGGTTCGGAGACGAAATCTTACCAATAAAAACTGTTTATGATTTTTCACAAGTGCATAAAACTCCAGAAATTTTAGGCGGGGTTTACGAAGGAGCGTATCTGGGAAGCGAAAAGGCAATTGAATTGGCAAAGCTTCCTTCAAAGCATGAATTGCTGGCAAAATTGGTAGGAAGCTTGTCTTCTCCGCTTTCGAAATCCGTGTATATTTTTCAAGCAAATATCAAAGGTCTGGTTGTGGCATTGGATGCTATTGGTAAATCAAAATAATAAAATAATCTTCTACGAGACCTAGATCTTCAACGAGGTTCGACCTCGTTGATAATTACGAGACCCGGACTCGTACTAGATTACGAGACCCGGACTCGTTGATAATAATTAAGCATTAATTAATAATTAAATTGAATATCAAAAAGATTATTATTTGATATTCGCAAAAATAATATGGCAGAAGAAGAAAAAGTAAAAGCTTCAGAAGAAGTAAAGGAAGAGGTAAAAATTCCAAAGAATCTTGAAAAGATTGTAGAAGAAATCGAGAACTTAAAAGTTCTGGATTTGGCAGAATTGGTAAAGATTTTGGAAAAGAAATTTGGAGTATCTGCTACTCCTATTGCTGCGGCTCCTGCGGCTGTTGCATCCGCTGTTGAGGAAAAGAAATTCTTCACAGTAGTCCTTGCAAAAGTAGGGGACAAGAAAATTGATGTAATTAAAGCAGTAAGAGACCTTACTCAAAAAGGATTGAAAGAATCAAAGGATTTGGTGGATAAAGGAGCAGAGGGTGCTCAAATCATAAAAGAAAACGTAAAGAAAGAAGAGGCAGAAGAAATGAAAAAGAAGCTAGAGGGAGCAGGTGCAACAGTAGAATTGAAATAAGGTAGCCCCGTAGTAGAATTTCGACAAGTGAAACTTAATATCGCGAAGCGAGTCGAAATTTCACTACAGGGTAGGACAGATAGGACTAGGACATAATAATAGACAATTGAATTCAACAAAATCCCTGAGGTTTAATTCCTCAGGGTTTTTGTCTTATAATTCTTAATTTCGTAAAACTCTTGGAAAAACATCTTTGTATGTTTTACAGTATGTTTTACGCTAGTTTTTAAAGATAGAAATCTGTACGAGTCCGGGTCTCGTAATTTTACGAGTCCGGGTCTCGTGGCATTGTTTGATGTCTAGTGGCATCCTAAAAAGGATAGGACTTGAGAGAATAGGACTTATCCACAGACACTAGATTTGGCATATCTTGACATATATTGAATAATTTGTTATATTGTAATCAGTTCATTGCAGACAAAGTATCTAAGTATTTAGTCACCAATAAATTTACGGAGGATTGGGGCAAGAAGAAAGAAAAAGAGAAGGTGACTTTTAATTTTTAAATCCTGGATTGTCTTGACATAAAAATTGTGATAGGATATTCTGGATTTAGAGATTCAGGAATATCCTTGAAGGAATATTGAACTTGACAAACTTTTTGTTACAACTATAATTATTCTCGCGTTAAAATAATTTTAAAAATAGTCAAAATATAAATAAATGAATTTTGAAGAATTATTAAATAGGTTTTTAGATAAAGATTGGATTTCAACAATTGAAAATTTTTCTTTGGATTTTTGAGCAAAGTTTAGACTTTGCTTTTTCTTTTTGCCTGCAAAGCAAAAAAGAAAAGCAAGGTCTGTCCCTCACCAAAAACTTTGGTGGGAGGCAAATAAGAAAATTCTAAAGAAAAGGTCGGCAAAGAATAATAAATAAATTTACAGAAATAAAAATGAACAAGAAAATTTTAATAAGCTTGGCAATGATTGCAGCAATTGCTGCAGTAGTTGTTGGAGCTACCACTGCATATTTTTCTGATGTAGAAACAAGCACTGGAAACACTTTCACCGCTGGAACCATTGATTTAACAGTTGACAGCAACTGTACTTATAATGGTGTTCAGTCAGGCGAATGTGGTGTTTGGTCACTTAAGGACTTAGACGCAACCGCAGATAAGTTCTTCAATTTCACCGATGTCAAACCAGGTGATTATGGCGAGAATACAGTAAGCCTGCACGTTGAGAACAATGAGGCTTATGCATGTTTTAATGTAAGCCCATTGGTAAATAATGATAATGGTTGTACTGAACCGGAAGGTTTAGTTGATACTACTTGCGGAGCAGGAGAAGGTGAATTGGCTCAGAACGTACAGTTTTTTGCGTGGGACGACTTAAACGGAAATAATATTTGGGAAACGGAAGAATCTCCTTTATTCTCAAATATTAAAGGCCCTGCAAGCGATGTTTTAAGCGGAAGAACTTATCCTTTAGGGATATTGCCCGCTAGCCAAACCAAATATATCGGTATTTATTGGTGCGCAGGAAATATGACAGTAGACACACAAACCCATGCTCTCAGTTGTAATGGCAGCGCAATGGGAAATGATGTGCAATCTGATTCAATGAGCGCAAACATTTCTTTTGACGTCGCGCAAGTAAGAAACAACCTCAACTTTGTGTGTCCAGGTCTTCCTCAATAATTCTCAGTTAAACTTTGAAACTTTTTTGGTTGCCTCTCGCCCGTCCACGTTTTATTATTAAAAATTTGGTCGGGTAAGTGCTTTCCTTGTAGCCCGCCTGTCCAAATTAAAATTTTGGCGGGCGAGGGGCGACCTATAAAGGATTCAAGGAATGAAAATACATATACATAATGAAAATAAAGCTGTTTAACATAATTTATTACGGGTTTATTGCGTGCATTACTGCAATTGCACTCTTACTAATCGTTTCAATATTTCCGATTCCAGGAAACTATAAGGTAATGATGGTGCTTTCCGGCTCAATGGAACCTGCAATAAAAACTGGAAGTATAGTGTTAGTAAAACCAGCCCATTCGACAGGCTCAGGGCAAGCAGATTATAAGATAGGAGACATAATTACTTTCGGGCCCTATACTAAGACTAAAGCGCCTACGACTCACAGAATTATAGATATGAAAGTAATAGAAGGGGTGCCAAGTTATATTACCAAGGGCGATGCCAACGAGAGCCCAGATCAAAGAGAAGTCCAAAAGAAAGATGTGGTTGGAAAAGTTATATTCACTATTCCGTATCTGGGATACGTGGTAAGCGCAGCCAAAAAGCCATTTGGGTTTATGGCACTAATAGTAATTCCAGCTACGCTTATTATTTATGACGAATTAAGAAATGTTATAGAAGAAATTAAGAAATCAAGACAAAAAAATCAAAACAAAGAAAATGCATAAATTATTAAAAAAGTTTATATCAATAGTATTAATTATCAGTCTTAATTGGACCGGACTTTCTGCTGTAGGCGAAGCCCTTGCTGCATTTTTTGATAATGAGAATTCTCAAAGCAATGTTTTTTCAGCAGCAAGTTTGGATTTTGCATTGAGTTCAGTTGCAAACTTTTCTCCGAATGTTACTCCTATTCAAACTTCAAGCAGAAGTATTGGAATAGCAAATAATGGAACATTGGGTTTTGAATATACGGTTTCTGCTACTAATTTTTCAGGTTCTTCCCTATGTAATTATTTGAATCTGGAAGCCAATTTAGATGGTGGGACTTCAGAATACACAGGACCCTTAATAGGCTTTACTTTTAGCGCTGGGCAATTTTCTGACCCTGATAATTGGGTGTTTACAATAACTCTTACAAGTAGCGATTCTTCTTTACAGGGTTCGTCCTGCAGTTTTGATTTTCTTTTTAATGGCGTACAAATTGGCGGAACAGGTTTTTCTGACCAAGAAACAATTTCTAATACTGTTACAGCTGGTGCATGGCAAGCTATCTGGACTCAAACAACTCAAGCTGATTTTAACTTGGGGATTAAAAATCATGTAGACACTTCAACAAATCCTGACAATGTAATACTTGAAATTACAGGAAGCGATACTAATACTAATTTTTCACTTGCAGGCCTTGCTAGCGCAAGTGGTTCATCTGATAATAGCCACACTCCGCCAAAAGCGATAGATGGCAGCAAAGCAGCTAATAGTTATTGGAAGGGAACAAGTGGTGGTAGTAATTGGTGGCAGGTTGATTTTGGCCAACTCCATGTTATCAACGGACTTTATCTTTACTTTAGAGATCAATCTAGTGAGATTCCACAAGACTATCAGATAAAAGTAAGTACAACGGGTAGTTTTACGGGCGAAGAAATTACAATAGTTAGTGTCACTGGAAATACAAGCGCTACTAGAATTCACAATACCTTTGGTTTGATAAATACACGATATGTGAGGATTAATATAACCAATGTACAAGGACAACCAGCGATTATGGAAGTTGAGGCCTATGCTCCAACATTCTATGGTTATGGTAACGGTACTTTGGAATCTCAATCATTTGACATAACGAGCGTAGGATTTACATTTGGAAGATGGGAAAAATTACAATGGGATAGAATCCTACCTACAGGAACAAATATAACTTTCAGAATAGCCACTTCTAATGATAATTCTACCTGGACTTGGAGAACGCTTACAGGCGGTTCTACGGTGGGAGACACTACTACAATAGATCTTACTACCCTAGCACCACCGTTACCAGAAACTCGCTATGTTAAATGGGAAGCAACTCTTAGCACTACTGATTCTTCTCAAACTCCAGTATTGCAGGCAGTAAGGGTATTGTATTCTCCTGCTGCAGCATCTGAACACATTGTACTCAATGAATTTTTACCAAATCCAAGCGGAACTAATCCTGATTATGGGTTTGATTTTGGCGAAGATAATGACCTTCAACCAAAAGGAGAATGGATAGAGATTTACAATAAAGCAGGTGGTTCTCCTGTAGATCTGGCAGGTTGGTATATTCAAAATCAAGCAGGAATCAAGGTTTACATTGCAGATTCAAATACAAATACAGGTTCAACAATCATTAATACTGAAGGATGGTTAGTGGTTTATATGAATACAGAAATCTTAAATAATAATGGTGATACAATTTCTTTATATGACTCATTGGGCAATCTGATTGATTCTTATACTTATGATATTTCAAGTTATTGCACGGCAGAGCCTTCTCCAGATGGAACAAATGACGGAACAGTGCCTGCTGGAGATTGTCCCACAGAAGTTCCTGGAAATAAATCTTATGCAAGGATTCCTGATGGAGAAACCAGCTGGTACGACCCAATTCCTACTCCTGGAAAGCCAAATCAAATAGAGACAGTTCAAGAAGAAGTCAAAGAAGAAGTTAAAACAGAAATTGAGGAACAACCAGTGGTTGAAACAGAAACCTCTGCACAAAATACAGAGGTTCAAGAAACTATTCCTGCACCTCAAGAAGAAATTCCTATTGAAGAGACTCCTGTTGAAACTCCAGTCAGCCAGGAAATGTTATTCTTGAACGAAGATTCAATTCTTGGAGATACTCCAGTAATTGAAGAAATACAGCCATTAATTGACAATCCAATTTCTCAAGAACAACCTGCTATTCTTCCTAATGATGAATTCTATGGTCAAGCTCAAGAAAGCAGCGAGGCATCTGTTACAGAAGAAAATGTGAGCGACAATACAAACAATACTGCGGAAAACAATGCGATAATCAACATTATTGATTCATTATCAAATTCAGAACTATGAATAAATTATCAAGAACAATTTTAATTGCTGTTTTGGGATGGGCTTTACTATTTGGAAATCCCCTTAAAACACAAGCGGCTGGAATTGTTATTACTCCTAACCCTGTTTT
>Ga0315289_10006709_pt1 | contig 16893 bp, 18 predicted proteins | sample YL17G11_40_MG_FD_203452 | JGI IMG/M metagenome (GOLD analysis project Ga0315289, IMG submission 203452) | Sediment microbial communities from Yellowstone Lake, YNP, Wyoming, USA - YL17G11_40 | ecosystem: Environmental > Aquatic > Freshwater > Lake > Sediment | place: USA: Wyoming | collected... | reverse complement strand
ATGGATGGAGTGGATACCCATGGGCTGGAGTATGTCCATACCTATCCCCAGCCCCCGGCTTTTCTTTTCTCCATAGTAGGAGGAGTTTATGCTCAGGGCGGTTTTAGTCTCTGGGCAATACCAGAAATGTGGCGGTTTGTCCGGAATATCTATTATCAGATAGAACATCGCTTGAGGCTTTGCTCCAGGAGGTGCCGGCGGCCAGTTATAAGGTTCCATTCTTTGCACATTGGGTGAGTTAGTTACTCCGCCAATAATGGCTCCACCAGCCAGTATGTCTAACCTTTTGCTTCTGGGATCCTTCTCCAAAAAAGGCATATGCTGCCTAAGCAAGTCTTCCATTTCCTCTTTAGGAGTTTCGTAATTGCTGGTGCCTCTAGCTGTTACTTTGGTCAGCACATCATTAGCATGCCTGGTGTCCCCAGTTATTTCCCGCATGCATATTTCGTGTTTTTCTTGCAGTGCCTGCGGCACCCTGAATATTGGGTCGTATTCTAGCCCTTTTTTCTCCATATAGGACTCCTCACCCCAATACTTGTTACAGCAATTTATTGTTTATGATTTTTCTATCTTCTCGACCTCGGGTAAACTCTTCGTTAGTGGTCATTGACAACCTGCCTTTATTTCTATTCTTAGTGCAATCTATGTAGGTTGTTTACTTGGGTGTTCCTCCCCAAGTAGCTGAAACAACCAAGACAGAAATTACTCCGCCGCTCTCAAGTGTTTTCAGTGGTCGGCTGCCCGGTACTGCTAAAGGCGCTTCTGTTTTATTGTAGACCGGCGCTTCCCTTGAGTCAATTCAGAATAAACAAACCGTCATTAAGCAAATTCAGGTAGTCTTACCTCTGAATGCCTTAGGTTTTAAGATTGCTCCAAATCTGCCTGCTTAGGTTCTGCATACAAAGCTTAGAACCTCACCGCAACTATTGATTTAATGTCTCTGGGGACGATGCTTAGCATCCCTTGGGCTCCTAGAGGTCGAGATACTTCTATCCTTTCCCCTCCTACTTCGCCCCACGCGTGAAGCACGGGAACAGTAAATCTTCGAGCTAAGAAAGGCATCTTTGCTGATGCCAAACCAAAGCATAAGACAACCTTAGCATCGATCCCGTGTCTCCTGCTTTCTCTGGCAAAGCGAACTGACTTGATGAGACAATCATTAGACAGCAGCCGATATGGCTCCTGCCTAAGCCTTTCGGCTATTTCTTCCGCCTTTGTTTTCAAGTTGTCCATCGTTTCCTTCTCCACATCTACCTGCTAAGCTATCATTAACAAACACCTCAAGCCGACAGCACGATGTCCAAGGCTCTCACTTTTCTGTAGCGATCGTGTAAGTTTCCCCATCTATTGTGACCACGATATCCCGTCCCTCTGGAGAGGGAACAGTCTGGATAGGGTTTCTAAGACTTGCAGTTGAACTTGTGTGTATTAGTATTATGCAAGAATTCTTAGAAGCAGTCCCAAGATTGCAAAGACTATAGCCACTATCCCAAGCACCAATCCGGCGGTCGCCCTTCTACGGCCCCCCAGCCCTGGGTTCTCCTGTATTCTGCTCTTGGCTCCTAGCGAGAGGACTATTGCGATTGGTCCAAAGATTATTCCTATTCCCAAGGGGATCAACCCAATGATGCCGAACACCAGCGAGAGTGTGGCTCCACTAGCTATGTTCGTAGTCAATTCCGCTTGCTGTCGCTTTTGCACTTCACTTTCCATTTGCGCTTTCTGCTGATGCTGCCAAGGCTTGTAGTCCATGTCTTGCCTCCTTTGGCTGTCAGCACTCAGGCTAGCTAGTACCTTGGTACTTAATCGAGTAAGGCTTTTTGCCCGACTAGTGACGTCCCTTATGAGGAAACGGCTTGGAATGACAGGAGTAGCTTATCCCAACATTTACTGCTTGTCAATCTAAGCGAAATAGCGGGGTTAAGCCTGCGGTGGCCCGAATGAGTGTCCGTGTAGCTATTACGGCGATCTGTTGGAAATTGTTCTTCTATTATTTGCGTCACGATATGCAACAATCAGCCAAAGCGTTAAGCACCTGCATACTAGCTTACGCATTCCTAAACAAAAAGCCTTGTCAGCATCATAGCTATGGCGCTGCCCAAGGGAATAGCAAAGTTGTCATTTAACAGCAGTGGTACCGCTTGAAGCAGCGTGGCAGAAATTCCCTTTATAATCACAACCGTGAGTGACAGGTTGTCCAACGCAATGGCGAGGAGACAGCCGGTGAGGTGTCAGATAACAAGCCATGCCATGTGGCCTTCGACACTTTTACCCCAAAGTGTGATATGTCCCTTCCACACTCCAACCACCGCGGCAATGGGGTCGCCTAAGGACACAAATAGGATAGCCGGGGTGGTGATATGCCTGGGAAAGGCCGGCACGGTGATCAGACAGGCGATTAGGAAATAGCTGCTACCTGTGGGTCTGGACCCTTCCTCTCTGCGTAGAAGAGAAGTAAAGCAGCTTAGGAACCGTCGATTCACGAAGGGTACATTCAGTTTTACCACTTCAAAGGATAAGAAAATGGCGCTTACACAGCTAGGGCTACTGACACCACGACCTGAGGGAAAAAGAGCAAGACAATGCCGAAGGTCGATCCAACTAAGGCGTGGGAGGCGCCTCTTCTCAAAGCATGGCGGGGGACAAAGTCTCCATACGCGGTAGTGTAACTTCGGCGACCAAACTGGTGAAAGCATAGAAACCAGCACGTCGAACTCATTGACTGGCTCAAATTTGGCGTAGCCCGCATCCATGAAAGCAAGGGCTCCCGGTGCTACCGACCTTGAGGCTATGAGGCTGGAGTTACAAGCTCTCCGTGACCAGAACTTGGAGGAAGCCACCTTCGAGGAGAAGCTAGATATCATCGCTAAACTGGGCATCAAGGTTTACCCCTCGGAGGACTTGAAATCGATGCGGGTGACCTGCCAGCCGAACCTCGAGCAGGTGCAATCAGATAGACAAAATAGAATAGATTCGAGCGAAATACAAGCCGAGGGGGAGTGTGAATCGCCGACTGAGTGTGAAAAAGTTATGTTTGGCTCCCCGTGTGGGATAAAATCAAGAACTTGAACAGTCTCTCTGGTAGCCTTATCAGGGGGCAGGGGCACGGTGTAGTTCACCGTCACCTCTGCCCCATCTAATTCTATACTCTGCACAAAGGACTTGAGGAAAGTTTTCTGCTCCATTATCGGACTCTCGTCCAGGAGGTGTCGGAGATCTTTAACGTATTCAAGAACCGTTGCCGCGTCAAGTTCCTGAGCCCTGTGAGTATGCATGGCTTCCTCTACCTCTGCCTTTGCCCTGCTGAGCATCTCGGTCTTGGAGCGCACCTCGCGTATCCGCGGTGCCAGCTCGTCCGGATGGAATGCACCCAACTCCAGGGACTCGTAAAGTCTTTCCAGTCTCGCCTGCCAGTGGTTGATTTGGGCCTCCAGCCCGCTAAGTCTTTCCCTGAAGTAACGCCCTGAGGCGCTGAGTTCGCCGTTGACCAATTCAACCAGTTCCTTCAGGTGCTCGTCAGTCAGGATGTAACTCTTGATTCTGTCCACCACGAACTGTTCCAGATAGTTCTTGGGCACCATTTGAGCGGGGCAGCCCTCCTTTCCTTGCCGATAGGCTGTACCACAAACATAGTAATGGAACCGCCCTGACTTGGCGGCCTGGCCGATGACACTGGCCCCGCAGCGACCGCAGCGGACAAGCCCCGAAAGCAAATACCTGCTGCTGACAGTGGCAGGAGGTATCATTTTGGGAGCGCGCTCTTTCAGAAGGTGCTGCACCTGATCGAACAAATCGGGGTCAACAATGGCAGGCCAAGCGTTATCGACTCTCACGGGAGTTTGTGTGGCGCTGGTGATCCTGCCTCGCTTCCCCCATACCAAGCGCCCGATATAAGCCTCGCTGGTAAGCAGCCGATGGACGCTGCTGATGGCCCACCTCCTCCCATTCGGGGCGGGCACCCCGTCCCGGTTCAAGCCCTTCACTATCTCCTTGATGCCCTTGCCCCCGGCACACTCGGTGAAGATACGGCGGATGATGGGCGCCTTTTCCAGATCCGGAGTGAGCGTCGTTCTCAACATCTGACCGTCCTTCACCTTGGCACCGACAAAGCCGAAGGGCACGCGGCTGCCGTTGAAGAAGCCCCGAGAAGCGTTCTCCCGCATGCCGCGGGTAACATCCTGGCCAAGGTTTGCTGAGTAGAACTCATCGATCACTTCAATAATGCCCTCCAGCAGCCTCCCCGAGGGGGTGTCCTCCACGGGCTCATTGATGGAGATGACCTGGATACCCTGCTTCCTGAGCAGGGACTTGTAGATAATTGAGTCCTCCCGGTTCCGGGCAAACCTAGACAGCTTCCACACCAGGATCGCTTCAAAAGGAGCCGGTTTCTGCCGGGCGGTGGCAATCATCTGTTTGAAGCCCGGCCTATCGATGGACCGCCCGCTCTCCGCCTCATCCACAAACTCCCTCACCACCTCGTGCCCGTTTCTGGCAGCATATTCCCTCAGGGACTTGAGCTGTGCCGAGAGGGAAAGGTCGGTGTCCTGCTTTTCAGATGATACTCTGGCGTATAACGCTACCCTCATTGCTTTCCTCCTTCTCACGTTTTATACACCCAAACGGCGGCAGATTCTGCATTGACCGGGAACTAGTCCCAGCAAGAGTATTTCCTCCACTGCTTTCCTTGCCTTGGCAGTAGATTCCTCGAGTACTTTGTATGTATTTGCGACTCGGACAGCTTCAGCAGATTGCGGCAGCTCCTTCAAGGCCGCCAACAAGTCTCTCCTGCACTTTTCTTCCTTGCCAGGGGCTTTTGCCAATATTGTACCTATGCCATGTTTGACCTCGCCTGTGGTAGTATCTGTGACAATGTTCCCTTCAGGATTTGTCCTGTCGGGGATTCCGAGGACTCGGCGAATAGCTACTTCGAAAAATAGACGACCAGTAGTATAGATATAAACAAACGGAGGGGTAACAGCACCACTGTCGTCAACTACCTTGTAGGTAGTTTTCTCTTCCAGGAGGGCAACTGTTTTGCGCTGGAATGCTATCTTCGCATCGAAGTGGTCTGCCAGCGCTTTTTGCCGCTGGTCAAGCACCCTCCATAATGGGTCACGCTTCAAGTGCTCTTGTAACAGAACCCACTCGGCCCTACGCTCGGCACCCAGTGGTACGTCATCCGAAACAACTTCAGCTCCCCCAACCTCTGCCTTTGCAGCCTCGATTGTTGTGAAACTAGATGTCTCCCAGCCTGGTACTGCTGAATCCACAGGAGGAACGCTAAGGTTGGAGAGGATTTCCTCAAGCGTTGCGAGAAGGCCATCCTGGTGCTTGCGCAGAGCTTCTTTCAATAACTCTGTCCTGGCGATCACAGCCTCTCGCTCTCGACGAGCCTGCTCGATGCCTTTCTTCACGGTTCTGACATCGCAGTGCGCCCGTTTAGCTATGGAGACTTCGGACCTGCCTTTCTCGTAAAGGTCCAGCCACTTCCTTGTTTCAGCCAAGGGGAACTTCTTAGGCATCTGCTAAACCTCCCTGTTATTGATTTAGTGCAGAAACTCCTGCTGATTATGCATTATAAAGTATTTTTGCGCAAAAGTCAAGCTCATATTCCTTAATGTGTTGCTTTGACACACCCTGAAGGAAATGATAATGTGGAGAGGCACAGGGCATATTTGGTGACAAGCTCATCGGGAACCCGGCGAAGAGGCAAAGGGGAATTGCAGAAACCAGAACGCTGTGAGCCAGCATCGACCACCGCAGACCGGCACGAGCAGGGCCTGCGGGTGCTGGCACGCATCATTGCCCGCAGATATATCCGTGATATTGAACCCAAACGAGAAGTTGTGCGAGAGCCCAATGGAGAAATGCCACTAAGTGAGCAGGGTGGGGAAAGGTGAGTTTAAACCAACCACAGACTACTCCGATAAAGAGCCTTCTGGCCATCAGCTAGGCCAGGACTGATGATAATTTGGGGTTAAGGGACTTCTGAACGGCATCCATGAGAAGGCTAAAATCGTTCATTCCTTGTTCAGATAGTCGTTCATTGCCTGTTCAAGTGCCCGGTTAAGTCGCTGTTCAGCGTGTTCAAAAGGACAGTGCCGGAAAGTGCAGTATTCCATATAAGGAGGACGGTGATGGAGAGACTGTCTTTGAGTAAGCAACTAGCCATCGTGCAGTCATACTTGAACGGCTTCTCGTATAGCGAAATCGCCACCCGGGCCGGAGTGAGCAAGGGCACGGTCGCCAATGTCGTTGGTGACCTGAAAGCTGGCCAGATCCTCAAGGCCCAAGGGCCGGTCGAACAAATGGAGCTCCTGCGAGAGCTATCTATCGACCTCCGCAGGTATCAGCTAACTCCAGGACAGGCAGTGGTAGGGCTTGCTGCTCTCTCCCGCCTCCAGGCCCTGGGAGTAGAGCCTGCCGACATCGAGCGCTGGGCAACGATGTGCCGGGAGCTGGCTGCAGAGGAGACCGAGGTACAGGCTTTGGTGCGAGCAGCCCTGGCTCTGCAAGAAGTTCGGGAACGCACCGGCCTCAGTGCTGAAGCCCTGGAGGAAAAAATGCGCAGGCTGGAGGAAGAGGTGGCTCGCTTGGAACCACGCGCCGGGGAGCTCAAAGGATACCAGCGGGAGCTTGAGAAGCTGGAAAAAAGACGGCAGAGCCTCGCCGCCGAGGTAGGCCAGCTTGAGAAGCGTCACGAGACGCTGAGCCGGAGCGTTACCCATAAGGAAGGGAGGGAATCTGAGCTGTCCCACCGGGTACACGAACTGGAGCAGAGAGCTCAAACGGCCGATGAACAACTGGCTGCGGCACGCAGGGAACTGGAGGTACTGGCAGGGCTGGGGCTCTCCCTCGATGATCTTCCCGGCTTCGTCCAGAGGCTGGCCGGTGTGGCCCAACGGCATGCGATTCAACCCCGGGGCCTACTGGAACGACTTCTGCAGGAGCTCGAGGAGCTGGAGACAGGCCTGGGGTTGGAATCACACTTGGAGATGAAGCGAAAAGAACTGGACAAGGTTGAGCAGGCGATTGTAAAGGCTCAGCGGGAGCGCGAGGCGCTCGACTCTGCGCTGCAGGAGCTTCGGCAGCAACGTGAGGGCCTGCGTAAGAGTATCGCCGAGGAAAAGTCCCATGTGCGCAAGGAGATAGGGGCCATTGCCAAGATTGTCAGAGATGCAAGCGGCGAGTTGAGGCAGGACATGAGAAATGGTGTAGCGGAGGCCCTGCTCGAAGTCCACAAGCTTAGGGGTCAGGCGCTTGAGTTAGGACAGGAGTTGGGTCACTTCGAGGCCACCATCGAAGCCAATGAGTGGCTCCGGAGCCTGTTGATCCTGGTCAAAGGCGATGGCGGTATTGGTGCCAGCCAGGTCCGGGCCATCGGGCTGCCGGTGCTACGCGGGGTGCAGAGGTGGCTGGAGCAGAACCAGAAGGACATACCGCTACTATACCTGCTCAGGACGCAGATAGATGCAGCCATCCAAGGGTTGGAGCAATGGAAAACATGGTCGGTTGTCAGTCGCGAGTAGAGGCACTGCATCGCCGAGCCAGAGCGCAGGTTGATGTCCTGCTACCCCTCAACGAGTTCTTTGCCCAGGAGGCGGAGCGTCTGCGCCGACATGACCAGGCCCGAAGTCTCGAAGCTCTTGGGCGAAAGATAGCGCAGGAGGTGAGCGACATCCAGAGGGCAGAGACAGCCGCATCTTACGGGTTTAACCAGGCAGCGCTCATCACCGGGCTGGTGAAATTTGGTATCGGGAGTTTGAAGGCGCTGGCTAGCCATAACGGCGAGCATCCACTCACCGCAGGCGCACGACTAGCCCGGGATGATTTCGCCCGGACCGCTCCCTTCGGCGAGGTGCGAGTGGCAGTGGGTCCTGGCGGCGTGCCTGATGATGTGAACGTGGTTGCTTTGTCACGGCAGGCTCGGGAATTGGGTGGGGCGGAATCCGAGGTCGCGGAGCGACTCGAAGGCCGTGGCTATCTCCTGTTCATGCCTGAGACCTTCACTACGATCCTGAACGAGTTGAAAGATAAGGTGCTCAAAGGAACCCTGGCCCTGCCCGTGACCTCTTCCAGTTTGGGGAGGCATCGTGAAGGTTTATCTCGAACCCTATGAGGTGAAGCAATTAGAGGAACAGGCCACCTGCCTCCGGGACAGGCTACTGATCCGCCTCCTTTTCCGCCTGGGCTGCCGGGTCAGCGAGGCCGTCGCCTTGAAGGTCGAGGACATAGACTGCCAGCGGGGAACGGTGACTATCGAGCACCTGAAGACGCGCTTAAGGCTTTTCTGCCCCAACTGTAGTGCTCGGCTCGGTAAGACACACGCCTTCTGCCCAAAGTGCAGTACAAGGGTGGAGAAAGTGGTGACACGAGAGCATGAGCACCGCCGGATTAGAACCCTGCCTATTGACGGCGACACCTTGGAGATGCTTAGGGATTATATCGGCCGCGGAGGGCCGGTCTCCAGAGGAGGCAGCATGCTAATCTTCGGCATTAACAGACACCGCGCATGGCAGGTGATTAGAGACTGTGCTGAAAGAGCCGGCATGCCAGACCTAGTGAACCCAGACAGTGGCAGGGTGCATGGGGTGAGTCCCCATCGCCTGAGGGACGCCTTTGCCGTCCACGCTGTCAAGCTGGACGACTCCGGCGATGGGCTCAGACTCCTCCAGGAGCACCTGGGCCACGCCAGCTTCAATACCACGGCGAAGTACCGAAAGGTTGCTGGGGAAGAGCATCGGGCGTGGTACGAGAGGCTTTGGGAAAAAGGAGAGGCCAGTGTTTGAACCCTTGAGGCCAACGAGGGGCGGCTTTTTGAGACCCTTCGGCTGCGGCTGGTTTGTCAGGGAATTCCTCATGGGTAATGGCCCCGAGGGATCGCCCAAGATTAATCCCAATTTCGGCGCTCCCCAGTCGGACATCTTCTATCACTATAAGACAGCCCTTCTCCGGGCGATTGCCCTAGACAGAGCTACCAGGGAGGAAGAGCGCCAGGCCAAGCGTGAGAAGCGTGCCATTCGCCCCGAGGAGATCGAGAGGCTGGCTCAAAGATACCTGGCCCGCTCCCCGTATAAGTCCAGGGGTTGCCGTTATCACTCCTTTGTGGTCTACTTCTCAAACCTCCAGAGATTGGGATGGGTTGAATTCACGGGCAAGGAAGAGCCATCTGCCTTTCAGGATCACTACCCACCAGGGCCCCCTAGAAGGTATTATCGCCTCACCGATGATGGCAGGGCTGCCAGCGATGCTGCCTGGTCAAATCCCCTCTTCGCCCTCTACGGTGTGGTCTAGCGGCCTTGCTAGGCCAAAGGGGAGTCCCAAGCCTAATATCTATTGAAATTCCCCCTATCTTGCCTTTCCACTTGGAAATAGCGCTCTTATCTCTTTTCATGAGAATATAGGTTCATTCTTTTAATGAACGAAAGCACATTTTGTGCAATCCTGAAGCTGGCAAATTCATTTTGCTGGCTAGCCAGGTGTTCTGGTGAAGCCCAACCTTAACAACCGAATAGGGGAAGCCAGAAGCCCAAACGCTTGCCTCTCGTATCAGGGTAAGGCATAAAAAGCCCCAGCCAGGTGGTAGCTAGCTGGGGAAGTCTAGCCTTGCCCAGAAAGGAGCAAGTCCGATGCTAGACTGGGAAAAGTATATCAAAGTAGCTGACCGTTTTCAACACAAGGCGAAGTATGAGGATAGAGAGGATTTGAGGCAGGATATAATCGTAAGGCTTGGTCAGGTAGCCAGAAACAACGGACACAAGCCTTTGACCGAGGCAGGAATGATAAGGGTTGCCAGCTATGTGGTGATGGAGTATTGGCATAACCTCAAACGCAAGCCCACAATCCTGAGCCTCAACGGTGAGATAGAGGACGGAGAAGGCGATACCATAGAGCTTTGGCAAACGATTGCCGATGATAAGGCGATAGATTTAGAGGCTTGGCTTGACGCCAGAACCTTCTTACTCGGTTGCCCTAAAAGGCTTGTGGAGATTGCGCACAAGAGAGCTATCGGAAAGCCACTAGACAATAAAGAGGATTGCTATTTGAGGCGGTATAGGCAAAAAGAACTGGCAAAGAGGCAAAAAAGCCTATTTTAGCGACGGTTTTTGACCCCCTTTTGTCATTATATTAGTGGAAGCCTAAATCAAGGCTAGCGGGTGGCAGCTTGATTGAGGCTTACTACCAGGGGGTGAGGTAGGTTAGCTTGCCACTACCTCAAACCTCAAAAGGGGGGATGCACTACGGAACAACTTAATATCGAAGGCAAGCGTTCAGGCTCAGGCTTTATCGCCCATAGAGAGGCAATCATAAAATCTCTCTCTGCGGCGCAGGCAGCCAGGGTAGCTCTACTTGATGGCGATGTAACCATCGGGAGAAAGGGCTTGCTCAACTACCTCAAAGCTCTTGGAGGTAACTTCGTAAAGCTGATACCGTCAAGCGGTAGTGCCAGCGGGTTGCGGGCTACCGATAAAGGCTTAAAGGTAGTTTGCGGAAGCCACCAGAGCTTTATCCCTGGCGATGCCTGGATAGGCGAGAAAACGCCACTCTCCTTCTGCCAGGTGAGGGTTAGCCCAAACAATACCGTTATGCCCAACATGAGCGGTATTGAGCTTGCCGAGGCTCTAGCAAGGGTTATCCCCTTTGCCTCAAAAGAGGAAAACCGACCTATCCTACAATGCGTCAAGGCTACGCAAAAGGATGGGAAGCTGACCTTAGTCGCAAGCGACGGTTTCAGGCTGGCGATGGTAAGCCTTGACTTTGAGGATGGGGAGGGGGAAGCCTTAATCAACGCCTCGGAGCTTGTGGGCTTAATCCCCGCTCTCCGAAAAGCCAAGAGGATAAGGCTTGGCTTCCAGAATGGAGGGGAGAAGCTGGCGAGTTGCTCGCTAGTCCTTGACACCGAGCTAATCCGCTATAAGTGGCAAAGCCAGGAGGGGGAGTATCCCGACTACAGTAAGGTTATCCCCTTGGAGTTTCAAGCCACTGCTACCTTTGACACCAAAGAGGCGTTGAAGGCAAGCCAGAGCCTTACCGCTATCTGGTATGATGACAGCCTCAAAAGGGAATACCGCCCAATCACGCTCACCATAGGCAACGGGAAGGTTATCCTTGAGGCAAAAGAGGATAGAGGCAAGGCAGAGATAGAGGCGGACACAAGCGGAGAGGTCAAGACGGCGGTTAGCGCCAGGTATCTTGCTCAAGCCCTGAAAGCCTGCGTGGGGATGGCGGAGCTTAAGGTCAAAGACCCCTCAGCGCCGATGATGTTCTGCGTTGACGGTTATCGCCTTGTGGTTATGCCTATGGCAACCGAGGATACCGTCAAGGCGACCACCAAAGAGGCGGAGGGGAAAGCCAAAGCCCAAGCCACTACCGAGGCAGAAGTCAAGCCGAAGCGGAAGCGGAGGGGGAAAGCAGAAGCCGAAGAGGTAGCCGAAGCCGAAGAGGATGAGGGGGTAGAATTGCCTCCCGATGAGGTCAGAGAGCCAGTTTACGCCGAAGCCTAGAACGCTTTAGCCAAAAAGAGAGCCACACAAAAAGAGGGGTGGGAAGCCCCTCTTTTTGTTCTTTTTAGGGGGTCGTGCTCCCCAGTGTGGGAGTGCGACCCCCTTTTTGTGGCTGAAAGGGGGCGCAGTGATGGAGCTACCAGGTATCCCGACTTTGTCGGAGAGAAGGGAAGTAGTGAGGCCAGGTGCCGGCCTCCCGCTGCGCCCCAAAAACCGAATATCGGAGGTAACGATGGGACACTGGCAGAGCTGCCGAGAGGCTGCCAGCTAATCCTCGGAGCCGGAAAGGAAGTCTAAATCGCCTACGCCGATGGGGTTACTATACCCAAAATCTGGCGGAAAGGAGGTGGAAGTATGCCTATCAGGTGGAGCGCCCTTCGGGTAAGCCAGGCTATGGACGAGATTGAGAGGCAGGTAGATGCCGCTCAGCCGTTCTTTGATGCCGCTAAAGAGAAGGCGAGGGAGGCCAAAACCATATCCAGCCTGCCTGGTTACATGGACGACCGCCTCAACCGCCTAATCTGGGACATCGACCGGATTGAGGCAGTAAGGGCTGCCATAGCCAGCGTCCGCAGGGATATCCCCCAGGACGCATTGAAAGCCGAGCGCAATATGCCGGGGCAACCCGCGCTCATCTAAAGATGGCGAGGGTGATGGGATAACTATGCTCTAGAGATGAGGTGATACCTATGGCAACCCAACTCGGCCTATTTGAAGAGGCTAAGGTCGAGGTGAAACAGCCGGAGCCGAGAACCAGAGTTCAGGTAGGGACCAGGATAGCCCAAATCCCTCTCCGCAGGAAGCGGAGGGAAGCTCTTAAAAGGCTGATGGAAGTCCTTGACCAGCTTGAGGGGAAGGATGTTTACATCCGCACCTATGGCGGAGCCCATAGCCACTTCTGGCTCAACAACCTGAAGCTGGAGCGGATGAAGGTAGAGAGGTTCCGAGGCGGCGATGATGTGCCATCCGTCATAGTCCTCTGGGGAAACAGGGGAGCCAGTGTCAGGATATTCACCGACCAGGTGGTAAATGTTCGGGAGCAGGAATATGAGGGGTATACCCTGTGGCTGGTGGACTTCTGGAACGGCCCTGGCGAGCATCCCATTGACCCTTACCGACCAAGGGGCTACGTCAGCCTGGACATAGTGCGGTTTAAGAAGTAACCCGATTGGGGCTAGTTCGATGGGATAAGTATGCCTGGAAAGGGGGTGATAGGTAGCTATGGCCAAAACAACCAGTAGCATGATCAGCGACCTTGTGGGAACTTTCACCGACCCGATAATAGTCTACCCCGGCGGATGGGGAGATACGCTCCCAGAATGGATCAAAACCCAGATAACCCTGGAGCGGCTGGCCGAGAATATGAGGGCAGCCCACGGGGGGCAGCCCACCGGGACTGATGCCGAGGCGACTGCCTACCTCTATACGGCGTCCCTCACTGCGCCTATGAGTGATGACTGGACGAAGATTTACCTTTATGTTGCCGGCAAGACCTACGCCCGCGCTAACAGAGGCGGGGAGATCCCGGAGGACATCAAGGTGGAATCGCTCAACGAGGAGCAGATGGCAGACCTCAACCGCCTCAAGGAGTGGCTATACTGCCAGCGTACCAGGGCAAGGCAGGACAGGGAGAGAGCAGAGAGGAGGCAGAAAAAGGAGGAGGTGGCGGCCAGAATGAAAGCGGCGCAGCCAGCGCTGTTTGATTTCTAGGCTCATCGACCAGGAGAAAGGGGCTGGGGAGAAAACCCCCAGCCCCTTTTTTGCCTGTGAAACGGTACATTTTGGGCGGTTGTTACCCGCTGAACAAACAAGCTTATGTGTAGAGTGATAGACGAAGTGAGCAAAGCTCTACTTATGGTTTTACCCCTCTAACTCAGAGTTTTGCCTGCCGATGCGCCGATTCGCTCAATACCCTTTGGACTAATCGTCTTCGGCGTGAGCAGCTTCGGTAGCATCGTCAGCCTGACTTTCATGCTCTTCTTTCACGTTGTCCTGATCGTCAGCTTCCTCGTCCGCATCGGCCTGTTCGGTGTGCAGGATCTGACCATTGCCGGCATCCACCTTGACCTCCAGGCCGTTGCTCAGTTCGACGCTGTAGACCACTACGCCGTTCTCATTGTCCAGTTCCACCTGGACAACGGTAGTGCCAGGGTTGGCAGCAAGAGCGGCTGCCTCAGCATTCGCTGCGCTGATAGTGACTAATTTCTGCAGGGCAGCGGCCTCTTCAGCCTCGCTCATACCCTCGTACTGGGAGTCATCCACGAGGATGCTGCCAGTGTAGGATGGCTCCTGCACCTCGTCATCGATCTGCCCCGGTCCGCTAGCCGACCCCACGCTAGAGGTAATCGCCACAGCGGCTCCAGCCAGAGCAAAAATCGCAATCACGGCCAATATCAAGTAGCTGCGTTTCCTGAGCTTCATATATGTCTCACCTCCTTTCTTAACTTAATTTCTACCTGCTTAACATAGCCTAGCACGCGGACATGAAGCCACGATGAAGACAGCATTAAGAATTGTTCCCATTGTTAGCAGATAAGGTACAAGTAACGTCCCAGGGTCCGTCACCAACCAACTCAGAATCCGGGCATGATTACTTAAGCAGTAAGTGTTTCACCACACAACCTTTTGCTGCAGTTTTGCGCGGCTTCAACACTAGCAGCAGACTAAGGGGCAATGAGGCGACCAAAGGCCAGCAGGCCTAACGCGAAGTCGGCAGCCGGACAGTGAAAGTTGACCCCTTCCCTTGGGTGCTCTCGACGGATATAGAGCCACCATGGGCTTCCGCAATCCAACGGCTGATCGCCAAGCCCAGCCCTGCACCGCCCTCACGGCGACTTCGGGCCTTATCCACACGGTAGAAGCGGTCGAAGATATAGGGCAGGTGCTCCCCGGGGATGCCACAACCTGTATCTCGAACCCAGAGTTCAACCTGCCCATCAACTAAGTTCCAGCCTACAGTCACTTGTCCGCCAGCGGGCGTGTACTTGATAGCATTGTCCAAAAGGTTGAGCAGAAGCTGGAGCAGAAGATCCTCATCAGCCTCTAAGGTAACAGCGGGGCCGGGGGCAAACAGTAGCTCCACACCCCGTTCGCTAGCCATGGGAGTGACCTGCTCAGTGGCAGCAGCGACCACATCAGTCAGGCTGATACTCTCAAATGTCAAGGGGATTTGGCCTGCATCAGCGCGAGCTAGGGTGAGCAGGCTCCCCGCCAATCGGATCAGGCGATCCACCTCTTCGTTGACCGCTTGGAGCACCTGACGGTAAGCTTCGGGATCGCGCTCCCTTTGGAGGGCGACGTCAATTTGTCCTTTCATGATGGTCAAGGGAGTCCTGATCTCATGTTAGGCGTCAGCCGTGAACTGACGCTGGCGGCGAAAGGAGTCGTCCAGCCTAGCGATCATCTCATCAAACGTACGCGCCAGCCGCCCGACTTCGTCGTCCGGTAGCCGCAGATTGAGCCGCTGGCCCAGATCCTCCGCCGATATATGGCGTGCCAACCGCGTCAGCTTATCGATGGGTGAGAGCGCGCGCCCAGCTAGGAAGACGCCGCCCAAGCTGGCCATGACCAGAGTCACCCCATAGGCAATGCCCATGATGAGGATGAGCGTCCCTAGCGTATCGGACACATCTCCCTCAGATAGTCCCACCTCCAGCACTCCGACGACCCACTCATCCCACTCGATGGGCATCGTTTTCACCCGAATCGACTCATCGCCCACTTTGACACGGCGCGTTTCGGACTCTCCCGCGAGCGCACGATCAACTGCCTGCGTGTCGACTGGGACATGGCCCATCGCTGCACTGTTGTCAAATGTCGGACTGCCGGATGCGTCGAAGACGCGGGCAAAGCGCTCCCCCTCATTCAGATCGCCTGAGTAGATGAGGCTAGGCAGAGTGGGCTGATCCCCTTCGTATTGAATCACGTCAAGGAGAGCGCCAGCGTGGTCCTGGACCGATTTGTCAAGATTGTTGTACAGGGTCTCACGCAATACGAGGTACACGCCGGCGCTAAATGCGGCTAGAATCACTGCGAGCAGGAGGACGTACCAGAGTGTGAGCCGCAGGCGGATGGACTGAGGAATGGACACGATCACCTCGACTGCTGGGCAGATATTCTATAGCCAGCGCCGCGGACGGTCTGGATCAACTTTGTCGGGAAGGGGTCGTCGATCTTCCGCCGGAGGTTGCGGATGTGGACATCGATGACGTTAGTCACGTTGTCAAAATCGTAATTCCACACATGCTCGGCGATCATCGTCCGTGTGAGCACCTGGTTGGTGTGGCGCATCAGGAATTCAAGGAGGCCGCACTCCTTGGTGGTGAGCTGTAAGGGCATACAGTGTCGTGACACTTCTCGGGTTGTTGTATCGAATATTAGATCGCCCACTTGTAGGACGGTCCCTAATGCGGCCGGTTCCCGGCGCGCCAGCGCCCGAAGGCGTGCCAGCAGCTCGGCAAACGCGAAGGGCTTCACCAAATAGTCATCGGCACCGCTATCCAGTCCCCGCACCCGATCCTCCACAGCGTCCCTGGCCGTAAGCATGAGAATGGGCGTGTGAATTCCGCGCTCCCGCAGTACATGGCAGACTTCAATCCCACTGCGGATAGGAAGCATCACATCCAAGATTATCACGTCAAACTGCGCCACGTCGGCCCACCCTAACGCCTCGTCGCCATCGTAAGCAATGTCAACTGCGTAACCCTGTTCGGATAGACCTCGCGAGATAAAGTCAGCAATCTGGACTTCGTCCTCGACTACGAGTACACGCATTGCTATTCCCTGGGATGCTTTTCGACCACCAGTGTCTATTATACAGGACGAAGATTAAGAACGCATTAACTTGTCAATCAATACTCACAATATCAGGCTTAACACTTCCCTATCCTGAACATCTTGGTGCTACATGTTGGACACACGCCCTGTGTGGTCGGCCTGCCGTTCTTCAAGGTTATGGATCTTGGATTCCTGATCTCCCTCTTTGCCCGGCATTTCATGCAATACGCTTCCCTTTAGAAAACTCCTTTCTTCCGCGCTTGGCGGACGTTGTGATAGCAGAGTAGCAAACAACTACATATGTGTCAATGTCTCCCAGTCGCAATCCGTCCCGCTTTGCCGTCTCGTTAAACATTCTGGACAAAAGTTCAGCTCCACGGCCGTATAGCAGATCGTACGCTCGTATCACCGAGAACGGCGCACTTTGACACCTCCGCACTGGCAGAGGGACTGAGGCCCTCATAGCCAGGTTTCGGCAGGCTTTAAAGTCAAACTAACTCATTTGGCAGGCTGGCATTTGAAAGCCCTCGACCGAGCCCGAATGCGCCCCGAAGCGGGTCAAGTTCGCGAATCTGGGGCACGGACATGCTCCTCCGACTTGCCTCCCAGATCT
>Ga0315289_10006708_pt1 | contig 16894 bp, 10 predicted proteins | sample YL17G11_40_MG_FD_203452 | JGI IMG/M metagenome (GOLD analysis project Ga0315289, IMG submission 203452) | Sediment microbial communities from Yellowstone Lake, YNP, Wyoming, USA - YL17G11_40 | ecosystem: Environmental > Aquatic > Freshwater > Lake > Sediment | place: USA: Wyoming | collected... | reverse complement strand
AGACGGCCACAATCCATAGAGACCGATGCCCACGCGGGCCAGGCTAAACAAAGTGTTGGGGAACAGGATCGCGGCTGCCGTGCAGGCAGTGTGCCTGACCGGGACGGAGATGCCGTTGTGCTCCAGCAAGCTGCAGGCTTCGACGAACTTGCTCAGTTGGCGCTCGGCGAAGCCGTGTTCGGTTACATCCTCAATGTTGGCGTAATGCGTGGACAGCCCTTCGAGATCGAGGTAGGGGTGCCTGCGAGCAGCTTGCGCTAATCGCAGCAGGTCTTCGCCGCTCACACCCTGCCGATTGGTCCCGGTTTCCACTTTGACATGCAGTCTCGCAACCCGCTTCAACCGGTCGGCGATGACGCCCAGGCGATCGACGGTTTCGCGGTTGTAGACGGTTATGCGCACGTCGAGCGCTACCGCTTCTTCAAGCAACGAAAAGGGGACGTAGGCAAGACAGATCGTCGGGGCTTGAAAATCCTCGTTTCTCAGCAGCGCCGCCTCCTCCACCGAGTTGACGGCAAGCCAATCGGCTCCAGCCTCCAGCACAACGCGAGAAGTTTCCAGCAGACCGTGCCCGTAAGCATTAGCTTTGACCACAGCTGCCAGCTTGACGCCGGCACCGATGTGCGTTTTGAAACGCCTGACATTGTTGATCAGCGCTTGCCGGCCGATCTCGACCCAGCTCAAGAATCGATCGGAGTTCATGCGCATAACTATAGAGTATGCGCGAGCATAGGCGCAACGTTACTGGTCTTATATTCCATTTCGTCCTCGTCCCATGCCTGGCAATTGATGTCGTCGCCTTTGAGCGTCCGCAATCCCGTGATCCGGCCATAAAGGAAATAGTCGATTTTTTGCCCCGGCCCACGGCCCCGCTTGTGGACATAGATGCCGAAGGGCTTGCCGGCCTGGTCCTTGCCGTCGAACAGCCAGTGCAGGAGTTGCTTCTTGTCGTCGAAGCTCATCTCCTGCAATCGCCCCTTGCCGCTGAAGTGTTCGAGCAACTGTCGCCGGATGGCTTCCGCTTCCTGCTTGACGCGGGCCAGGTTGGGCATGGAGCGCAACCTGGCCTTGAGACTTCGAACGAGCGCATCCAGCATCCTTCCCTCTTCGGCATGCAACGCGAGCACTCCTCTATAGTGTCTGGCGCAGCCGGTTCTCTCTGGTCTTTTGTCTGGGAGCAATGTGTATGTTCTTGTGCTCGCCATCGCGTGAAGTTCAAGCCGGGCCGACAATCCTCCCGTAATCGACAGCAATATCGAAGGAAGAGCCGTGGCTTGCAGGCCAAACTAATAGGACGGAAACGGAGCAGCAAACCACCGCGACCGCAGATGCCGGGACCGGAAATTCTTAGCGATAGGCGGGGCAGGATGTTTCTGTTAGGTTAACGGCATTGGGCCCGACCCCGATCCCCCGCATTTCCGCTGATGACGCGCAACAGCGCGATCCATTGCCGCATGATGCCGCCCGCTCTCCATTCGGCGCGAAATCGATGCGTGGGTATCGTTGGAGAGCTGAATGGCTTTTAAAGTCATCCTCAGTGCGGAGTCTTTCCAATCGCGAGTGGCGAGCCCTGGTTGTCGAAGAAACTGATGGTTGCGCTGGCGGCGCCTCCGGTACTGAGGAGGATAAACTGCGTTTTGTACCCACCTCCGTCGGCGATTTGGGGGAAAAGGATCGGTGTGGGGGCTGGTTGGTTGAAGTCGGCAATCGGGAAGGTGGTCAGAAGGAAATCGCCTCGCGCGTTGGTCAGCGAACGTATCGTCAATGCGACGAATGGCGAGGAGGAAGCAATGTCCAGCACCCCTGTGAAGCCATTGGAAAGCATAGGGATGAACTCATAGTCAAACTTTGCCACGTGACCGTTGCCGCCGAGGTCCAAAGCGCCGCTCCCAGCCGGGGTGATGCCATCCGTCGCAAAGGCATTCAGCACTAAACGAAGAGGAGTGCTGTTGGGGGCGGCGATGGCAAGACCGGTGCTGTGACCAGTGGAGCGATCGATGTAGATGCGCGCCTCAGTGGTGGGTGCGACGGCAGGGATTCCCGATTCTGTGACCAGCGTGCCTGCCGGAGCATAGCTGAAGACGCCTGCGCCTACAGGGGCGGGGGTGCCGACGTCGGGAGTAATCTGGACGGAGCCGGTGTTGACCGTGTCAGGTGATCCGTCGGAAAGCAGCACGGCGAATCCGCCGGCTGGAATGCTGTAAGTGAAGATGGAAGCAGAGCCTTGGGGATCTCCGGCGAGGCGTACTGCCAGGGGAGATCCGTCATTTTTGAAAAACCTCGCAGTACCCCCCTCGACCGAGGTTGAAGTGTTCAAGAGGAACAAGGAAGTCCTGTAATCGCCGCCGTCGGCGAAGTGTGGAAAGAAGAGTGGGTTTGAGCTTAGAGGTTTCGTCAAATCGGCGATCGGAGTAGTGCTCAGGAGAGTTTCGTTACGTTCATTGGCGGTCAGGCGCAGCGCTAGGATTGAGATTGGCTGATCGCTCGTGATATCCAGCGATCCAAATCCGTTGGCAGTCGGAAAGTTCGCAGGAAGAATGAAGTCGGGCGCGATTCTGGAGAGTTCATTGATGAACAGGGCGTTGTGCGCGTTCTGGGCCAGCGCGCCGTGTCCGGTTGCCAGGACATTTCCGGAAGAATTGCGCAGCTGGAATGTAATACTGGCCATGCCAGTTCCGCGATTGACCAGGGCCATGCCCGTATCGATGTCGACTGTCTTTGAACTCGCCTGGTTCGTCTTGGTTTGCACGCCGGTGCGGTAATCCACAAAGATCCGGGCGGCAGTTGTGGGGGGTGACGCAGGAACGGCAGCTTCACTGACGACGACGCCATTCTGGGAGAAGGAGAAGACGCCGGTGGCGTAGGGAGCGCTCCCGGAACTGACGTCGACGGTGGAATAGCCGGTCTGCAAAGCACCGGCACCGCCGACGGTCGAAGCAGTACTGGCGCCTCCTGGGGAAAGAGCAAGATTCAATTGGGAGACGGGTATCGGGAGAGTAGTGAAGGAGACATCGAGCCCTTCGGCTGTTTCGTCTCTGCTGCCGGCCCTAAGGCGGTAGTGATAGGTGGTATCGGGTAACAGGCCTGTAAGCCTGGCGGAGACGCCGACGTTGGTTTTGTCTCCGCCGATGGGCTGACCTGCGGTGGCGTTCCCGTACAAAGGGTTGAGCCCCCACTCGAAATAGGCAGTCGCCGGGAATGGCCCGTGCGGATTGACGGTTCCGTTCAGAGTGGCTGCATTGCTTGTGATTTCGCTTGCAGGATTCGTCGCAGCCGTAAGGTACGAGTAACATTCAGCCTCTAAGCCCACCGTGTAAACAGTACCATCGTTCCAGGTCCAATCGTAGCTTCCCTGGGCGCTCCATGTCCAGGTGCCCACCTCAGGGATAGTGTAGGAAACAGCGCCCCCACGGACGGTGCCCCCCTGAGATTGGATGGGTGGACCCGAGGCATTAAAGCCAACAAAGGGAACATAATGCACCCTGGACACTTTGGGCGTCACCTGTATGGTGACGCGAATGGTCCAGATGGTGTTGAGACTTAGGGGTCCTGCGTCTATTGAAAGATCGTGCCCATCCGGGGATAGAAAGATGTTCTCACCAGTAGTGGGAGATAAAATGACCGGATCTACCAGACTTTCAGACGGTCCTCCTGACAAAGCGTGAACATTAATCATGGTTCGTGTAATGTAATCCCGTGGCGTCAAACTTATGGTTAATGTCTGAATACCCGGTGCTGAGAAATCGCTCCTATCGGCTGAGCGGGAGCAATCGAAGCCTGGCGCAAATGTGATGGCAGACTGTTCGGAAGACTCTACGTAGGCTGAGGCTATATACCCTTCGGATATAGGTTCTTCGGGCACGTCACCAAAGAACCATTCGTATGTTGGCGGACCCATTCTAACAAGATATCCAGAACTGACTGAGTCAAATGCCACACCACTGGACATTGCTAGGCTCAGCCCTTTGATCGGCGCTCCCGTCTCATCCGGCGAGTTCCACACATGTGTAGCCCAGTGCCTCACGGCAGTCACCTGGCCATTGGTGAAGGTATCCCCCGAAACATAATGAAAAAGGCTGTTGTTAAAACATACTACAACCTTATTGACACCTTGCTGGCTGGAGGAAGGGGTTAGCGTCGTTGTCTCGGTCGGCGTTATTGCCGGCGTGGAGGTTGATCTGTGGACCGCCGTGGGTGCTCTCGTGACTGTTGCCGCAGCAGCAAGGCCAGTCGTTGGTGAAGGATACTGCTTGGCTGCGCAAGGATTATATACAAGGGCCGCCGGAGTGAGCATCTCCTGTAGAAACGTTGTGCCAACCATATTCATGGGTAGCGGGACGCCTGGCAGCATCGGCATTAGTGCAATCGCGCAAGATAGTCCGAACAAGATGCGATTTTGCATCGAAGCCTGCCTACGGCACCGCCTCAACTTCCGAGTTGCGGTGCTATGTAAACTTCGCCCTGTCTGCCGCGACTGCCCGGAGTCCAGGACTGATCGCAACCCGGATTTTACGGCAAAGCGATGCTGCGGGATACGGAATTTTCACACACTTTTCCTACCAGCAAACGAACTGCTCCGTTATCTGATCGACCGCCGCGGCAAAGTCGTCTGACGGGAGGAGCTGTTGAACGGCCCCTGGGAATACCAGCCCGGCGTCTCATCCAGGACCATTGACGTGCATGTCGCCTGGCTGCGCCATAAACTGGAAGACAACCCGCAGGCGCCAAGCACATCCACACGGTTCGCGGAGTGGGCTATCGGTTCACTGTGTGATCCGCCGCGGGCCGCGACCGGCCTCGGCTGCCGTTTCATTACTTGCACAAGATTCGCGCAACCTCATTCAAAAATGGCTTCGCCAGCGCGGACTTGTTCATGCCACCCACCCGAATCTCGCCACTCTTTGCCAGCCCGCGAAATGTCGGCTATGTTGCCCTTACGCACGGCATCGAGCATCTTGCCGCCCGCCATGTCCACGGCCTTGGACTTGCCTTTTTATATCGCAGGTTTATTCTGGGGCGTTTCTCGGTGAAGTCTGCTAAACGCATCCTGGGATATGCCAAAGTAATCGGCTATCTGCTCCATGGACAGCCACGCGGCCTGGCCTCCAACACGGCTGCGCCCCGGACAGACGCCGAAGCGCTGGCTTCACGCGGAGACCGAGGTCTCACTGAACTGGCTGACCCGGCGCGCGAAAGCCGGCGTCATCCGGCTTCCCGAAGCAAAAGTGCCTGAGGGCGGAAGAGGCTAAGCTTCAGCATCCTCGGTTTCCGTGGCACTGGAAGCGCTTTACCTCGGCCTCATGCCCAAGCAGCCTTGTCATACGGATGCAGCAGGCCGAGCCATTCGGTGATATAATCCCCATAAATCAGCAAGCGGTTTCGTTCAACAGGTTCTTTCCGGAGTCTCTTGGTCAATGCTGCCAACCGACTCTGTGGCGAGAGACTCCGGAAAGAATCTTGTACGTTGGATGGAATGCGAAAGGAGGACAATAAATACAATCAAGGTTCAGGAAGGTAGGTACCGTTTCTGGTGGCTAATCGGGTGAATCGTTCACAGAAGGGGGGGAAACAATGAACAACCGACTTTTCGCTATGCTCATATGCGTGCTTCTGACGCCGCTGGTGTACGGCCAGACCACCAACGCGCCCGAAAAGAAGCAAGAAAAGAAAGGTGTCGAACTCCAAATCACGGTAGTATCCAGTATCAGTTACAGCGTATCGGAAAAGGGCGAAGATGGCCAGGTGCACTGGGGTCCACCATCGGAGCGAATCGACTTTACCGGTGACTTGGGTAAGCAACATGCCATCCTTGCCAAAGTCGCGGAAAAGGCGATCTCGTGTCCGCTGAGTTATCAGGATGTCGCCTATTTTATTGAAAATGGCAAACGTGCCAGTCGCGTTGCGGTCTCTTGGTATGCCGGTTGTCCCTTTGAAATCACCGAACCCCTCAGCGTAAAGTCCGATCTCGAGATGCGCGTCGAAAACACTATCGAAGTCGAGAGTGCAGAGGACAACATCCTGTTTTTGTCTCCAACGAGCGCCCGCCCAATTGTCTTTCAGCAAGGGCAGGTTTTCATAGGTTGCGAGACATTCAGGAACATGGTGTGGCTGTTCAAGAAGAGCGGCATTCACTTTCGTGCCAAGGATGACACATATCTGGTTAAGAAAGACGGAGCGACAATCAAGTTCTCATCAAAAGGCATGGAGATGGATGGGATCGAGAAGAAGAAATAGCCATCGAACACTTATTAAGGTCCGCCTTTGTCAATGGGCACACCTCTCCCTCTGACCCACGATGATAAGTAAGGTCTCACCCTCTCTTCGCGCTCTGACTTGGTTTCCATTTTCTGGTACTCGCGCCATCGCCCGACATCCGGAGATTGTGGAGGAAGTGAGGCGTCAGGCAGCTGATCTTACCTGGAAATTCAGCATATAAGACCTATTGCCTTGCTTAGATCCACCTGGACCAACATCTGGCCTCTGCCTTCCAACCAGAAGCAGGGGTCAGAGGTCCTTTCTCAAGCCGTTGGGGCACACCGGCTTCCTTGAAGCCAGCGTTTGCTCCAATACCGCGAGGTTTGCTGGATTGCTGCTGCGCTGTGATTTAGAGAGGCCGGGAAGTTAACATAGTCTCTCAACTACGAACCTGAGGACCGCGGAGGAGGGCAGATGAGCGGACGCCTTGGCGTGGACCTCGATCGAATACGCGGCTTGTCCTTCCTATCCGCCGATCACGATTCTATCGGGCCTGCCTTCGGCCGGCTTGGGAGCACTGGCCACACTACTGGTATTTAAGCAGGAGCTGAACCTCTATTCTTTCGTCGGAATTATCATGCTGATCGGAATCGTGAAGAAGAACGCGATCATGATGATCGATTGTGCGCTGGAAGCGCAGCGGGAGCGAGGCAGTTCTCCGGCCGAAGCGATTTACCAGGCATGTCTGGTGCGTTTTCGACCGATTATGATGACCACGATGGCGGCTCTCGTGCGCACGCTACCGATCGCCCTGGGTGTGGGCGCTGGCTCGGAAGCCCGTCGCCCGCTCGGCCTGGCAGTGGAAGGCGGCCTGTTGGTTTCTCAATTACTGACGCTGTACATTACGCCGGTGATTTACATTTACATGGAGCAGGCACGCGATTTCGCGGGCAAACTGCGGGGCAGCCGCAAAGTCGTCGCGCCCTTTCACGTCAATTCCGGGTGCACCAGCCCTTTCCACTTGCACTCAGGAAGAACTCCGGATACTCTCCCCGCCAGTTAATGCTATCCTCACCCCAGCGGCTCAGAAGCAATTACCTATTATTGATAGCCGCCAGCTTCCACGTCAGGAGCCGCCGCAAATCGCACCGGACCTGCCACTGGGCGCGTTGTTTTTCGCACGACTTTGCCGTTACTATGCCCCTATCGGTGCCAGGCTTGACAAAAGGGTGTCCCACTGATAGTTTAGCCGCTTTCCAATTTTGAGGAGCTTTGTATGGGTCTGCGGAGGAGGATTTCGCTTCTCCTGGTCCCTCTCATCTTGTTTTCACTCGTTACGGCATTCGCGCAGATCGATCCCACTGCCGAGTTCGATCCCCACCGGGTCATCATCAAGTTTAGGCCAAGATCAAGGCTCTTAACGCTGAGCAGCTCCGGACAGGCCCGGGTGCCGCTCGCACGGGTTCGCAGCCTGACCGCGCTGAAGCCCGATGCGGAGCCGCGATTGCAGGCTCTCCCAGGTGGGGTCGAACGCATTTTTGTTGCGGAGCTGACCGAGGGAGCCAACCTGGAAGAGGTTCTCCGGAATCTTGCCGCCGATCCGGATGTTGAATATGCTGAGCCCGACTATATCGGTCATGGCGACGGCCGGGGACGACCCTCAGCTGCCGGTCTCAACCATGTTGCCCTGGAACCGGGTGATCCTGGCCTCAATTGGCAATGGGGAATCTCTAACACAGGACAGTCTCCTTTTTTTGGAACGCCGGGAATCGACGTCAATGCTCTGCACGCATGGGATATCACAACGGGAGACAGCAAGACTATCTTGGCGGTGCTGGATACAGGAATCGCCCTTAACCACCCCGAGTTTGCGGGCCGGATCATGCAGGGGAAGAACTTCGTCAATACCAGCAAAGACCCTGCCGATGACTACGGCCACGGCACCAACGTCGCCAGCGTTGCGGCGGCCTCCGGAGGAAACGGGATCGGCATTGCCGGTATGAACTGGAGCTGCCGCATACTCCCAATCAAGATTTTGGACTCGCATAACAGCGGCCAGTATAGTTGGTTCGCAGCCGGATTCATTTATGCTGCGGACAACGGAGCCAGGGTGATCAACATCAGCGCGGGTGGGTCAGGCCAAAGCCAGGCCCTGGCAGATGCCGTAACCTATGCACAGTCGCTCGGCGTCATCGTCGTGGCCTGCATGATGAATAGCAACAATGAAACACCCTATTATCCCGCCGCATATCCCGGTGTCATTGCAGTTGGTGCCATCGACATCCATGGTGCAAGAGTCGTCCCCTTCTGTTACAGCTCGACCACCGGCAGCAACTATGGCAGCCACATTGCTTTTGTGGCGCCCGGGAATTATATTCTTGGGCTCGACTACATAGACTTCTCGACGTCGGATTACTGGTGCGGCACTTCGCAGGCTACTCCGTTCGTGAGTGGTTTAGTCACGCTGATGCTTGCGGTCAATCCTCCGCTCACGACTCAGCAGGTCTATGACGCCCTCAAGGCGGGGGCTCGAGATCAGATCGGGCCCGCGAACGAGGATGCTCCGGGCTGGGACAAGTATTTCGGCTGGGGTCTGATCGATTCCTATAAATCCCTGCTCGCCGTGGCAAGCGGCTCCAATACCTTTGCCCAGGTAGCGATCGGCGGCGGATATAGTACGACCTTCACCTTTCTTAACACGGGATCGGACACTTCTTCAGGCAACCTCATCCTGACCGGCGAGGACGGGAAGGCGATGAGCGCCACCTTTGCATCGCCGGGCTCTTCCGGGACAGTGACTTCCAGCTTCCAGATCAGCGTGCTTCCGGGCGGGATGCAATCGGTCACCGCGAGCCCGGTGAGCGCAGGCGATGCCACCAGAGCCGGATGGGCCCGAGTCATAAGCTCCGGCGGGGCCCTAGGAGGAGTCGCGACGTTTCGACTCGTCGACGGGGACATGCTCGCAACGGTTGTGGGCGTGCTTGCGTCGGATGCAACCGAAACGGCCACGATCCCTATCGACGATGACCGCAGTCAGTCTGCCCAAGGGAGAGTCACCGCTTACGCCGTGGCGAACCCGGGCATAGAGAACATCAACATCGACCTAATCCTGGTCAACCCGGACGGATCGATCGCAAGAACACTCCAGCCCCCAGCTTTGAATCCCCTGAACGCCGGCTGCCACGTCGCGCGCTTCCTTTGGGAGGACCTGGAAGATCCTAATTTGAAGTTTAAGGGTTCCATGGTACTGGTAGCCCGCGCTTCCAAGACATTCTCGGCCGTTGCGCTCGTATTCAATCAGGGACTCTACACGGCAATCCCGGTAGTGCCTCGCAAGGCGGCGAATGTTGCGGCAGGCGGCTCGACTTCAATATCCAATATGTTTGCACAGGTTGCTATTGGAGGCGGATACACCACAGTTTGTACGCTCCTGAACACAGGATCCGACACTACGTCCGGCAACCTGATCCTGACAGACGACTTAGGGAAGCCAATGTATGCAGCTTTCGCCTCGCAGGGATATGCGGGTCGGGTCGCTTCCTCCTTCCCGGTCAGTGTGGCGCCTGGGGGGATGCAGTCCATTACAGCAGGCGCGATCAATCCTGGCGATGCTGTCAAAGCAGGCTGGGCGAGAGTGGAAAGCTCGGGCGGTTCCTCGGCAGGCGTCGCAACCTTTCAACTCATGAATGGAGACGCACTGGCTACGATCGTCGGGGTGCTCTCGGCAGATGCGACCAATGCAGCCACAATACCTGTTGATGACGACCGCACCCTCGGCGCCAAGAGCCGCATGACCGGCTATGCGGTCGCGAATCCAGGCAGCGAGGACATCAACATCAAAGTGGTTCTGCTCAATCCTGACGGATCAGTAGCGCGAAGCGTCGAACCACCTGGTTTAAACCCTCTCAAACCAGGATGTCACTCGGCTGTTTTTCTGTGGGAAGACCTGAATGATCCCAACCTGCAATTCAGAGGTTCTGCGGTCCTGCTAGCCCAATCGGCCAAGACCTTTTCCATAGTCGCACTGGTGCTGGACCAGGGGCTTTATACGTCCATCCCCGTCATCCCGGCCAAAGCGCCGGGCATCCAATGACCTAGGGCCCTCGAATGGGCCTCACTGTCGTATCCAAGCGAACTCTCGCTCAATCCGGTGACTCGCGAATCGCACGCTGAATATCGGGACATCTGTACCACCGACCCTGCGCCTTCTTGATCAAATACCTGCGTAATTCCCATGGGGCAAAGCCCCGACTTCCTGGCGCGGACCTCGATCGAATACGCGGCTTGTCCTTCCTACCGCGGGAGTTGGGGCAGTTGGCCATCGAGGGCCGGCGGGCTGGTGCCGAGTTGCCGGCAAGGGTAGCAGATATAGCCGCTGCCCTGGTCCGGGGGAGATTCGTGCGGCCTTCCCTGGTAAACTTATGATATTCTCCAGCCTGCAGAAAAAAACCCAATACTCATTTCTCATGAACCGAAAAGCAAAGATTGTAGCCACCATTGGTCCCGCCAGTAATAAGGAAGAGAAGATCGAGAAACTCATCCTGGCAGGAATGGACGTCGCACGCTTGAACTTCTCTCACGGCGATCCTAAGACCCATGCGGCCTGGGCGATGTGCCTGCGCGCCGTCGCTACGCGCGTCGGCCGGCCCATCACGATTCTCCAGGATCTGCAGGGCCCGAAGATTCGCGTCGGTACATTGGATAAGCCGTTTACGCTGGAGATCGCGAGTGGCGTTGCACTCTATCCGCAGGGAAACGATCCGCCCGCAGCAGGTGAACGACGACTTTCCATTCCGGTCGACTTCCCGCAGTTATTCACTGCGGTCAAAGCCGGCGATCGGATTCTCCTCGACGATGGCCGGATAGGTCTGCGGGTGCAGGATGCCGGTCCGGACCGCGTGTGCGCGGAAGTCGTGTCCGGAGGCGTGCTGTCTTCTCACAAAGGAATCAACCTGCCCGGCGTCCGGCTCGATATCCCCGCATTTACTGAAAAAGATGCCGATGATCTGTCTTTCGGCCTCTCCATGAATGTCGACGCGGTAGCGATGTCGTTTGTCCAGACCGCCGAGGATCTGAGGAAAATCAAAGAGATGGTCAAGTCACGCGGCACGAACAGCCCGCTGGTGATCGCCAAACTGGAACGCCCGGATGCCCTGAGAAACCTGGAGGAAATTCTGGATGCGGCTGACGGCGTAATGGTGGCCCGCGGCGACCTGGGAGTGGAAATGGCCCCGGAGGATGTTCCGGCCGCGCAGAAACGCATCATCCAGGCTGCGAATCGCAAAGGCAGAATTGTCATTACGGCCACGCAGATGCTTGAATCGATGATTCATAAGCCGCTTCCTACACGTGCCGAAGCCTCGGATGTCGCGAATGCGGTCTACGATGGGTCGGACGCGGTCATGCTGTCAGCCGAGACGGCTTCCGGCGACTATCCGGTGGAGAGTGTGGAAATGATGGACCGCATTGTCCGCGAGGCTGAGCAGAATTACAGTCTCTGGGGGCACGGCCAGGTGCTGGAAGGAGATGGTCACGATGACGCGGTGGCCATTGCCCGTGCTGCAAGAGAGCTGGCTCACGATCGGGATGTCCAGGCGATTGCCGTCTTCACGCGCACCGGGCGAACTGCCATCCTGATGTCGAAAACCCGTCCGCGCGTGCCGATCCTGGCATTCACACCCGTCCCTGAAACATATCGGCGCCTAGCCCTGCCCTGGGGAGTGACACCCTACAATATCTCCTGGGCGGACACGGTGGAGGAGATGATACACCACGTCGAAACGGCGTTGCGAGCCACCGGGCTTTTGCATTCCGGCGGACAAGTCGTGCTGATCACGGGATTCCCGGTGCGCGATTCCCATGAGCCGAATATGACGTTGCTCCATACAATTCGGTAAATCGTCCCATTCAGTTCCTCGTGGGCCTGGGGCACGCCTGATGCGCATAAACAGGTTGCTTTCCTTCGAGTCTTCGAGATTGCTTCGAAAATGCCGACCTCAGACCCCCAAAATAGTTCGGCGAATTTGGATGTGCGAGGTCATTTTCATGCACTCGAGTGTGGAGTATTGGCATGTGCACTTCCAGCGCAGGAGACGTGCCTGACAGGCAGCGACTGATAAACTCAAAGAAATCCCGACTGGAGTGGCCGCATGGAACGTCATCAGAAGGTCCTTTTCGTGGATGCAAACAGCGGTTTCTACAGAATCACCCGTTACCCGTTGGGCGATTTCTTCGGCCCCGTAGACCTCGGCCTGCACCTCTCGGGAAAACACAACAGCCTGAACATCGGCGTCGGGTTGTTGGCCGGATCCATCCTGCCGGGATCGAATCGACTGATCTTCAACGGGTTCTCGACGTGCTGGGGAGGGTTTTATGTTTCCACCATGGGCGGAGCGGGGCTGGTGTTCGACAACCTGGGGATCAACATGTTGTCGCTTGTCGGTAAGGCCCACACGCCGTCGATCCTCTATCTGAATCGAATCCATGGCGAGGAGATTGAGGTCCGTCTGGAGCCGGTTGACGTGCGGAAAACCTGGCGGGAAGGGCGCGGCGGCGTATATTCGCTTATGGATCAGGTCTTCCGGAGGTTCGCGGAGAACTACAAAACCGATCCGCGGATTCTCGCGGTCGGGCCCGCCGCGGAGGCTACAGACTTCGGCGCCATCGCCTCGGTTCCTATCAGGGAAGGCAAACTGACTGTGATCGACACTTGGGCCGGGCGCGGTGGCTTCGGCAGCAAGATGTTTCAGCATCATGGCATTGGCGCCATCATCTTGGGAGGCACCTTCGCGGATGAGGACTTCCGCGATCGCAAGGTCGCTGACGAGTGGTTCCAACACAAGTACAGCCGCAAGCTCAGCGCCAAGGATCTGGAATCCACGGTCAAGTACCGATACGACCCGAAATTCGAAACCGGCGGCACTTTCGGTGTCAATTACGCAACCATCGGCGGGCGGGTTCTGGCCTTCAATTATCGTTCGATCTACATGACGGAAGATCAGCGGCTGGACCTGCATCGCAAGTTCATCGTCGACCATTACCTCCGTCAATTCAACGAGGAGACCATCATAACCAAACAGCAGCACACCTGCGGCGAGCCGTGTCCTGCTGTCTGTAAAAAGTCGCGCGAGGAATTCAAGAAGGATTACGAGCCTTATCAGACCATGGGGCCTCTGTGCGGCGTGTTCGACCAGCGCGCTGCCGAACGCCTGAACCACCGCGCCGACATGTACGGGTTCGACGCGATTTCAGCGGGCGGCGTTCTCTCCTGGCTCATGGAATGCCTCGACCAAGGACTCGTCGAGCCCGAGGAGGTGGGCGTTCAAGGTAAACCGGTCTTCACGCAATCGGGGTTCAACATCGAGTCCGATTCGATGCACAACGCCGAGCTGGGCATTCAGCTCTTGGAAGGGATCGTTCAGCAGCAGGGCCGGCTCGACCTGAGCGAGGGCGCCCGGAAGGCCGCGCGTCGTTGGGCCCGTGACAAGGGGAAGCGAGTGCTCGACCCCTTTGTCTTCGTGGCCTTTGCCAGGAAGGGCTGGATGGTTCCCAATCAGTATTGGACACCCGGGGCGATATCGCCGATGCCCATCATGGGCAAGTACTACATGTACTATGGAAACGATTTTGTGCCCCCGCGAACTCTCGGCAGAATGAACGCCGAGCGATTCCGCAACGAACTGGTGATGGATAACCTGGGGATGTGTCGTTTCCATCGGGCTTGGGCCGAGGAGATGCTTCCCGATATCGTCGGCACGCTCTTTGGCATGAAGGATCAGTACCTCGAGCAGATCGCGGTGACGGCGAGCCGCATCAATACCCGGAATTCCTCCGTTTTCTGGGAATCGGACCGCACCGCCGATTTGGTGCACACTTTCCTCAAGCGAAAACGCGAGGTCGAGGGAGACTCACGCCCCGAGCTGCTCGCATGGCTCGACAAATTCCAAAAAGATAAGCAGGAAGCAGCCCTGGAGTTCTGGTACGAAATTCACAAGGGGATCCACGAATCGTTGCTCGAGTTTTAGCGAGTACCAGGATGTTTGGATTTTCCAGGATGGCAACGAAAGGATAGCTGCCGGCACCGCTTTGCTTTAACAGAATCCTTCTTAAGTTCGCATCTTTCGTAAAGACTGCCTCCAAGCTTTCCCAGAGCAGCTCACAGCTGTGATTTAGAGAGGCCGGGAAGTTAACATAGTCTCCCAACTACGAACCTGAGGACCCGGGGTGGCCAGACGAGCAGACGCCTTGGCGCGGACCTCGATCGAATACGCGGCTTGTCCCTCCTATCCGGTCTGTGACATCGACGACAGCTTTGGTGAAACTCCGGAGATGCCCTGTCTGATCTTAGTTGTCTGTCTTGATAACAGTATCCGAAACAATAAGTTATGGGAATATGTGATCTGGAAGGCACATTTTCTCTTGACAAGTAACAAATGTGTTATATAACAAATACATTACATAACCAAAATGATGGCAAATGGGATGATGAACATTACTATAGGAAACATCGTTGTTGGTGCTGATTTCTTTGATCGTGAGGATGTGATTGAGAATATCTGGGAAACCCTGCAAACGGACAGCATCCTTCTTGCAGCCCCACGTCGAGTCGGCAAATCCAGCATCATGAGGAGACTCTTTGATCAACCCCGCTTTGGTTTTCGGCCCATTTGGCTCGATTGTCAGGATTATGGCGGCCCGGAAGACTTGGTTACCGATCTCACAGTGAAGGCAGGCGAACTGCGGCAGGATCCACGTCATTTTTTTCGGCATGCGCTCAAATCGGTTCTCGGAAATATCGAGGAGTTGGGAATCTGGCAGCTGAAGCTGAAATTGCGGGAACAAGTGGCCAACAACTGGCAGTCTCAAGGTGAGAGTGTGCTCAAAGAATCGCTTGCCCAACCCGACACCAGACTGCTCATCATTTTCGACGAACTTCCGATCCTCCTTCACAAGCTCATGACCCGGGATAGTGATCGGGGCAAGGCAGCGGCCCAAGACTTGCTGGATTGGTTGCGCCATGTCCGTCAGAGCCCTGAATTCGGGCGGGACATCCGACAGGTAATTGGTGGGTCCATCGGCCTTCCCCGCATTGCATCTCTCATTGGCTCATCACACAAAATCAACGATCTCCGTCCAGTCGAAGTAGGCCCGCTCGAGCGCTCCAAGGCGGCGGAACTGGCAAATGGACTACTCGAGTCTAGGGGCATAGCGCTATCTGAGGTAACCATGGAGGCCTTCCTGGGGCAGGTTGGGACATTCCTGCCGATCTTCATCCAGATTCTCGCCTCCGCTGTTGCCGCAGAAGTCCAAAAGCGGAGGGCCTCGGCAACGCCCGAGCTGATCCGCGAATGTTACGAGCAGCGCGCCCTTGGCCCTGAATTCCGATCCTGCTTCGAGGATTTCTACGTACGTCTTGACCGCTACTACGCACTCGATGAGGCGCGAGCAGCAAAGAGGGTCTTGAAGGAACTTGCAGTTTCATTCGAGCCGCTGAGCCGAAGCCAGCTTCTAGGCGCTTACGCTCAGGAATTGGGAGACTCTGCGAGTGAATCGGGATTCGATTTCATGCTTACCTGGCTTGCGGATGATTTTTATATCTGCGCGAATCAAGCCGGGCAATTTGGCTTCAAAACTATGTGGCTACGCGACTGGTGGAGGAGATATCATGTCTCTACCCTATAAAACCGGTGTCTTTCATCCGGCTTTCTCCCCATGGCTGGCCAATCCCGAACAGCTTTCGCGCACTCTCGTCGGCAATGAGGAGATCATTCGGGATTTCCTCGCCCGCCTTGCAGCCATGGACACGGGATCTTCGGCAAACCACCAGCTGTTGGTTGGACCGCGAGGGATCGGCAAGACGCACCTTCTCTGTCTGACGGGACACTACGTCTCTCGCCGGCTGCCGGTGCCAGAAGACTGGGTATTCTCAGCGTCGGACTGGATCTGTGTCCTGTTCACAGAGGAGGAGTATGCCGGACAGAATTCACTGGCGAATTTCCTATTGACGCTCTTTGAGAAACTGAGCGAAGCCAAACCGGGTGAATCACTTTTGTGCTTGCCTTCCGATCTCGCCGGTAAGCCTGACAAGGTTGTAGTCGAATGCTGCTTAGAGACTCTTCACAGATTTCATGAGAAGATCGGGAAGCGGTTGCTCATCCTGGTTGATAATCTGCAAAAGGTCCTGCAGCAATGGACCACTGAGGAACATCATCAATTACGCAAGTTCCTCTCTGTCGGTCGGTTCGTCGTCATCCTCGGGTCTGCTCCCAGCGTTTTTCGCGAGGTCCTCGATCAAAAAGCTGCCCTTCACGATTTCTTTGAAATTCGCATCCTGTCCGAGCTAACTTCCGATCAGGTCATGGAACTTCTCGCCAGACGGTTCCGGGAAGACCAGCGCGTTGACGAATTCAATTCCCGGCGAGAGGAGCTCGCCAGGAAGGTGGCGGCGATTGAGGTTCTTACCGGTGGAAACCCGCGTCTCGTCCTGTTCCTGTATCAGATCGCGACGGGATCAACCTTCTGGGAGATTGAGACAGCACTTCGGATGTTGCTGGAGGAACTGCGCGAGTACTTCGTGCGCCGGTTCGATGAGTTGCCTGACCAGGCACGAAAAATCCTGGACACCATCGCCCAGATGCCAGGTCCTGCTACCCCCTCCGAAATCGCGGCTGCTGCCAGAGTCCGTCCGCAGCTGGTCAAT